>ERZ1026868.51-NODE-51-length-98625-cov-92.975023_pt1 | contig 98625 bp, 126 predicted proteins | sample MGYA00380164_ERZ1026868 | MGnify/ENA primary metagenome ERZ1026868 (study PRJEB33269, sample SAMEA4719800) | human gut metagenome | biome: human-associated habitat; feature: organic feature; material: feces | place: Cameroon | collected 2013-10 ...
ACTCGAGTACCAACAGCCAACGTTTTCGTGCCGGAGTTGGAACTTGGGTTCTTCTTCGGCGTTGATGGAGCCGGCGTCGAAACTTTGTTGATATCGGGGTATGAAGTAGATGGCGTATAGTTATTTTTACCCGCGTTCTTGTTGTTAAGGTACTCGCGCGCAAGTGTAGTATTGATGTCACGCTGTTCGAGGGACTTCGCGCGTTCCTCTTCGGACATCTGGGTGTATTCGTAGTAGTCGGCTAAGATTCGTTCAAGTTCAGAACCTTCGATAATCTTGCCGTCCTCGCCCCAGCCTTCTTCCATAAGGACTTTGACTTGCGCCCATAATGCGCCCGACTCTTGGTCTTGCTCAAGTTGCTTCTGCATGATTTCGAGTTGCTTCTCACGGATTTTTTGTGCTTCGTCGTTCTGCTCTTCGAGCTCGCTTATCTTTTGATCGATAAGATCGTCGGTATAATCTCGGCGCATTTGTTCGACATCTTTGCGCGCGGCAATTATGTCGGACTGAGTTGAACCCGTGTCGCGTTCCATACGGAATAGCTGAGCGTCTTTGTCGGCAATTTCTTTTTCCTTTTCGGCATTATCGCGCTCTTGGCGTTGCTTGTCGATATACTTGCGGAGTTCGTCGAGAATATCATTTTTGGCATCGGCAAGAGTTGAGATGTACTCGCTGTATTTATCGATTTCGTCTTGACGTTGCTTGATAAGTGCATTGTATACGTCTTTCTGGAAGTCGATGTATTCGTCACGGCCGCGTTGGGTGAGTTCGTAGAGCTGGTCTTCGATTTCCCAAAGGGCATCCTCTGCGCTTGTAACTTCATCCCTAATACTTTCAAGCTTGCTTACTTGCTTCTCGATTGCTTTACCAACATCTTCGTCTTTGTTTTTATTGATGGCATCAGAATTAATAACAACGTTGCCTGTTGCCATGTCGTAATGTGCATACTTTGAATAAGCATTATTGTTAAGCTTTTGAAGATCGGCTTTTCGCTCGGCAAGAAGTTTTTCTTGAAGTGCTTTCTGCTGTTCAAGAGACTTGCGTTCTTGATCTGTTTTGGCTGCGAGTTGGGATGCATTACCAAGACCACGCTCGACAAGACGATTGTACTCTGATTCGAGACGATTACGTTTACGGATTTCGGCGTTTATTTGCTGGGTTAGATTGTAAAGACGATCATAAGGATTTTCCCAGTCGTTTTTAGCTTTAGAAGAAGATGATGAACCGCTTGAAGTGTCTGTACGACCTTTTGGTTTGGTGTAAGAAGTTGTAGTAGTTCCATCCTTATTATTTTTGGTATCAGTATTTGTTTTTATTGCTTCCTTGGTTTCACTCGCATTTCTGGCATTGTTCAAAGCGTTTTCATAATTAGCCTTTAATTTTTTTAGCTCATCAGTATTATAATATGCACTATCAGCTGACAATGTAGGAATTTCAAGAACAGCTTCCTTTCCATTGTCGTCTTTTCCAGCAGTCAATCCAATAAATTTTGCTAAATAAGGGTGTACCGCCTTAAATTGTCTTATAGCCGCATTAAAGCCATCTATTATACCATTAGCAGAACTGGCTCTCATTTGAATCTCCTGCATTTTTGCCATATATTTCTGCTGGGCGGCAATAACAGGATTATAGGTACCGTCTGCTATTGAGGTAGTAATTTGATTCTTTATTACCTCTCTTTGCTCTTCAGGCACATCAGGAAATAGGTCTTGTATTCTTTCTTCGGTCCAAAATTGCTCAAGCTCTTCCTTAGCTTCACTTGGATCTAAGCCGCAGTCTATAATTAAATGATTATATTGTTGCTGTAGCAAACTGTCTACTTGGTCTTGAAAACCGTCTGCATCAATTGTAGGGTCAATTTTAAGATTATCGCCATCTAAAAAATTGCTTGATACACTGTTCCAGTCATCTAATAATTGCGTTTCAACCTTAGCCTTAAATTCCTTATTGTCAATACGAGGAATGACTTCAAATGTAAGACCGTCATTATTGTCTTCAAGAATTTCCTTAATTTTTTCTTTCGCCTTTTGTGCAGCTACAGTTGGATCTTCTATGTCTATTCCCAATGCAGGAGCATATTGAGCCAATTGGCTATCGCTCAGATCAACATACCAGTTTTTACTATTTTCTTCTGTTTTATATAATGAAGACCTTAGTAAGTCTTCCATTCCAGCAGAATAGTCAAGTTGCTGTAATTGTAAGCTTAAATCAGAAGAAAAGGTCTGTAAATCTGCAATGGCGGCTTCAGCCGTTTCTTTTGAAACATGGGTAAGTTCTATAAACTTATCTACTAAATCCTGAGTTCCATTTATACCATTAAGATTCGTTACAATACTACCATTACTATCAACTGACCAAACATTATTCTTAGGCAAAGAAGCAAACATCTCATAAAAAGTACCATTTAGTTGCTTAATTTTGCTCATAAAGGTATCTATTGCTTCTTTATATCCGCTATTCTCTAATGCCTTATTCCAATTATCCTCACCAAAAAGATTAATAATCATTTGATGAAGACGTTTGTCGCCATAAGCGCCCTTATCATATAGCTCTTCTATTTCTTTTCGCTGTGAGTTATAAAAATCACTTATTGTCGTCTGTGACTCTGTTAGAGAGCTATTGTAATCATCTATACGCGCAAAGGTATCTTCTATGATGTCTTGGCTGCGATACATTTTTTGTAAAGCAGAAATATAACTATCAGTAAGGTCAGTGGTACTAATTATTCCTTCTTGAAGCTGCTCAAGAATACGTCCAAAAGCACTAAAGGAAGTGCCAGTATTTTCAAGCATTTGACCAACTTTCTCATTGGTTTTAGAAAGGGCTAATACCTGCTTTGCGCTCGGGTCTTCAGAAAAAGATTTTAGTTCGTCTTCAGATAATCCATAGAAAGCTTCAGACATCTGATCCGCCACGGAAATATTCTGAAGCATAGTGCTGGCAACTTCACTAAAAGCATTATCAGTTTCATCAGCAATAGCCTTTAAGGTTTTATAAGAATTTATTGACGAGGAATAATCTATATTACCAAGCTGATCTAAGTCATCTAAAAGCTTAGACATAAATTTGTTGTCGGCAGCATTAAGTATTGATGTTATCGTATTTTTTGCATCGCCATATAGATTAGAACCTTGAATTTTCTCAATATTGTTCTTCGCATTTACGGCGTCAGTGATACTGCCAAATTTCGTTGCTAAATCTGTAGTTCCGAAATATTTTTGAGTATCTTCTATATTCTTTTCCATTTGACCAAGATAGGTTTTGACTTCTTCGCTATAATCTTTCCAAGAGTTGTCTGTTTTTAACTCCTTTTCGGCATCTTTAATTGCATCATAATTACCACGAAGGGCTTCACCTATAGCTGAGGTATCGCTTGCGATTTTATTATCTAAATCTTCTAAGTCTTTTTGAATATCTTGGTTCGCCAAAATTCTGGCTATGGCTTCTTTCTGTTGTTTACCTCTTTTGAGATAACCTTCATCTCCCGGCGATAAGCCGGTTAGCTCTTGATATAGTTTTTCTGCATCATTGTTACCATAGTAGTTACCAAAATCATGCCCTGTGCGAGACCCTAATAAGGCTCCGCCACCAACCATGCGATTATATTTCTTAGTTTTATCTTCTACATCTAATTTGCTTTCTACTAAAGCGGCAACCGCGTTCGTGTTTTTTAAATCGGGAGCTATACTTTGTATATATTTACGGTTTTCTGCAACGATCTGTTCTTGTTGCCTTTTTTCTGCTTTTTCTATAACGTCCGTATATGTTTTAGCTTCTTCTTCTGCTGCGATTTTGTTAGCTTTAAAGTGAACAGGATCAGATGCCTCTAAAGCCTTCATAGCTTCATTATAATTCGTCTCTTTTGCATAATAACTTCTTAAATACTTTGCTTTATTGGGATTTGATTGGCGCCAGCCCTTATAATTATCTTCTGCTTCTTTAGATTCCTTTTTGTATTTTGACTTAATTTCAAAAATTGCTTTCTCGCGTGTAGCGTTAGCCGTAGCACCAGACAAATTACTAATTTGTTCTTGTCGCTTCTGCTTTATCTTCTCTATGCCTTCCTTGCTAAAGGTTGAAACACCATTTTCATCTGTCGTTACGTACTGTGCTAATTCAGGATACTTAGCTAAAAGCTCATCTACTTGTTGGTTTATTTCTACAAGCTTATCTTTCCAAAGAGTTGAACCAACTACTAAGTCATTTAGCCCTTCAACGGCGGCGTCATAATCATCAAGATCGGACACCAGTCCTTTATAAGCTTCTCGGGCATCTGATAGAGCATTTTGTGTCTTTTCTATTTCTTCATTTAGATCTTTTAACTTCTTATAATCTGAATTTAAATAAATTGCTGCTCCAATGGCTGCAATGGCTGCTACAACCGCCGCGGCTATTCCAACTAAAAGTCCAAGGGATATCCCCAATGTACTGGCTAAACCAATTAACTTCTGTAAGACTTTTGAGCCAATACTACCAGTAGACTGGAATGTTTGAGCTAATTGTTTAGTGCCCTCTTTTGATTTGCCCAAAGTCACTAACTGCCGCAAGCGCAATTTATTCTGAACTGCAAGATTCTGAGAGCTACGAGACTGAACAAGAATTTCTTCAAGTTCCTCTTTAGTAAGATTGTCTATTCCCTTGGCCTGTTTTATCGCCGCAATAAGATTTTCTTCTCTTTTCTCTGTATTACCAGATAAAACCAACGCGGCCGCTGCTTCAGTGGATACTCCATGGTCTACTGCGGCAGTAAACACACCTAAAGCTTGAGTGTCCGTCATTAAGACAGACTCTAATTGCTTATAAGTATCAATATGGTCTTTTGTTATTATAAACTTGCCTGCAGTTGCCTGTTTTACTTTTTCGGTCTCATCACCAAAAAGTTGTAAGGCTGCCTGTAAGCTTCTAAGTTGTGTTTCGGCAGATGAACTCCCACTAAGAGTTTCTTTTATCTTATCAAAAACCCCGGGTATTTGCTTTAAGTCGCTAAGATTGGATTTTCCAATGCTCTTTAAGCCTTCATTGAAGCTTCTCATTGGACCAATATTATTTTGTATCCCCTTAGAGAAAGTAGTCCAAAAAGCATCCAGTCCATTGCCGCCTATTTTAAAAGCAGCAAAAGAAACGCCAAGTTTACCAATTAAACTGGTAGCTTCGCCACCAACCTCTGTTACTTTATTAATAGCTGAAACAAGCTTTGTTAATAAATCTATGCTTGTCTTTATAATAGCATTATTAGCAATGCCCATAGTAAAGCCTTGCCAAGCATTATGAAGACGATTAATCTTGCTCTCTAATGACTCAGTAGTCTTCTCGAACTGTTCCTGAGAGGACCCCGCGCTATTGTAAGCTGCATCAACAAGTTCTACTGTTCTATCGTAGTCAGACATCATAGCGATGAAACGTGACTGCTGTCTACTACCTGCCGCCATTGTCGCAACATATCTTTGTTGGTTAGTGGACAAAGAGTCCCATTTTGAAGCCAAATCAAGGAAGACATCGTCTAACTGACGGAATTCGCCATTAGTGTCACGAAGAGCAACGCCAACAGAGCGAAGCGCGGCCTCAACCTTATTCGCATTAACTTCCTCGCCATCAACTGAGACAATTTCATTCGGGTCTTTCTTCAACTCAGTAAAACGCGCAATGATAGTCTTCATCGCGGTACCGGCTGTTTCTGCAGACTCACGAGTCGTCTCTATAATCTGCGAGAGAAAAGCTGCTGTGGTCTCAAACTCCATGTTTGCGTTGTGCGCGATGGAGGCTGTTTTTGTCATTGCGGTTGAAATTTCCTGCGTATCAGATGCCGTAATTTTAGCAAGCTCTGAGTAAACATCATTAACTCTCTGCGCGGAAACTTCATTAATCTCCATGTTAAAACCACGAAGTGCGGCGGTCATCATGTTGGTTGCTTCAACATAATCCATGCCGGCAATACGGGCCATCTTCATAGTCTCAACAGAGACTTCCATAACCTCGTTAGTTTTTAAGCCTTGCTGGTAGAAGAGTGTTGCAGTTTCATATGCACCAAGAGTGGTTGTACCAAGGTCATTGGCCATTGTGGTATACTCTGGTAATTGCTCCCACATATCATTAACCGAGAAATCAGTAACGACTGCAGTTTCTGTCATCGCCGCATCTAATTCTTTTACAGAATCATAAGCTTCTTGCACAGCTCTTTTAAAAAGTTGGATAGCATTTTGCATACCGAAGAAATTGACCACACTCTGACGGAGGGATTCAATTTCACTTTTCTGTGAAGCTAAACGGTCAAACTGATCAACCACGCTACCAATTTCATCTGAAGTGGAATCAGCATCATTTTTCGCACTGCTTAAAGCGTCATTAACAGCATCAATTGCTTGCGCGGCTCCTTGGGCAGAGCCATTTTTAATATTGTTTAATATTTGTTCAAATTCGCTAAGATTTTTAATTGAAGATATGTCAATATTAAACGAAGACCAATTGATATCTTTATTATTTAAAAGAGTCTCTTTTAATTTGTCAAACTCCTTTGTGCCAATATCCTGTTTCTTAATATCTTCTAAAATTTTTTTAGCATCAAGCAATTTTTTATTAAAACCATTTAACGCTTGCTTCGCCGCGGTTATATTTTTATAATCGCCAAAATCATAATTATCTACATCTGACTGTAGCTTATTAACTTTATTTTGGGTTCTGGTTACAGCCGCCTTTTTATAACCAGCTTGTTTGTTTAAAGCTATTTGCTTTTCACGAGTCTTGCTATCATCTTTATCTTGATTTGCTTTTTTAAAGTTGTCTGCTTCTTTGCTGGCCTCTTTATAGGCTTTTTGAACTTCAGCAAGGTCAGTTTTTGTATCTCTTAATTGCTTACTAAGATCTTCGTAGTTATCAACGATTTTAGAGATGTTATCAACAAGTGGTTGATATTCTTTTACTGCACTTTTGGCATTAGTCTCTTTCTTATTAGCGTCGTCAATAGCGTCTGTATATTCTTTACGCGCTTTAACCATTTGGTCAATGATTTTAACGGTGCTTCTAAGCTTTTGTTCATTAACTCCTAAGAAGTCAGTGTCAACACTTAATCGTTGAAGTCTTTCTTGTATACTTTTAATATCTTTTTCAGCTTGCTTCTGATCGGCAAATTTGATTACGCCATCTTGAGTAGCTGAGCGCAGATTTTTTATCTTTTCAGTAATAGTGCTCAAACTCTTATTAAAGTCTTTTTCAGTAGCTTGAGTTAAGTTCAAAGTACTGAATTGCTTGCGCATATCTGCTACAGCTTTGTCAAGATTATTGAGTTGTGTCACAATATTTAATTGTATTGTTTCCTGAATGACTCCCTTTTTTGCCAAAACTCTTCCTCCTTATAAAAAATCGACATTAGTTTTAAAATTAAAACTAATGTCGAAATCTCACATATCGCTATCTATATCGTCATTTAAATATGTCAAATCCATAACCACTGTATTAGCTCTCGAGCCAACTGGCAAAGCCTTCGCGCGCAGAGTGCCAACAACTGGTGCGGCATTTTTCCCCAAACGAATTGATAGGTCAGACATTAGCTTTAATCGTGGAATAGTAATAATTCCTGTTTTAATTGCCCCAGACTCGTCATCTTTAAAACGAGTCTTTCCTATTAGGTAAAGATAGCCATCAAATGTCGGTTGACCAACGCGCGCAAGCACAGCATCCGAATCATAAGCATAGGCATAATCCAAAATCACTGTGCTATAGGCCTTGCCAACATTATAGTGCGTATCATCTACCTTTTCGTAAGAGATAATTTTATCGCCAGTAGATTTATCATAAATAAAAATTCTCGTATTAGGTGCGGGTGGCATTGAAAAAACTACAATACCATTCTCATCGCTTTCCTTTTCCTCATACTTCGGAACACAAAGAGATTCTTTCTGTATGTCGAAAAGCCGAAGACCATTCATTAAGGCAAATTGAGTTTTTGAGAAAACACCTTGAGAGAAAATTAGTTGAACTTCTTTCGTAGTTTCCCAATTAACTCTCGTTCTATTCTCAAACCCACCATTTGCAGTTATATAATTCTTAATTTCCTCAAAATTAGCAATCGAAATGCGGTCAAATGCCGCAACTGTCTCGCCAACTTCAAATTTCCGGCCTTTTATCTCCAATGGATAAGTAGTTTTTAGTAATACCGAGTACAATTCTTTAAATCCAAACTGAGAGTTATCCATTTGTATCACCTTTGACAAAAGGGTGGATGCCTTTCGACACCCACCCCATAGTCTTAAAATTATTCTGCTTTAAGGTCAGTGGCGTGATAGATTGAAGTGTTCGCCGCGGTGGGATCAGTACCCTCACCAGCGAGTGAATACTTAACGAGACGAACCATCTTACCGTCTGCAGGACGGAGAACACGGAGATTCATATTGAAAACGGAGGGATCGCCTTCTGCCTCCATCGTGATCGTATTCTCGGAAAGGACCTTCGCCTTGGGTATGATGAGCTGGAATTCCTCGTCCTTACCAGTTGTTGCTGATCTGGCATAGGTATCACCAACGGCATAGTAAGTGCCAGGGAAGGTAGAAGCGCCGATATCGATGATAGCGCCGTCGACAAGAACGTCGAAAGAGCAGAAGTAAGTTTCGCCAACAGTAAGAGTCTCAGGGATAGCGCCCTTAGCATCGAAGAACTTAACATTCTTCTTCTCATAAAGCTTACCGTCGGGCGCGGAATATTTCGCGGACCAACCGGAAGCATCGGTTGTAGTAGGAACAGTCGTTGCAGTTGCTACGAAAGACTCGGTCTTCATAATATAAGCGCTTGCGCCAGTATAGTCAGCAACAGTGCCGTTACCGAACATGATGGCCATAGACTTAGCACTGAAAAGCGCGTCCTCAAGCGTGACGTTGATCTCCTTTCCAAAATCCCAGATGATGAGGTCGGCGTTACCCTTACCACCTTTTGCTGCAGCGTCCTCTGCAGTCTGCTCAAGGGTTGAAACCTTTAGCGTATCAAGGTAAAGTATGGGGACGGTCGGCTTGCCGTCCGCGCCAATTTCGTAGAAGGTGAAGTCGCAAACTTCTTTAATCATTTCATTCAACAGGTACCTAAACTGCCCGTATTTATTGCGACTAAAATAAATACTGCTTAAATTTTCATTTAAGATTAGACTATATCTTCTTCCAATGGAATGGAAGTCTTGCACAGAGGGTTAGGATTTTACCCTACTTAGTCGTTGAACTTTCATCAATTGTCCAGAAATATCCCCCACTGGTTCCTTTTCCACGTGTAATTACTTTTTTAATTCCGCTGCCATTAGTTAATCCTACCGCTCGACAAGCTTGCTGAAGAGAAGCAAATCGATTAATAACTTCGCCTGTATTTACATCAATTTGGCATACTGGAATGGGGGTTTTAGAATTTTTTGGAACAGGAAGAAGTTTCTCTTTTCGCTCCCTTGTAAATTGATAATAAGAAGCATGCGAAGAAGTTCCTCCAAGGACGCGTTCTATTGAGCTTACTGAAATATTTAAACTTTTTGAAGCCGCGGAAATACTATTATAACTTTCAATATAGTTTCCGTTTTTATCATACACAAAAACTTTTGCGTAATTACTTCGAGAAAAATTATTTATATCATATCGCTCAATATAATGGTCCAAAAAAGTCAAATTATGAGCCTGCTTTCGACGATCTTGCCTTATTATTGTACTAATTGTTTCAATAGGAACCCCTGTTTCTATTGAAGCTTCAGTTAAACTCGAATAATGCTCAATTAGCTCTCCATTCTGCGCGGAATAGACGTAAACTTCTTTTCTTTGCCCACCGTCTCCACCTTGAGCAAGATTATATCCGTTCGGGCTTTTTGTATTATATTTGTTTATATAGAATATTTCTTTATCGCTTAGTTCTGACAATGGCACTTCTTCAATTATTTCTACTTGAAAATTTAAAAAGCCATATTTGTTTATTGCCCGCCAAAAAAGAGAACATTTTTTATAGCCATTTCCAGATACTAAATTTACAGCTCTTCTTTTTAAAGTTCCTATTGTTTTTCCAATATAACTTTTTCCCGAAGGGCTCGTATACTTATAAATAAAGCCATTTCCATCTGCAGGTTTTCTATAGTATATTTCTGAATTGACGCTTAGCTGCTGATTGTCCATTTTAGACCTCCTTTGAGTTCACTATCTAACTGTTTTTTCACTGTCACGCTTAGTTAATTACTTACGTTGTAGTCAGTTAGCTTTAGAAGTTTCCAGCAATTCACAAGATTTTTCCGATAAGAATTACTTCTTATGGCGGCATAATTTACCGTACTTTTCGAGGATATTTGCCATATTAAAATAGCCTCCTTAATAAAATTTATTCATTTGTAATCCAATATTTCGGGTGTATTTTCTTTGCATCCGCGCCTGCCAAGATTGATTGTATATCCGTTTCATAAGCTTCTTTCTTTTGATAACGGTCAATAATCTTTCCAAGAGCGGCGTAACTAATCTCTCCGATATTAAGTGGGGTTAGTCCAATTCCCATACAACAAATTGAAACAAGAGAATCTCCAAGAGATAATCCCATTCCTTTTTTTGCTTTTACCCTATCCCTAAGTCGCGCTTTTGCTTTCATACGCTTTATGCGCGGACTCTCATCTGGATCAGGCTTTTCAACTGGGGCTATGCCCAAGCTTGTGCGCACTGTATTTTGAAGATTAAAAAATTCTTCTTCATCAATTATACGCAATTCTTCAGCATTGCTAACCTTGGTGAGTTCTTCCTCAAGATTACCTAAGACTATTACTTGATTCTCATAGAGAATTGTAATTTCTTCGTGAAGGAAAAATCTAAAAGCTTCGCGTATTGTATTTTCAAACTCCTTATCTTCATAGGCAGTTCCAAGAAGAAAGAGCCAAGGAGTAGGAATTGGTCCATCATAACTCGGATTATGTTCATGGATAGAGTCTTCTAACTCTTCTTGCGAAGTAGTGAAAAGACCTTCCCATTGAGTAAAATTAGGATTGTTTAAACTATCGTTTAAAGTTGGAGGATAGACAGAGTAGTTTTTCGCCTTTATTGGCAGCCCTAAAAAGGCATAAGAGTTAATCATAACTTGTAATCATAAATCCTTGCTCATAGCAACTTATTTCTTCTGTAACAAAGTTTAAGTCAAAGTCGCCACCAACAATTTTACCAAGACCATTAATAGTCTTGCCGCTCAAACTCTTCTGTACCTCTCCAAGTATCGCAAAAGGACGCAAATTCTCATCTTTAATAATCCATTGCGTCATTGGTACGAATATTTCTATCTTTATAATAAAATCTCTAAACTCATCGTTTTCGGCGTTTATCTCGCCAGACTCGACTCTCATAGCTATAAGAGAAGTAGCGGTTTCCTTTGGTCCAACCTTGGGAACAACTCTTACCAACTTCTCAAAGAACTTATCTCGGATGTCCTCTTTTGTAAAATCAGGATGGTTTAGAGGATCTTTATCGGTATAATATAAAAGCTTTAGAAGGTTTTGATTAGCCAAAAGGCGGCTTGTAATTTTTTGAAGATTGCGCCCAAACTCTTCACAATTGCGCACTCCCATTACTTTTCGCCTCCCTCTAACCAATAATAATCATCTGATGTATCCCCTTCTGGCCTTGTCGGCGCGGGACTGTTGTCGTAGAGATACACGGGGTCATATGACACAAATTCAACACCCGGAGTAGACAGAAGGTCATAACCAGTAATTACATAACCTTCTTTAAATGCGCCCTCTCCTATCTCAAAATAGACATCTTTCTTTATATATTCGTTCTTTGGCATTACCATAAAGCTTAGCTTTAAGTTCTCACGATAAAGAACATTCATGCGGGAACGAGATTTTATCTCATCTTTCAACATATTGTCCTCTTGTCCGTAAACATACGCCCAAGATGATTGTGTGCTACCATCGCGCGCGGTCCAAGTCAGATAATGAGTCATTCGCAAAAGGGTGTAGCGATTATAGCCGCTTGCCTTAATATCCTCAAGATAATAGACCATCCATGGGCACTCTATACCTTTAATATCTTTCAACATTAAAATAGTGCCCGGCGCAAGTTGTACTCTAACTCTTGTTAAAAGATGCGCCATTGTCTTCGTGTTATCTTGAGAATAAGGCTCAAGGGTACCCGCCTCAAGAGTGTCACCATAAGGAAAATCCAAACGATAGACCGAATATAGAAGCTTTCGTTCAAACTCTCTTTCTCGTTTACTCTGCATACGAGAGGGATAATCAGTGCCATATCGATTTAGTCTTTTAAAATAAATATCAAAGTCACCCAATTATCTCACCCTTTTGATATTAGTGTCATACAATCAAAAATGGTACTCCGAAAATACTCATAGCGCAAATAGCGTAAGCTTGAAAGCTTATACATTAGAATATAATAGTTAATTGTGCGCTCGTCTTCGGGGATACCCATCAATTCAATTATAATTGAATCTAAAAACTTTTCCCACTCTCGATTCTTTTCATACTCGCAAAGAAGCCCAAAAAGTTTATTTTTAAGTTTGTTGTTGTAACCTTCCTGCGCGCTTGTCATGTATTATCACCAGCCCATTTCCGATAATTATATGGAGACCCTTTAATGGACCGATAATATATACTCTCAAGCTTGCGCGCGGTGTCGCGTTCGTACTTTAACGTTTTGTTGAGCTTGTCGAGAGTGTTAGCGGGGGAAAAATCTCTCTCATCATATAGAGGCTTTACATTTTCCCAAGTCATAATACTACGATTAAGCCACTCACATTTCATAAGAGAAGCTAAAATCTGTATTTCTTCATTGCTAAGATCGCCCTCAAATCCCTCTTCTGTGCGCGCAAGGGAAACACGGGGAAACTTAAACCAAGGTAGCGCCGCATCAAGAAGTCCAGACAAATCTTCTTTGATTTCGTCTTCAGACCACTCTGTCCAGTCATCTTCTAATATTCTACCAAGCGCCGCCTTGTAGACTATAGAATAGGGGGTCATATTAGTCCTCCTTATCCTGACGATTGAGCTGTATTGCTTTGATAATATCAATGCCAACCAGTTCCTTGAGTATTTCAGCCTTAGCGACGTCCGCGCATTCGTTAGCAATCATGTAGCTAACGAGGTTCTGAAGCTGCTCATACGGAAGCTTCTTAACTTCTATCTTAAAGTCTATAAATGGCATAACTGTTGCCATTCTTTTAAGTTGGGCATCATCCAAGCAAACAATCTCGGATTCAGACTCGGTTTCAAGTCCAAGTTCTATACGAGCTTCCTTGCTATCAATATACAGAATACCCTGTCGTATCATATACTCAAAGCCCGGATCGTAAATAGCCTCTTTAAGAACTTCCCACGCCATAGGCTTCTTCGCGCCTTTCTTTTCCCAGCGTCTCTTATAGCGCAGATCGGGAATATTAACTGAAACTGAACCGTTGGTCATATTAGTAAGCATAATTTTGGTATCGTCTGTCATAATTTTTACTCCTTTTTACTCGCCCTTATAGGGTTATATTTAAAAAGGGGAAGGAAGGAACCCTTCCTCCCCCCAGTATTATTAAAGATCGTAGGGTGATGCGTATGTCTGGGTAATACCAGTGTTCTGATATATGGCCCAGTTGTGGTGTGCCAAGATAGCAGAACCCATCTTTCTGTACATGTGTATTTCCATGGAGTTATCACGGTTCTTGAAGTCATTAATCTGGGTCTGACCCTCAAGAACAACCTTAACTACGCGCTCTTTGCCAGTGGGAAGAATGTACGCGAGCTGGGGATCGATCCAAGTCTTCTCGTTGGTCTCGTCAATGAAAGACTGGGGAAGCTGGACGATGGGGGTACCACGGAAGATGTTGATGTAACCCTGATTATGGATAGCATCAATATCCTGAGGATGATAGACACCTGCGATATGATTAGTAGCATCAACGGGAACGATAGCATCCGCACCCATAGCAGCAATGAACTCGCCGGGAGCGAAGATAACTGCGCCCTCACCATAAGCACGAACAACATTGACAAGCTTAACCATTTCCTCGGAGTCGAAAGAAGAAGCGGAGTGCTTGTTCGCAGCCGGACGACCAGTTGCATTGAGAGCCGCGCGAAGGGTGTTCTGAACATCAACATAAACAGAGTCAGTAATAGCCTCAGTCATGATATCCATAACATCGCTCATAATCTCAGCGCCATCAAGCATTCTCTCATAGTCGATGGTGCAAGCGCCACCAATAGAATAGGTATCAACAGTAAAGGTGTCAGAATCAAGACGGAAAGTCTCATAAACACCAGAAGCCGCCGCACGGGTAAGGAACTTCTTCGCACGATTGCGGCCAAGGCGAGTCTTGAAGACAGCCTTCTCGTTATTACCGACAACCTTAACCTCAGCAAAAATGCCGATAGCGTCGATAACTTTCTTGGGAACAATCTCATCGATTGTTTCAACCATTATAGAATATATATCATAACGGTTCTTCATAAAGCTGTAAACATCGCCCGCAAGAGCCTTTAGCTCATCACAAAGAGCGTCATTTACATTCTGAACAGAGAAGTTCTCAGGAGCAGTGCCGCGCGCTGCGTGGAGAGCAAGCTCTTTTATTTCAGCAATAGTAGCCATTGTATAATCCTCCTTTTAAATTAAAGTCCAATAACTTCGAGTTTGACGCCAACCTGACCATCAGGCATAGAACCTGCGCCCATGCCAGTAGCAACTTTGAAGCAGAGACCCGAAGCGGGCTTAGTCTTGGTAAGAGTGACGACACCCTCAGCACCGACTTTACCATAGAGAGGAGTCTCAGCAGCAGCCTTTATAGCGGCGACAGCAAGGTCATTAGTAGAAAAGTCGTCTGAATCATAACCAATGCAGTTAGTAGTCCAAGTATCATGAATTGCGGGATAGCCCATACGAGGATAGGTACCCTTCTTATTGATGAAGTTCTTGAGACCAACCTCTATATCACTATATATATGCTCGCTGGTGTAAACAACAGCAAGGGGGCAATCCTCACCAGTTGCCTTAGGAAGGCGTACTTCGCGCTTAGCGGTATCAACAGCAAGAATCATACCATTCTCTGCTTCGACGCTGAGTTTGCACTGAGCTTCAACGCGGCCATCACGGCGGAAAGCAACATTGTTAAGCTCTATCTGACCGTTACCGTCAATAGCAAGTCTTGTAAAAGCCATTATTAAATTCCTCCATTATTTGTTAGTATATTTCTCAAGGATGGCGCTTATACCATGCGGCTCACTATTATCCTTGGGAATGTAGTGTTTTTTAGACTCAAGAGAGAAGTTAGAGGGATTACTCTTAACCAAAGTGTAAGCCAATTCTCTCTCAAGTGCATCGTAAGTGTACTTGTCAACCTCTTCATTAAACTGATCGAGAGTCGTCTGATCAAGTTTATTGGAATAAGAATCAACAAGAGCTTTCTTCTCCTGCCTTTCGATATTAGCCTTATACTCAGAGAGTGTACCTACTTCTTCTTGAAGCGAGTTCTTATCGCTTTCAAGCTCAGAAATTTTCTGAGAGAGCGTTTCTTTCTCTGTATTAAAAGTAGCAATTTGAGTTTCATACTCTTCTTTTTTCTGCTCAAATTCGCTAATTTTTTCATTTAGAGAGCCAACCTGTTCGAAAAGCTGGTTCTTCTCTTCGAGTTTCTTGTCGAGATTCTCAAAAGTATTCTCGTTCAAAGCTTGAACAAGGCGAAGGCTCTCTTTCTCCGCGGCAGTGACATCAACAATAAAGCACTGCTCTTTTGAGGTTATCTCAACGGTATCTTTCTCGTCATCTTTGGTGTAGTAAACTCTCTCAAAGGTTTGACTTTCGTAATTCCAGCATACAGCATAGCTATCATAAACGTCACAAATCTCATAGTTTACTTCCCAGTTACCCTCTTCGGTGCAATTGGGATTAAGAAGAGACCAAAGACCTCCGCGCTTCTGATCATCAGAAAGCTTATAATTAACTACCATTTGCGTTTCCTCCGATGTTTTTTCAAATTGTAGATTGAATCGTTCCATGTTTTCTACGAGACCTTTAAGTGAATCACAGAAAGAAAAGAACGCCGCGCCTTCAAAACAAGGCTCAACATCTTCTCCAAGAATCTGCAATCCTAAGAAGCAAGCCTCGGTATAGACAAAAAGTCTTTTTCCGCCAATAAATTGCCAGCTACCCTTTATTGAAGGAGTATAAAGTTCCATTGATTGAGCCTTGCCGACAATTGAATTTGCTTCCTCATAAAGCGCAGAAAAAATTAAAACATCTGAGCATCCATAAGTGCGAGTTACACCGTCACCATCTTGGTGCTCTTCCCATGCAAAGTTTGGATTTTCGGGTACAATACCGTAAATGCGCCCCTCTGCACGTCGCGCGCCGTGGTCTGAAAAATCGTCATTAAAGGAATCATGAATGCCTTTAATGGGAGTATAAGGCAAGGTCTTTATAAGTTCATTGGCGAACTCAGAGGTTATATAAGCACCATTGCGATTTTCTCCAGAGTAAAAAATACGAACACGCGCTTTTGAAATTACCTTATTATAAGGCTCTAAATTTCCATATACTTCTACGGAAAATTGATTTAGTTTGTCACTCATCTAATTTCCCCCGTATTATTAGCCGATTCATCATTCTTTAAAGTCTGCGGCGCTTTCTCGTCATCAGTCTTCTTTGGCGCGCCCACAGGATTAGCTCCCGCAGATTGTGTGTAAGAAGAGTTTAACGGAATAAATTTCTCCGTTAGATTCAAAACATCATTCTCAAGTGTCTTAACATTTAGAATGTCTCGTTGAGAAAAGCCCATCGCAATAGCAGGCATTAATAAACTATAACCGCTTTGTGCGAGTTTAAAACAAGTATCTACAAATTCTTTTCGATTCTGTTCGCAGACAGGATATATCGTATATTTAAAGCTAATATTATTGTTTGCAAAAAGTTGATTTACCAGTTGAGTAGTAAAAAAGGCATACCGTGTGGCAAAAGTCATCATAATGGAAATATCCATTTTAATTGACGCCGCCAAAGTTGCACTACCAGTCGAGCAAAAAAGTTCAGAGCTAACGCCCGCGTTATTGTAGATGTTTTTGTACATTCTATCCAATGTGTTGTTAATTGTATCTGCTGAACTGGAGGATGCTACCGCCTCGACGTTGCCATAAGTGGTTAAAACACTTATATTGCGGTTGCCCTTCATCATGCCAACAGCACCCTCGTGCATAAGTTGGACTTCATCTGGTTCAAAAAGAAGTGTACCATCGCTAAGATGGGGTATCTCTTGAACTAAAATTTTTCGTATGTTTTCAAGTGCGCGCGCCTGTTCAATATCAATAGCATTATCGTATTCAACACAAGCTTCAATCGCACTCAAGAACATGGGACGACCATCAAGTGCGGGGAAGCATACCCCTACATCCGAGGGAATCAGAATCCACTGAGGTCCTTTACCCTTCTTATATTTCCTGTAAGCCGTCACGATAAATTTTGGGTAAGAATTTAATGCTTCTTTTCTTTTCGCTTCCGAGTGGATGGTATCAAAATAGGCAACATTAAACTCAACAATATCATTCCCAACTTCATCCTTAAAGTTGGTCGCGCAATAACTGGGCGGCAAATCAATTATTGAAAGCACATTCTTGTCTAATTCTGATATAACACCATAATAACACCCATCAACGAGCGCCCGCTGAGAGAATCCCACAAATATATTTCTCAAAGGAACGGAATCTATAAAGTCAATTGCACGCTGGTAGCGCTTTTGCAGGTGAGAAGTGGAGAGATTCTGACCGAAACTTGGATTAGGAATTAGTAAACCCGCATAATCCAAAAGCGTAGCATAGTACAATATGAGCTTTTTATAAATACCGTCTTTGAGAAAATAGTTGCGTGAAAGTTTTTGCTGTTCTTCAAGCGAGCCGGACTCAACTATGCGCTTTATCTCTTCGGGCTTGTAATCTCTTGTCGAGGTAGTATAACTGCGGAAATAAGAGCTGTTCCATGCCCGATCATTAGTCGCTATTAGTGAATCCTTAACTTTCGCAAAGGAGGTTGCAAAATCAGGTTCCTTAGACGATATTAACTTGTTATCGTTTTCAGTAGAACCGGTCATAGGTTAGATACCTCCTGTAAAAAATATTAATTGCCGAGAGCCGCCGCGCCGTTTAGCCTTTTTAAAGGTTTCTTCCTCATACTCTTTTATGCGCCAAAGCCCATAAGCAAAGGCAGAGTATTTATCTTTGGGATACCTCTCATTGATTCTTTCAAGAACAATATCGGTGCCCGCACCTGTACGTTTGAGGCGTAGGTTTGCCATTTCTTGGAAGAGGTTCGTCGTCATCTCGTGTGGTATAAGTCTTTTAACTCTTTGCTCCACCGACATTTTTTGACCTACTTTAGTAGAAAGCAAGGCAACTTTTGCTTCTTGCTCTTTAATAAGAAAACGAACTCGGCCGCCATTTAACTTGGCATAGCAATTACTGTGAATTTGAGAGTTAAGAGAAGCGGATGCTTTGATTCCGTATAGAATACATCTTGCATCTTTCGGCTGTACCTTGCGGTAGTTTTGGTCATTTATAAATCCATAAGGTGGATAATAGGTACCATCATCACCGAACTGCGCACGGATCATTTCATCACCAAGCCCGACTCCTACATTATATTTGTATAGACTCGCTACATCTATACCATAGAGCCATATATTTCTATATGGATTAGACCATATCTTCATCAAATAAATGATGCCCTCCGTTTCGGCTCGCTTGAGCCTACGTCTTTCGACTGGTCGTTGAACGTTTTTAAGAAATAGATGAAAGCACTTCTTTCCAACTTTTTTTACCTTTAATTCTACCCACTTGATCAGGATGAATTCCAAATTCTTTTCCTAATGTCATATTTGTTTCACCGTTGTTAGCTCGACGATAAATTTCTATTACTTGCTCAGGAGTTAATTTCGCGCTTCCATTTATAGTCGCTCGTAAATTATGGTCTATAGCATGTTGTATGTTTTCTTGACAGGTAGTCCACTCAAGATTCTCCAAACGGTTATTTGTTTTGTCTCCATCGATATGGTTTACTTGTAAAAATTCCATACCATCTACTGGTTTAAAGTTTTCCATAACTAAGCGATGTACGGAGTAACGATGAGATTTATCGTCTGTGGAGCGCATTTGTACCTTAACATAACCATTTTTATCATATTGAAAAGATAAAAATTTATTAGTTCTTTCGCTCCAAATCCTGCCATCATCTGTGACATAATAATTAAATTTTAATTTGTACTTACAGTTGGTTATTAGTTTTTTCATTGTAGACCTCCAAAAAAGAATCTGTCCGTTTCTTAAACTTCGCTGCTGATTGCCCTCATCTTCTGTTAGGGTTTTCCAGCAATTAAAAGGGTTTTACATGAACTAAGTTTTAATCCATTTGTATCAAGCACAACTTCACGTGGTTCGTACAGGTTGATTAATCGCTTGATATCCGCCGCTTGGCGAGAGAAGGGTTTGGTTTCGGGGGTTCGACCAAGAACCTCGATATTTACGAGGGTAGCATAGTATTTTCCATCAAGATTACTAACTTTAAAAATACAAGCTACTGTTTGGTCGCTTAATCTTCCGACATCCACTGAAATTAAGTAGAATTGATTTTTCGTAAGTCTATTCGAAGCGTGCAATTCGGGATTTTTAATTTTCCTATATTTTGATATCTTATCAAAATCAAACCAAGAATCACTGTCGCCGCCGCTCCAACATGACATATACTCACGCGCAAACGATTCTTCATTGTAAGACGGTGACATCTTTAATCCATTAATATAGCTCTTATCAATTAGTCCGTGCATCATCGGGACTCGATAATCACATCCCATAACAAAAGCTGTATCAGGCTCTATTATAGCCGTCTCAAAGCTATCGATAAGCTTGTCATAAGCATAAGAGGTTTTGGAACCGGCAGACGTCATTATCGCCTGCTGTTGATTTGGTTCCTTCGGGTTTACGGTGTTGTCGGGAAGTCGACGTGACACGTTCATTAATGGAAGCACTATTTCAGTGATCTCCTTCTCATCATGGTCTCTTAACTCATCCAACAGGCCACCGTGTCTTCTGCCGCCTCGTGTGCTATCAACAGCACCAACCACGGTAAACTGTGAACCATTTCTCAGGTTAATCGTTACATAGTCCTTACCATAGTTACCCGGAAGTTCAGCAACGCTTCCTCCTACGACTTCTCGCCGCAAGAGTGGGAAGAGTTGGAAGATTTCAGTAAATTTCTCTTTTGCAATCTGCGCACCCTGATTCTTATGTGGCGCGCATATGAAGCGTTTGGTACGGGGTATAAACACACATTGGAGGAAAATACCCAGTATCGTGAGGAAGGACTTGGAGAATGCGCGGCATGCGCTGACATAAACAATCTTATATCGCATGAGCGCGCGCAAAACTATTCTTTGGTAAAAGAAGAGACGAAATGAGGAATCGGCAGGTTTAATCAAATCCAAAAATAGGTCCGGGTAGGCAGTAAAAAAGTTGCAATACTTCTTAACAAGGTCTTCATTCTTCTCAAAGAAGTCTTGACCTAAAACCACGCCCTTGTCAATTGGCAAACCTTCTCGTTCTCCAACTTGTACATCATCAAAGTCTTGAGCATATTTATGAATTAATTTCATGGTCGCGCGCACTTGTTAGTTATGATTAAGGTCGGACTGGAAATCTTCCTCTTCTTCACTAAGAAGTTGATCGTAGCCCTCTGCCTCATACTCATCAAGCGCATACTCACCTCCCGTATCATAACGATCTTCGGCTTTCTTCGCATTTTGTAGAGCTTCAATGCGGCGGGTTATCTCATCACCAATACCCGACTCGTTCGTATAGAGTTTCTGATTGAAGGCTTGGATATTCTTCATTGTCTCATCAACAACGTCCCTCGACACATTATCGAAGTATTTGTTCTTCCAACCTCTCTTCTCAAGCCAAGAGAAGAGTTCTCCAATTGAGTCGAAATCGTTAATATTCTTGGTATTCTTCGGCGTGAAGTCCGCGGCCTTGACAAGAGTATCGTAACTCTTCAAAAGTTTGTCGAAATCTTCGCCGTCTCGAATTCTTCGGTCAATTTCGTTTGAAATCTTACAAATCTTCAAAGCTTGGTCGGATTGGAGCGCGCCGTTAACATTCTGGGTAGCAAGCAAGCCATTATACAAGTTTTCCAAATACAAAAGACTCTCGGTATCGTAGTTGCCACCCCATTTCTCTCTAAGCTTGCGAAGTTTCTCCTTACCAATGCCGGGAAGCTCGAAATCAAGTAATCCTTTTTCCTCAAGCCTTCGAAATTCTTCATTATAATCTTCCCACCCGAAAGACGAAAATTCTTCCGAAAGGAAAATTTCCGCATAAGTATGAAAAACTTTTCGGCCATTGGTCTTGTGAAGTCGTTCGAACTCCTTCGGCACAAAAGGTATGTCTGCCCACTGGCAGAACTTGTTGACAACCGCCCAATCAAAATTCTTCTCCTCTAAGTATCCCGCGCAACACTCGTCGCAAATCGGAAGCGCCCCATCAGGATAAAGCCAAGACTTGGTCGGCGCGAAATCTTCTGGCCCAAGATGGTTGCCGCATCGCGCGCAAATCTTCTCGGAGAAAGTCTTAGTCCGTACTCGTAGAAGTGGTTGCATCTATCTCTTCCTCCATATGTGCGGCGGTTTGACACTCGGCCGCATCATTATAATCGACGGGCGCGCGCGGTATAAGTAAGCTTGTAGGTAAATGCTTATATTTCTTGTCTGCATGGAGTTCGCTCTCGTCATCCTCTGAAAGCGCGGCCTCCATAATCCAAATCAAATTATGGCGCTGGGTAGGTGTAAGTCGAAGAAATTCCTCAATCAAATCCTCGTAGATTTCAACAAAACTACGAATATCCTCTTCCTTGCCCGACTCACCTATAAGTCGAACCTTCAAGATGCGCGCGATACCAATAAATTCGTCCGCGGGCATAACCGCAAGCAAATTCACAAAGTACGAAAATTGGCGTACCTCAACTTTACTTACCGAATCGCGTTTTTTCTTTATTTTCTTTTTCAATATTCTTCCTCCTTTCTTCGTTTTGACTTCCGCGCACGTTCTTCCTTATCGCATCTCTTACAACGTCCTGTAAGCCCATCGCTTGCGCGGCTCTTCTTAACGAAAAAATCATTACTACGAAGTAGGGTGCGGCCGCATCCACTACAAACTTTCCAGTTCTCGGGGAAAAATAAATTCTCCAAAAGTTCACGATGGATGCGCGCGGCGGCCGCAATTTGGGGTATGATCTTCTGTCTATAGATGGTTGAAATGTAGTTATCGGTATAGTGGCTACCGTAGGTTTCGTTGAGAGCTTGGGCGATATGGACGTTGGTTTCGCCGCGAAGCTTCCGCGCAAGTAAATCGTTTTGGGATTCACTTAGATTGGCCTCACGCGCGTAGTAGGTGAAGATTTGTTGGAGGGGAGTATCGCGGAAGTCTTCGCGAAGCTCCAAAAACTCCGCCAAATTCGACTCCTTCCTAAAGTCGAAACTTGAGTCGGGATCAGTCTTCTTCCACAATAAGCCCGAGAGCATACGAAGGTCCTTCTCCCCAAAATTTTGGGGCAGCAATTTATCAAACCCTACGAAAAACTCGGGTGTGTATCGAAGCGGCAAAATCTCGAGTTCGGTGGGGATAGAAGGGCCGGCATCGTCTTCTGCGGGCGAGTGGAGTATTGCGCGCGGGGTTGGAGCCGAAAACGAATCCCGTAACGTATATTGCTGGCGGCGCAACTCCACAAGATGGTGGCGCTCCTTTAGGTAGGAAAAACTTGTAAGGAGAAGGGACTTTTGGTGGGCGGTTTCGATTTCGTCCGCCGAAAGCCTTTCGAGAAGTTCCGCGCGCGGCGGAGTTTTTCGCTTTCCAAGCCGTCGCTCGTACTCACAAAGCGCGAGGTCCAACACGTCGATTTCCGTCCAGAGCGGTTCGAAAAGCGCTAAAAGGTCGGGTGGCGCGTCTCGGCGAGTTTTTTCACGGGAAAAAACTTCTCGTGTGACTTTGGTCGGGACATAGGATTTGGGAAGAATTTCGGATTCTCCCGCCGTACTTACGAGTTCTTCGAGGGACGATGGTTCTTTTTGTGTCCATGACTTACGTCTGCGGCCGAGGTCATATTGACCTTTTTGTTCACCATTCTTCCCATCTTCGTCGAATCCCCAAAGTACATAGGCAGCGCACGTATCTAATTCGGCGGGAGACGGTTCGAAAGGCAAACCTTCAATATATTGTGAGAGGAACTCAACACGTTCCTTTGCAGTGGGGAGCTCCCAATTTAGTTGTAGGCGATTCAAGTTTTGGTTCTCCTTATAGGTGTATTGTAGGTAAGAATATAGGTAAACGTTAGGTAAACGTATAGATAAACGTATAAATGCCTATATTCTCTCTTTGTATATATTATACAAACTTTTTTCGAGAAAATCAAATTTCGGCGATAACAAGAGAGAGAGAGAGAGAGAGAGAGAGAGAGAGAGAGAGAGAGACTTACAATAATTTTCTAAAAAAGAATTAAAAAAATTTTTAAGTTCGTAGTTTTTTGAAGCCAGAGGTCTTATTTTTCGATTTTAGAAAAATAAATGTTACCAAAAATAACCCCCTATTTTTAGAATAAAGAACAATAAAAGTGAAGAGGGTCATTCGTCAATATGCACAAATGAAAAGGAATATATCCCTCTATCTTCGTGCAAAATGACGATAGACTTTTTTTAAAAAAATGCTTGCAATTTATGAGCATATCTGCTATAATCATACTTGTAAACCGAACGAAAGAGGTTTACAAAAATACATACGAAAGTAGGACAAAAAATGACAATTCGCGAAAAGAAAATTGCAGAAGTCAACGCTTATCTCGAAAAAACTCAATCTATCAATTACCATTGCAAGCCCACAAACGGCATTGACAGCGGGCGCGGCGGTAAAGCGTTTGAGGGACTCGTAAAGCTCTACCTCGGTAACTACAGATTCAAGGGCATAGCGGCAAAAGAGCTTGCAACAGACACAACAAAACACATAAACGGTGAACGCGTAAAAATCGAAATAAAATGTAATGCATTCGAGATAGCTCGACTTGACGAAAACGGCGAGACAATCTATTCAATCCGTGATAACGATTATATTGTATATGCGCCCGACTTTGATGACCGCGCACCCGTTGAAATGCAAGCGTATGTTATCCCCGCTCAGCTGTTCATCGATGAACTTGAAAATGCGGGTTGTATCAGATTGAAAATGAGCACGCCAATGACAGCAAGAAAGAAAGCGGGTGAGCCGTTCTTCTATGATAGAATATCAATTCAGAACAACAGCATTAAAAAGCTGGATAAGATATATGACATTCTCGAGACGAACGGAATGAGTTTAAGAGAGTTCAAAGAGATGTGCGGGGCTTAAAGCCCCGCCCGCTCGGGTGGTATACAATACAACTATAGAATGGAGTAATTGAAATGACGGGACTTGTAACAATAAAAGACGGTGCTTCTATTGAAGCAATCAATAAAATAATCGATGAATATAACGCGCAGACGAAACGCGAAGCTGAAGCATTTGAAAATTTAAAAATATGTCGCGATGTTTATGAAAAGACTTCTTCAGATAATGCATTGAATAACTATGAAAATGCTCTTGAATGGTATCTTAAAATGACCGATGTAACGGAGAACATACTAACCATTCTCGAAGCATGCGGCGGAGAGGTAGAATGGACGGACTGATGACGGGGCGGTGAATAACCGCCCTATTCCTATGCCCACGAAGTGACATAACATCACCTTGTATATGCCTATATCGCATCATAAAGTTGGGACGTCGGACGTCCCATCTATTCGCTTGCAATCGCGCCCGCTCTGTGGTATAATAGACCCAATGAAAAAGGAAAGGAAGTACATATCAATGCAAAAGTATGATGTTTTTTATTGCGATTTTGGAACAAACCTCGGCAGTGAGCAGAGCGGTTTGCGCCCGTGTGTGATTTTGCAGAACGACAAAGGTAACAAATATTCACCGACAACCATTGTTGCCCCTATTACAACAGCTGCAAAAAAGAAGCTGCCAACTCATTGCGAGCTACAGCTGGAGTTCGTCCATGGTACAATTCTTCTTGAACAGCTCCGAACAGTTGATAAGTCGCGTTTAGTACACTATTGTGGGAATATAGAAGATTCGTATTTGCAGAAAAAGATTAATAGATTAGTAAAGATAAGTCTCGGTTTAGACTGAGGCTTTTCTTTTTGGAAAATTGGGCGTTTAGAATAATAAAGAAAATGTTGGGACGTCTCACGTCCCAGAATTATAATTGACAAAGATTTAAAAATAGGATATAATATATACAGAAAGTAAAGGAAAGGACAAAAAGAAAATGAGTTTAGAATTGAAATTTGCATTACAGACAGTATTTGATATACTTATAGTAATAGTAGTTATTGGTGGATTCGTTAATGAGAAGAAACTGATAAAGTTTGAAGAGAGGTTGAAACTGCGTTTGGCGAAAATTTTGTACAAGCTGCTGTTGCCTTTTCACGAAGCAAAGGAAAATACCAAAAAGAAATAACCCGCTCAGAAGCTGCGAAAGGAGAATTTAGTTATGGGGTTTATGGGGTGTCTTATGTTTGTCGGCGTGCTTGCATTGATGTCTTGCATTGGTGCCGCACTCGGAAGTTCGTAATTACAATTGCGCGATGTGACAAAAAATCACATTCGCGCAATTGTAAGTTTTACCAAAAAATTGATTGTAAGTTTAAACTTAATTCTTATATAGATATATAGATACCAATATTATATATACTATATATTATATATATTTATAGAAAATTCCTTTCAAGAAAGTTTTCTCGAAAAGTCGGGACGTTATACGTCCCAAAATTGGCGTTGACTTTTCGTTGAAAATATTGTATAATATTTTCAACAAGTAAAGGAAAGGAAAGAAAAATATGATAATTAAGACAAACGATGAAAAAATGGTAACACTCTACAAAAAGACTTATGGTGACGGTATACTTACTGAGTCACAGATAATCGAACAGGCAATCGACGATATGAATAACGCCTATATGGATATTCTCGGAAGCACTATACCCGGAAATGAACTTGAGGATTATTTAAAGCCCAAAGCTTTTGAACAAGCCAAAAAAGTTTATGTTGATGAATATATGGATGAGAATGTAGAACCTTACGAAGTTCCCGCTTACGAACTTCTCGCCGAAGTAATAAAAGTTCTTTCTCCCGAAGAAGTCGAAAAGTTTGCCCGCTCCGCGCGTTCTTAATGAACGCGCACTTTTTCAAGAAAATTATGGGACGTATCACGTCCCAATTCCGTTGTTGACAAACTTTTCACAAAATTCGGTTGGGACGTCTCACGTCCCAAAACTACGGATTGACAAATACCAAAATTTAAGTTATAATATATACAGAAATTAAGAAAGAAAGGAACGAAGAAGAATGAAAATTTTTTATGATTATGTAAGACAAGGATTGCTGACAGAGCAAGAAGCAAGAGAATATACCGAACAGTATGTGCGGGAAGATAAATATGGTATATGGGAATTTATTATAGACCATTATTCCCATAGTGAAATTATAGAAAAATTGCCGCCTGATTTTATTGAAGAAATTGTAAAAACGAGAACAGAAGAACAACTTGAAAATGAAAACCTTTTTTGTGTAAGAGATTTTTAAAGGAGAATTAAACATGAAAATTTTTTATGATTATGACCGCAACAGAATATTAACCGAAGAGGCAGCAAAAGAAAGTATTCGGGAGAATGTTATAAATGATACTTATGCCTTATTAGAGTTTATCGAAAATAATTATTCCTATGAAGAAATTCTTTGCAATTTTAATCAAGATTTTCTTGAAAGCGTTATTGAAAAAAATGTAGAATCACGGCTTAATGAGGATGAATATTTCCTTGTAAGAGAAATTCCCGACTAACAATGCCCGCGTGACTTTTTATCACGCGGATTCTTCTACAATAAGTTGGGACGTACTACGTCCTAACTTTTCTATTGACAATTCGCGCGCGGTCGTGTATAATATAAATGTAATCAAACGAAAGGAATAAAATAAATGATAAAAGAAATTTGGTTCGATATGGACGGAACTATCGCCGACCTTTACGGTGTTGACGGATGGCTTGACGATATAAAGAACGAACGCGCCGACGCTTATATAAACGCGCGCCCGCTCTTGAATCTCCAGTCATTCGCGCGGATTCTGAATAGACTTGCACGGAACGATTATGAAATCGGGATTGTATCGTGGACTGCGCGTGATTCATCGGATGAATACGCGGAAATTGTTGAAGAAGCAAAAAGAAAGTGGCTTTCCAAACATTTGGCAAGTGTCCATTTTTCTCATATCGATATTATCGCATACGGAACTCCAAAGCAGATAGGGCGAAACGGGATTCTTTTTGACGATGAAGAAAGAAACCGTACTTCTTGGAATGGTATTGCTTACGATGTCGATAATATTCTTGAAATACTTCGCGGAATGTGACGAAATGTCACACCCGCGCTCGTAGGTTGGGACGTAGTACGTCCCAAGAGTAGGATTGACAGATAGGATATAATAGTATATAATATAAATGTACTCAAGAGAAAGTACAAGAAAAACATAAAAGACTTGAAAGGAAAGAAAACTATGACTTATTCCGAATTTAACAACGACTGAACCGCTATTTCAATTCTACCGATGAAGAAAATCTTTCTGTCCTTGCGGAAGTTTTTGATGGTGTTGTTTGTCCCATAATGACCAAACACGAAAAGAAAGTCCTTTATAAGGTTATCAAACAATATTATTCAGAGATATATCTTGATTACACTTTAACTAATCTGCTTAAAAGTAGTGACCCAGAGGGTTTTTCAGAACTGTATAATGCAATGTCCGAGAGAGAAAGAGTAGAAAATAACTTCTATTATATAATTTTCTTTGAGGATAAAGTTTTCTAAGAGTAAAGGGCGAATTTCGCCCGCTCTCTATGTGAGACGTAGCACGTCCCATATTGACTCTTGACTTTTACCCGCTCCCGAGTTATAATATCTATAGAAAATAAAGAAAGGAATTAAGAAATGTCAAAAGAACTCATACTAATTTTTATTATTTTAAACATTGTAAATGTCATTATTCAAACTGTAAAATCCCTCGCAACAATAAAGTGTAAAAAAGTCGGTGCAAGTATTATTAACGCTATTGCATACGGACTCTATACCGTTGTTGTCGTGTATACGGTCTGTGACTTGCCGTTGTGGTTTAAAATCCTTGTTGTTGCCACCGCGAATTTTATAGGTGTTTTCTTTGTTAAGTGGTTAGAAGAAAAGACGAGAAAAGAGAAGTTGTGGAAAGTCGAACTTACGATTGCGGGCGAGGTCAATCGAGACTCAGTTACAAATTACTTTAAGGAAAATTCAATTCCCTTTAATTATATCGATATCGAAAAATACCAAATTTTTAACTGCTTTTGCGCAACTGGCGAAGATACCGAAAAGGTTGTTGAGATTGCGAAAAAATTTGGCGGAAAATATTTCATATCCGAATCAAAAATGTGACGCGCGCCTTGTGGGATTTTCTCACAGGGCAAAATTATAGGTAGAAATGGGACGTCATACGTCCCAACCCAAGCGTTGACAAAAATTATCCTCTATGGTATAATACTATCAGAAATTAAAGAGAGGAACAAAAACAAATGGAAAAATTCGACAGAAGAAGAAAATATTATATGATTCTCGATTGTGAGACCGCAACACTCCCTTTTACAACGGAATATAATAGTGCCGAGGATAAGAAAAAAATAGCTATTGCGAAGCCGTTGATATATGATATCGGCTATCAGATAATCGACATTAAAGGCAATGTTTACAAGCGAGTAAATTATTTGATATCGGAAACTTTTTTCGATATGCAGATATTCACAACGGCTTATTACGCCGCGAAGCGTTCAATATATCTTGAACGGCTTGAACACGGTGAAATAACGCTTGCAAGATGGGATACATTCGCGGCAGAATTTGAAAATGATTTAAAAATTGTAACTGCAACGGGTGCCTATAATTCGATGTTCGACTTTAAAAAGGCGATTCCTTTTACGGAAAAATATGTCCGCGCAGTTTATAGCGGAAAATATAACGCTTTTATTAATACCGAAAAGAAAAATTGTGAGCGCATTTTACGCGGTGAGAATAACAATAATCGTTGTTTTAAACCTGATGTTTTTACTTTTCGCGATATTGATTACCCGCTGTTTGATGTTTGGGGGCTTGCTTGTACTCATCTATTAAATAATGATGACTTCAGAAATTTCTGTAAAGAAAATAACCGCGTTACAAGTAGCGCGAAGTATTATTCCACAACAGCAGAAACGGCATACCAGTTTTTAATGCTCGATGATAATTTTGAAGAAGCACATTGTGCAATTGATGACGCAGAAATTGAATCAGAAATTTTTGCTCTAATCGCAAAAAAGACGAAACATAAATTCGAGCGCGGAATTATATATTTCCCGTTTAGAATAATAGGACGCGCAGATACTGATGAATAAGAAACAAAGGTGGTGACAATTCATCACCTTTTTCTCCACATACAGATGGGACGTTAGACGTCCCAAGTCAAATCTTGACTTCTCCTTTAAAAAAGACTATAATATAACTGTAATCAAGAGGGAAAAAAAGAACTCTTGAACAACTAATAAGTCAACGATAGACTTTAAAACGAGAAAGGAAAAAAGTTATGACAAGAAAGGATTTTTACACCGCAGTTATCGAGGCAAACATCAGCGAGGATATGAACGCTTTCGCCGATAAGGAACTTGCCAAGCTTGCCCACGAAGCCGAGTATCGTCGCAACACCCCCACGAAGAAGCAGAGAGAGAACGAGGATATCAAGGCAACGATTCTCACCCACTTCACCGCGGGTGTGTCGCTTTCGGGTGCAGAGGTTGCCGAAGCAGTCGGCATTACTTCTCAGAAAGCTAATGCACTTCTCAAGCAGTTGGCGAATGAGGGAAAGATTATTGTCGAGGAAGTCAAGAACGGAAAGCGTCTTGTCAATTCCTACTCGATAGCCGAGTAATCAAAACGGGCGGGATAATTCCCGCCCAAAATTTTACCAAAAACTGGGACGTCATACGTCCCAAGTCAAATCTTGAAATTTTTCAAAAAATAGGGTATAATATAAACAGAAATTAAGAAAGAGAGGAAAATTTAATATGACAAGAAAGCAAGAACAGGATAAAAGGCGTTCGGAATTTCTTAAAAAACTAATTGCCTTTATTGAATCCGAGGGCGATGAAGCAATTCAGATAAAGAAAAATGAAGTTGCATTCCCGATTGTATATGATAATGGTGATGAAGCTTTTATGAAAATCGCGGTGAGTATTCCCGCGGGGAGTCGTGACGGAGATATTTTTGACGCGTATTCACTTCGCGAAGAATTTAAGATAAACGAAAAAAAGAAAGCCGAAACAGCAGAAAGAAAAGAAGAAGAGAAGAAAAAGAAAATTGAGCGTGACGAAAAGCAACGCGCGCAGAATAAACTCATAAAAGAAAAAAGAGAGAAAGAGGGTTAAACCCTCTTTTTTCTTTTGGCGAAAAATTCCAAGTTGGGACGTTATACGTCCCAAGTCAAGCGTTGACATTTCTTTCCTATAAGAGTATAATATAACTGTAATCAAGAGGAAGTAAACCTCTTGAACAAAAACTAAAAAGTCAATGACAGACTCTAAAACAAGAAAGGGAAGTATTATGACACAGAAAGAGTTTTTCGAGAGCATTATGAACAACGATGTTATCACCGAGGAAATGAGAACTCATGCGGCGGACGAACTCGCAAAGATTGAAGTCCGCGCCGAAAAGCGCAAGGCAACGCGCAACTCAAAGAATGACGGACTTAAAGACGCGATTCTCGCGGCTTTCGTTGAGGGCGTTGCAATGACGGGTAAAGAGGTTGCAACGGCACTTGAGATTACCCCGCAGAAAGCGAACGCAGTTCTCAAGCAGATGACCGAGGACGGTTCACTCGCCGTCTCACAGGTTGCGAACGGAAAGAGATTTATTAATTCGTATACACTGCCGACCGCGTAAATGCAAATATAGAAGTAAGAGGGCAATAGTCCTCTTATTTCTTTTATGGTAGGTTGAGACGTTACACGTCCCAACTTCTTTTTTTATTTTTCTTCAAAAGTATTGACAAAAATTTTCCCAAAATCGAATATTCTCCTCTATTCTTAAAAGTGAAAATTTGTCACCTCGGCGATTGTAGGTCGTCTCGTATACACCAGTGCACTGAAGCGTAGGTATACGCCAATATTCCCCTCATATAAGCTGCAAATAAGCTGCGTTTAGGTTTAGAATAAGCTGCGAATAGGTATTACCGTTTATTAATCACTAATAAGCTGCGTTCTTACAATACGCCTACGAGTCGCGGCGGTGTGTACCGAGCGGGTTACGTATGAGCTGGGAAGATGGACAAACTGCTATGTAAGCTGCACTTTAGTGAAGTGAAGTGGGCGCAATTGTAAGAAAAAAGACCAAGGAACTTCCTTGGTCTTCTCTCGTCTAAAAATCGCTTGAGCGGGCACACTTACACCTCTGTCTTGAAGTAACCCTTCTGCGTGCCCTTGCCCGTAATCTTGACATCCTGAACCTGCGCGCGACCCGCCGCAACGAGTGAGCGAAGAAGAGCTGTAGCCTTCTGGGTTGAAGTGCCAAGAATTGCGGCAACATTTGATGCGGTAATAGGTTCGACTGTGAGTATGTCGGTCTCGATCTGAGCGAGAAGAGGCTCGTTCTCCTGAGCTTTCTTGGACTGACGCTCACGGCGACTCTCATTAGCCTTGTCGATATTGGCAAGTGCGTGGGAGGCGAAGGCTTCCATCTCGGTGGTTACGGTTGCGCCCTCAGCGATAGCGGTGAAAAATTCTCTCTGTGTCATTCTTTTTAGTCCTTTCATTTTTAGAGTTGGAAGCAGGGGAGACAAATATTTTTAGGTGTAAAGAGCGGAGTTAACGGTTCACGGTTTTCGTCTCCCTTACTTTCTATATATATTATAGCGCGATTTTAGGGAGAAAACAAATTTTGGGAGCGGGTAGTGTAAGTTTTAATGTAAGTTGAAATATAAGTATAGATGTCTACCTACGAGCCTACCTACAAGTGCGCGCAACCCGTTCAGTATGAACGCTTTAGTTAAGTGAAGTGCGCGCTCTCATAGGCTCGAGTATAGGTAGAAACGCCTACAAGACGCGCGGGACACTGGTTGGTTTGCCCGCTCCGAAAATTTTTAGGTTTTTTGCCTTCGAATTTTCGTAGGTTTAAACTTCATTTTAGACAAGTAGAAAAGAAGGAAAGAAAAAGGAATTGAAAGCTGAAAGAGCGGGTTAAGAAGATCCGGAAAGAAGATTTTCCTTTGGGAGCGGGCTTGGAGTTTCGCGCTTAGGCTTTGGGTTCGAGTTACGGTTTCGCGCACATACAAGCATACTTGTAAGTATACTTGTGAGTTTACTCACAATTTTACTTATAATTTGACTCATTTTTTTATATACATAGCATACAAACGCTACATATTAGTACGAAAACTTACGAAAAAACTTAGATTTCCACAAAATTTTCCACAAAATTTCCAGAAAAATTTCACAAAATTTTCAGAAAAATTACAAAAAATTACAAAAATTACGAAAAAATTTTCAGAAAAATCTCATATACTTACAAGTATACTCACAAGAAAATTTGTAAATCCTTGAAATTTGAGGGCACCTCCATTTCAAATACTAAGCCACCTTATAGACTATTAAGCATCAATAATAAAATTTAAATGTCTTTTGTGGTTCCTCTTACTCCAACCCTCTGCTTTTTCCCTACAATACGCCGCGATCTCCCTTGCGACGACGGCGATAGGAAAATCCATACCCGGATTACGTAGGTACTCACAAAGGCCCTACACGCCAACCTACAGGGCGGGCAACCGGAGTTTCGACCGACGAAACCGCCATATACATAAGTAGAAACATAGGCGAAAACACAAAGGAGGAACCTCTTCCTTCCCCCCCCTTTCCTCTACCTCTACGCGCCACCCCATATACTTAGGTTAGCACATAAAGCCCCTCCACTTCATATACATAGGTATAAACTTACAATATACATAGGTATAAACCTACACGAAAACCTAAAGCCCCTCCACCAATTTTCGCCCATTGACCCATTGACCCATATACATAGACGAAAACCCCATATACTTATAAGTATACTTGTAAGTATACTTACAATCAACTCGTATATACTTACAATACCGTCTACGTTACCGCCTACAAGCCCTTTCCCCTTTTGCGCCATACCGTACCTCCGCGCTACGCGCTTCGGTACTAAATGTGCAAAAGGGGAAAGGGTTATTTCTTCGGAAGAAAGCCATATATACTTATAAGTATACTTATAAGTATACTTATAAGAAAAATGTAAGTATACTTATAAGTATACTTACATTTATATTTAGGTTGTTACTTAGGTTTATACTTAGGTTACTTCTGAGTTTCTACCTATTTTTCTACTTACATTAAGAAGTAGAGAAAACCTATAATCCCCTCTACAATTCGCCGTCCATTTTTCGAATTTCAAAAATTCTCTTTCTCCTCTACTTCCGAACCTACATCTGCGCGCGACCCTCAACTTATTTCAAAATCTTTCTGCTTAATAAGTATTAATTATCTTCATCGTCTAACTCCTCTTCTCCTTTTATAGACATTAACCTTTTAGATAATATTCTAAGTGCATTTCCGACTTGCTCGGGATGATGTTGGGTTCTATCGACAAGACATAGGCGCTCGTCCCCTAACATAAGTTCCACCCACCCATCATCTCTGCAAATAAGCTTAAAGAGAGTACCATCATCTGTAGAAATTATATAAGTCATGTTACCAGCTCCACATAATAAGTATTGATTACTTTCATTGCTTAATACCCCATATCCTCCTCTTCCATAGCCATTAGCATTTCATTTAACGATATAAACAAATCCTCAATTTCCTCGAGACTTGGCGCTTCATCAAGTTCAACGGGCTTATCATCATCTACAGGAGCTATATAAATCATATCGCCTACTCTCCTTCCTACAATTGCGCGCTACCATCATTTTATTTCTTCCATTTCAAGATTACCGTCCTTATAGGCGACCTCATAAAGCTTATCATTAACTACCTTAACCGACTCAACGGCTTTCGTCAATGCCGCCATACTTACATCGATGGCTTCGCGCGCATTATCAAAAACAATTATTGCACTACTAAGCGCCGCCTTAACTGGCTTCTCACTATCCATTACACTAACCCTCGCCCGCACTCAAAAGTCGCTCATTACTTCGGGATGAGAATCAACAAATCTCTGAACACGCTTAATTACATCCGTGTCAAGATAACGAAAAGTCTCATCATAATCGTTCCAATAGAAAACGCCCTCGTCTTCCTCATCAAGACCCGGGAAGTTCGACTTTCCGTAAAGGTCGAAAACCAGTCCTGCCATACCTTCCTTTATCTGGACAAACATTGCTTCCTCTCCATTCAGAGTTGGATTTCCCTTGTCGTCCCACATTTTAGGAGTCATCGTTTCTTCATATTCCTTGCAAGCTGTCTCGATCTTAAAACTCATCTCATAATCGGTTTCCGGAAAAGCCACATAGATAGTTCTCATAATCATTTTTTATTATCTCCTTTAGTTTAAAGTTTAGTTATACTTGACAATTATCGACTCGCAGAAGAAATCGTTAATTTCATCAGCGTTCTTCTTAAAGAAAGCCACCATTGAACGAATAAAGTAAGAGCCCGCATAGAAGAACTGCTGATTGTCGGTGTCCCAAAAGTAGAAACCAGACAAAGTAGTAACCATACCGTCTTCATCTATAAGACCTGCAAGCGGTCCTTCGCGGTCATCTACAAGCTTACCCCAGCGCTCCCGCATAATTTTATCTCCTTCGGGCGGTAAAAACAAAATCATAGCCTCTCCAAGGTCATCGGTTCTTTCTCCCGTCCAATCCCACATTTTAATACCGTTAAGCTCTTCATACTTCCTACACTCTTCCTCAGAAGTAAAAGTCTTCTCAAGCTTCGTTCCACCAAATGCTCTATAAATAATTTCCATTTTAAACTCCTTTCTTACACTTGCGCGCGACCATTAAAAATTACCGTCCGCCGCATACTTAGGTTTCAGTATATTTATCATAAGTGGTAATAACTTCTTTTAGCATTTCTAACATCTCATCATCTTCTATATAGAAGAATGTCTGCGGTGTCATCTCAGCTGATTTTACGATATTAGATACCAGCTGTCCAAACCGCCAATCAGGCATTCTCAGCCAAACCTCTTTAAATGTTTCGCAAAATTCTTCAATTCTCTTTGCTTCTCTTGATGAGTTAAAACGCTTCTTAAACTCTTCTCTTTCCTTATATTCTCGTATAGGCTTCGGCAAAGGCTTCGAATTAACTTCCATCATTCGTTCATCAAATCTCTTGAGCGCACCTACCTGCTCTTTTCTTCTTATAGCTGCCGAACGATGCTCGAACTCTTTTGCCCACTGGGGTATTCCCTTTTTTACAGGAGAACTTCCTCTACTCCAGCCCGATATAAGTTTCCTCTGTTCGCTTCCTCTTGAGAAAAAAGTTGCGTGCAGATTTGGCACATAAACCTCGACATCCTCACAGCCATCTTCGGTGCCGAGAAGACACTCATGGACATAAGTATCATACTTGTCTCTTTTTCTCTTCTCTTTCCAAAACTCATTCATATCATAGACGTCATCAAAGGCATCATAAGCTTCGTCAGGAGTACAAATATATTGACCCGCAATCTCTCCAGTGGGGTTATAAGAACCATAGTAGATGTTGCCCGACTTCACAAATAAGACAAGTGTATACAGTTTACTCATATATCTTCCTCCCAAAATTTACTTATAGGTGCTTCTTTATATCTAACTATAACTACAGGATGCTTCTTATTTGGAAACTCGAAACGCTTACACTTGCGCGCGTCAGTTCGTAAAATCCATTCCGGAGTATTGGCGAGTCTGTACTCGACTATTTTCCAACCTTTTTTTACGGCATCTTCGACGAGTCCAATACAAGTCGTCGTCATTTCATAACTTCCGCCTACCAAACTTATAGTGGTTACAAAATCCTGCTCGTTCATTTACTTTCCTCTCCTTTCACTTTCTATATATATTATATATCTTTTTTCCCCTAAAAGCAAATAAAAAAGAAGATAGGGGAGAAACCTATCTTCTTCTTTCTTTGCCTTCATTCTTCTGCTCCATGGAAACATAAATCTATGTTCGGGTTATAAGTCTGTTTGTCTTTCGAAGGTACTTCTCTATAGTACCAGCCTTCAATACCTGCAAAGTTATATCTCCCCATCCACCAATTATCACCAACAATTAGTAAAGTGGGGTCAATATAGGTTGAATCATCGTCGTTATGATAAAGGAACATCGCGCGCTTGTGAAATTCTTCCCAAGAACAATAAAAATCTTTATTAAAAACATACTTGATTTCTTCGGGCTTATGACCGTACCTCTCAAGCGCGCCGAGGGTCTCTTCATAGAAAAGTATTTTCATAGTGCTATCTCCTTTCGATTAAAGCCACATATAGACAAAATCTAAATTCGGATTGTGCTCTTGAGCCTCTTTCTTCGGGTCGCGGCGAAAGTCCCACCATTCAGAACCGTCATATTCTTTTCTCTCAAGCCACCAATCAGAGCCGCGCACAATTAAAGCAACATCAATAGTAGGGAATCCATATCCGTTCTCATAGTCAAAATCAGCAAGCTTTTTGAATTCCTCCCAAGAACAGTATCCAAGATTATTGAATACATATAATACATCTTCGGGGCTTACGCCATTGAGTTCCAGCTCATTAATCGTTTCTTTTAAGAAATTTGTCCTCATTTTATCGTCTCCTTTCAGACTTACGATTGCGCGCGACCATTATTTCTTTTCCTTTATTTTCTATATATATTATATATCTTTTTTCTCTTAAAAGCAAAAACTTATAGTTCTATAATTCTATCATAAAGCACTGAAACATTATTTATAAAATCGGCATCTATATGGTAGTGTCCGCAATACCAGTGTTTAAAATCTGTCTCAAGACTAATCCTCTCAAAGAACTCAGTAAGTCCATCTCCTTTGTACCAAGGACTAATCAAATGTACTACATAGGTCGGCGCGCAATGGGTAATTATATAATCAACCTTTTTGTCATTCTTTATTAAATTCTTATAGCCTTCCTCAACCTCGCGATAAGACGGCATTTCTTCCGGCCACCAATCCTTCCCCGGAGTACGAAGTGCCATATCGTGTGACTGCGCGCCGCCCATTACAAAAAACTTCTTGTCTTCGATTGTAAAGACCTGCCCGCGCATTAGATGTAGAATCTTAGGTCCAATTCGATGGACTTTACCACCATTCCACTCTTCAACTGGGTACTTCGAAAGAAGTTCAAAATTATCATGGTTTCCATCGCAAAACAAGGTTGTCCAAGATTGGCTATTATACCACTCTTGGAGATCTTTATCCTCTTTGGAATCGTCCCAAACCGCACCAAAATCTCCACAAATAATTACATAATCACCTTTTTGTGCGGCGAACCCTTCTTTCTTCAATTTGTTTAAATCCATACTTCCATGAGTGTCGCTAACCCGTCACATAAATATGTGACATAAGATCACCACCTTAATTAATTAAATATTTATAAGTAGCGATTTATATAACGGGTTACATAAATTTAGTATCACCCGTTATATAAATTGCCATTTAATCTTCTCCTTTAGTAAGAGAAGCCATACGAACTACTCGTATGGCTTCATTTTAGTTTCCAAGTAAATCAAATTCATCACAGAGATGGCGAACTTCATCCTCAGTTAGCACGCCCCAAGTCTCTCTATAGGTATCAAAGACGTCCTGTATCATATCTTTCATACTATCTCTGACTTCTTTTATCTCCTTGACAGCATCAGCTATTCTGCTTCTCGCGCATCTATAAGTCTTGGAGTAATTCTCACAAGTCACGCGAATCTCTTCTCTTGCTTTCTCTATCTCGGCTGTCTGATGCTGCTCAATTTCTTCAGCGAGCTGAGAGATATCCTTGATTGTAGCTTTAAGCTCCTCAAAAGCTTCTTCTCGCTTCCTTATGCCGTCAAGAAGCTCTGCCTCTGCCTCTACTGCCTCATCAAGAGAATCAAAAAACTTCTCAGTCATTGTTGAATAATATCTAACCATTTTTCTTCTCCTTTTATCTGCTTATTTATTGTCTAAATGGTACACTCTGTGAGGTTCGAACTCACCGTCTATCGATTAAAAAACGATTGCTTTACCAGCTAAGCTAAGAGTGCATATCGAACGGACAGAGATATCAGCCTGCAGTACCGATATCTTGCCGGCGCTGCCCGTTCTTTAAAAAAATACAAGGCACGTCGTAACCCTTTAGTCAGTATTTCGTATCCTTGCAGGACACGAGACCGAAGAAAAGATGTTTAAAACTTTTTCAAACAATTAAAAGAATTGCTGTTAGTGCCTTTTTACATTTATATTATACCAAAATTTTAAGCCTAAATCAATTTTCCTCAAGCGAGGGATAAATTGGGGCATATCTCTCACTGGTGACCGCCGCATACATAACTGCCATTGGGTCAATGGTAGCTTTCTCAACCGTGCGGGCAACCCCATCTTCTTCTACTGTCTCTTTGGTATAGGTCGTCCCCTTGATAATCGCTTCGAAAAGGGAAGGAGAATATCCACCGACAATCGCGCAACTCTCACCCTCGAAGGTCTCCTGATACATGCCTTCTCCAGCCCTAACATTCCAGTAGACAATTGACGGAAGAGTGTAGCCGGCCGCGGAAAACTTCTCTTTCATTGTCTGCATAAACGGCTTCGGAGGAGTTTTACGCGAAGGCGCCCAAGTATATTCATAGCCCTTGCGCGCCTCATCGAACTGCATATCAGAGATAATGTAGAGCTTAGACGGAAGGTCCTCGGGCTTAACATTATTATCAACTGCTGTTCTAAGAATAAGGTCGAACGCCGCTTCCAAGTCGGTGTTGCCCGCATTTATACAAGGAAGATTGGCTACTTTCTCAACGATATCCCTACCCATAATCTCACAAAGCGCGGGTCGCTCTGCGAAGGTAAGAAAATGGTTGTGGAACGGTCCGCGGCACTTGTCAGCACAATAGATACCAAGAGATACGGCTACATCATAGGGAGTTCCCCACATTGAGCCAGAGGTATCTACCATACAAAGCGCGGTCTCATCAACTCCTTCCAAGTAATTCGGAAGAGCTTCCCACATTGAGTTGAGAATGATGCGGTCTTTTGCCGAACACTTATATCTCTTCTCAAAAGCTTTCTTTGTAATATCAACAGGGAAAAGACTTTTGGCATTTATTTTTGATTTTCCTTTTGCAAGCTCCTCGATGAAATCGATATAACGCACCTCATCGTGACGATAGAAAGCGTCGGAATAGTTTAAGGCTGCTCGCGCGGGTACCTTTTCATAATCGATTTTATCCCACTCGCGCGCAGACATAGATACTTCGGTTACTTTAAGATAGGCACGAAGCCTCGATAGTAACTGACGGTATCCTTTTGGAGTGAAACCAAGCCCTTCTCTTACCTTTCTGGCAAGTCTTCTCGTTTCCTTCGATGAAGCATTCTCAGAAGGAAGCCATTTTGCAAGAAGAGAAACAGGCTTTCCTTCTTTCATATGCCTATAATCATCGTTCAGAATACGATAAAACTGATGTATAACGAAAGTCCACACAGGAGTACCCTCAAGGCAAAGATAATCATCAGCTCTACCATATTCCATAATGGCGCCGAGATTTTTCTTCACATACTCGGGATAATTATCCGCGAGCCATTTAAGACAAACTCGAAAAACCCGTCTCATACCCTGTCCACCGCGAATATCTCTCACATAGAAGAGTATTCTCATCGCAAGCGCGCGGTCCTCAGCAAACGCCTTGGAGAAATACCTAATGATATAATCCTCAGGCATTCCCTTTGCGGCGGGGAGTGTGCTAAATGCATCAAGGCAAGCATTTCTGGTTGACTTGAGCGCGACAGCACCATTTTCAGTTGTAGTAAAATTGTCTTCAGTTTTAAGCATCTCAAGAAAATCAGCCATTTTATACTCTCCTCAATACATATTATTTTCTAAAGACAAGGCTCCTTAAAAGTGTCATGCAGCGACTATTATTCAAATAAAAAAATTGCTGTAAGAGCCTTTTAAATTTGGGTGAGGTTTTCCGCACTTCCGCAGATTCCCATGCATGGTTCTTACCACTTGCCAGCTAATTGGCAATACGACCTCACAAACCCGTCTGCTCTCAATTAATGCGGGTAGGAACGCATTAAACGTCGGTTGTGGTTCTGATACCGAAAAACATCTTGGGGACTTTATTTATACTCGTTGCTCCAATCCTCGAGGTACTTTCTCCCACGTATTAGCTCGTATCCGTATCTTTAGGGAGAAAAGTAAAATGAGGTTTCTCGCTTGCGCGAAGGTTATTTACCGTCTAAATATGACACACCTCAAACCTTCGTAGGAATTAATCCTACCCCAGAAGCTATTACAGCCTCAGAAATGCTCTTTTTTCATCCCGCAAGGGCGCAAGGACGTCGGCTCGCACGAGCAGTGCTGCCGCTTATTGGTCATTTTGCTCACCAGTGCTTTGTAGGAATCGAACCTACCTCTCTTCTCACCAGACCTCGACCACCGAGTTGGAATCGAACCAACCTTTTGGCGCCTCCTACTGGACTTGAACCAGTGGCCCTATGTTTAACAGACATATGCTCTACCAGCTGAGCTAAAGAGGCGTATAAACAAGGCGGTATTGAGCGAGGCTCAAAAGACCACAACAAGTAAGTTTGCTGTACCCGCCTTTATTTTTATCTTTAATCTTCTTCTATTTCTGTTTCCGAGTGCCACTCCGCGTAAGGACCACCATACTGCCAATTAGGGGAAAACTCAACCATTGGAACTCCTTCACAGTCAGCTCTTACAACACACTCCCAATGCTCGCTAAGCGCGATATCCATAAATTTATGGAAATTCTCTTTATTACTAAACGAAACAGTACCTAAATCTTCCATTAACAATCACCCCAATATCCCGCATAATCAATAAGCACTGGACGACCATCAATCTCGCCGCAGTTGTCTGGACGAATATCATTAATATCGTTGTCCTGAAGAAAGGTTGTGAGCTTCTTACAAAACTCAAGCCCATAATAATCAACGAAAAGCTGCCAGAGGTCAACATCCCAGCTGTAATCAAGCTCATCGTTCATATAAGCTTCTCTTGTTTCTTTTGAGGGAGATTTCATCTCTCGAAGTGGCTGGGCTTTTACCATAACATAAACGGGAATACCTTTTATGCTATCAAAATACTGACAAGGCGCGAAAGCTTTGTCAACACCCTCTTTTACTGCCGCTTCATAGTTATCACATTCAACATAACAGTGGTCATCAACGTCGCAAACCTCCTGCTCGTCAAGCCACTCACCGTCTTCTCCCTCTTCATACCAAACCTTTTTGGTAACAGGGAGCTTACAAACGAACTTTCTATAAGGGAAGACAAGACGAGAAGCGCCAGTCCAAACCGAAAAGTCCGCATCTGCGTGTTCGACGCCCGTGTCGCCATTCTCGCAATAACGAACATCATTAACGAGTCCAAGAGCTTCGATGTCGGCTTCGACATCTTCCTTAAAGTAAGGATAATTCTTCAGCAGATTCTCCATTTCTTTCTTCCCTCTCTTTCACTTTCTATATATATTATACTAAAAATTTTTAAAGCTTTCAAACTTTTAGGCGTGGATTTTGAGCGGGTCCTCTAAACTATGACGCTTTTTAACTGCGAGAAGAAAAACCTTACCCTCATAGTTGTTGGAATAACGATGCCACGTAGGCTCAATTTCCTTTCGGTCAAGGGTTTGGATTTTCTGGTTACCCATTTTATGCGCCCAAGACCCATCGCCCATGCGGCGAATGAAGTGGAAGTCATATCCAGATGCGCGGAAGAGTACAAGATACTCATCATCCTGAACCTCGCTGGACTTCTGAATCTCTCTTACGAAGTCAAGAGTTGAAACCATAAAATCAACCATAATCCTGCCGCGGCCCGTACAAGCTTTTGAGTAGTCAAGACCTCTTTCCTCGTCATCAAAGAGCTCTGGATGCGCCCACGCATAGTCATCAAGCTCCATCGATTCGTCCGCGTCACGGTCCGAGTCATCATAAGGAAGATACCACCAAGGAAGCCCAAGAGCGAAGCCGCCGCAATTGTATTCGAAGTCATACATATTTAAAAGACTTCCAGCTTCCTCTATTATCTGCTTTCCGTTTCTAAGGTTGAGTACATAGTTATTTCCTCTCGTCATTTATCCTCTTCCTTTCTCACTTTCTATATATATTATACTAAAAGTAAGAGAAAAATTCAAATTTTTCCTATGTCTCTTACCTCTATTATCGGGTCATTAAAGTAGGTTAATTTTGTCGCAAATCCGATAACATAGATTTTTTGGTTAATAGAAAGGGTTTTAACCTTCGCCCATTTCTCTTCAGGTACGTCCGCGCGCAAGTATCGGTTTTTATTGTCAAGGTCCTGTAAGACAATTGTATGTGTCTCATCGTCTTTATGGACTAATCTTCCGTTTAAGTTTACATCTACGAAGAAATACTTAGTGTGCGGCGCGCCGTCCAGTATAAACAAATCAGTGTACTGGACTATACTGTATACTACGGGAGCTTCTTCTTTTTCAATCGTGGGATTCTTTTTCCCCATTTCATAACCTGCCCACACGGTAATCGCTAATAGCCCCACGCAAACAAAAGCCAGAGCAATTCTAACTCGTCTCATATCATTCTCCTATAGAAAGAAAAAAGAGAAACACCCCATGTTTCTCTTTTATCTCCCTTATCTCACTTTGTCAAAAACTCCCATAGATCCGCCGCAGTATTAAAATAATACTCGGCGCCATGAAAGACATAAGGCTTCTGATTCTTTCCAAATCCGTTTTCCCACATCCACCAAGAGATTACCCCTCTTTTCTCAATATGGTCAGCCGCGCAAGTTTCAATAAGATTAATTAAATCTCGTTCAATCTTCTCAAAGACTGAATCCTCCGAAACTTCAATCCCAGCCTCGTAGAGTAAATCTCTCTTGGTCTCAAAAGCCTCAATGTCTTTCATGTACTCGCTAAATAGATTACAACCCATAAGCATTTCCTTTTACCTCCTATATTCTATACATATAGTATACTAAAAAAAGTTAAAAAAGTCAAAGTTTGTCGATTCCTACGACCTTCCCCTCAAACTTTTCCAAAGAACTAAGCGAACCACTTAGTTGAACTGCGGCGGGAAGTTTATTGGTGTCAACAATGAACTCAATAATATCTTTATTGTAGATAGTATACTGATTTGTTGCGTTGGTGTCCTTGTCTGCTTTTTGGTCTGCAAGGATTCCAAGAAAGCTCGTTCCATCGGAAAGACGAATACGATACTTCGCGCCAATTTCACTTCCATAGTAAGACCCCAATGCTATACAGAAGTAATTACCTACCTTGCGGCATCCATTACTATCAGTATAAGCTTGTTGTTGCAATTCAAACTGCGCGCCCCTTGTTATCATACGATAGTCCATATAAGACTTAAAGTTTGATATCTCGGTTGGTACATTTAAAACCTTCTTGGGTTTAACTGCCGCGCGCGTTGTAGTAATTGCTTGTGTCGTGGTTATAATTTCGGTTTCAGTTTCAATTATAACCGTCTCTTCCTCGGTGGTTTCTTCTTGCGGAACTGTTGTAGTGGTGGTTTCAACTATTGTAGTATTGATTACACCGTTCGCCGCTCGCTCCGCAGGAATAGTTTTTACGGTCGCCGCAGAAAGAAATCCGCAGATAAGTAAAAACACTCCAAGGTAGAGAAGATTTTTTATTTTCATAGTAACCTCCAATTAGTTGACTTTTATTTCTCCCAATTCTCAGTTAAAAAGTCAGTTTAGTCAAAAAAGTTTATAGTCATCAAGATTTAAGCGTCCATTAACATTCATTTTACCTTTGTTGTTTGAGCTATTTATAGTTTTGAACCCAGCGTGTATACGAACTTTACTCAATAAATTATTAATTTCTGAATCCTGCTTCTCGGTTTGTGGCTTCCAATAGTCTCTCGCCGCGCCCGTGCCCGGATTTTTTACTCGGTGCCAATATAGAGTCCAGTAAGGAGAATTATGAGGTCCTTGACCTTTATTCATATCTTCTGCTGATAACCCGCTTCCGCCCCACTTTATAGAAGCGTTGGCGCCTGTCCTTCCGTTGTCTTTAAGATTTTGATAGGCTGCTTGAAGTATGGCTGAAGCTGGAACAAGATATTTACCACTAAAAGAATAAAATAAAACAGTATCAGAAAAAGCTTTATTGTCCCGACTATTTATTGATAAGTTATATAATTCGCCTGCAAAGTTTGAAAGGAAACCTTCTACCTCTTCAACAGATGGAATTCCCTTGCTTCCTGCTAAGCCGCGGTACTCCTGAGAAAAAGCATAGTTTGCAAGAAAAGAAGTTAAGGGTATAATCTCTGCTTGGTAGTTCTGCTGTTCGCCATTTTGCTCTAATAAGGCTAGTTCATAATTCATTTTATCAAGAAAAGCAGAAGCAGTGGTTGTGGTCGGTATTGGATTACGGTCATAAGTATATGGATTATAGTTTTTAACCTGCACTCCAATTTTTTCAAGAATGGTAACATCCACTTTGCTTTGCTCCGCTTGCCCTATAGTATTAGAGATTTTTGAAGCCACAGCTGAACTCATAGCATCAGTACGATACAAAATATAATTAGAAAGCAAGGCTGTCTGATACTCACCAAAGGCACCCGCTAAGTAGTTAAGATTGCCGCCTTTTAAGAAAAAAGCTGATTTTCTTATATCTCCCTCTATTGTGTCTTTCCAAGTTTTATAAAAAGCCTTTTTTAAATCTGAAGTTCCATTTTTTATGCCAACTTTTTCAAAAAGAAAGCTTCTTATTTCGCTCAAAGCTTCTTTTATCCTTGCGGCGTCTCCTGACTTCTCAGCATTATCGATATCTTGCTTTTTTAGACTAAAGGGAGTAGATTGTCCTTCCTCACCTAAAACCAATTGTGTTGTTTGAAGTGCTTTAAGAGTTTCTTCTCCCACTTGTATATTTGCAATATTGTCAAACTCTCTAAGTCCTTTATTGACCATATTTTCCATAGCTTCTGTTATGGCTTTTGGGTTAGATGATGTGGTGTGAAATTGTGTTTTAAAAATAGTATTGATATATTGTTTAAATTCTTTTATTTCTTTTTCACTAACTCCGAGATTAATTTTAATTGTCTTGCCCGAAAAGGTTATGCCATTCATATTAGCATTATTTTTTTTAAGCTTATCAAATTTTATTTCAATGGGTTTAGGATTTTCCACTTCTATGTCTAAGCTAATTCTCTGATTGTCTGATGAACCTGTCCAATGGCTACCGTAAGTTTTTATCAGTAAGGCTCGTATCTTTTCAGAAGAAAAATTTTGAATTATTAGCATATCGGTGCTATGCTTATCAAACAAATCTCGAATTCGTCCAATAAAATCTTTATAATCTGCACAGTCTTTAAAATATTGTTTATATACCGCTTCTTCTTGTCCTTTTAGAGCTTTAATTTGCCCTTCTAATCGCTGTTTCTGCTGTTCTATAATACCAGTTTTCTTTTTAGAGTCTGCTAAATTCTTTATATTCTCAAAAAGATAGGCATCTCCCGTTGCCCAATAATACTCTGGACTATTGGGCTTGGTGTGTAGGTAAACATAGTTAAAAGCGTAACTACCCTTCAATCATCAAACCTCCCTCCAAAAATAGAAAAGGGGAGAAAACTTTTCTTTTTTCTCCCCTCTCTTATATATAAAAGTAGGCAAAGCCCACTAAAACTCAATCGTCAAGCTTATTAGCCAAATTTGCGATTGGACCTCTCTCTGTCTTGTCCAAATATACCATCCCAAAAAGCGGGTCATCTTTCAACCTATCAATCATCTTGATAATGCCATTATCTCTATCGTAGATTTTATTATCCGTCTGATGAGTATCGGCATTTATCCAAAGCTCTGAACCCTCGCCTACTCGAGATATCAAAAGCTTCGCAATCTCCGAAGTTATGTTCTGTCCTTCACAAACATAAACAATCGAATTTTCAAAGCTGCGCCCGCGTATAAAAGGTAGCGGCACAAGTTCAAGCTCACCCTGTGCAATTAGGTACTCAACTCCCTCTGCGCCGCCGACCTTATCGTAAAAAGGACCAAGCGTCCAACTCAATTTCTCATAGGCATCTCCTTTAAGATATCCAATGTCTGGCACGTCCTTTATCGATACATTGGGACGAATAAACACAAGCTTCTGGAACTTGCCGACTTCAATATCGTGTAGTGCCTGAGACAGCATTAAGTAATCCTTGCCGCTGCCATACACGCCACGTAATAGCTTGACACCAACCGCCGCGTCTTGTAAGAGAGCCATAGCAACTTTCTGTTTAATATTGCGTGGCTTCAAAGTTCCAGTTATACGAGAGTTAATAGTTGGATACCGAACAGCTATCGGACCTTCGGGAGAGTTCTTATACACATCAACCGTAGTGCCATTTAAATCTTGGAGTAGTATATATTCATTCGGATTTAAACAAAGTAAATTCGCACAATACTCCTTCGGGTTGGCATAAAACTGACTTAAATGCTCCTCATCCATTATAAGTTCCTGATAGCCTTTATAAAGATTGTCCATTAAAAAACTCCTTATAGTAGAATTGCCATATCTTCAACAACCTGATGGCAAACTCCTTTTTCTATTGCTTCATCTTTCCTTACATACCACTCACCGACAATATTATCGGTAATCTCATCAAGAGTATAGTTTGTTCTTTCTTTCATAAAAGAGCTTAACTCATTGACTTGACTCTGGTAAGCTTCCATTGCGGCGACTATTTCACCGTAAGTGCCCGACATCTGCGAGCTACCTTGATGGAAGAGGAAGTATGAGTGCGGCAACATAAAGCGTTTATGACATGCGAGGTAAATATAAGCTGCCGCACTACAGCAACTGCCCATATTGATACCATAGACTGGGGTTTTACTCATTTTTATGGTATCAATAATGGTATAATTGACATCGAGGTCGCCGCCGGGACTAAAGAAGAACAGTTTTATAGGAAGTCTTTTGCTTATGGGTTTCTTTTCATCTTCTCTATTCCACTGGATGATGAGACGGCAAATCTCAAGGCTAAGATTGTTTATCTCATCGTCTATCCAAAAGCAGCGATGCTCTTTGTCTTTATAAAAAGTCAGAAGCTCAGGAGTAGGGAGCTGAACATTCTCGACTTCGGTAGGTATCTGGATTATCATAGGGTCAGTCATAGGTTTTTATCTCCTTTTCGACTTTCTTTATTATATTATAACAAAGATTTTTAGGGATTTCAAATTTAAGAAGCGCCCTCGGTTATGATTGAGAGAGCCTCTGAATCGGAAATATCAGTTGTTTTAACCTCTGTCCAAATTTGGACGATTTCATTTCCTTTTTTCTTCCCAAGATTTTTCATAGACATTTTCATCATATTTGTGCCTTCTCGTTATTCTATCTCTTCATTAATTGTAACAATACAATTACTTATATCTTTGGTAGTCGTAACCCAAGCGAAATAAGCCATATCTTTTGTGTGGCCACCTAAATTAAGAGTAAATTCTAACTTTCCATTGGCTATATCATCTACAATGTCGCTTGCAAAATTTGAGTTGGATATAATATGATAAAAAGATAGATATCCCGTAGCACATTCTGTTCTATCGGACTTAAAGCATTTAATTGTGTTGTAACTTGTGTCCGAGGTGCCCGTAAAGCGCATTCTCACTCTGTCGCCAATTTTACATGGTATAAGTCCAGTTATATTGGTGCCAGTATTGTCTACTGGGGCACCAGATGATGAATTATATCTCTTATTAGCATACATCCATTGCTTACCAATTTTAGCTCCTGACATATCTATGCTATTTGTGAGCTGGTCGACATAAGCAGGAGCCTGTGCAACTGCGGCTGCCGTTATCACAATATCGCCCGTTACTTCTGGGATAGATATAATCCCATCTTTATAAAACGTAGACACATCCGTACCTCCCATCGTTATAGTCACATTATTAATTGTATATCCTTCATCGGTAGTTAGAGTCGTTACATAAGATTGTCCGTCAATAGCATAAATTCGAGCATTGCTGCTTATACATTGTGTGAGGTTTCTTGTAATCAAACGCCTTAATACCGCCGTTGTACCATTAAATACCGATGGAGTAACATCTACGCCACCCATCGTTATCTTTACTTTATCAATTATCTTCCCATCGCTGGGTATGATTTCTGCTATATAGGGTTGATATTGTTTTGCTGACGCCGAACTATTATTGATTGTTACATCGGTAAATGTTTTTGTTACGGTATAAGTATTAATATCTGCTGTCAATACAGTCGGTATACCGTCAATCATTGCTGCTCTAAAAGCATTGATTTTTTCAATTGTAATACCACACGATACCATAAAATTAACAGCTTTATCACGGAAAGTCGTTCCCGTATAAGTGTTAATAATATTTATTTCTCTCGCCCATGGCATCTCATTTCTCCGCCGCGCCAGCGCGTCTGTGCTAACACCAGTAAAGAAATTGGTAAGCTCGTAATCTTTATCAATATCTGACTGTGACACGCCGAGTATCGCTTCACACAAAAGTGCAACCACACCAGTTCTGTCCGCTCCGGCGGAGCAATGGAAATATGTGGGATGACCTGCAATAACGTAATCAAACAATGGGTCAAATATCTTTTTTATATTACCGCTTGATTTTTGATAATTTAGGTCGTTCCATGACATATCGACATGAAGCATATCAACAGATTTGCCAAATCCACTTTCCATCCTGCCGTTTAAATCTGAGTCAAAACGCAAGTCAATTTCTTTTAAAATCCCCAACATATCAATAGCTTGCGCGGTTCCATCCTCGGTTAAATATCCATAAACTTCTCCACCACGAAAAAGCTTACCATACTTTACTGTACCGCCATCACAAGCCCAGCCACCAAAATCACGCACATTATCGACATTTGTCATATGAATCATGCGGCAAGCTCCGGTTGGTCTAATAATACCTTGCTGGATAATATTATTGTTATTATCAATCAGTATAAATTTTGAGTCTACTCCGGGTGTACAATTGTAGATTGTAACGGAGCCCCCCCCTGTAATCGTTTTAGAGAATACATTATTGGTATTTCCATCAATTACAATTAAAGTGCCTGCGGACTTCATTGGTATAGTAATTCCTTCGGGATGATTAGCAGAACCTTTTGTTACATAGTCAGCAATTGAAGAAACAGTATAATCAGAGGGGTCATAAGTAACTTCCTTTAAGAACTTCGTTACTTCCGCGCGCTCTTGATTGAAAGTATAAACTTCTGTTTTTGTGTCAGAGGTGCCTTCAATGGCTTGAATCGCTGCAGCCATTTCGGCAACTTTATACTTCGAGGCCAATCCATTTTTTGAGCGAATTGCATCTGCAATTGCTTGAATAAAGGTTTCATCGTATAATTTCTTCGCCATTAATAAGTCTCCTTTGTGCCATCAGGTAAGGCGGCAATAACATCATTAACGATTTCTTGTTTATCTGCATCGGTCCAATAATCGACGCCTTTAACAGGCGTTTTTCCACTTGCACCTATATCGCGAGCCAATTCATCGGGGGTACGATAGTAAACCCAACCTTTTGAGTCAAATACTGCAATCTTATCTGGTTTTGTGGTTAAATGCCCTGTATCCGTAGCCTGAAGCCATGTACCACAGATATACTTACCACTTAAATTACCAGTAAGAGTGCCCCCTGTTAGAGGAAGGTATTTGCTTGCATCCGCGGGAGTATATCCAAGAGCCTTTTTTATAGCGTCGGCTGATATTGTGCCGCCTCCCGACCCCGATCCAAGTCCAGTAATACCATCAACAGAAAAGAACTTACCGTCCTCGCCGCGTAGCATAAGTACAGGTATATTATTGCTCATCTTATCCCTCCTTTTTATAAAATTCGAGTTGTACCTCGGTAAACTTTTGCTTTTTTAGTACCTACATAGACGGCAGAAACGGGTTTTGTACCGACATATAAAGCGGTTGGTGCAAAGAGCGCCGAGTAAGTAAGGATGGTGTTTTCGCTTGTGAGTTCGGATTCTTTTAAACTTATTGTGCGCGCAGGTGTTGTTACACCATCTGACCAACAAAGAAAACGACAATTAGGCTTAGGGGTTGCGGTTATGGTTTGAGTTAGCTCTTGATTTTTAGAGCTAATTTCAAATGCGCCCGTACCTATTATTTCACCCCATGAGGTATTATTGGAGAGGCCGTTTATGGTGAATTTAGGGTTATCATATTCAATAGTGAGTCCGGTACTTTCATAGGAATAATATTTTGGCCATGTACTGTCTGCACCAAGTATCCAATATAATGTTGCTACTGAATAGTTGCCTTCTCCAGATAATTTAATCGCATCAGACACACCTGACATCTCAGTAACATTATTATTTTCATCAATAATACCATCAGGACAAATTTTTACTTCATTTTTTGTAGAGCCAGTAAAAGGAATACCATCTGGATTATTATAAACAGTTAAATCACCTATCTTCATTAATAAAGGCAACTTACCCGCTCCAGCCGACTTACTTGCTGTGCAAGTCATTAAACCGCTCGTCCACTGTATATAGCGAGGAAGATTGGCATTAGTCAATACTGTAGCAGTATCACTATATGACGCCGTTTCTGCTTTTTTGGTTGTTCCACTTATAGGTATTCTGCCGTTGGGTATACTAAATTCAAGTGTCGGCATTACGAATCCACCACCAAACTTATCATAGTGTCAGCCGTGCCCGTGGGCGGCGCCGAATTCAAGACTTGGAATTTACATCCACCACTAAAGGCGGTTTGTATTTTCCCAACTACATCAACTGGTGAAGGAACCGTCAGTCCCTTGTCATTCGTCCAACTCAAAACTCCCGCTTCGCTAACCGAAGGCGTAAAAGTAGCTCCGCGCAAATTATCAAAAGTAAACGAAAACTTCTTCTTCGTATCCTCTCCGCTTGCCGTAACGGTAACCGTGGGTGTACCCACATGATTGCCTACACTTGCGGCCGGTGTGTCAAAACCCGCAGCAGCGCCAGTATCACCCTTGTCGCCCTTTAGGTTCTTGAAGTCGAAGCTAAAATTCTTCGCTGTATTGGCCCCACTGGGCGTAACAGTAACTGAAGGTGTACCAACGGCATTATTAACAGTTGCCGTAACCGTTCCGAAACCCGCGGCCGCACCCGTAGATCCTTGCTTAGCAACGGAGTAAGCGGTCTTAGAGGTACCATCCGTCATTGATACGATAAATCTCGTCCAAAGATAACTTCCCGCGGCTACACTCGGTGGTGTAGCTTGCCAACCAGAAGTCGGTGATGTTGTATTTGAGGTGCTGCCTGCGTAGGAGATATCGATTGATTTGATACCATTACCCGTATCGCCTTTATCTCCTTTATCACCCTTAATATCGGACTCCATACCTTCGGGATTAATCCACACTTTAACTGATTGGTCTGTTGGTTCGGTTGTACCAACATAAACTCCGGGGTCTCCTTTTACACCTTGGATACCTTGCTTGCCGGGAATAATAACGGTTTCTGTAAATACAGGAGGGTCTATCGTAACTTCTACGAAATTATTCTTACTCATCAGTTACCTCCCGCATTATCTTCAAAAAGAGTACCGTTCATGGTAAGTGGTACGATACTTGTTTCGGGATAGATAGTGCTGCCATCGCTACCTTTTAGCTCGATACGAGTATCCATATATAAAGTCTGACCCGGTTCAAACAGAAGAGTTTCCTCCCCAGTAAAAGGTACAAGATAAAGTCCCTCATCGTCGCCTACCGTTACTTCAGAAGCTCCTGTTGCAGAGTATGTTTTTTTAACACTTGCAATATCGTTTTCTGTTTGGTAAGGCTTGAAGAGAAATTCAATCTTGTTTATTGTTAAAGAGGATTTATTCTTAACCCTTACGGAAAGAGTACAAGGATTTCTTCTTTTCATATCAAAACCTCCTTTAAAAAGAGTTTAAACTCTCTATTTATAAGTAGGGGGCTGAGGATTAACTAAAGAAAAAAGAGCCAGTTACGGCTCTTTTCGGTAGGATTATTCGGTTGCTTTGGGCGGTTCTAAAGCTTTATTTAATTTTTTGACAAGTTCTTTTCTACCCTCATAATCACTTGCATGATACTTTTTTGCAATATCACAAGTTACATCCCAAAAAGTAACGTCCCAGTTTATTTTCTGCCCGCAACAATGGCAATAATTTTCACTATCTCTATAAATTGCAAATTCCGTGCCGCAACAAGGGCAGCAATATATAATCTCTGTCATTTCGTTCCAATCACTAATGCGCGCGACCTTAGGTTTTAATGATTCCATTTTCAATTCTCCTTACAATGGTCTTCATACCAAGTTTCAACCGCAAGAATTGCCGAATCAGGTAGGGCAGTTTCGAGCTGACAACAAGTGTAATATTTTGATCGCGCAATCATGGGGCAATCGGTGCAATTTACAATGCTGTCACACATTTTAGCTTTTTCGTTAAATATTCTTTAGCGGTCATTTTTATACTCCAAACTCAACTCATATATAAAGTTCATACCAACAATCTACGCAGCGAGAAGGTTTCTCATAACAGGTCAAGAGGTCTCCGCCATAAACCTGCTTGCGGCAAGCCATAGGTACAGACTTGTCGCAACGAACCACCGTCATTGCATCGGGATGCTTCTTCATGAAATCGGCATAATAGGTTATATGCTCTTCTGCCCACGCGGTAATTATCTCTACGGCTTCTTCGGGAAAGTGCCGAAGTTTTTCGCCGCAAGTAAAATTTATATCTCGCTTTCCAAGCTTGGCGATAGGGCAAGTGCCACAAATCATATTTTTGCACATCTCATCATAGGCTTTCAAAAACTGAATATTATTCATTCTCATAATTAATTCTCCAATCTTAGCTTAAACATAGAACTCTTTCCAACACTGATCACAAGGACCTTCATTAAACACACATCCGTCAATTCCTGTACCGTAAATATGTCTTCGACAAACCACTGGTATAGGACTCGGATATTTAGAGCTAATCTGAAGCATCGCGTCGGGAAATTTGTCGCGAAAATCGGACATATAGGTTGCATGGTCATCAGCCCATTTACTGACAATATCGACTACCTCTTCGGGGTACATACGAAATAGCACAGTACAAGAACTTTCTCCTTTTTCTTCTCCAAACTTTGTAATAGGACATTCCTTACAATAAGGAACCGCGTGGCACAATTTGTCCTTGGCTTTTAAAAACTGAATGTTAGTCAATTCCATATTAAACCTCTCCTTTTTTATTTTCTATATATTATAGTCTAAAAAGAAAGAAAAATCAATTTTCCTCTATCTCGCCTGTTATAAGTTCAGAATAAGGAAGAGTTTCAATCCATTCACAAAACGCGCGCCACTCATCGAGTTTATGATTGCGGCGAGACTTATATATGTTGGCAAGTACCTCATAGTTCAACATAACCGTGCGGCGCTGGTTGTAGGAAGACGGAAGGAGCTGGATCATCTGCCACCAGTAAATCTTCATAAGAGGCGCTCGCTTTGCCTCTTCCTTCATCGGCTTGGTCTTTGTTTCGAGATACTTCTGACGGTAGTAATTCAGAAGTTCCACCGTTCGAAGAAGCCAGTCATACGACATATTATACTCGTCACCTTCGAGTTCCTCGATATGCTCATGACTGAAGTCATTTATGTCAAATTCTTTCGCATGAATCTTGTGCATAGTGGAACATGAGTCGGTAGTTGTACCCACCTTATATTGATCGAACTGTTTCCACCAGTAGAGAGGCGCCGTAACATCCACATATACCGTAATCATCCTCATGAACTTGCGATGGTCAGTGCCCGCATTACGTAGACGTTTTGCGAGGGCGAGGTCGTTAGAACCGACGATATCTTTCTCGAAGTCGGAATCCGACTTATCCCATGAGTTCATAGCATTTCGTGCTGAATATATGGCTCTGGATATACTTGATACAGACTCATTTTCAATTTTTATCATTTTGTTCCCTCCAAGTCTCATTATGAACTATCGCAGACACAGTGCTTTTATCTACCCCGAATAGTCTTCCTAAAGCCGCGCTTCCATAAATCCGGCTCCCTTTTTTATAAACGTCTCGAATATAGTGAACATCAGCCCAAGTTAATTTATGATTGTGATGTTCTTCGCCAGTTTGCCTTTTCTCTAAGCCTTCACGATATGCGTGCAATATGTTGTCAGAGTGCGTACACCATTCAAGATTATCGATTGAATTATTTAGTTTGTTCCCATCTTTATGATTGACACAGGGGAAATTATTAGGATTTGGAATAAAAGTCTGAGCAATTATGCGATGAACACTACGATTTTTCCCATTTAAAATACAATGCCGATACCCATTACGATTTATACCACCAATCATTAAAACACCGAATTGATTGTAGATATTTCCTTTTGGGGAAGCAAAATACCCTTTCTCCACGCTTTCTACAACGTTTAATGGCTCATCGTCATTGGCAATTATATTTGATTTAAAAAGCTGTATTCTTTTAGATATAACAGCTTCTCTTGCTTCTTCTTCGGTTTCGTATGTACCACAAGAGACAAAATTACCCTTAACAGTAACATATGCCTCGAACTTCCCAGAGCTGGTTTGTCGTACACCTTTATTACAATTCATACCTCTAATCGCAGCTTCCCATCCAACAACTTCCACATTCTCAATCTTTATCATCTCATAGCCCTCTCAGTCTCATCTTTCTCTATCTGCTCAAGTATTCTCTGTACCGATGCGCCCAAGGTCACACCATTTATAAGCAGACCAAATATCATCAACCCTGCCAATACTTTCTCTTTTTTCGACATTTATTTACTCCTTATCTCGCATAAAGGCTAACTTTCAAACAAGCTTCAATCGTTTTAAAAATCTTTCTTATCATCTAATCTCTCCTTTTGTTTAATCTCTCCTTTTCTCTCCCATTTTCTCTCATTTACTTTTTCTTAAAGAAATTTAAAATTTTGTTGATAATCGTATAAATAGCTTTAAGAGTGAGCGCCATAGAAGGCTCTTTAATTGGGTCTTTATCCTCATCAAGCGCGTTATTATAATCCTCAATGCCGCGCGCTTCCGTAAAACTCATTGAATAGGGAAGAATAAATCTACCATTCATTCCCCAGTCTGCACCCCATGAGTTCTGACAAAGGAAGCCGTCTTTCGTCCATCCAATAACCATAATTGCGTGTCCGCCGCAATACTCGGGATTCTTTTCCTCACAGCTAAGTATGCCCTTATCATTGACATAGAAACTATAACTCCAATTCAACGCGGCGAGTACAGGCCCATAATTGTAAATCGCATACTTAATTTCCGCAGGCGAATTGCAGCTAAAATATCTGTTAATACGATAATAATAAGCCGCTTCCTTTTTCTCGGGTACACGAAGGGTTGCTTCTGCACTCTCGTAGCAGTCTGGTACCTCAATATTGCCCGGGCAGTCCTCATACTTCATATCGCCATACTTCAATGCAGTCGCGCAAGCATCTCGAAGATACATACCTTCACCCTCGTGTCCATACAGCATCTTCTGAGTGCCATAGATAAAGTTAGTTGAAAGATTATCCTCAGTATAGGCTTCCAGAATGCTTGACATCGCGTGAGCAACGCAGGAATTTACAGAACCCTGATTCTTAATGGGAATCTCAACGCTAAATGTGAATTCCTCGGGCAGGTCCGCCGCAGAAATAACCCCTGCTTTTAGCTTATAATCTCGAACATCTTTCTTCTCAGGTAGGCATCCACCTACGGGATATTTTCTCTCTTCCATTATAATTCTCCTATTATTTCTTTTTATGAAAAGATGAGACCTCAACTTTCATTGTCGGTCTCACCCCAGCGGTCTAAAAAATTATTATACCCTTTTTCGATGCATATAATAATAGGAGGCATATCATCGGTACCTTCCATAACAACAAGACTATCATTTCTAAGCTTTGCCATATCTTCTTCGTCAAGAGTAATAAAAAGCTTATCGTATCTTTTCAATGCTTATACCTCCTACAGTTATTATCTATTTGTTTTTGGGATTGGTAAAAACAGTATCGCCACGTGAAGGCTCCCAAATGATACCGCACCGGCTGTCAGATTCGAACTGACGTGGAGTTTCCTCGACGGAGTCAAAGTCCGTTGGTTTCAGCCGCTCACCCAAGCCGGAATATTGAAAAAAAGAAAGGAAAGGGTTGTTTACTTTGCGTCCTTATATAGCGTTTCCCACTATGCCACATATCGCTTTCGCGCCGGTGGTAGTTTAACAACCAAAATCCATGATAACGCTTTCTCCGACTGAGTCGGTTGGTAGGGGTGGCGAGATTCGAACTCGCACTGAACAGATTTTGAATCTGTTGTCTCTGCCGTTGGACTACACCCCCATAATTGGTAGCTGCTATTTATGTCAGGATGGGCAGCCACTCCACCCGTGCCAAAGCACTCGCCCGCAACACAAGTCTATAAACCTTGTCGAAGCGTATAATAGCCGAGAGGAGGATAACTATTATTCGGCGGAGAAAGGAGTAGATTTCTCTCTCACTTTCTATATATATTATACCAAGATTATAAGGGAAGTTCAAATTTTCTTTAGATGCTCTTCAACGAAGCCATCTTTTGTTGTGTAGAAAATTTTTGAAATACCCAAATCTCGTATAAGTCTAATACAACTGGCACACGGTCGCGCGCAAGCCGGGGTTCCGTCTTTAAGTTCTCGATAGACAAAGACCTTGAGTCGAGAAAAATCAATTTCCTTTTTACCTATCAAAGAGTTCAAAGCGGAAACTTCTGCATGGACCTTTGCGGGGAAACGCACATCAATATTACGATAGTAGTTATATCGTTGCTGAGTTGGATTCGTCTTATTGGAGTTATACCCACTCGACAATATACGCTTCCCATCTACTACAATGCAGCCAACTTTAATGCGCGAGAAGTCTGAAAGCTGACTTACACTGCGCGCGACCTCGAAAAATTTCTTATCAGATTTAGTCATTTTTCTTCTCTCACTTTCTATAAATATTATAGCAAAAGTTTAAGAAGATTACAAATTATTTCTGTTTAAGAATCTCATTAACTCTTTTCTGAACGGTATAGTAGTTATAACCTGCCTTAGTGAGCAAACGAACTCTTGTGGCTCCGTTGCCCCATTTGCCAGCGATAACTTCACGCGCGACCTCATCAACAGATTTCTTCGCGGGCTTCGCGGGTTCTTTTTCTTCCTTGAGGAGTCTTTCGACCTCTTTCTGAACCGCCGCATAGTCATAACCAGCCGCCTCGAGCTTCTGTTTTCTCTCGGCGCCATTGCCCCACTTGCCAGCAATAACCTCTTTGGCTATCTCGGTATTAGACTTCTTATTCGAAGGGGTCGGCGCAGGAGTAGGTGCGGGCGTAGGCTTGCTCTTTAGTTTAAGACCATAGTAATTTGCAACTGCGGTAGCAATAGCTTTTGCGCACTGCTGCTGCCCGCTTGCATAGATTACTTTGTCCCTGTCACCTTTAGTGTCAATAAAGACCGTCTCAACAAGGAAAGACTGGCACTTTATCTCTCTAACGCAACCAAAATAATCCTTGCCGTTTGCAAGCTTTGTCTTCGCGCCCCTATCTTTAAGACCAAAGGTGGTTGCGATAGACTTACTAATCGCGGCGGCAAGTGCTTTACCTTGCTTGTTGCCATTCTTATAGTAAACTTCGGGACCAGTGCCGCCGCCCGCATTAAGGTGAATTTCCATATTCAAGTCGTATTTCTTTGAGTTGACATACTTAATACGCTCGCTAAGATTCTTGTCGGCGTCGTAGTTAATAACATCAACATGGCAATCATATTTAGAAAGCTCTTCACCAATACACTTACCTATTGCGCGACCAAGTTTAAACTCCTGATAGCCAGCAGAAACCGCGCCGCTATCGTAGCCGCCTGACTGGGACTTACCGTGTCCGATACATACAGATATGTTCATTTCTTCATTCCTCCTTTAGATAATTCCAACCTTCTCATATTTAGAGAGAGGATTCTCGTGGTCCATTATAACCAACTCCATTCTTGCGTTAAGAAGCTTTACAAACTGACGGGTTGCAAAATCATTCTTAAAATGAGCGGTTACATACTTATGACCTTTACCGTAAAGAGTCGCGCCGAGAATGTCACGACAAAAACGAAGATAGTTGGCGTAAGAGAGTTCAAGGAGACGGGAAGGAAGAACATCATAGCTGCCAGTAGTAGTAACCTCATACTTATCCAAAAACTCCTCAGTAACGCAAATCATATAGTCCTTATCATTTGATACTGAGGGCTTGAGTTCAAAATAAGTCATATGGCTATTTCCTCCCACAACTGTTTAATTTCGTCTATTTCTTCCTCGTCCAGTACGCAAAGGTCGCCAATATTTGTGTAAGCGCCGCTTACCTCACTAACCACAAATTCGGGTAAATCTCCTTTATAACGAGTTATTTTTGTCTCATCAACTTTACGATAGTTCTTATCAACATACTTTGAGACTGTTGAGGCACTAAAACCAATCTGACGAGCAACCGCGGCATAAGAACCGAGGTCTTGGTACAACTCATTCATTTGGATGATATCTTCTTGAGTAACCTTTTTCATACTTCTCTCCCTCTCTTACTTTCTATATATATTATAATATATAAGAAGGAAAAAATCAATTTTTATTTTCTCCTTCTTTTTAAGTAGATATTTTCTTTGTAGGCTCTATTAAATGCCTTCGGGCGCTTTGTAGTAAAGACCGCAGTGGCACATTCCCGGCTCTGACTGCGCGCGGAACTCTTCACAAGGGCATCTTGTCTCAGGGACTTTTATAAGACGACAAGGACAATATCCTCCATTCTCCTTTAAAGCCGCACGAATTTCTGCGACGTGTTCTTTATCTTCACTTACATATATCTTCATCAAAACAATACCTCTTCGCATACTGATTAAGACTTGCTAAATTAATACCTAAAACTGAATCATAGTGTGAAACATCATCGGGACGGAATCGCCCAAACTTTATGACAATATTTGGAGTTTCGATTATATTCTGGAAGAGATACTGCTGAAGCATAGATAAGCTCCCCGCTTCTCCAAGAAGCTCTTTTTCGGTATAACCCGTATAGATAACAATATCATCATCACACTGATATTCATCTCGCAGCAAACTTATAAGCGCGCAAATCTGTTCCATTGAGGCGACAGAATAGAATGGCTCAAGTCCGCCCATTACAATAGCATGAGTGAGAGGATTTTCAATATATCGTTTAATAATCTCCTTATCCTCATAGCTTATAATTGAAGCTTTTGCGAGAGAGCTATTTTGACAAACAGCTCTCCCACACTCTTTCTCGCACTTAAAGTCGCAGCAAGGAAATATCAAAAACATTGAAGTCTTACGATAATTTACTATATCCTCATCTACTAAACCTTTAAGCTTAATCTCCATCTTCTGTATCCTCTTTCAAATGTAGCTCAAGAAGAGCAGCTTGACAAATTTTTATTATGCTTATAAGGCGAGGAAGCACAAGATTAACGAAAAGTTCTTCTTGCTCGGTAGGTAAAGGGATAAGATGCTGCTTCTCATCATCGATAATATTTGCCATTTCAGTAATCTCATCAAGAGCTTTGTCTAATGTATCGGCAAACCCTTCTATTTCAGGCTGAAGTATTGTTGCCTCAATACCTTTTTGGTTCTCTACCCACTCATCACCAAGAGACCCATCTATAAACCCTTTTGTGCGCGCGTCCCTTATCGATTCTTGTACGTTCCTATAAACATTCGGAAATAAGCTTGCGGTCAAAAACTCAAAAGATAAATCTGGGTCTGCTGTACTGGAAATCTTCTCAATTTGTTCTGTAAGCTTTTTTAATTTTGAAAATTTTGTTTTATCAACGCTCATTTGTTCACATCCTCCCATTCTCTCATCTCAAATTCCTGTTTTCGAGCGCGAGACCATGTCCGTACTGGTGTGTAAAAGCCGACGATTCTTGTATACTCTGTCGCTACAGGTTCTCCACAAACTGGACAGATACTTCCGTAGAATCCGTGGTTGTGCTTACAAGCTTGGATTTTCGTGTTAAAGGCGAAATAGGTCAAGCCTTGTGAGGCGATATAGTTAGTCATGTCCCAGGCCTGCTCAAAGGAGTTAAATGGTGCGTCCAAATTTAGATGTGCAATTGACTTAAAAGAATTTTTCTTGTAATCTTCTATCAACATATTCCTCCAATTCTTGTTGCTGAGAACAATTTAATATAATACCTAAAATTTTCTCGTCGTTTCTGGTAGAGCGGAATTCTTTAAACAGCTTTAACTCTGCAACATATCTTACATATACGGCATCTGCTATGTCATTATAGCGACCAAGATAGCATTTAATACCATTCATTCGAATTTCAGAAATCCATTTTTGTCTTTGTTTATCCCAACCTACACCAGCAACACCAGAGGTATTATTTGTCATTAACCCCTTATTTAAAAGATTTTGTTGCTGTTTAACAACTCGAAGATTTTCTCTTCGGTTGTCTTCGGTTCTGCCATTTATATGATCAACAACATAGCCAGAGGGCGGGGCCATCAAAAAGGTGTGGATAGATATTGGCTGCTTATTACCCGTATAAAAACGTCCTTTCCAATATCTCCATTTTTTAGCAATAACCTTTTCTAAGTCCTGCAGATCAACCAAAAATTTTCCACTTGGCTCATTCTGCCTATTGAAGCAATAAATCCATACTCCTTCATCTGTAATTTCATATTCGTTTGAGTCAAAACAGCTTTTAGGGTTTTCATCTAAAAATTTTCCATATTTTACATATTGCGAGTAATGTTTTCCACACACAATCATATGGACACCGTTATAAAGAATTGGATGTTGATTAGTTTCCGGAATTTCTTTTCCGCATTGATTACATTTCATTTTTCTCACTCCTTAGACTATATCTTCTTGATAGGTGGGCAATCCCTCCAATCAAGTAATGCGCTTCGAATATGTGCCTATCTCATATTCTACTCGGCTACATTCATCACCGATAGTCGTTACACCTTCTACATAAAGTAGCTTGGCACGGTATTGGGGTTTTTCCTTCCACCGTTAGCCGCATTTTGCGACACCCTCGGGCGAGGTTCACATTATTTATTATTAAGGTGGCTCAATTCACATCAACCACCATTGCAGTAGCTGTCAAACAGTGAAGCGATGCGTATCCGCTCCTTCATGGTCGTCTTGATACCAAGCGGTATAAACTGGTTACCATACAGCGGCAAGTCCTTGACGACCTTATCGGGGAACAGATATTCATCCGCTTTCTGTAACTTGCCTGCCGCAGACTCACCGGGGATCTGTTCTATAGAAACTTTGTAGTTTTTGTCCAGTATGAACTGTTCTTTGGTCATATTTATAACTTCAAAGATTCGACGTCCAAACTCATCTGCTTTAGAAGTATAATAGGTATTGCCCTCTTCATCCAGTCTGGTATAGCCAAAAGCCTTCATTGTCTCGTATACGCCAATAATCGTGTTATTCATATATTACTATATGCACTGACTATCTCTTAAACGCGACCCTTGCCGCGCTTACTATCATTTCGATTTGTGTATCAATAACAAATCTACTTCGCTATACGCGAATAGTCGATACAGGGGTTATCTTTTTCTAATTGGGTATTTTATTTGGGGGTCAAAATATTTTTTTGTTTTCCCACTATTTATATTGCTAATAACAGTGTCACTAACTCCAAACTTTTGAGCTATTTTATTCATAGATAGCTCATTATTTCTTAAATCTTGATAAATCAACTGTAATTCATTTGGTGAAAAACAAGACCTACCTTTCTCTCGTTCACCTCTTATTGGATAAGTGAGATTTTCTTGCCGCCCCTTTTTCCCAACATTAACGTCGCTTATTGTTTGCTTGCTTACGTTATATTTTTTTGCCAAATCGTTTTGTGAAAGCGAAGAATTTTGTAAATCCCAAATGAGCTTGGGTAAATATTCTTGTTGGTACTTCATTTTCCCTTTTCTTAGAGGATAAGTTAGGTACTTTCTAAAATAAGCTCTTCCTTGGTTTATGTCATTTAAAAAAGATTGGTCGCAATGATATTCTTGAGCGATATCTTTTAACGATTTATCTAATTCAAAACGTAAAGCATAGGTTACTTGCTTAATTTTTTCCTCAGAATATTTTTTATTGTCTCTTAATGGATAAATTAAATCTGGATTATAATAGGTATGTCCAAGATTGATTTCGCTAACAACTAAAGGAGAGACATTGTATTCTTGAGCAAGTTGATGAAAAGTTTTATCACCAGTAATAATTTCATCTATTAAAGCCGATAAAATTTTTTCTTCTTTAATTGCTGCGGTAGGACTGGAGATGCCACTACCAGTTCCCTCACCACCTTCAGCGAGATTGTATCCATTCGGTGCAAGACTATTATAATACTGAATCCAGTACTTTTCTCGCTCATCATAATTTTCTACGCCGCTTTCTAAAATTTCCATCCAAAAATTGTCAAAACCATATTTATTCATGGCTTTTGTGATTAATTGGGCTTCTGGTTTCTTTTGAGCGGCAGACTTATATTGGCTCCAACGCTGGGCTGGATTAACTGTTTGTCCTATATAAACTTTGCTATTAAATTTATTTTTTATTATATAAATATCCTTTATCATAAATAACCTCCCACGGGATTACCCCCATTCTTTGGGCTTCCCCGTTAGCCACCCTTGTGACCCCACTGATAAGTGGAAAAATAGTATTAGGCATTATTACATACCTATGGTGTTGTATTGACTGGCCAGATCAATGAGTCCGTCATCATAGTTCGGAAGAAGCCCTTTCTCACAGTCGCGCGCAATGATATGTCGAACCGTATCCAGTACTTTAAGGTCAAGCTCAACTCTATCTCTAAGGCGGCAAAGATAATCTTGCTCATCTTTTGATTCATACGCAATGCGCGCGAGATTGATGGTGGAAACTTTAACAGAGCCTACTCTTAGCGCAGTACCACCAATTGATGAAAAGAAGCCGAGGTCTCTTATATTGCTCTTTAATCTGCAACAATTGGACAGCGAAGTAACCGAATCACTCGTAAAGAGATTGGAGTCACTCCATTTCATATTGTGTCGAATCGCCCACTTAGCAAAATCTTCATCCTCAAAATGACCGTCCTTATAGATAAAGGAAATTGAAGAGACGGGGAAAGTACATACATTCTTAGAACGAATTTCACTCATTTCCTCAAGGAACATCTTCTGGAAGTCCATTATACCATCCAGCTCATCAATCATAGGTTTACCGTCTGGAAATTCCTTACCGCCAAACAGCGCAATCAAATACGGCGTGTCGAAGAAGTTTACATTCGTAAACGCACTCTGAATAGAGTCGCGTACAGCCGGTTGATTGACGGCGTAAATCAGACGCTGGATGTTCTGAAGCGCATACGTAGTCGGATCTTTGGTATAATAGCCATTTTCAACATCTCTTGACCAGAAATAATACATATACGGAATTAGATCTGGCAAGCCACAAGCACCGGAAGAAAGATTGCTCGTATAACTTACAAACTCCTTAACGAAGTCCACAAATGTCGTAAGATGGCGCGCAGGCTCGTAGTTGAACCCCTTAAGGAAGAACAACCCCTCTTTAGCGACTCGTTCAAGCGTATATGCGAAACAGTAGGGTTTGAACGTAGACGTATCAGCGTCATGTAAATACAAAGCTCGTGACCACTCTGCATCCAACCACTCATTCGCACACTGGAATCCATACTTCTTGTTCAGTTCGTAATAAATCTTATTAAACGCAAGAAGCTTCCTATGAGATTTTGGCATCTCGTTCAAAAGCGTCCTCATATCCTTGTTACCAACATTGGCACTACTATCAATTGAAGCATCTGCCACCGTCTCAGTATCAATAAAATTATTAATAAAGTCAGTAAAGCTTAATTGCTTATCGCTAAAGCCATTTAACTCCGCAAACTCTTCACCGTACTTCTCCTGCATCCTATTATACTGAGTAGTAAAGTTCTTACTAAGTTTTACATTAATATTCAAGCCTGTGCCTCCTGCTGATTAACCCATATAACAGCTTCTTTAAAATCATAAATTGTGCCATCAACCTCGAGATTCGGCGCAGCTCTAAAGCCTTTCATAAGCATAGTATCAACATCATCACAGATTTGATACTGGAAGTTCTTTGCCTTGAGTTTCTTCTCCAAAATCTCACACTGCGGGCAATGAGTTGTATAAAGAATTATCATTCGTCTTCCTCCTTATAGCAATAAATACAGTATCCGCCCTCAAACTGATGCTGGCACTGCTTTTGTAATTCTGCATTTTCCGCGAGAAGCTTTCTTACTGTGTTATTAAGAGTAAACTGGTTTGGCATAAAGAGAGTTTCAATTATCTGATTGTTGTCATCAATTTTTCGTTTAATTTCCAGTTGAGTCATTCTCAAATTTTCCTCCTTTTAATGCAACTTCATTACACTCATAAAAAAGTTTAAAAAGTTCATAGTTCTCTTGTTTTACAAATTGGAATATATCGCGGATTTCTTCTCTCCTTTCGACCCCCCTCAAGAAAAAATTCCCTTTATACATACCTTCAGCATAGAATGAGAATGGAGCCTTTATAAAAAACTCATTATCTGTATCTTTAGGCTGCAGAGAATAATACTGCCAAAGAATTAGCAATTTTTTCCAGCGTGGGTCGAGGAAAAAATCCTCGGTATAATTAAGTCGAATTTTAAGTCTATGGCTTCGTGAAAAAATGATTTGCTTAAAGATTTTTGGAAGTTGATTCATTAAAAAGTCATCCGTGGCGTATCGTGCACCCGCGCCGATATTGTAGACGAGCTGGTCAGTTATCGTAGTTCCTTTTGTCCGATTAACAAACTCACAGAATACATCATCATCCATTATACCATTATATTGGAGAGAATAAAAGGCGGCTGTGTTACGAAAATTCGTCCATTCTAAAAGGTCTTGGTCATCTTTTACAACGATTGGAAATTTTGAACCAACTCGCCGCCCCGTAACATTATTAGGCATATAATTCAATAGACTATTGATTACATCTCGCGCGCCCTCTATCTCTCCTAAATTGGGGTCGTGGAGGAAAAGACAGTTTGCATTACGAAGATTTGAAAGTTGGGTCGCATAAGCCTTCCAAATCGTCGAGCCATCCAAAGACAGACGAAAATGGATGGCTCTGGACATTACTTTAAAAGCTTGGGTATAAAAGGCGTTCGTACAAAAGAGCGGTTCGACCTTACTGTAGATGCTTGTGTCTGCGCTGCACCGTTCAATTGCTTCATCCATTGGAATGTAAGTGCCGCCAGTATAAGCGAGCCCGCCTGTTGTAAGATTGTCGTAAGATAACGGGTTCCGTATAAATATGCCGTCATTATAATCTTTTTGTAGGAAAGTTGATGAATAGCGGTCTCGTTGAATACTGGGGGTTAAGATTACTATTTCGTTTTTTCGTTTATAGTAGGTCGATAGCTTCATTAATTCAAGATTGAAAGGAACATGAACATAACGCCGAAAATCATCATCATATAACGCTATGCTCATATTTCCTCATCTCCTGCTCTTTCATGTCTTACAATTACGCGCCCGTCTTCATCTACGCTTTCAATCTTTTCTACGAGATGCCAAGGCGTGCGCGCGTACTTCTTTCCGAGGAATACTTCGCCGCGACGAATACCACTTACAATTATTTTCGAGCCTCGCGCGAACCACGACTTCTCAATGACGTGTTTTTTACCATCATCGCCGCGCTCACTTATTTGCTTATCATAATGCGCGAAGACCGTTCCAAAAATCTTTACAGTTACAACTCCCGATGTCGTCAGAAGAGTTACTGAGTGTTTATTTTTATCTCTATCTAAAACCGTTCCCGCAATACGAACAATTTTATAAAGAGGAATCTTTTTCCCCTTTATCATAATTTCTGTCTCAATAACGGGCTCTTCTGGAAGAGAAAAATAATCAACACAATTATAAGCACTTAGGTCTGCGCCCGCGAGCTCATGAGGATGTGAATAGAAGCTAACACTATCCATTTCCCATTTACTCAAACTGCCTTGACAATACTTATTCCACATATCATCCTCAAGACGGTCATTAACCGCTTTTAGGAGCTCTTGATTATGAGATTGAACATAAGGTCTAACCTTAGCCATATAAGAATCATAAATAGGCTTCCAGCTGGTCTTTAGAATACTAAAACCTGATTCCGCACGCGAGTCCTCTTTTAGTTTATCCATATCGAAATTCTTTTCATAAAAACCAAAAGCTATATCGTTAAGAAGATATACTTTCTTATCTTCATCGAGAAGCTTCCTTAGATAAGCATTATAATTAAAAACTCTACGGCTCATATCATATTCATCTGGTATAAGACCAAAATCAATCAGCATTCTCATATTTTGAAGAGTAATTCTTTTCTTCTTGCCCGAAATTAAATCAATATATTCGTGCATAATCTCGGTTCTGTCTCCAAAACAGTCAAGCGCGCCCGCCTTTATTAGATTTATCACTTGCGGCTTCTTCATTTTAACTCGATTTAACAAATCTTCCAAATTCTGATACGGACGATTCTTTATTATCTCGTTGACTACATCTGCGCCGACCCTTGTGATTCCAGTTAAGCCATAACGAATTTCTGAGTTCTCGACATCGGGAGAAAAAGTAAGCTTCGATTCGTTAATATCTGGTGGCATGATTGAAACGCCCTCTTCGCGCATCTTACCAATTGCTGTCGCAACTTTACCATAGTTACTACTCTTTGCCTTTTTCTTTTTCTTTTCTACTTTTTTCGGAGCCTCTTCCTCGTCATCTTCTTCTTCTTCATCATCATCATCAGGCTCGTCTACGAAACTATCGATTGAAGAAGAAGCAGTTATTTCTTCGTAACAATTTTCATCATTATCTAAATCCTCCGACTCTTCTTCGTTATCTGAGCTGCCGCCCGCATCATTAATCAGACATGCACAGTCCCACAATATGAGAGGATACTTAAAAGCTAAGTTCATTTCCTGTAATGCAACGAGTGAATACGACAAGGTGTGACTCAGATTGAAGCCATACCCACGTGATGTAGAGACTAATACAGACCAAACATAGTTACAAAGATGTTCATCCAGACCCTTCTCTTTGGTGACAGTGTAGTACTCCTTCTCTAACGCCTCGAATTCTGATGCCTTCTTCTTTGCAATCGACTTTCTGAGACGGTCGGCCCAGTTCAGATCAAACCCACCACATTCTGGTATCTGGACAAGCTCCATAAATAACTCCTGTGCTTCACAGATGCCGTAAGAATTTAGCAGAATCTTCTTTAGCAGCTCTTGATGCTCTTTCTTGACACCGTAATGGTCCATCTCATCATACCAAAGATTTATATCATTCTTAAATCGTGCGTACTTTGCAAGCGGAAGTTCTGCACCTTTCTCCTGCGCCATTAGTCGTATAACTGAGTTCAGGTGCGCCAAGTCATCAACAGATTGGGGACGAGTTAATGCAATACCTTGAATACCGCTCTGCTGCTCCATCTGAAAAAGACTTAGGATACGATGTTCCCATATCATTTTCCACATATCAGGATTATTGCGCTCCAAATTATAAATACCAACGACTTTTTCATATGTCTCTTTCAAAGTTGGCTCTGGAGTTACATATCCATACTCAGCTAACAGATCAAGCTCATTATGGATTTTGTCCAGTCCTTCGATAGACAATAAATCGTATTTGATCAAACTTACTGCCTCATCGTCGTGTAGATCATATGCCGTAACCAAAGTGCCATCGGGCGCGCGCATTAGTGCGGTATAATCAACCAGCGGCTTATCGGTAAAGATAACTCCACCTGCGTGCTGCCCAAGACGATTAACCAAACCCTCTATACGAAGCGCGACTTCCCAAAGCTCTGGGTAATTCTCCGTCATCTCATAAACGAACTGCTTAACTGGCTCAAATCCCGCTTCTTCGTCTCCATAAAAACACTGTCTTAAACTGCGCGGCTGACCACGATCAACTGGAATAAGTGCCGCTATCGCTGATGCCGCATCTATATCAATACCAAGTCCGCGCGCAGCCGTAAGTATAGCTGATTTTGGCTTTTCAGTGCCAAAGGTTGCTACGTTTGTAACATAGTCTTCACCATAGGCCTGTCGAAGATGCTGTAATACCTTCTTACGCCGACTTCCCTCTATATCTATGTCCACGTCTAATACGCTGACACGATCAGGATTCAAGAATCTCCACGACTTTGTCTGCACCGTCTCCCACAACGGATTTATCTGTGTGATATCACATAGGTATAACAAGATGAAACCGACGCCCGAACCGCGTCCTGGCCCTACCAGCGTTCCAGCATCCCAACAACAATCGATTATCTTCTGTAGATTAAGATAATATGAACTCCAATGTGTCTTATTCTTAATCGAAGATGTCCAAGTTTTCTCAAGGCAATCTTCTATTGCATCATAGGTTTCTTTATTCTGAAGCCTTTCATCACTTTCAACTTTTTCAACAATACAGTCAATTAACTTTCTATCGCCTATAAAATCTGATTCTTCAAAAGTTTTAAAATGAGGTATCGCCGCGCGCATTGCTGGTCTTAGCACATTCTTTGGATTAAATTCTCTCCAAGGTAGAATTGGAATCTCCAAAGGCTTCGTTAAGTCATAATCCTTACAGCTATCTTTAATTATAAGTATATTGTTATATGCAACCTCTAACTCTTCTTTTGTTAAATCAAGATGACTCTCAAGCTCTTCCGTGCTCATCATATAAGTGGTTAAATAAAAGCTCTTAACCTCTCTGTCACCATCCTGTGCATTAAGAAAAGCTTCGTGTATCGGCGCATCTTCTTTCTTCAAATAGTGACTATCCGTAGTGATAATATACGGTATGCCTAAACGTTCGCTCATCTCAATAAGCTTTCGATTAACATAGGTTTGTTCGGTTGTTGCTGACGGCTGAAGCTCAAGATAAAAGTTGCCCTCACCGAAAAGATTATGAAGCTGAATTGCCCAATTATCAATTCTCTCGAGTAGCTCCTTATTGCCCGGATTGGTCGATGCCCGCATAATTTGTGTCGGTAAACATCCTCCCAAACAGGCGGTGCTACCAATAAGATGCCCCGGATTTGCTCCAACAACTTCAAATAGGTCCGAATAATAAGTCGGAACTCGTCTCATCTTGCCTTTTGACACCCAGCTTCTCTTCCAAGCTCTCGTCGAAAGTTCTCTTAATTGCGCGTGACCAATTTCATCCTTTGCGAGAAGAATAAAGTGGTAATATCGGTCCTGTCCCGAAATGAAATTATCTTTTGTTAGACCATCGCGGCAAAGATAAATTTCATTACCCAATATCAACTTAAAGTCGGGATGCTTTTCTTTTATTTTTCGATAATATTTTTGAGCTTTGATATGGCAACTTAACGCTTCGTGGTCAGTTATAGCCAGCACAGAATGACCTAATTCAATCGCATAATCAATTAGTTTATCCTCTCTAATAATGCAATCGCGAAGTCGCAGGTTGGAAAATTGCGTGTGGTTATGGACACTTCCCGGATATGCAGTTTTCATCCACATCGCCTCCTACTCATTTTCTATATATATTATATCATTTAATTTACTTAAAGTCAACTTAAAATTAATAGCTATCATAAAAAATAACTTTAATATTGTCTCCTTGCTTTAGCTTTTCCTGTATAAGAATTTCTAAACTTCGAACTTGCCGTTCAAGTATTGGACGCATGGCATCATATTCAAAAATACTATTTGCTTGATCGTCAAAATATCGCTTTGAGATAGAGCACTGATAAATAAGCCATTGTATGTCTTTAAGGTCATCTACAGTAAGAGGAAAATTAAACTTTCCTTCGGTCTTCTCGTCATGATTTCTACGAATAATACTAAGAATATGAGACCTTATTCCATAGCACTTCCTCCAATAAGCTACCTCATACTCATAGTTAAAACCATTATCGATACCCTCATCAAGTTCTATAGGTTCATCAATATCAGAATTTGCTCTCTGCATTGTTGAGAAAAACTCGCTCTTTTCTTTTGTCCTAACAATAATTCCATTATCAAGTCCCATATTAATCCTCCTTTACGTGCGCGCGACCATATCGAATTTTCCACGCTTCAATTATCTCATCAAGAGTTCGCGGTGTATAATCCATCCAAGGCATCATGCACCCAACATTCATAAAATGTCCCAGTGCGCGCCCCGATGCTTCATCCTTTACATCAATTATATTCTTTCTAAGCTGCCGAAGATGATCCTCCTCTATCGTGCCATGAACATGGCCATAAAGCATCCAAAAGTCCTCATTATAAGCCGCGCGATGAAAAGGTAGAGGATAATGGCAAAGAATTACATGACGTCCGTTGTCCTTAATCTCCATAAGGTCCTGCTGGTCAATAAATCCTCCCAGCCCACGAGTTTCTCTTGAAAGCTGCTTGTCATGATTGCCAGTTAGAAGAATCTTTCGTCCATTAAGCTCATGCCCCATTGCGGTTGGGCTTACGTTCTTCCAACAAAAGTCTCCGAGAATATAAACCATATCATCTTTGCCAACTTTTTCATTCCATCTTTTTACCATTTCTTCTTCCATTTCTTTCGTGTTTTGAAATGGTCTTTTGTCGAACTTAATTACATTCTCATGTCCAAAATGAGTATCTGCAATATAGAATTTCTGCATCTCTTTTACCTCTTTCTTCTACTTTTATAAATATATTATAGCATAAAAATTTCTCTTTTGCAACTTTCAAAAGACCACTTGTCATATGACAAGTGGTCCTATTATTAAAATGAAAGCTTCGCATTGTGTACTTCGGCTTCTTTTATTAGAATTTGGGGCGTTGTTGTCCCACACCATACATTTAGGTTAGCTTCACCAACAACCTCTATATCGAGTTCAGGATAAGATTGAAGCTTTTCTATAAGGTCTTCCGCGCCATAAGTTTTAACGTAAACAATACCATTCTTTGAAAAGCGCACGGCATTTTTGTTTTTGCCCATTATCTGTACATCATCGCGGCTTATTGTAATGTTATGAACATAGATAAGCGGTGTGGGATTACCAGTACCCCAAATTGAACTATACTGGGACAAATCTGTTATGAGACCTTCTAAATCCGCATCTGTGGCAAATCGAGAAAAATTAACAGGGAAAAAAGACTCCGTAAAGTTATAATTACTTAATTGCTCGTTGGCAAGCTCATGAAGTCGATGTAGATTCTTTTCGGGTATTGCACAGCCCGCCGCACCTTCATGTCCTTGAACAAATTCAAACAGTCCAGTATCATTCAGATAGCTTCGGAAATTCGTAAATTCGCTATTGCTTACACCACGAATACTTCCTTTTATAACCCCATCATCATTAAGGCGCGCGACTATTGTTGGGTGCTTATACTTCTCTGCAAGTTGAGTAGCGACCAAGCCATTAAGCACCGAAGGAAAATTGTCTTCATTGTCAAGACGAACAAAAAGAATCTGGTTCTCCAAAAGGTCATACTTAAATATCTTGCTCTCAATGCGCGCGACTGCTGCTTCTTTGTCTTTGTTCTGATGTGTGCGCGCGTTGACACATTCTCTTACGCTTTCAACCGCCGCTTCTTCAAGGGTTCCTTTTGCACCACGTTTATTGCAAGGTACCATATGATGACCATCAATCATACCGAGGAAAAGTCGAGACTTCTCTTCTTGCGTGCCAACTCTTATCATCGCATTTATTAAAGGAACAATATAAAATGCAACTGTCATTGGAGTCAAGTGGTCTTGAATTTCGCTCCAAGAAGAAGCCATCTGTTTGGTAATTGAATATGCCTGTTTAAGAGCCATTGTTTTAAAGAAGTAATTGTTTACTTTCCTAAATCCAGTCTCAATTATATATCGATTCTCCATATCAAGAACCGAACCCATATCGCCAGTAATACCAAGCGCGGCAAGGTCAATATACTTGTCAGCATTAGAAAGATTATGGATGGTATCATATCTACGACAAAATTGATAAGCCACGCCCGCACCCGTAAGTGCTTTGTTTTTATAGTTAGGAGATAACTGGTTGTTTATAATCACTGCATTATCACTAAACGGAGGCTCTGCTAAGTGGTGGTCAAGTACAAGACAAGGAATACCAAGTTTGCTAAGTCTTTCGTGATATTCATAATCATTACTTGAGCTGTCAGGAAGAATTACCAAACTATATTCTTTCTTCTCATTTTCAATACTATCAATAACGTCCTCTAAACCATGTTGCTTACCTTCGTGGAGAATATATTCAATCTCTACTTCGGGCTTAATATCTTTTATATATTGATACATAATAGCCGAAGAAGTAAAACCATCGCAATCGCAATCAACAAGCAAAAGTATTGGTTTATCTATTTCTAAAGCTATACTTAAAAGTTCAACGCCCTTGTCAATATTGTCTAAATTCTCTGGTGGCTCTAAGTATTTATCTGTTGGATGTAAAAAATCCTCAAGATTCTCTACCCCACGCGCGGTAAGTAAATTGTTAAGATAATCATCTTTAAAATTTTGGTTTTCTAACTTTATCTTCACTTCACAAATCTCCTTTTTGATAACAATTCTAAAAAAACAGCCTCTCCTTGATCAACCGGACTATCCTTTTTCAATGTTAAATTCCTGTCATCATATATAAAGGAGAAGGTGGCATAGTTATTATATTTTTTACATATATTGTATAGCTTATTAAAATATTCTTCTTCATTAGGTTTCTCTTCATTGTCCAAACATAGACAAATTTCTTTTGGAGCACACTCGCGCATTAGTAGGTTCAACTGATATTTATTAAAGTTAGAACCACAGATTGCCACACCACAATTTGGGAAGTTAAAATCTTCCAGCTTTAGCAAAGATTTTTCCCCCTCAAAGATAAGCGCGAATCCATGCTGCTTGATAGCTTCTTTCGTATGATTAAGTCCATAAAGGTTAAGCGAAAGTCGATGTGTATACCATTTATGCTCAATTTGAACTGGCATATACTTACCATAAGCCTCTGCTTCGTACTCATCAAGCGCGCGACCTCTAATTCCTACCAAGTTGCCCTCAACATCATAATGAGGAATAATAATTTTGTTTTGGGAAGTAGAAAAAAGTATATTGTATTTATCCATAGCTTCTTTAGAAATGCCTTCTTCTAACCATTGCGCGGGATAGCATTTCTGAAAGACATCTAAAACCCCTTCGGGATAAGTTAGTAAGCTCTGTGTTCGAACAATCGGCGCATATTTATCCTTTAGGAAATCATGCTGTTCAATTCCAAAATGCTCTTGTAAAGGTTCTGAAACGCCACAAGTACGGACAACCTCATAGATATCAAAATACCAGTCATAATCAATATTGCGCGCTTCATAATAATGCTTTAAAAAGGTGAAGATCGACATCGGGCCACATTCAGTATAGCAATAAAAAAGATGAGTGTTTTTATAGTAATAAAGCTTAAAACTACCATCGCGCGTATTGTGACAAATCGTGTTCGTTAAAAGAAAGCTATCCGTCTCTTGGACGTCTTCCGCGCCCAGTTCCAATAATAAATTCTTAACACGATTTGTATCAAGATTATTGGCTAATTCCTTATAGTTCAAGATAGCTCTCCTTTCAATTCTTTATTTAATCTATCGATATATTCGGTGACTTCTTGCTTCTGACCCTCTTCCCAGCTTTCTACATCAAAAGCATAATCGCGGAAGAAGTCATCAATCGGTTCCATTTGACTATTTGTGATAAACAGGTCTTGGCGCCGCATTGTACCCATATCAAAATAACTCCAAATACGAACCTGAGTCCACTGTCCACTACGAACTTTAAATACATCTGTAACCAAGTTCGGCTCAATCGTTGCTAAATTCTGAATAAGTTCAAGCTCTTCTTTCGTAGGGCGCGCCATAATAACACCATTATCAGCCTTATTAATAGTTGAACGACCGCCCGCGAGAGAAGCTTCGTTACGAATTGTTGTATTGTTATCTGCATTGGCATTAACCTGTGTCGATGTAAAGACCGCAACGTTTAATTCTATTGCGAGGTCTTTTAAGGCTGTTGCGAACATGAGCAAGGCCTCGTCATTCCTAATGTTGAACCCACGAAACTCACCTAAAAGTGCGGGACCAATAAAGATATAATCATAAAATACCGCTAATGCATCATAATTTAATAATTCCTCTCTAACTACCGACTTTATAAGTTCAATTGTGGGATTAGGAATACGAATCATATGGAAGTTATCTCTATATTGTTTGATAATTTCGCGCGCCTGTTCGATAAGAAGTTTTTCTTCTTCTGAGAATCCGCCATATTTGAAACGGCTTTCATTAATACCTGTCAGATATGCAATTACCATACGAATAATCTGCTCGGGTTTCTGCTCGGTCATTATGAACAAAATCTTCTCCGAAGACCCCGCCTGCTCCCACTCACAAGTCTTGTCGTTGTACTGAAAAGGAAAAGCCAAGTAACAGGCATCACTAACAGCAGATCTTGTCTTACCGGTACCGCTACCGCCGCTTCGAATGGTTAAGGCGCCTCTCTCTGCGCCGTTGATAACCTGAGAATAAATTTTGCCTTGGACGGGAAGTCCTATAAACTCTGGATTACCAAAACCATCAATAACATTGTCAATTTCTTCTCCGATGTCCCAAGTCTGAACCTCTTCTGTTTTTGAATATTCGCCCTCAATGCGCGCGAGCTTCTTTCTTATTGCATTTGAAATGTCTGCTGTTGAAAGTCGCTCAAACTTCTCATTTACTTCTTGCGCGCGAGGGTCAAATGTATCTTCAATATAAAAGTCGCTTATGTCAACGCCTATTTTCTGATAAGCATTTAACATATTAAACTTCTTTAGCTTATTGTAGTAATAAGGGAAATTTTCTTCGTTTGAGAACTCTTCAACATCTTGAAGATATTCAATACCATTACTATTCTCAAAACAAGCTTTTGCCGATTCATTCGTTGAGAGACAATTCTCAATATCAAAAGCCGAAAGCTTCTTCGCGCCTTGTGAGTATAGCTCCCAAATTGCCGAAAACAAGAATTTCTCAAAACGGCTCTGAAAATCATTTGGAGTTAGGCAATACTTATCTGATTCCCCCAAATACTGCGGGTGTTTTAAGAGGCAACCGAAGATTTGTTGCGTTACTCTTTTATCAACAATCAATTAATCTGCCTCCGTCTCTATCATTTCAAGTGAGTATTTTTTCTTTTTCTGCACGTGGCGTTTTGTCTGAGTTTTCGTACCACGCTTCTGTTCCATCTCCGCGCGCAACCTAAGCTGTTGGGTAATGCGCTCACAGATACCTTTTTCTCTTTTCTCGCGCTCAACCCAATAACTACAACCCTCATCATAAACATAAGGCACAATACCTATACCGCCTTTTGCCTTGTTACGAGGGGCTTTTTGTATCCCATAATAATACCTTAAAGAAAAATAAATTCCCTTTGCAGTCATATTCTTTTTCAAATAGCTTTCCCATTGTTTCTGAAACTTAGGATAATCAATTTCCATCAACATTTCTTTTGTTAAGAAGTCCCAAGTATAGTCAAGCCATTCCTCGTTGTTTTTGCTTGCGTGGAGGTTGTCTTTCTCTGCAACCCAACCATCATAACAGTCCTTGTGATAAAACCAGCCTTTCGACCGCATTATCCAGTCTTTTCCCTCTTCTGTTGTATTTCTATCTATTTCTCCATTACATACGCGGCAATGAACAATACCTAATTTTCTTGCCAATAGAAACACCTACTTTCACTTTTCTTCTACATATATTATACCAAAATTTTTTCAAAAAAGCAAATTCAAAAGAGCCGACTCATAATAAGCCGGCTCCTGTATATATAAAAGGAAAGAATTTATTTAAGAAGAGTTTTCATTTCTCCACAGACCAACTCAAAGAGGTCTTTCTGATCTTCAGTTATCTCTGAAAGCTTCATCTTTCTACCGAAGATCATCTCAACCTTTTTAAGGACTCTTGAAGCATTCTCTTCGTCCTGCTCAATGAGAGCCTTCCAAAGCTCAAATGCTTCTGCTCTTATCTCGTCATAAGAGCGTTCCTCAGTCTTCGTATCAGTAGAGTGATTATCTACCAATATTGCTCCATCTTTCTTCGCCTGCTCCTCAATCGCATCACCGATAGCAGATACAAGCTCTTTGTATCCAAAGGGAATCTTCGGTGAAAGATAGGGTAGACGAGAGCCAGCAAGAATAGTCGGGGTTGAACGCGTAAGTAAAGTGCGCGTACAATTACCCTTATTATCCCACTCGCAGTTAATATAACCGATAATATCGACAAGTCGGTTTACAATGTCCGCCGCACGTGCGGGCATCGCCGGTGAGACGTGTTCAACTATATTACCATCGCCAGCATCTTCGTTCTTTATCTGACTGTGGCAAATACAGATGATACCGTAACCCATCATGGTTATCTTACGTAGGCACGCTTCGAACTCACTCTTGAGTGCGGCGTATCCACCACCATACGGTATCTCACCGATCTTCTGGACACCATTCTGTAGGCAGATATACTTCTCACAGAGTGTGTAAGCTTCACCCACTGTATCGATAGTGATTGTATCATACATATCTTTGGCTTCTGGCTGCTCAAGCTGGCGAAGAACCTGCTTGAACTCAACCCACTTTTCAATGGGCTGCGCGCGAACACCAGACAGGAAATTGGTACCGATCTCAAAACTCAGTATCAAGTTCTTGTCCATCTGAGCCGCAAAGGTAGTCTTACCGCATTTCTCCAATTTGTTATCGTAAAGGCTTTTTATCCTCTACTTCTTATACTTCTTATTCGTATAAGTTCAGCATAGCTTTTTACCTTTTCACAAAAGGTAGGTAGTCTCGTGGAAATCTATATCATTTTATCTTCAAAAGAGTCTCAAATTTTTCCTTTTTTCTCGGTAAGTATAGGGAATCCTCTCTATACAAAATCTGATAAATTTGTTTTGTGGCTGACGTAGAATATTGAAAATAATAATAGGGGGTTTTTCCTCTTTCTTGGATAGAAACCTTTTGTATTCCATAGTCTTCCCAAAAATAGTCTAATATTGTTTGTAAAACATCTTTATTGGCAGCCCCTATTTGCCATCTAAGAGCACTTTTTCCAGCCGTTGATACACAACCGTCTCCGTCAAAATACCCTCGAATAAAATCTATCCAATATTCTCGTTTAAGATGCCGAGGAAAAGTAAAAGTATAGGTCTTTGCAGGTACAATGTTGTATTTAGCTAAAGTATCTTTTATTTTTTTTGACGAACAGTGCCATTCACAACAATTATATCCTGCCGCATTGGTATATTCTTTTACCTGTCTACTACTTCCCATTTCTATGGCTAACTTTTGCAAGAAGTCTTTATCTATAGCACTTAAACCAATCTTTAATTCATTCTCTCTTTTGCTAATACTGCCATCTGCAGCAATAAAGCCCAACAAATAAGCCATATTAGGTGACTCATGACAAAAATAATCGTCATTAATGTCATATTGTCTTCGATTCATATTAGAAGCCGTAGCAGCCTCGGAGAAATTTCTAATTGGTATTTTTTCTTCCTGCAAATAACGCTTTACAACTCGAACGCTTGTTCCTGCTGCCTTTGCACAGGCTGCCTGACCGCGTTTTTCGTTTACATAAAGCTGATAAATTATACTCTTTTGTTCATCTGTTAATATTTTCCGTTCGCTCACACCGAGGAACCTCCTTAACAATAATAAAATGTTTAATATTTCTATGCGTTGCCCCTGAATAATCTTTTACAACTATCCTTCAGGTCTGATTCTCATCACAGAGTCCCAGTTTTTTACTACCAAAAGATTAAATATTGCTACTTAAACACCCAAGAATTTAGGTCCATAAATGCATAGATACTTACCTTTAAGGTCTCTTGAAATAACACTCGGCTGTATGTTAAGGATATCTATTCCCATAACTCTCTACCCCCTTTAATTAAAATCCAAGGGCAGCGGAATCGGCAGCAGGAGCTTTCTTTGCTTTCGGCGCACCCTGACTCTTCGCCTTTTCTGCCGCAAGCTTCTCATCTCTCAGACGAAGACCTTCCTTAATCTTCTCGATATCATAACCAGCCTCAAGCGGAAAGTCGCCGCCAGTTATAATAAGCTCGCTGATAGAAACAGTAGAAGTCTTCTCTACCGGGTCACCGAAAGCTGACTCGATAATCTTAGTTTCTGTCTTAGTTGAGAAATTAAGCTTACCGCGGAAAGGAACTGTGTCCTGCGGCTGCCAGTTATCTTCGATAAATGCAATAGCCTTAGGACTCTCGACATAGAAAGGCATAACGTCAACAAGTCCGCCCCACTGAGGGATGCACATATTTATGCGAAGACGACCTGTCTCGACACCCTGAGAGTCAACCTCATTACATTTCTGACGGATAACACCGTCATACTCAAAGATAGCGCCCATCTTCATATCATCCTTACGAATTTTACGAACGAAGCTACCTCTGACCTGCGGGAAAGAAACAAAACGATTGTCTCTGCCATAATACTCATTCATTGCAAGCTGACCAGAAATACGGACTGCATCCGCCTTATCCTCGCCACCAGCCGCGGCAATGGAGGTATAATCAAATACTTCATGCCACTGCTTATAAGAAGGATTTTCATTACCATCTTTCTTGAGCTTATTGGCGAAAACATGGACAGGAACCTCAAGAATCTTATCCGAAGAACCTATCTTCTGAACAACCTTGACCGTAACAGAACCACTAATATAGTCGTTCTTTACGCCATTCTTCTCATAAGAACCCTCTTTAAGATTGTTTTCGCTAAGTATACCTATAATTTCTACAGTGTTGTTATTTGCCATTTTCTTTTTTCTCCTTGTTAATGTGGTTCTTATTCGGTTGCCCGAAGATTAAACTTCGGGCAACATTAAACAAAAATTACTCTGCGTCCTCAGAAGGAACGAAAGTACGACCAGCCTCGGTAAGAACAACGTAAGTGACAGGCTTCTCCTGACCCTCAACAGAGACCTTCTCACGGTCAACAAGACCCTTTGCGTGAGGACCCTTGCAGCCAAGAGCGGTAACAGTACCATTGATAGACTTCTCAGTCTTGCCAAGAGCGGTAGCAAGCTCGGGGATAGAGACGCGACCACCATTGTCCTTTACATAGTTGAATACGAGGGATGCATTTTCAGTAAGTTTCATTTTGTTTGTACTCCTTTTTGTTAGTTTAAAATAAATTTATTCGAAGTCATCTCTGACTTTCTATTAATATTATATAAATATTTTGAAAAAAAATCAAACTTTCACTTTCAATTTTTCTTTTAGGAATGTATATACATTTGTAGTTGTCTATTTTTCGTCTTTACTTACATAAATATTTTTAAGATTTATAAAGCCCTATTATACAATCGGTTAGAGATTTAAGGTTAATTACTTTTACACCTTGAGCGTCTTTAAGCTGATTGGGTATAGAATCACAACTCAAGCTTATTTGTGCGCGGGACGTCGTTACAGTAACTTCTTTATCACTTAACTGAAGTGGTAGGAAATCAATCATGTAGTCTGAATCCGTCAGCTTCTGCGGTTTAACGCCCTTGTTCGCGCGCGACCCAAGTCCAAACTCAGAAAGAAGGGTTCTTTTAGCATACCCATTTCCAGTTATAAACAATAGGTGTTTGGTTTCAACGGGAATTGGATGAACCGATACAACAGAATCTCCGTCATTAAGTTTGATACAACGGACTCCTTTGGACACTCTTCCAACCGCGCGGATATCTTTTATACTGCAATATAGGAATTGTCCCATTTCAGTTAGAACGCCAACTCTATCATCATTACCAAGAAAGGCACAACAAATCTCATCGCCCTCATTAAGCTCAATTGCTTTAAGAAGACCTGTTCGATTCATCTTATACTCGGAAAAAGCGCTTCGTTTAACAAGCCCTTTCTTTGTAAAGAAGAAAATATCCTTGTTCTTGTCGTCCTTGCTTAGACTCATGACTGCGACTATGCTTTCTGCGCCAGTTATATCAAGAGAAATTGTCGAGAATTTCTCCCCAATAGGTAAAAGCGAAGCAGGACGGTGGAAGAACTCTCCTTTAGAAGTAAAGAAGAGAATTTCATCCGTAGTATTTGTCGAAAGAGTATCAACTACGAACTCTTTTGGATTAAGTTTAAACTTCGTACCGACTCCGCCGCGCTTCTGAGTATAAAGCGTTGAACTTTCCTGCGCGAAAAGATTACCTTGATTGGTAAAGGAAATTAAAAGTTTCTTCTCTTCTATTGTCTCATCTTCATTACTGAGATTAAGAATTTTTGTGCGGCGACTATCGCCAAACTTCTCAGCAACCGCGCGCAAATCACTCTCAATCTCTTTCTTTAAGAGAGTAATATCATTAAGAATTTCTTCAATTCGAGCCTTTTCTCTTAAAAGCTCTGCCTGATCATTCTGAAGCTTAGTAATTTCTAAATGAGCAAGACGCGCAAGCTTGACATCCAAAATTGCTTTTGCTTGGACTTCATCTATTGTTAGGTAAGATTGAAGCTTTGTAGATGCTTCTTTTGTGTCCTTCGCGCTTTTAATAATTTTGACAACTTCATCAATAGAAGCTATCGCGCGAAGTAGGGCTTCAATAATATGAAGCCGCTTAATAATTTTGTCCAAATCAAACTCATGCCCGCGAGTGTATACAACTATCTGGTGGTCAATATATGACTGTAGAAGTCCTCGCCAAGTCATAACTCTGGGAAAACGCCCATTCTCCAGCACCGTCAAATTGATACTATAATGATACTCCAAAGAAGTATTCTTGTAAAGATACTTCAATACAAGGTCTGGATTCGCACTTTTCTTTAGATAGATTTTAAGACAAGGAGTAAGCTTTGTAAGGTCATTATATCTCTCTATGCCGGGGTTTTCGTCACTTTCAATAATTGCATGGATTTGTTCACATATAGTGTTTGTATAGACTCCATAAGGAACTTCAGTTACAATAAAACAACGGTCTTTAGTATCATACGAGACCATAGCTCTTAATTTACAAGCCGCGCCCGTACCTACTTTAAGGCTTTCTTTTACCGCGGCTTCGTTAAGAAGATAACCGCCTGTTGCAAAATCGGGGCAACAATAGATATCATCATAACTACAATCGGGATTCCATAGAAGATGAATGAGTGCTTCATTTACATCCTGTATACGAAACTGCGGCAAATTACTGCTCATACCTATACCGATTCCCGCACTGCCGTTTACGATGTTGTAAAAGCCTTTTGTGGGAAGGACCGATGGATACTGTTCAGTATCATCATAGTTATCTCGCCAATCTTCTATTGTGTTTTTATCTATGTCACGGAAGAGGTAGGATGAGAGTTCGCTTAAACGAGAACTCGTATAGCGCGGTGAACTCCAGTTGCCTGTTTCTGTTGGCTGTCCGACACCACCTTCGACTTCAATCAAAGGATATCTCATTGCCCACGGTTGCGCGGCACGCATTATTACACCGACACAACTTGCATCACCATGGATATACATTCTTGATGCACTACCCACTGCCTTGAGAGTTTTCTTCATCGGTTTGGAGTGAAGAAACTTATCCGTATACAGGCAATAGAAAATCTGACGCGCCGATGGCTTCAAACAATCTCGCGCATCAACAAGTGCGCGCGACTGTAAGACAGCACCAGAGTACTGGATAAAACTTTCTTTTATAACTGATGTTAAATCTTCCATTTAGCTCTCCTTTCCTCAATTTCTTTTAATATTATAGCTTAGTTTTCAAGTTAAAACAAATTTTTTACTGCTTGTAATTATAATAGCAAGAAATAAGATTTCCTTGACAATTTACATATGGGGCACCTTTAATACCTTGACAATAACCATATTTCTTGCCGCCAAGATTTTCGCCTATTAAACGAAAATAAGGGCAATCTTTATCTTTTAGAAGAAAATTTCGTATCTCTTCTTCTGAATGGATGGCACAGCAAACGGCTTCGCCTTGAGAAGTCCATACAACCTTTTGAGTAAGGTCAAGAGGAACCTTTTTTCCACATATCTGACATCTCATTTGTTTTTTCTCCTATCTCTTGTTCTCTCATAGAGAGCTGCAGCGCGTAGAATTATTTTTTGAACAAAAGTAAGGCGTAGTCCACATAACTCATAGAATTTAACAGGATGGGCTAAATAAAATTTTACCCAGTTTTCATCTATTAAGTTCTTATCTATTTTATCTTCAATGCCTAAGGCTACTCCCATGTCTGGTTTGGACTGTAATTCAAATTCACACCGCGGGCATACCATTCTACCCTCGGGGACCGCTTCACCACAATAAATGCATCTATCTACATCAGCCATTATTATTATCCCCTTGCATGAACTTCTTCAATTCATCCATACATTCTGGACATAAATCCCAAGCGTCTCTCTGTGCTAATGGTTCTCCGCTTCTACTCATTCTGACAACTCTAACTGCATTATATCGCCCGGGTTGGTCGTCGCCAATAAGATAATACTCATACAGTTTTCCACATCTATCACATTTATTAGCTAATGACATTACCATCTCTCCTTTTAGTCTCACAGTCTCTCCAGTCAAGTCTCTGCCCACAGTCGGGACAATAATGATGCCACTCATTAACAATCCCATCACAGCAAGGACAATGTACTGTACCATATTGGCTCTTTTTTGGTTCAAGTGCCGCCGTCTTTGTAATTGCATCTGCAACAGTAATAGGTGGGCACATATCTTCGCCGTTTTTAAAAAATTGAGCGACAGGAACCTTCAAGAATTCTACTACAAGTGTCTTCGTAAATACAGAGTTTTCTTCCAATGTTTTTTCTCCTTTCTTTTATCTATTTATATTATATAACAAAAAGGAAGGAAAATCAATTTTCCTTCCCTTAGTCTTGACCTTATTCTCTTATAGTAGAAAAGTCTACGTTCTTGAAAATAAACTCCGTTCGCGGCTCTACATCTTTACCCATAAGAGCACACAACAAGTCGCGCGCCTCTGGTGAGGTCTGGAATATATCAAATCGCTGATATTCTGGATTAAACATTGAATTGTGCGCTTGCTCCTCAGTCAATGAACCGAGGCCCTTGTTTCTCTGGACAATACCTGATATATGACCGCGCGCAGCATCCATCTCTTCATCGGTGAAATAGTAAGTTTCGTTCTTTCCGTTCTTAACGATATAAAGAGGCGAACGTAACCAACCGAGTCTCCCCTCTTCAATAAACTGCGGTGCCAAGTACTGTAATGCAGCCATCAGAAGTAGACCTATATGGTAACCCAGCGTAATCCGATGTTTCCATCGGCGCAGACTATATGTTACTTGCTTATGCAAGAATACTCTTTCCACCTACGTACCAATAGCAGGTGTACTCTCCTTCCGGGAGATAGTCGTTACAGGCTTCACTCGTTAATCCAAATTTTTTGTTTCTTTTTATATACTGGTAAATTCTTATAAGTGCGTCCCCATAAGATTTTAGGCTAAGGACCAACTGTGATTCCCACGGGATCTGCATGCCCATAAAGGGTTTAGCTTCTCTTACCACCATAGCCTTTCAGCTTAGTTGCCCGTTAGCCTTCTTTAATAAGTAGAGAATATGAAAGCCATCTCTACAAAAAGAAGACCCGATTGGTTAATCGAAAAGTATTTACAGACAGTTTTACTTATCTGAATCTGAATCGGTACAGATACCAACACGTCCATACCTCAGTTTCCGGCTATCGTAATGACCCGGTACTATATTCAACGCACTCAGAAGAAGTTTAATCTCTTCGTTCTGGTAGATCTTTTCCTCATCATTAGACAGACAGTTTATGGTCTTTCCGCGTATACACATGATACCATAAGACTTCTCATCGCGCGCGACTCCTACTGAAGCCATTGCTGAATTTCCCTCAACGACAAGAAGGGTCGCGTCTTGTCCAAGAAACTCTGCATCTTTGAGTTTATCGCTTGCAATATACTTTTTCTTTTGGGTCTTTTCGACTTCTTTTTGTGCTTCAAGAACTTGCTTTCGCGCACGCTCCGCCGCAAGCTCGGCTTTTTGTTCCTTTGCAAGCAGGTCAAGAACTCGCTGGAATTCCTCGGCGTGTTGCTGCTCAAAGCTTTCAAGCATTTGAGTGGTCGCGCGCTGACAAAGCCCTCTCAGCTCGGGATTAGTAATTTTGCTCTTAGTTTGTCCATCGTATATTGGGTCTTTTAAATTAACTGAACATACATATACCAATCCTTTTCTTAGGATATCTGCTTGAGCTTCACCTTTTAGCTTCTTTTTAAAAAAGTTGGTTAAAGCGGTCTTGATACCGGTAATGGGAGTACCACCATTTTCATTTTCGCCGCCATTAGAAAACAGATAGAACCTCTCTTCTCTGTTACTGGTCCACTGCAAGATAATTTCAACATCTATACCGTTTTCTGAATTAACATAATGTAGAGGTGCTTTGTGAATTGGCTTATCAAGGTTTTCTTTTACGAAATCCATCAAACCATTTTTACTCATATAGGTTTTAGTCTCACCTGTAGTTGCGTTTTTAATAATAAAAGTAATACCCTTATTAAAATAGGAATATTCTTTCATTTGCTCACAGATTTCTTTATAATTAAATTGAATTGGTTCGGCACTAAAAACCTCTTGACTGGGTTTATAACATATATATGTTCCATTCTTTTTCCCGTTTAGGGGCTTCTTCTGGCATATATCCCATTTGGGGATACCTTTTTCAAATTCCATATACCATTCGGCATCATCGCGATAGCTTGAAATTTTAAACCAATCAGATGAACAACAAGTTGCAGCACTACCAGTACCATTAAGACCTCGACTCTTTCCCCCGTAGGCATTATCATCGAATTTGGCACCACTATGATTTTCAGTAAGAAGATTTATCATTACCTCTTTAGAGAAGTCATTTTCTCCATGAGGCATGCCACGACCATAATCTCGACAAGACGCCCAGTCGGGTCCGATTTCTATCTCAATTTTATTCGCGGGGGGGCAAACCAAAGCTTCATCAGTGGCATTATTAACAAGTTCAAGCAAGCCTGCCATTACGCCAGTATGGTCAGCACTTCCCAAATAAATACCGACCCTTTTTCTTACACCCTGCCTGAAAGTTAGCTGCTGAATAGATTTAGCATTATAAGACATCAAATTCCTCCATTCCTAAATCTTCCCATTTTAAATTATAATTTCTTTTGTAATAAATATATTTTATTTTTATATTATGATTTTTACAGTATTCAGTTTTCATCTCATCGCGCTTTTTTAAAACTTCTGAATAAAAACCATTAGTTTTGGAAAAGTGTTGTTCTCCTTGAAATTCTATCAGCCCTTTAAAGTTATCTTCTTTATCAAAAATGGCGAAATCAAATCTTAGCGGAAGTTCGTCTTTTAAGTCGTCAAAGCTATATTCTCTTTTAAAATTGATATTATGCTCTGTCAATAGAGCTTCAATTTGAAATTCACCTTTTGAACGTATACATCCGCAAGAAGTGGTGTCGCCATAGGCTAAATACTGATGTTGGACTTGACAATAGTTACCACAATCACAGCGGCAATTATAAATTCTGCTGCGCTTTCCGTTGGTATGCTCAATAAATCCTGCCTCTGACAAAACTTCCAACTTTCCAAAGCGTTGCCCAACCAGACTGCCGACTCTATCCATATTTGATTGCGCCGCCCGTTCTTTTTGATAACATCCGCAAGATTTTGTATTACCGTTTCGTAGAGATTTGCCCAAAACAACTACTTCATTTCCACACTTACATTTACATAGCCATCTTGCCCTGCCGTCTTTAGAATTTTCTGCTCGTGCGATAACTGTTAAATAGCCATAAGTATTTCCTATTTCATTTTTTAAAGCCATTATATAACCTCCATTATTGTTTCTATATTCAAGTAGTCACTGGAATAAATGGCTTTATAAAATTCAGTCCGGTGAACTATCTTCCTCCTCTTCATCATCATCTCTTTTCAACTCATACCAACCATCCCACTCATATCCGCCGGGATACCAATATTCGCCGTCAAAAATATACCCTTTTACATAGGTATAGATTCTGTGTATGACTAAAACAGTATTCTCTTCTGGATTGACAATTACATTTTCCTTACCCCAATTAAAAAAATAAAGTTTTAGGTCATCGTCATTCTGATAATAACCTTTTACCTTCTCTATGCACTCCTCAAATACACTACCAATCGATAAGCTTCCTTTAACTCTTCTAATGTCTTGAACTTATCTTTTTTCTTCATACTATTCTTTCCTTTCTCATATTTCTATTAATATTATAAAAAAAATCAGAGGAAAATTCAAGTTTTCCTCTGATTCTTTATTTACTTATCGCTTAGGCCTCTACTTCTTCGAAATAAGTACCAACAAGATCGGACGGCATATAGTACAAAATTGTACCCTCGCCCTCGGCGTCTTCACGAATACACTTATAAACCTTGTCGTTTTCTTTGTAGTATTTGTCCTTGTAATAACGCATACCAACCGCGGCAGTAATAGGATTGGTAAGAGTGCCCTCTTCTTCAGGCTTTGCTACAACTTCCCAGTGCGCAGGAGTCACATCAGGTGTCCACTCAGGAGAATTACCTGTGATTGCATTATAGCATTTATAGAGAACACCTTTATAACGGCATCTATCACCAATCGCATAGTCTATCGCCTGCCAAGTAGGGAATAGATCAATGCACTCAACTGCCTGCTCATCAGGTAACAATGCGGCCGCCGCTTCTATCTGTTTTCTAAACTTTTTCGCTTCAGCTCTTGTCATATTGATTCACCACCCGTTATAATTAATAATGCTTCATCCGAGGTTATATCCTCGACAGTTATGATTCGGCAAGACATTTTAATTGATTCGTCTTCGTCTGTCCAATAGATTTCAACATCTTGATCAGCAGTGAGTTCTGGATATTCATCTTCCACTATAGGTTTATATCCAAGAGACTTTATAAAATCTACTGGAGGGTTGGTAATTATCTGTCCATTATCTTCATACCAGCCGCTAAAAGGAATTGGATGAGTATTCTCATCTACAAACTTATAGTAAATGGTATCCAAGCTTATCACTTCCTTTGTTATAAAATGTTGTTTTTGATACGCGGTCATAAAGGCAAGGTGTTGAAGAGGTATCTAAGCAAGGTTGAAAATCTCTTACGAGGGTGCTGCCACTCCATATCTTCATCCAATAAATTCTTTTTGTACCATCATCACCCTTTTGGGTTTTAATTCGGGTGCTGGAAGAGGTACCAAATATAAAGATATCTCTACGAGAAGTAAAACTATTGGAAGAATAGGTTTTCTCTACAACCCCATTTATTACACATTCCTTGTTCGTAGTTCTACTATGGAATTTAAGTGCATGGTCAGTTGGATTTTGAAAAGCTTCTCGTCCCGAACCAATCGTCCAACACCAGTTATTAGACGAACGTGTATTATAAGTAAGTAATCCAAAAGAATAGAGGTTAATGGAGTTTTCACCTTGATAGAAGATTACATAGTCATCTGCAATAGTGCTACGGTCAACATACCACTCGCCCTCTACGACAAGGCTGGAAGAAGCTTTTATGCCTGTATCAAACCATTGTTTTTCAGTCGTTGATTCCAAATATTCAACGGGCATATAGCCTTTGGGGAGTCCATAGTCAATTTCACCCATCATATATCTACGTCTTTCGTCAAGAGTATTCATGACCATACTCCCCTTACTACAGCGTTATAACCAAAAGCATCTCGCCAAAAAACAATACTATAGTATTTTCCTGCAACCGGCACAAATTGACCATTTACTATATCAAAACCGCTCCAAATAATACCAGTTGGATAAGAAAAAGATGTAGCAGTTGAGCCTGACTGAAAAGAAAGCGAAGATCGATATAAGGGTGTACCCAAATGGACGCCACCGGGAAAAGATATCGTCAATGAGGTTACTGTAGTAAGCATATAATCTGTATTATGTGCAAGAGTAATCGTTGTCTCTTCATCCTCATTTATAACTACTTCATTGGCAAGTTCAATATCGTTAAAATAAAGAGCGCTATGACCATCATCCGATTTTAAAAGATCTAAAACAGTCTTATTCTCATGGGTATGAGCCTTTTGATTTAATGCTTTGTACTCTCCATCAAGAGCGCTAATGCTCGTCGAATGTGACTGTTGAGTCTCACCGAGCGAGGCAATGTCAGTTGTATTTTTTTGGACTTTCGTATCCAGCCCGTCAACAGCAGTGCCAAGAGACTCGATATCAGTAGATTGGTCCGTTTGCGTTTCAGCCAACTGGTCGAGCGCGTCTTTGACATTGGTAACACCTTCCATTGCAGTATTTGTATAGCTTACCTCGGAGGCGGCGGTTGCGCCGCCTCCTTTTAGCTTAAAGGCAGTACCGTTATAAGTTACTGATTCAAGGGTTTTACTGGTGTCAAGAGTCGCATTATCTGCCATCAGTAACTCACCTCCGTGCCATCGTCGATAACAACAGTAACCGGCAAACTGCCATCATAGACATAAGTAGTATCGCCAAGTTTCATGGTGAGAGCATTAGGATTAGAAGCTTTTAAAGCAAAGGCGGTACCATTATAGACTACCGACTCCACTGTTTTGCTTGTGTCAAGTCCCATTAAGCCCCACCCCCAGTAATTATTTTTATCACTTCAGAATCAGTACATTCAATTACTTCATCTGTCTCGGTATAAGCGTAATTAGAAGTTGATAGGTCAATAGCCTCAGAATAGAGTTCTTCCGTACCAACTTTTTTGATTATTTTGCTCTCATCACTATAGGTATGAATGAGACCGTTTGAAAGAGTTTCTATTTTAATCATGTGGTTTCCTCCAATTCTGAGATAGGTTTAATTTGGTTGGCAAAAGTTACCCAGTTGGTTGCGGTTTTATAGGATTCTACGAGATTGTCGGGGACATAGACGTAGCCAGTACCTGCGGCGATTTTTGTATTGTTAAAAGCATTGGTATCTTCAAGGGTGCTTACACTTGGATTTCTTAAAATTAAGGTATCTAATTGTTGAGCATAACTAAAAGCATAACTTTCAATATTATTAACAGATAAGAAATCTATTTTTTGGATAACAGTATTTCTAAAAGTAAAACTCTTTATAGTTGTGACCAGTGGCAAATTCACTTGAGATAATTTGCTGCACCCCCAAAAAACGCTACCTAATGAGCTGGTTCCAAGAGTATGACAAAGAGGTAACGATATGGCTTCCAAACTACTGCAGTTATAAAAAGAATTACCACCTACGACCTGACAAAGGGGCAGACTTATAGCTTTAAGTTTGGTACACCCATAAAAACTATTCATACTAACATCCGTAACGTTAGGAAGATTAAGCGCTGTTATTTCAGTGCAATTATAAAAAGCCGAATGTCCTACTTTCGTAATCCGACTATTCGTATAAACCCCACTAATCTCTCTCGTAACAAGTGCGTCAAAATTACTCGAACTTGACTCGCCCGCATCCGTAATCACCAACTCAGAATTTCCATCCTCAAGTAAATTCTGAACTATGTTATAGGCTCCTTTCTGTCCAATAAGCGCCAGTATTGCTTCTACTAACTCGTTTATTGACATATTCTCAGTAGCCAAATCAGTATTATCCTTTAAATAATCCGCAAGTGCCTTTTTAGCATCTATTATTCTCGTTATCTGCTGACCTATCTTTGAATCTGCTGGCGCAATTGTAGCCATTATCCTTTAACCTCCCGAATTCTGACTTTATATTGCAGCAAGAAGCTTCTCTATGTCGTCAGTAAGAGTAACAGTACCGCCAGAAGTCTTACCTGCGGGGACAGTATAGGAAGTCGTGGTCAAGCCGTCAATTGTTGCAGAAATTGCTCCGTTATCTGCCATGGTACCAGTGATAACGTTGCCTTCGGCATCAACAATCTTCTTACCCGCAACTACATCTGCGGCGACCGCTGTAACGGCAGTAACATCCTGATAATCGGCAGGGATTGCACCAACCGTAACTTTGCTGAGGACCTTGCCCTTAGTAGGAGTAATGGACTGTGCAGTTTTGGTGGGTGTGGCAGTCTTCTCTTCAAGAACGATAGAAACAGAACCCTTACCATTATGATAACCACCTGCAATTGCGGCGGACTGATTATCGGTTGTTGCATCGAGAACCTTGGTTACTGCGCCATTATCGGCCATAGTACCATCAACGACGGTGCCATCAGCACTGACTATCTTCTTGCCTGCGAGTACATCACCCGCTGCGGCAGTAACTTTTGTGACGTCCTGATATGCTACAGGAATAGCGGCGACGGTAACTTTATCAAGGACCTTGCCTTTGGTTGCAGCGATAGTCTGCTCTAATTTAGTAGGTGTAGCAGTCTTTGATTCGACAACGATTGAAACTGTGCCTTCACCACTATGATAACCTGCGGGAACCGTATAAGACTGATTGCCAGTAGTAACATCAAGAACTTTCTCAACAGCACCATTATCTGCCATCGCACCTTCGATGACAGAACCGTCAGTACCAACGATATTTTTACCAGTAAGAACATCTCCTGCGGCCGCAGTTACACCAGTAACATCTTGGTATTTATCGGGAATCGCCGCGACAGTAACCTTATTTAGAACTTTCCCCGCAGTAGGAGTAACATCTTGAGCCTTTTTAGAAGGCGTCACGCCTTTAGCTTCAAGTACAATTGAAACTGTGCCTTTGCCGTTGTGGATCCCTGCAGGAACAGTATAAGACTGATTGTCGACTGACGCGTCAAGAACTTTCGTAACTGCACCGTTATCTGCAAGAGTACCAGTAGCAGTTGAACCATCAGACTTAATAAAAACTTTGTTTGCGCGGACGTCGCCTTCCTCAACGGTAACAGCACTGACATCCTGATAGTTCTCCGGAATCGCGTTAACGGTGACTGCGGACAAACCATAGTAACCTTGGTCGGGCGCAACAGATTGCTGCTCTTTAGTAGGAGTTATAGTCTTGGTCTGAAGTGAGTAGTTACCACCGCCAGCGACACCTTTAACGGTACCACTACCGTTGTGATAACCTGCGGGAATTGTATAGCTCTCGCCTTCCTTGACGTTAGCATCGATAGCACCTTGGTTTTTGATAGCGGCAGCCTTGGTTGCCAACTCATCAAGTTTGTCGGTGCTTGTAGCTATACCCAAACCAACTTCCCACGTTCTTAATTTATTTCTCGCATTTTGTAATCTGGTAATTTCAGTTTGTGTGCTCATTAATTAGCCTCCTTAAATTGTTGCTAAAAGGGCATTTATATTTCCGATTTCTGCGCGAACCGCCGCAGATGTTATCGGTTTAGTATTATCTTCTTCGGCAGAAGTTGCGGTATCAACAGATAGCCTATTGCCCTCTAACTTTAAGCCATCACCAATGGTGTAACCGCCACCACCGCCTCCACTTCCACTGTGTTCATCTGTGTACGATTTTGCGAGTGCAAGAGTTACGACATCTAAACCCAATTCTCTTCACCCCCAAAAGATTTTATATTTCGCCAAGAAGCTTTAGTATTAGAACTATTATACCTGCGCCGCATAGGCCCAGTTGGTTTAATAGATTGAATAAAAATGCTGTTATCATTTTTCTGTGCCCTCCGTTATTATTTCAAGAGCTGTCGAATCAGTTAATTGATCGAGAGCTTGTAGATATGCTTGGTATTCTTCTGCTGTTATCTCTTTAAAATCATCCTTAGAAAGAGACTTTGCAGGATTAATGAAGTCAGGATAGGCTTCATTTGTGTGTATGTTTTGTAAATGTTTTCCCTCTGCGGGGTAAATTATACCATTAGTTATCGTCATAGTTACCACCTCACGCTATTGTCCAGTTCTTTGCAGTTATTGCCGCGGCTATTGTTATAGCTCCTTCATCAGCAGATTCGCAAGAAACATAGAGGTTAGTGGTGGAGTCAAGCTTTACATAATTGGCGTAAAGACGTCCCGTACTCTCTGTCTTTAAGTTTTCATGAGCCGTTAATGTTAAGGCGTCTTGTCCTGTACGGTCTTTTAGTGCGTTGAGGATATTAACACACGAGTCTACGGATAGAGATCGATTCGTATTAATAGACATACTAACATTAAGAGTATCAGGCTTGATAGTTACATCCTCAAGACCTCTTTGTGAGACGAAAATTTCAGATACATTGGTTGTTGAAGTAAAATCCAATCCATGTATCTTCTTTAAAGTATCATTCATACCAGTTTCGCCGCAAGCAAAAGCTTCATAATAGGAAGTAACCTTTGACAAATCCCCATTAAAGATTATCTCTTCTAAATAGGGGTTTCGACGATTTCCAAACATTCTTGACAAGGAAGTTAATTTATTTGTCACCGTCAACTCAATTTTAGTTAGCTTATTATCTAATTGGAAAGCGTTTGTCAAAGAAGTAACATTAGGGATACTTGCTATAAACTCGGTTAGGTTTGAACTATTGCTAAAAGAAAACCCCGACAAGTCCTCCAATATACCTTGTCTATCCGTCGGCAAAGCGTCAATTGCATCACCCAAACCTTTCGTTGAGTCCCAACTTATTTTATCCGTTTCGCCGCTCTTTACTCGAATACGGTCGGCAGTATACTTAATTGCTCCGTCTAATTGTATAGAATCAACAACTTTAATTCTGGTTTCGACGGGTCCAGTAGTAGGTTCCTGTGCCATTAATAACTACCTCCCGTCCAAGCTGGTAGTGCCGCGAGGACATCGCTTACAATTGTCTGCTGATCCGCCGCGGTCCAATAGTCGGTACCTTTAACCGGAGTGTCACCTTTGTCGCCTTTATCGCCTTTCGGACCAGTAAGTCCCACAATCGAACCATCATATTGGAGCTTTCCATCAGCAACCGAAAGTTTATCAAGTACTGATTTGTTTGTGTGAGTATGAGAGTCAGCTACAAGCTTATCAAGTGCCGCAGACGCTGTTCTAACATTACCTAACTTTGAATTATAGTAATAAATTGCCCCGGCATCTATTGGGGACTCATCATATAAACATGCCCAAAGTTCTTGCCCCTCATCAAAAGCTACAACCAATTGAATTGTAGTGCTAAGGAAGAATCCTATAAAAACATAATAATTTTCCATGTAATAAGCTAAAGATAACTCATACAAAACAGGAGCTTCTTCTTCGCTGGTTTTTGCATTAAAAGCGACCCTCGGCTGTTTTCCCTCTGTTATCGCAGTCTTTATATCTTCCAAAGTTGCTGTATGAGCAATTGTCCAATTACCCTCGTCATCAACTGAGGTTCCCGTAACAGGAATTATATAAATTTCTTCCTTATCAATAGGCTTACTATCATACTGTAGGTTCCCGTTTACAATAGAAAACTTGTCAAGCAAGTCTTTATTAGAATGAGTGTGCGCTGACTTAGCCAATTTATCAACAGTCGCATCAATATCAGAAAGCGTATTTCCTTGCTTGCCCTGTTGGGTCTGTAGCTCGTTAATCGCTTCCTTAACATTTGTGACTTTCGGCAATTGTTCATTCGTATACGAAACCTGATCTGCTGTAGTCGGTCCGCCAGTAGAGCCACCGCCTTTGGAATCCGTATACCCCTTCGCAAGTGCGAGAGTAATTACATCAACTGCCATTCACTCTCACCTCACATCTCATACCATTTTCCATCATTACCCATGATGAAAACTTTCTTTGTGGCAATAACGTAAACTTTATCACCAAAGGCAACCGATTCGTTTTGAGCCAATGACGTTTTGTCTGCGTCTGTCATACAATACCATAATCGGTCTTGTACGTTCGCTCGCGCCCACGATTGGGCAAGGACATAATTATCCATCTTCTTTCCTCCTATTTTTTAGAATAAAGAGAAGCACCTTCTCTACAATAAAAGTAGAAAAGATGCCTTGTTTATTTGTTATTCCCAGTCTACATAAGATTTCTTTCTTTTTGGTGCAGGAGTCATCCACAAAAGCAAATCCATAGCTCGGGTCGCCGCGACATATTGTATGCGCTTTTCTTCGGTATTCCAGCCGCGCGCACCAATAACTACAACGTTCTTCGCTTCAAGTCCTTTTGATGTATGGATAGTAAGTACCTTTACGGTATCCTGTGCCATTTTCTTCGAGAATTCTTCTTCTGTAATTTTACCTCTTTTAAAAGTATCGCAAGGAATACCTTTCATTTCAAGATAGGTATAGATAGCTTCCAGTTCTCCATTGGTTCGTGTCAATACAAACCAGTCTTTGTAATTGCCTTTCTTCAAAATAAGCTTCGCAATTATTTCGGGGTCATATTCTGCGCGGGCAACCACACCTTCAGAATCTCTCATTGGGAAAGAATCGTCATAGTATTCATCTCCCGCTTTACGAATAAGACCCTTTGCATAAGCGAGTATTTTAGAGGAGTTGCGATAATTCTCATTTAAATGATAGGTGGTAACACCGGGACTGTCGGCAAGTTCAATCAACAAATCGGGGCGCGCAGAATTAAACTCATAAATACACTGACGATAGTCTCCAACAAAGAAAAAGTTCTCAGGTCTTAACATATCAAGCAAAAACTCAAACTGAATATCGCTTGAATCCTGTGCTTCATCAAGAAGTAGATGCTTGACAGGTGAAATGACTACAGGATTCTTCTGTATAAGGTTGAAGAGCCCGTCAAAATTTTCTTTTGCTATATATGAAGTCGTGTTAATACCATGCGAAGTAAGTATCTTATTGGCATAGGAATGTACAGTGCCGATGAATACTGAGGTATTGCCAAGCCTCTTCCTCATTTCTTCTGCCGCCGCATTAGTAAACGTGATGACTACAATTTGCGCGGGGTCCTCACCATTCTCGAGAAGATAACGTACCCGTTCAGTCAGAACGCGGGTCTTTCCGGAAGCAGCACATGATATTACTACCACCTTATCGTGTGATGTTTCGACAATTTCTTTTTGTGCTTTGCTAAGTTCCAAACTTAATTATCCTCCCTTTTTCAAATTATAGCCATAAATATTTGACTGATACAAATCTATATAAAATTTCTCTCGTTCTGAAAGTTTGTCTTTATCAACCTGTTCAAGTACGGTAAATGTAAAGTCGCTCCAATTACCATATAAAGCTTCATGAATTTTTTGTTTTGAAACAGTACCAATATTAAGTGAGGTTTTGATATGCTCTGCCCAACGCTTTGAAATCTCAGCAGAAGTCTTACCTATATACTTCTTATGAGAGTTTTGATTCTCAATACAATAGATTACACTGCGCGGCACATTATTGCCGAAAAGTGCATTTATCATATCGTTAAAAGGCTTTTGAAGAAAAGCCGTCCATATCAATTTATAGATAACTGTCTTCTGATTAAAGGTTCGGCTTAGCTCAAGTAGGCGATCTATATCCTCTTTTTCGGAAGAGCTTAAATGTATTATATGAGATTCTTTCTCGTTCTCTAAAAGCTCTTCTTGACGCCGCTGCTCGTTTATTGCATCACATTGCGCGCGATAGTCATTGATTTCGTCTCGAAGCGCCCAAATAATTTCCATCGCTTCTTCCGCGGCGAAGTCTGCTTCAGATTTATGCTGTTCTGCAATTGAGTCGTAAATATCGGTTAATTGCTGAAGCTCTTCTATATATTTGTCCGCACGCTCTTTTCTTCTTTGCTTTTCTTTCTCCCAAAGATAATTACTATAACTTGCAAGCTCTTGTTTAAGTTCGGCTTTTTTATACTTTGCTTCTTCTTTTTTCTGACGCCGCGCGCACTGTAAAGCAACCTCAACTTCTTCTTTTTCCTTGCGCGCACTTGCGAGTTCTTTATCTAAGGTTTCTTTTATTTTTGTTTGTTTATCAAGCTTTTCGTTAATTTCCTTTAAGGAATTAACTTTATTTTGAAGTAATAGTTCTTTCTTTTTCTTATGACTTCGAACCAAACTGACTATAAAAAATATTAAAACTATTCCAACTTGTACACTTAGAATAGTTAAAATAAGATTATCTCTACTCATTGTTATTCTCCTTTACTTCTCTTATAATAATTATAAGAGAAAAAGAAGAAGAAGTCAAATTTCTTTGACTTCTTCCCTTCCTTATAGAGGCAATCTATCGCTCTCTTCAATTTCCCATTTACATATCTCTTCATATAAAAGCTTGCCGTAACTGTTTTGGTGGAATTCTTCACTATAGATTTTATATAATGAGTCCGCCATTTTTCTTTCATATAAAGGTATTTTTCTTACCGTATTGTACTGATAGTAAATGTTTTTAATTGCATTGCGGCAGTCTTCCGCGCAGAAATTTTGGACTTGAGTAAAACGGTCATCCAACTCTTCGAACCTCTCATTAAGTTCTTTTAGAGCAATCTTAATTTCCTCTATTTCCTTGGTCTGCTTCTCATCATTCTTCTTAATTTCTGCTGAGTGCTCATCGAATAATTGCTTAAAATGCTTATTCTGCATTTTGGTTATAACACCAATAGCACTCATTACACTAAGAAAAAGCCCCACAAGCGCGCCAAGATTTTTTATTACCTCAAAAAAATCCAACTACCTTCCCCCTTTTTCTTAGGGTCTCCATAAGATAAGTAGCGGAATGTCACAAACTATATTCTATTTTCGTACTTGCGCCACAAGTCATCATTATGCCAAATTGTAGCAACATGAAATTCAGGTCTAAATAAGTCCCGGCAGCTTTTTAGATTGTTTAACTCCCAGTAAGGAATACGGTATAATGAAAGCCCATGAGAAAGCGCGTAGCTATTTTTTTGTCTATCGTGACCCTTTGTCTTGAGGAAGTCGCGCTGGGTCTTTTGGAAGTATGCAACTCGTTGAAAATGCTGCTGCCCATCAAACTCAATCAAAACTCCCAGTGCGGGCAAGTAAAAGTCATAACGATAACGCCCGCCGCGCAAGTCGGAGAACTCTTTTTCTCGCTCAAATTGGAGTCCCCCTTTACGCAATAAATTAACGATTGCCTGCTCACCCTTCGAGGTCTTCATGGAACTTCTCTCCAATCAGATAGTTGATATAATCGACAAACTGATCACGAACTTGTTTGAGTTGTCTTATGTTAAATGTTTTAAGAGATGACCCCTTAGGTAAATAAATTAAATTATCAATATTTTCTGCTTGAAGTGTATACATACGCTCAAGTTCAGCCAGACTCAAGTCATTAATATCATAATAGACGATATGGAAGCTCTCCTCTTTCCCGCGTTTATATCCAAGTTCATAGGCAGTATCAGTCGAACTATATATATCTTTAGGCATCACTCATTACCTCCAAGTACTTTGTCATAGGTGCAATCCTTCATTGTCAAATCGTCTCTGAACCCAACCATTTTTGCATGACGAAGTCCATTAGTTCCTTCCATAACCTCCATGCAACTGACTTCAATGCAACGACCCTTGTACTTGTCGGGGTTCATCTTTATCTCTTCCGTGAGATTGCTGAGAAGACCAATCGGTATAACCTTATCACCTTTAACTACGCCAATCTCAAGTGACGCGGCCCAGTCATAGTAGTAGGCTTTTGTAACAGGTTCAATAGTACGATACTTATAGTATTCAAGATAGTGCTCCCCCTCGGGAAGACGCTCATCCGTCTTTGAATTAACCCAATACTTCCAAGATTCAATTTCCTTGCCCGCATAGACTTTCGTGGGGCGAGTAAAGTGTCCTGTAAAAAAACAATCTATTGTCTGATTGATTTCTTTCTTTATCTTGATGGTCTGCCGCGCGGGTGTACGTTTTTCATATATATGACAATACTTATTGGTTATAACCACACCTTCACGACCCGACTCAAGATACTCTCCAATCTTATCCCAAAGCTCCGCACCCTTATAGTAAGTCGCATACTCAACATAAGGAATATCGCCAAGGGTTTCGGGCAATTTATTTACTGCTTCAAAACGCTTTTCGGCAGGCCGCTGCACCCAACTCTTACCGCCCCATGCGCAAATATCAAAGATATAAAAATGGAGCTTCTTTCCTGCTTCCTGCCGAGCAATACACTTGTCTTTCAAACAGCCGAGAAGAGAAGTTATTTTCCTTGAACCCTCATCACCCGGAAGATAAACTTCACAAAGCAGTACAGTACCTTTTGGCAGGGCATCCATCAAAGGCTTAATCTGAGGCACCCATTCAATCTTATCAACAACTTCACCTTTAACGTTACGATTGCGGGCAATCATCATTGTATTGCCATCTTCATCACACACAAGTCGCTGATAATATCCATCTACCTTCAGCGCCCCATAATAATCTTCCGAAAAGATAAGGTTTTTAATCTCTTGATTCTTATCATGAGCATAATTTTTAGGGAAGCTCCAATATTTCATTGCTTCCATATTACGAAAATCAATGCCGTCTACATAACCGTACATTCTTTTTTCTCCCTTCGAAATTACATATATTTAATTTATATAATATAATATATAATATAATATATATAATATAAAATCAAATTTTATACCTTTACT
>ERZ1026868.56-NODE-56-length-94237-cov-8.462604_pt1 | contig 94237 bp, 83 predicted proteins | sample MGYA00380164_ERZ1026868 | MGnify/ENA primary metagenome ERZ1026868 (study PRJEB33269, sample SAMEA4719800) | human gut metagenome | biome: human-associated habitat; feature: organic feature; material: feces | place: Cameroon | collected 2013-10 ...
GTATTATACATTCAATATATTAATAAAGGAGCTATGTAAGTGAATTTTTTAGTTGATCTAATCAAGGGTATCTTTGTTGGTGTAGCTAACGTTATCCCAGGCGTCAGCGGAGGTACGATGGCTGTATCCTTCGGCATCTACGACAAGCTGCTAACTGCAATCTCGAATCTTTTAAAAAGCTTCAAGAAAAGCTTTGTCACACTGCTTCCGATCATACTCGGAATGGCAATCGGAATTGTTGGTTTTACTTATATCATCCCGTGGCTGCTTGCGAACTTTCCATTTGCAACTTCCTGTGCATTTACCGGTTTGATCATCGGTGGTATTCCGGCTATCTTACGTTCGTTGAAGGACAGCTGGCAAAGCGAGGAGAAGAAATCCCTGCTTGTGAACATTCTTGTATTCTTAATTTTACTTGCTGTTGCAATGACAATGGTGTTTTTAAATGGTGACAGCGAGAGTGGTATTGCACTGACTGCAAGTGCCGGTATGATCGTGAAGATCTTCTTCATGGGAATCATCGCGAGTGCAACCATGGTGATCCCCGGCGTCAGCGGCTCTCTGGTGCTTATGATTCTCGGATATTACTTCGGTGTCATTAATTCGGTCAAAGAATTTGTAGAAGCACTCCGCGCACTGAACCTGCAGGGCATGCTCGATCAGCTCTACATCCTGATTCCTTTTGCGATTGGCTGTGTACTTGGAATCTTCTTTATCTCCAAGCTTATCAGCTATCTGCTGAAGCATTTTGCATCAGCGACGTTTTGCGGAATCTTCGCACTTGTAGCATCTTCGCCGATTTCGATCTTCTATAAGGTAAATCAGGAATACAGCATGAAGGGAACTTCCGTCACCTCAATCATCGTCGGCGTGATTCTGCTTGCAGCCTGTGTGGCATTAACCTTATTCATGGAAAAGCTTGGAGCACCGGATTCTACGACGTCTGAATCTTAGTTACGATTCCTTTTTCAACCAGGCTTTCCGGATGATAGGAAAGCTTTGCCTTACGAAGGCCCGGGATTCCCATATCTTCTTCCCGGTTTACATAGGTGAATGCAGACAGTTCCCGTCTGACAAATTCCCGATTGATCATGGCATACGCACCTTGTATATCTGCGTATGCCTTTTCAAAATGCACATCAAATGTATCCACGGTCAGTGGTTCGCCGAGTGTAAATGCAACCACACGCCCATTCACACGGATCAAAGCCCCTGTCATATTCAGGCTCTTCCGGTGTTCAAGTGCATACGCGATAATCCGTTCTTCGTTTTCCTTGTCGGCATCTCCGTCCGGATTATTCTCTCTGACCCATGCCCGTTCTAACTCCAGGCACTCCTGCCAGTTCTTCCCATTGATCCGCTCATACTGGTAATCCGGGAAATTCTCCAGGAACCGATTGATATGATTTCTTTTGGCATGCAGCTTCTTGCCCGCAAGTGTCGCGAGCGACTCCTGTCGATACAGATAATCTGCACTGTCACGGTCATATTCGATCTGATACTGTCCCGGATACCAGCGTTCGATCATCTCGAACATCTCCGGTTCCACCATATACATAGCAAATGGCAGATTACTTTCTTCAAAGTAATCTACCACTCTGTCAAATGCCGGTTTCGGATCATGTGCCCCTACCGGAAATGTAAACGACGTCGGTACGCCATTCTCCAGCCGGCAGAACACCAGCATATCTTCTAATATCGTAAATTTGGTATGATAATAATCACACCAGAATAAGCTGTTCGCGAATGAAAATTCACAGCCTCTGTAGGTGTTATAGCTCAAATAGTGGTCAAACAGCGGCTTCGTCTCTATACTCGGCTTGATAATATCCATCTTACTTACTTTCCTTCCAATAATGTGTCGACGTCATTACGTCCATATGCACATAATTGTTTGCGGATTGCTTCAATTGTATACTCATCTGCATGAATCTCCACAGTCTTATCAAGCAGACGGTCAACATATCCGCACCACTTCTCGTAAATCCGTACCATATCCTGCTCCGTAGGTTCTTTCTTCTTATGCGCATCTAACGATACATTTCCTGACATAATCTCCTTCATAGACAGGGTTCTTGGTTCTATGCCATATGCGATATAGCGGATCTCCTCTGTTCTTACGAGCGCACAGTCATACATCTCCACAAGCAGATCCTCGATACAATCCTCAGCTATATTGAAATGATGGTAATACGTCTCTGCCGGACGTCTTGCCGGTCGCTCCGCCACATCTTCCTTGTTATACCAGTAAAAATCCTCATCGCTTGAAACATTGGACTTTGCACGCGCCTGTTTCTTCGATCCATAAGAAGAAAGCTCTTCGTTGATACCAAACATCGTCTCAACCGGAACATTCGCTGCCTTCAGATCGCCCATGATTGCGGCTCCCATCGCTTCTGCTTCACGTACCGATGCTGCCAGCGCTTCGTTACTTAAATCAATCTCCGGAATCTCAGGGGCAAACGCGGAATCCACCAACGTATCTGCCGGATTCAAAGCCGGCTGCAAAGCGGTTGTCTGCTTCGGCTCCTTCTTCGCCTTCCGTATATGTTTCTTCTTTGCAGGTTTCTCCGCTGATTTCTCTGATACCTGCTTTGATTCTGTCTCAGACTCTGTATTCTCCGCATCGTCCTGTGGTAATTCAACCGTGTCTGCTACAGTTGTCCCAGACGGAGCAGATGCATCAACTTCCTCTGCCTGCGGCACAGTCTGTGTAAAATCTGCCGTAATATCCGGCATATCCGTCTCTGATCCTGCGGTTTCTGACATATCTGCCATTTCCACATGTTCTTCTGCTTTATCCGTCTCAGCCCAGAACCCATCATCCTGCATATCCACAGTTTCTTCGGTTCCAATACCTATATTCTGCGCTGCAGTATCCGTTGCATCTTCCGCAATATTATCAATCACAGGAATCGTGTTCTTTGTATTCGCACGCTCTTCCTTTACTGCCTTTGTATCGATCTCCAGTGTCGGTGCATTCGCCTGGACCGGATCGATCTGTGGACCGAATGCACTGTCCAGCTCTGCATCATACGAATCCACCTCCACATCCTCGTACTCGTCGAATATGTCATCATCAAACGCTTCCGAATCATCTACCTGTGGTTCATCCAGATCCTCATAGGAATCCTGATCGTCCTGTTCATCCGCAATATCCTGTACCTGCGAATCCGCATAGTCCAAATTATCTACATAGAAATCATCGCCAAACACTGCGTCCGCATCCGAGAATATCGTCTCATCTCCGGCTGTGCTGCCTGCGCCCTCGTCTTCGTTCTCCGAATCCTCGAATTCATCATCTTCGAACTCATCATCGTCCTCATACCTGCGCTTGGATTTGCTTGCGATTACCGCAATCGTCGCAATAATCATAATCAGAAACAGCGCAAGCAATGCGACAAAATATATCATTGAAATCATTGATCGATCCATATCATTTCCCAGCTTTCTTATAAAATAACCACTCCCAAAAACGAGAACAATCCTTTTGTAGTATACTAAAAATAAATTCAATAATCAACATTATGTTGTAAAATGATTTTTCCTTTGTTATAATTTCCTAAGAATTTATCTGTTATACAGGAGGCTATCATATTAAAATGGCAAAGAAGATTAGAACAAGATTTGCACCGAGCCCGACCGGCCGGATGCATGTAGGAAATTTGAGAACTGCTTTATACGCATACCTGATTGCAAAACATGAGGGTGGCGATTTTATTTTGCGTATCGAAGATACGGACCAGGAGCGTGAGGTAGAAGGTGCTGTCGACATCATCTACCGTACCCTGAAGGAAACAGGACTTGAGCACGACGAAGGTCCGGACAAAGACGGCGGCGTTGGTCCTTATATCCAGAGTGAGCGTCAGAAGCAGGGTATCTACTTAGAATACGCGAAGAAGCTAATTGACAAGGGTGAGGCATACTACTGCTTCTGCGATGAGTGCCGTCTGAAGACACTTGTCACAGAATTCGAGGGAAAGACCATCTCCCGTTACGACAAGCACTGCTTACACCTTTCCAAAGAAGAGGTTGAGGCAAATCTTGCTGCAGGCAAGCCATATGTTATCCGTCAGAATAATCCGGAAGAGGGCACAACGACATTCTCGGATGAACTGTACGGCGACATCACGGTTCCGAACATCGAGCTTGACGATATGATCCTGATCAAGTCCGACGGTTTCCCGACCTACAACTTCGCAAATGTTGTGGACGACCATCTGATGAACATCACACATGTTGTCCGCGGAAATGAATATTTATCTTCCTCTCCAAAGTACAACCGTCTCTACGAGGCATTTGGATGGGAGGTTCCAACCTATATCCACTGTCCACTGATCACGAACGAAGATCACCAGAAGCTCTCCAAGCGTAGTGGTCACTCTTCCTTCGAGGATCTGTTGGAGCAGGGATTCCTGACCGAAGCGATCATCAACTTCGTTGCATTGCTCGGCTGGAGTCCGGAGGATAACCGTGAGATCTTCTCTTTGCAGGAGCTTATAGAAGCATTTGACTACCACAATATCTCCAAGTCCCCGGCAGTTTTAGATATGACAAAGCTCAAATGGATGAACGGCGAATACATCAAGGCAATGGACGATGAGAAGTTCTACGAGATGGCACTTCCTTACATCCGGGAAGTCGTTGGCGACAAGATGGATGCGAAGAAGATCGCCGCTATGGTAAAGACAAGAATCGAAGTATTCCCGGACATCAAGGAGCAGATTGATTTCTTAGCAGCCGTACCGGAATACGATATCGCAATGTATACACACAAGAAGATGAAGACAAACGCTGAGAATTCATTGCAGTTATTAAAAGAAGTTCTTCCGGTTCTTGAGGCACAGGAAGCGTTCGACAATGACAGCCTGTTCGCGGCTCTTTCCGCATTCGGTAAAGAACACGAGTACAAGACCGGCTTCGTCATGTGGCCGCTTCGTACCGCTGTATCCGGCAAGCAGGCAACACCGGGCGGTGCAACCGAGCTTATGAGTATCCTCGGCAAGGACGAGACACTTGCAAGAATCAATGCTGCAATCGTAAAGCTGGAGAATGCATAATTTCTCAACGCAAGCATATAAGCTCTGATAAATCAAACGGCATGTTATAATCTCACGCAGACCTGCTCTCGCTTAGAGAAAGCACATAGCGGATACTAAAAAATAGGGACTACCCGAAAGGGCAGGCCCTATTTTAAGTACCAATATCAATTTTAACTTCTGTTTTCTTCTTTCTCTTAATTCAACTCATCCAGCGTCTTCGCATAGGCTGGCAGGAATTCCTGCACGAAGTCCTTTACTTCCGGGTAGCTCTTTGATAGCTCCTGTACCATCTGCTCCGTGCTTTCCTTCGCCTTGACGAATTCACGGTTGCCGGTCTTTTCTTCCTCCATGCACTTGATGAGTGCGGAGAGCTTATCTGCCGCCTTTACAAGCTTCCACAGATACTTCGTTTCTTCCGTATCCGCCTCCTGCTTGAAGAAGTAGTCCCGGTAATATGCCTGCAGATCTTCCGGAAGCTGTCCGATCAGCTTCTCGCACGCTTCATCCTCGATGGAATGAAACAGATCCTTCATCCGGTTATTATAATATTTGATCGGTGTTGGCATATCGCCGGTGATGATCTCGGACGCGTCGTGATACAGTCCGATCACTGCCGCCTTGTCAGCATCTAAATGCTTGCCATACCGCACATTTCCGATCACGCAGAGCGCATGCGCCAGCATGCTTACCTCCAAACTATGCTCGGACAACGTCTCCGGGTATGTGTTCCGCATGAGCGCCCAACGCTCAATGTATTTCATGCGCGCCACCGTCGCAAAGAAATTGTATTCCATTTTGATTTTCCTCCACATGTTTGAAACGTATTGTGATTTTTATATCTATGTATCCATGTCTGGAAATATAAGATGAATTGAAACTAAGAAGTACTAAATGTTCTGCTGTATATTTTAATATCGTACGCAACCGCCGCCAATTCGCCATCCGTGGCTCAGTGGCGGCTTGTTTGAACATCGTGTTCAAACATTGCTGAATATTTACAGAACATCAAGTACTTCTAAGTTCCAATCATATTTATATTTCCAGACATGGATACATACGGATATAGAAACCACAAAAACGTTTCCTGCTATTTATTAAAAATCACGTTTCCTACTGTACCTTTTCCGCTTCCGTAAGCTTCACATTCTGGTACTTCTCGTATAGTTCCATGAATTCCTTACCGCTCAGGTTTTCCTTCTCGTAGAGTACCTGTGCGATTGCATCGAGTGTCGGCATATTCTTTTTCAGCAACTTGTATGCCTTCTCATAGCTTGCTTTCATCATGTTCTTGACTTCGGTATCGACCTTCGTCTCTGTCTCGGAAGAACAATTTAGTACGCGGCGGTTATCCAAGTATTCTCCGGTTACGCCTTCGAGCTGCACCATACCGAACTTCTCGGACATACCATACATCGTAATCATCGTCCGTGCCAGACTCGTCGCCTTCTCGATATCATTGGAGGCACCATTCGTAACGGAATCAAACTTCAGCTCCTCCGCTGCACGGCCAGCCAGAAATGTCACGATATCCTCTTCCATTTCCTTCTTCGTCTGTAGCTGCTTCTCTTCCTCCGGCACCTGCCATACATAGCCAAGTGCACCGGATGTACGAGGTACAATCGTGATACGCTGGATTGGAAGTGTGTTCTTCTGCAATGCGGCAACAAGCGCGTGTCCAACCTCATGATAGGCAACAATCTTCTTCTCTCTTGGAGAGAGCAGCTTCTCCTTCTTCTCTTTTCCGGCGAATACAACTTCCACCGAAGCGATCAGATCCTTCTGGGATACATAATCCCGCTTGTTGCGGACTGCCATCAACGCCGCCTCATTGATGATATTCGCAAGGTCTGCACCGACGGCACCGGATGTGGCAAGTGCCAGCTCCTTGAAATCTACCGTCTCATCCATCTTCACATTCTTCGAATGTACTTTGAGTGTATCGATACGTCCCTGCATATCCGGCTTTGACACGATGATTCTACGGTCGAACCGTCCCGGACGAAGCAATGCCTTATCGAGTACCTCCGGGCGGTTTGTGGCTGCAAGAACGATAATTCCCTTCGAGCTGTCGAAACCATCCATCTCCGATAAGAGCTGGTTCAAGGTCTGTTCCCGCTCGGAATCGCCACCGCCATGACGCGTGTCACGCTTTCCTCCGATCGCATCGATCTCATCGATAAATATGATACACGGTGCCATATTGTTCGCCTTGCGGAACAGATCACGCACACGGCTCGCACCGACACCGACGAACATCTCCACAAACTCCGAACCGGACAGCGAAAAGAACGGAACATTCGCCTCGCCGGCAACTGCCTTCGCAAGCAGTGTCTTACCGGTTCCCGGAGGTCCTACAAGCAGGGCACCCTTCGGCAGCTTCGCACCGATCTTTAAGTATCGGTCCGGCTGATCTAAGAAATCTACCATCTCACAGAGGGATTCCTTTGCCTCCTCCTGACCTGCAACATCCGCGAATGTCACGCCGGTTTTCTTCTCCACATACATCTTCGCATTACTTTTTCCGATGCCGCCGGATTTGGACATATTCCGCATCAGTAACGACATCAGCAGATAGAAGGCTCCGATCATTACCACATACGAAAGAATTGTAGAAACGACTGCATTCTTCCCTTCATCTACTTCCTCGAACTGTACGCCTGCCTTCTGCAGACGATCCACGATCTTGTAATCGCTGATACGGATCACATAATACGTCTTATCCATCTCCGCACCCGTCTCCTTCGAGATCGGCGTGAAGCTGATCCGGTCATTGTAGAGCTTCACATCGGTAACTAATTTATCATCAAGCATCTGCAGGAACGTGTCATACGTGATCTTCTCCTGTTTGGACTGCTGTATCGCCGTAATTCCCTGCCAGATCATAAATGTCAATAAAATAGATACGATCCATATCACCACCGTCTTCGATGGTTTTTTCTTGTTATTGTTATTATTGGAATTCCGGTTATCCGAATTGTTATTCGAGCCGGAATTTTTCTGTTGATTTTCCATTAATCTGTCTGTTCTCCGTTTATTTTATAATAATCACAGCTCATATATCTTAAGCGCATGATAGAAATAGCAAAACCGGAAGCCATGTGTCAAGGGAACGGATTCCCTCTCACGCAGCCCCCGGTTTCGCATTTGATTTTATTTATTATACGGTTTCAAATCGTTCTTTATGCGTTTTATGCATACAATGGATACTTGTCTGTAATGCTCTTTACAAGTGCCATTGCCTTGTCATTATCCTTATCGATAACAGCAGCCTTGATTGCATCTGCGATCACAATCATATCGTCTTCCTTTGCTCCACGTGTTGTGATAGCCGGTGTACCAAGACGGATACCACTTGTAACAAATGGTGACTTTGGATCGTTCGGTACTGTGTTCTTGTTTGCTGTGATATGAACAGAATCAAGAAGCTTCTCCACTTCCTTACCGGTAAGATCAAGGTTCTGTAAGTCAACAAGCATCAGGTGGTTGTCTGTACCGCCGGATACGATCTTGAATCCACGCTCGGTCAGTGCCTGTGCCAGACATGCTGCGTTCTTCACAACCTGCTTCTGATACTCTTTGTATTCGTCTGTCAGAGCTTCCTTCAGGCAGACTGCCTTGCCTGCGATGACATGCATCAGAGGACCACCCTGAATACCAGGGAACACTGCCTTGTTGAAGTTATATTTCTCATTTACTTCGTTGCTGGAAAGAATCATACCGCCACGTGGTCCACGCAATGTCTTGTGTGTTGTGGTTGTTGTTACGTGTGCGTATGGGATTGGGCTTTCGTGAAGTCCGGCTGCAACCAGACCCGCGATGTGTGCCATATCTACCATAAGAACTGCGCCAACCTCATCTGCGATCTCACGGAAACGCTTGAAGTCAATCGCTCTTGCATATGCAGATGCACCAGCTACGATCATCTTCGGCTTGCATTCCTTCGCGATGCGGAGCACCTCATCATAATCGATAAATCCTTCGTCGTTGACACCGTAAGGTACGACGTTGAAATACTTACCTGACATATTGACCGGTGAACCGTGTGTCAGATGTCCGCCATGTGCCAGATTCATTCCCATAAATGTATCGCCCGGCTGCAGAATAGCGAAGAATACTGCCATATTTGCCTGTGCGCCGGAATGTGGCTGAACATTGACATATTCACATCCAAACAACTTCTTCGCACGCTCTCTTGCAAGATCTTCCACTACATCGACATACTCACATCCGCCATAGTAACGCTTTCCCGGATACCCCTCTGCATACTTGTTCGTAAGCGGACTTCCCATAGCTGCCATAACTGCCTTGGATACGATATTCTCTGATGCGATCAGTTCAATATTATGATCCTGTCTGTTGATCTCGTCCGTCATTGCCTGTGCAATCTCCGGATCGAAATTTGCTATTTCATCAAAACTATACATCTTTGTCCCTCCATCTTGTTGTAATTTATCGGTTTGATTATCGCACATCCGTTTTGGAGTGTCAACCGATTGACATTAAGATATATCTGCTTTTTCTTCCTGTTGATGTTCCTGTTGTTTTTTTAATCTCTGTTTTTCTTCCCTTTTATGTTTTTTCTTTAACCGGTACTTCTCCCGGTATTTCCAGATCAGATCCGACAGATAATAATTGATTTCTGCGCCATACAAAACAATCTGCATGCCGATATATAGCCAGATAATAATCAATACGATGGATGTCATGCTTCCATACATCTTCGAATTGTCTGCGGAATACTTAATATAGACAGAAAATCCCCTTGTCATCAACATCCATGCAACGGATGCCAGCACAGCACCTGAAAACTCATGCCGCATATGTCCGCGCCTGTTCGGAAGCTGGTAATAGATCAAAAGCAAAAAGATAAAGATCACAAGGAATGTCACAACATTCTTCAAGCTTAATATCAAAAGTGTTGCATCTGCAAATGCCGGGTAATGATCTATAATCTTATGGGCAATCTGCGAACCGAACGCCTGAATTGCAATCACAACCAGACATAGCAGCATAAATATAAGTGTATAAAGCGCACAGATCAGGCGTACAAGAAAATAATTTTTGTTTTGTTCAACACCATAAATCTTATTTAACCCTGTAGAGAGCGCCTGAATGCCCTTTGCCGCAGACCATAAACTGACAAATACCGTAATGAGTGTAAATGACTGGACATTCGCATTGACCACATCATCCACGATATACGCAACATATGACTCGAGTCCGCTCGGCACCACCCGCAAAATATAGCCAAGCACATTTGCATTCATGACTGACAGCTTTGATGCGATCATAACCAGCAACATCATAAATGGAAAAAATGAAAGCATCACAAAGAAAGCAACCTGTGCCGCATATGCCGGCACACTGTCCGCGGTTGCTTTATTCACAAATTTAACAATAAAACGAACAACCTTTTTCATAGATACCCCATTTTATTATTCTTGCTCTGTCTGAGTTGTCTCTCCGCTATCCTGATCGTCCATCGTGTAAATCGATGCAAAATCAATATAAGAAAAATAATGTCGTAAAATATATTTGTAGTTTTTTCCCTGTCTGCCGAGCACACCGGCTCCATAGATGCTCATCCCGGCTCCATGTCCGAATCCACCGCCATGAACAACGAATCCACGTTCCGTCTGTTCTACATAATAATATGGGCTTGGGAGTGATGTCCAGCCGATTATCGTGGAACCATCCTGCCGCACGATTTCCTGATGCACAGGATTCAAGATTGCACGGATATTACTCTGTCCGCTTATCAATACCGCATGTTCACTTCCGCGGATCAAAAGCCGTGTCACCACACCGCTCGCTGAGCGCTCAGCAACCTCAATCGACGTGATCGTCCCAAGCTTCGGCAATTCCGCTGATATAAATGCACCGTTTTCGTCTTCCACCTGTATGGAATCTTCCATGACAGATTTCCGATCTGTCAAAGCCATTTCCACGGCCTCAGTCATCTCTTCCTGCGTAAATGAAATATCCCATCTATAGTATGGAGAATCTTTATCTATAATATTATACGCTTCACTATCTGTCAAAAATGCCACAAAATCTTTTTCATCTGACAGGTCTATCCTGCTTTTGTCCAGATTCTCCACATTGGATTCCAGATAGCTATAGGAATCTCCTCCCCAGATCTCCGCATTTGTACAGGTAGTTCCAAAGGATGTATTAAATGTCATCGGCACGATCAGCGTTCCGTGATACGTCGGAACAAGCCCGTATGTATCCTTTACCGCGCGGATCGATGCATCTGTTTCCGCCACATTATTATATACCTGACACAGACTGGAATCATCAAGATGCGCATGATATTCGGCATAACTCTCATCCTTAAGCTTCGCATAAGCGATTCCTCTGGTGCAGATTGCCATCGCCTGCATCGCTGCATCCGGATAATCAGACGGCATTGCATTTGCCACGACATTCGCCAGATAACGTTCCAGCGAAAGCTCATTTATCACATAAATATAACCATCCTGTACATCTAACTCTATTAGACCATCGTATTCCGGATTGCCACATTCCCGTGTCACACTGAGCAGTTTAATCCGCCCGCTGTGTGTATCCGGCTCCACCTTCAGCACTTCATCTTCTTCGTATCCCGATGCCTCGATTGTCACCACATCGCCCGCCTGATACTTCGTCTCTGTATCATCCGGATTCGTTACCGTAAACGCAGTTGTCGCTGTGAGCTGTACCATTTCCATCTCATAGGATGTGTAATCATCATTACTGATAATTACTCGGATATCCTCGGTTTTCAGTTTCTGATTGATCACAACAGCCCCGACTTTTCCATCCTGCAGATACATATCCACATACGAATAGCCGGTCAAAAGGGAAAGGCTCTCCTCATCTATGGCATCCTCGTAGACGTTATACATTTTATAATGATCCGCAAGTGTGAGTCCTCCGATTTTTTCCACCTGAATCTGTGTATCAGCCGTCGAAATCACCCTGCCACGCAGAATCTTCTGTGGACGTTCAATCTTACAGATTCCTGCATAGTTAAAGACAAGATTTGCCACATAGCCGTCTGTCTCATAAGGATCCACCGTCTGTCTGTCTGCATCCAGACTCGTGGCTACTGCAATCCCTGAATCCGGCAGTTCCGCTTCACTCCGTACCGGATATGTCTTCTCCAGATTCCCATATAAGAATGTACACATACCGTCAGAGATTTCCTTCACCCATACATTCTGCAATGTAATTTCAGAATTGCCAAGGCTGTTAATCTTGAAGATCATACCATTCTTCATATAGACATCGAGCACATTTCCCTCATAAGTTTCATCAATCTCAAATTCTGCCTTATAGGTGTCCTGTCCATCAGAAAAAGACGTTTTATCCTCCTCTGATATTGCAAGCACCAGAACATCCTTGCGAAGCAGACCCTTCACGGTTGCCGACGCGACAATCCGCTCATAGAAGTCCTCGAATTCTGCCTTTGTCACATAGTCAGAATCCTTCTTTCCATTTAATGCTTCCTCATAAATGGATGTTTTTACCTGTATTACCTGTGCCACTGACTTCACAAACGCCACATCGATCACTTCACTCTTCTTCAAAGGATCGATCAAACGGGATAATGCCTCAGATTCTGCCTTTGTATCTGCCAGATAACCGACGACCTTCTCCACATCTGCATAAGTGTAATATAAGCTATAATCTACAGGAACCTCTGTTGTTTCCGTATTTTGTTCTGCTTTGTGCATATGCCGTTCGATCTCATGACCGGCAATCATAACTATCCCGGCTATAATCAGCAAAAATACAAACGTGAGTATCTTCTTTTTCACGTATTTTCCTCCAAAAAAATATATCCGGGATGCCGGTTCCTGCCTTTTGACTCCTAGCTGACGCTAGGTGGGCAACCGCATGTGATCGTCTGTCTTCCACTCGGAGGAGGCCTGACATAGTATCACAGATATAGGAATCCCGTTTAAAGTAAATGTAGGTTCAAAAATAACAGGAGTTATCGAACATTCCAGATATATTATATTTTTAATATGTGCTAATTATAGCCTAGTTATTCTGATTTTTCAAGATATTTATTCATGTATGATGGAAGCATTGCAGTTGTTATGAACATAGGGGCTGCCGCGTTCACAATCATCCCCTCTGCACAGCCGGCTATTCACTGATAATCTTGCGACTGCAGATATATGTGATTGCAAAATAAAAACCATATATCACAAGTATGATCGCTGCCGCAAGCAGAATCGAACCAAGCAGTCCGCCCCGTCCAAATACAGTCAGAATGAACATTGCTGTCTGCATTCCAAAGACGGAATGCACGATTGCGAGCAAAAGCGGCATGACAAAGAACACGCCAGACTGTGCCAGGAGGGAATGACGGATTTTCTTCTCGTCCACGCCGATCCGGCGCAGGATCTTGTATTTCTCCTTGCTGTCGGCTGCCTCGGAAAGCTCCTTGAGTGACAGAATTGCGGCACCGGAGATCAGAAATACAACACCTAAGTAGATGCCGATGAATACGATCATCGCAGTAAGTCCCACGCTGTTATCACGAAGCCGCTTGCTTGTCTCGCAATTCATGGAATAATAGGAACCATCTTCGCTTAAGACTGCTTCTGTCTTCGCCTCCTGCAGTTTGTAGAAATTCGCATCACTATAGTACGCATTAAGTGCATCCACCTCTGTCTGGTCTGTCGTATTATAATTTGCGGAATAGATATCATACCAGAAATCACAGTCAGACATATCCACAGAATCCGGGACAAGCAGCACGCCTGCATTGCTCTCCGAATTGCTGATGTGCACGATTCCATCTACGCAGGTACTGTATTTCGGATGATAGGTCTTTCCTTTTATCGTAACCGTCTGTCCCTCCGCAAGTCCTTCGTTGTATCGTGGTTCCATCTCCCCGTAATTACAGAGTATCACATATTCATCCTCTGCAAGGTCGATTGTCGTTCCACCAAAGGAGCTTACAAAATCATTGTATTCTCCAATGTGCATCGTCTCCATCGATGCTTCTTTGAAATAATCCTCCGATCCACTCTCTGCAAATGCCTTTCCGAAGAAATCTCCGACACGAATTTCCTCCGGTGCATACAGATGCATTTCTGTCACATCCGTAAGCTTCGATGTATCGATATCACAGGCTTTCAGGTTTTCTTCCACATTGCGTCCGGTTATATCATAGTCCTCGGCTGCATCATAGGAATACAGCTTTGAAAACTGCACATCAACCGGAGTACAGGTTTCTAACACATGGTTCATCGAATTTCGGATTGCCACGGAGCTTGACAGGATACAAATCGTAAAAAAGAGCAGCAGGCAGATAATCCCACCGGAGAACACCGTCGTGTTGATCCGGCTTCCAAGTTCCTTCACACTGAATGAGTTGATGCCTCTATAATAAAACCGTCTGCACCGCTTCACAATTGCAAGCAGCATCCCGGATACCGACCAGAATATAAGGAAGGTTCCGATGATACCTTTCGCGATCTGGATACCAAGTCCCTGAAAGTCAGAGATTGTGCGGACACCGGCTGTCACTTTATAATATGCCGTTCCAAGCAGGATAGCCGCTACAATAAATACAAGCACACAGACAACCGGATTTTTTGCGTGATTTTTTTGTGCCTTTGCGCCTGCATAAAGCAGGTTTATTAGCTTTGCGCGGCTGACAATGATTACATCTAATGCCATAACAATCACATACATGATTGCAAAATAAATAATCGTTTTGATGATGGCTGATGTGCTGACCATAAACCGGAAGTTCGTCATATCCGCTTCGAAGAGGTTCGCCGTTACAACACTCATCCCCTGTGAGATACCGATACCGAGCAGTAATCCGATTACCAGAGAGATCACACCGATCAGCAGTGTCTCGATCACGAGAATCTTTGCTACCTGTGTTTTTCCCATACCGAGCGTTAAGTAGATACCGAATTCCTTCTTCCTTCGCTTCATCAGGAAGGTACTTGCGTACACGACGAGAAAACCAAGTACGATCGATACGAATACACTGACGACAGACATCGACTCGTTCATAAGCCCAATGATTTCTTCCGTATTTGACGACACCTTCAGCATGACTGTCTGGCTTCCAAGCGCATTAAATACATAGAAGATTGCGACTCCTAAGATCAATGTTGCAAAATAAATCAGATAATTCTGTATGCTTTTCCGGATGTTCCGGGTGGATAATTTAAAGAGCATCATTCAAACTCCCCCCTAACACTGTCACAACCTCAATAATGCGGTTAAAAAACTGTTTCCGGGTATCATCGCCTCTGCGGATCTCATTGAATATCTTACCATCCTTGATGAAGATCACGCGCGATGCATAGCTTGCTGTAAATGCATCGTGTGTAACCATCAGGATCGTTGCAGCAAGCCCTTCATTCATCTTCTTCATACTCTCTAACAGATAGCGGGAGGACTTAGAATCAAGAGCACCGGTTGGCTCGTCGGCTAAGATCAGCTTTGGATTCGTGATCAGGGCTCTGGCTGCCGCCACGCGCTGCTTCTGTCCACCACTCATCTGATAGCTGTATTTGTTCAGCACTTCCTCGATGCCAAGCCGCTTCGCAACCTCTTGGATCCGGCTGTCAATCTCCTTCGGTTTTACATTCTGGATGGAGAGCGCCAGTGCAATATTCTCATATCCGGTCAGCGTATCCAGCAGATTAAAATCCTGGAAGATAAATCCCAGCTCTTCCCGGCGGAACTTATTTAATTCATTCCCGCGAATCGTCGTGATGTCCTTATCTCCGACATAGATATGTCCGGCCGTTACACGGTCGATCGTAGAAATACAGTTCAAGAGTGTTGTCTTTCCGGAACCGCTGGCTCCCATAATTCCGACAAACTCTCCTTTCTCTACAGAGAAAGAAATCTTATCTACCGCCTTTGTCAGATTCGCTTTGTTGCCATAGTATTTTTCTACATTGTCAAGCTTTAATATCTCATTCATAGATAGTCTCCCTTCGTTTGCTGACATTCTGATTGCGGGCAGGCATGTTGTGCATCTGCTGCTTTGCGGTTTCTGGATTCCAGCTGTTATTTTGCCTGCTCATGCACGCAGACATACTGTGTTCCTTCCACGTCAGCGTTTTCCATGATTCTCATACCTTAATGGTTCTCCGGTTTCCACATGACTTGTGCAAACCATCTCCCGCATCAACTGTACTCAGTATATATGTTTTTTCATCCGCCATCCATCGGTCTTGATTACAGGTTTCTTACGATTTTGTAATATAACGATTGTATTATATATTAATTTGGTGCAGATGCCTATGCAAGAGAGTCGATTTTAGAGCAATCCTTATAATTATCTGATTTTGCTCCAGGTCATTTTTTGTATAATTCTTCCGATTTGGAGTGTTTGCTTGTTTTTCTGCTGTTTTGCTCCAATCCACTTGCTTCCTGTGACTGCCCAATTGGGGGATTTTCCGATATTTCAGGTTTTTGCCCCATCTAGCTTGCTTCCTGCTCCTGCCCTATTGGGGGATTTTCCGATATTTCAGATTTTTGCCCCAACTAGCTTGCTTCCTGCTCCTGCCCTATTGGGGGATTTTCCAATATTTCAGATTTTTGCCCCATCTAGCTTGCTTCCTGCTCCTGCCCTATTGGGGGATTTCCCGATATTTCAGGTTTTTGCCCCAATCCAAGAAAAAAGGAGGCATCCCTGCCTCCAAAATAGCATGTCCCAACGAGCTAGTCTCTTGCTGATGCATACTCCACACTGTCTTCCTCCCAGTGTTTGTAATCTGGATTGTTTCTTTTGTCTTTCAAGCCATAAGCTTCCGATAGCCAGCTTCCTACATACGCACTTACCTTCTTCGCACCTTCAAAGTTCAGATGGTCTCCACCATCCTTCGTATCGGATGTCCAGTCAATACCGAGTGCATCATTCAGATTCAGATCTTCATAAGTAACTGCGTTTGCCTGTGCCCAGTCAGATACACTGTTGTGCTTTGCATATGTCCAGTTCTTCGGGGATGGGGAACTGACCAAAACAAGCTTCGCGCCATGACTCTCGCAATATTCTTTCATAAGGAGCAGATATTTTTCTGCATCGGCATCTATCATCCTTCGTTCCTCACTTGCATGCATGTAAGCTCCACCCTCATAAGGCTTGATCGTATTTCTCCTGATAAATCCACGGTTCTTCCCATCCTTTTTCTTTGTCAGGGCATTTGTACTTACAAACGCATCCTTCCAACGAGAATGATTCTTAAAAATCTCAACATGATCGGACAGATGGTCTAAAACATAATCTTTCGAATCGCCTTTTGATTTCACGCTGCGGAACAGGCAGTTCGTCTCTAAAACAACAACCTCTGGCGTCTGCGTCTCAAATGCCGCCTGTAAAATTGCATATGAATCGCACATGCGCTGTGCGGATGTCCCGCAGATAAACGAGGTGTAGCCATGCTCTGCGAACATCTGTAATGGATTGAAGCTCGAATAGCATTCACTATCCCCTAAAAACAATACATCGATCGTATCCTTCACTTCACTTTTTACTTCCGCATCCTTCGTCCGGACGGCCGTTGTGTCGTAGATATCTGCATTGTTTTTCGGACGCAGGAATTTTCCTGCCAGTAACAGGATCACACAAAGTCCGGCTAAAAAACCGACGCTGCCTGCAGCCATCCTAAAAGTTCTTTTCCATTTTCCACTTACTTTTTTCATATACATTCTTCTTTCGTAAATCTTACACCATCCATACGCCACATACATGATTCACATATTCGTTCTTCCATCCTGACGCCGCATATGTAACTCACACGTATTCTTCCGTTAGTACGCCACATATATAACTCGCACATATTCTTCCGTACGTCGCATATATAATCGCATATATTCTTCCGTCCGTGCGCCGCATATATAATCACATATATTCTTCCGTCCGTACGCTGCTTACATGTTACACATATTCATTCTTCCGTCAATAAGCCTCATATATAATCATGCATATTCTTCCGTCAGTTTTCCGCATAAACAACTCACTCATAGCCTTTCGTCAATACGCCGCATAAATCATATCCACGATCGTATATCCGCTGCCATATGCGCCAAATACAACGACAAGAAGTATAACCGCATACCAGAAACTCCACCGGACCGGCAGCTTGCATTCCGCCACCTTTCTCCGGATTGAAATCCCCTTCTCGTGAATAACATCCACCACGAATACGAGCAGGATACTTACAGATGCCAGAATGAGATCCGGCACATCCACGCCGAAATTTGACTCCGCAAGTGCTGTGATATGGAAATCTGTTACGATTCCGCGCAGCATCCGGAATCCGGTTGCAACGGTATCTGCACGAAAGAACATCTCACCGATGTTCACAATTATAAACATTTTCAGGAACCGGAATATTCTGAATCCAATGCTGTCTGTATCAAGTCTGAGATGCTCCACAAGCTTCCTGCATGGTTCCTCGGTCAGATTCTCGATCACGATCAGCACAAAATAATACATGCCATAAAAGATATAATTCATATGCGGTCCGTGCCAGATGCCATTTGACAGCCAGACGAAGAATAACGCAATCGTTGGTGCCACGAATTTACTGACCGAAAATCCGGCTTGCTTCTTGATCTTCTTCGCAAGATTCTTGACCGGTTTCGCAAGGGAGATTGGATAAAACACATAATCCTTCAGCCATGCGCCAAGCGTAATATGCCATCTGCGCCAGAAATCCCCTGCATTCTTCGCGAAGAACGGCTGACGGAAATTCTCCGGCAATGATACACCGAAGATCTCGCCGCTTCCCATGACGATATCCATACATCCGGAAAACTCCATGTAAAGCTGCATCGTATACGCAAGCACACCAACAAGGATTGCCGCACCGTCGAAATTATTGTAGCTGCTGAATACCTTTGCCACAAGCGGTGCCAGCCGGTCTGCAATCACCATCTTCTTAAATAGTCCCCAGATGATACGCTGGTACCCAAAGACCAGATTCTCAAACTGAATGCTTCTTCCGCCATACAAGGCTTCTGCAGTCTCAGAAAAACGGCTGATCGGGCCTTCCATGATCTGTGGGAAGAAGCTTAAGAATAGTGCCACCTTGAACGGATTCTTACAGGACTCCTGAGTGCCTCGATAGACATCTGTCATGTAGGAAATCGCCTGTAAACTGTAATAGGAAATACCAATCGGTGCTGCAAGTGTCACACCAAATATCCGCAGGTATTTGAGTGTCACAAGCGCCCCTAAGATCAGCACGATCCCGACTGCCAACACGCCACGTTTCTTCCGTGTAAGTGCTTTCCCGCGCAGGTCACTATGCTTTACAGGAATTCGCGCAAGCCATCTTCCGGTTCCGTATGTCACAAGCGTTGCCAGAAGCAGCCAGACAAGAAGCTTACCGCTTATCATACAGAAAAATGTATAATCCGCTGCCAGCAGCACCAAAAACCGGAACCGCGCCGGACATAATTGATACAATACGATCACAACCGGCAAAAATATTAAACTGTATGTAAGCAGATGATACGCCATATAATTCATCCCTTCATCTTTTCTCGTTCGCTCATAGTATCTTCCATGATACGAATGAACCTGTCACACATCATGAGATGCTTCTTTGTTTATGAACCTGTCACGCATTATGTGAAGCTTCTTCGTTTATGAGTCTGTCACACATAGTGCGACCATTTCTGTGTTTACCTTTCTTGTTAATCTTCCTTAAGCCGGCAGATCATCTCCCACAGGCTCTTTGCTGAATTAAAGTTCGCCGGAATCAGCTCTGCCGGTGATACCTCAACATCAAAAGTATCCTCAATCTCTGATACAAGTGATAAAATAGCAAAGGAATCTAAGATATGATCGTCAATTAATGTCGTACAGTTCTCAAAATCCTCACCTGGTGCAATACCTTCCAAAATCTCTAATAATTCTTCCATGTTACAAATCCTCCTATTTTTTTATTGTGAACCCATGCTTTCTCATGCATTGCCACATTCCGGTTTTCTGTTTTCATGCATCCTGCGTTGTCGCATTCAGGTTCTCTGTTTTCATGCATCCTACGTTGTCGCATTCTGGTTCCCAGTTTTCATGCATCCTGCGTTGTCGCATTCAGGTTCTCTGTTTTCATGCATCCTACGTTGTCGCATTCTAGTTCCCAGTTTTCACGCATCCTGCGTTGTCACATCCGGTTCCCACTGCCATGAAACGGATACGTCTCCACCTGGTCACGCAACTTTTCGATTTTTCCGTCTGTCCTGCAGATCAAAACCTGAGGCAGTTCCCGGCTCAGAAACATTGCCATACCCTCGGTCGCCGCATAAGCACCACATCGTTTGAAGCAGATTACATCGCCCTTTTCGGGATTGTGCAAAGTGACATCCCGTGCGAGCACGTCATTCACGGTACAGAGCGATCCACACAGATGAAACATCTCTCCGGCATCGCTATTTTCCGGCAGGCCGCACTCACTCTTTCCGTCCGCTCCTCCGTGCTCCAACAGGATACAGTCATCACCATCTTTTTCTGCAAGCACTTTAATCTCCGGCTGCTTCATCCCCATCATCCATCCATAGTAATTGATCTGGTGGATTCCGCCGTCTAAGATCACGAATCCCGGCTGTGCCGTCCGCTTGACATCCATCACACGCGTCAGGTAATAACCACTCATCGACACCAGGAATCGTCCAAGCTCGATTGTCTTTTTGCCGTAGGCGTCACATGTCCGAAGCTTCTCGGCAAGAGCCTGTATCTGCGGCTCCGGCTCGCTTTCCCGCTGATCCTTCTCGCTGTCATTTACGAAATAAGAAACCTTCATGCCTGCTCCGTATTCAAGCTCCGAAAGCCTCGTTCCGGTCTCAGCCTCAAACGTCCCTGCGAATGCGGCTAAGGTATCCATCTCCTTCTCCAGCTTGCTCTGCCGCTTCTGAGTCCCGGCATAATAATGAACGCCCGCCAGTGTCAGATATGGACTTTCCTGTACCTCCTTTGCCAGCCGGATAAATGTCTCAGCATCAACACCGAACTGATTGCCACTCGAAAGCCGGATGAGAACCGAGAGCTGCATATGATTTTTCTCCGCGAGTGTCCGCAGGATCTTCGCATGTTCTTCCGATTCGATCGTGTAGATTCCGGCGCCCTTGCTGTAAGACAAGATGCGTTTCATGGATTCGTAGGTCTTGTTGACCCCGGATACCACGATCTTCTCCGGTGCAATCTGTTCCTGTATGCAGATCTCATATTCGCCCGGGGAGCAGACTTCCAGCCGATCAACCATGTCTGCCACATACGGAATCAGAAATGGATTCGCTTTTACTGCAAAGCAAAGTCCGGTGCCCTCCGGCAGCAGACTGCGAAGCAACCGGATTCGCGTTTCCACTTCCCGCACATCGAAGATATAGGTCGGCGTTCCATATGCCGCAGCAGCAATTCTTAATTCTTCTGTATTCATGCAAACGCTCCTTCCTTATACTGTGCTTCCAACAGCTTCTTGTCTGTCTTGCCGTTCTTATTAAGCGGCAGCATGTCCACCTTGCAAAACACATTCGGCACCATGTAATCCGGCACCTTTTTCTTCATCGCGGTAATCAGATATTTCTTATCATCAATTCCGATGTAACAGGCAACAACCTTGTTCTTCTCCCGGTCGTAAAAGCACGCGGCACCCTCGATCTCCGGGATTGCGGCAAGTGCATGTTCTATCTCTTCTAACTCGATCCGGTGTCCCATATGCTTGATCTGAAAATCTTTCCGTCCCGCGAAATAAAGCAGTCCGTCCCCGCCATAGCTTGCCAGGTCTCCCGTCCGGTAGATCGTCTCCGGGTAATCGGGACTAAGCGGATTTGCCACAAATGCATTCGCTGTCGCCGCAGCATTCCTGTAATATCCGAGGGCGAGTGTCGTACCTGCCACGCAGAGTTCTCCAATCTTGCCAACACTTCCTGGTTCGATCAGATGATTGTCCTCGTCAAGCAGAAATACCCGTTCGTTCGGAAATGGAATTCCGATCGGAAGCTTCTCCTCCTCAGTATATTCGCGTTCCAGAATATGATAGGTGCAGTTACAGGTGATTTCCGTCGGTCCATATAGATTCACAAACATCGCATCCGGATAGCAGCTTTGCCATGCGTGAAGCTGCCGGATCGGCATCGCCTCACCGCTGAATAAAATCTTGTTGATATCTGCTGGCACTTTATGTTTTAGTCCGTGCAGACGATTCAACAGGCAGAGTGCCGATACCGCCCAGATCAGTGTTGTGACATGATTCTCATCGAGCATATCCACAACCGAATTTGGAAACATAAAATATGCTTTCGGAATCACAACTAAGGTTGCACCCACCTTCATCGCACTGTAGATGTCCTTGACCGATACGTCGAAATCAAACGGTGCCTGATTGCCGATCACATCGGCTTTGGTGATATCGAAAATCTCCGTAAACTGATTGATAAATTCAATCACCGACCGATGTGCCACAAGTACGCCCTTCGGGGTTCCGGTCGATCCGGAAGTAAAATTACAATAGAGCGGATCGGTATCGATCATGGATTCCCGGATTTCCTGCAGCCGGGCATTTTCCATATCCGATAATTCCATCTGCCAATCTGCATCTCCGGTTTCACCGGAATCATTTTCATCTATCGCATACAATTCCTCTTGCTGATTCACACATCCGGTTGTTCCATCTGTACCGGTCTGTGCCATGTTCTCTGTATCTTCCGGATTTGCACATTCAAATTTCAGCCCGTGTACCAGTGTCTCCATCCGGATCACCCGCTCCGTACAACCACACGCTGCAAGCTTGTCCGGTGCATTGCTTCCGTCTACGATCACCTCCGGCTCTAACACCGAAAGCATCGACCGGATACGTGCCTCCGGGAACGATGGATCGACCAGCGTGTAGAAGCAGCCCGCATAGACGATTCCGAAAAATACCGCCAGCGTATCCGCACTCTTATCCGCAAATACACAGACCGGATGGTTCGGTGTTGTATGCTTTACCAGACGGCTGCCAATATGTCTTGCCGTCTTCCATAATTGTTCATATGTATAAGCACAGGCTGTATCCTTCACAGCAATCTTGTCTGGATACTTCTGTGCACTTTGTTCCAGATATTCCAATACATTTTTCATAATGTCCTCCATGCGTGCAGGTTCAAGATGCCTGACTACGAAAATGCTCCGGCAAATTTTCACACATCGTATATATGCCTCCATCTGCGTGTCTGCTGCATTTTTCTGTTCTGTATCTTAGTATAGCGACTTAAATATTAAGATAAAACCAAGCAATCATTTAAGATTTGTTTAAGTTTACGGAAGGAGTTTTTCAAACTCTGCCGCCCGCTTGTTCCATGCCTCATACCGGGCATCCTTCCGGCGATCCGGCAAGGTATAATGCGTCTGCAGATACTGCTGCAGATATGCCGTCACCTTCCGGCAGCCATTATAATTAATATGATCTCCACCATCGAGCGTATCTAGGTTCCAGTCTATTCCGAGTTCTTCGGTATCCAGATTCAGATCAAGATATGGAACACCCAGATTATCCGCAAGTGCCTGCACCTCATTGTGGCGCTGCATCGTATGATTGGCCGGAGAAGGCGCCGTCACCAAAAGCAGCTTCGTTCCATGCGTATCGCACAGGTCTTTGATTCCCTCGAGGTAATACCGTGTGATAAATGTCACCGGTGTTTTCTCATCCGTCGCATGCATGTAGGCACCGCCGGTATAGGGTGCCACGGCTGCCCGCAGTTCAAATCCATTGAAAATCGTCGTCTGCAGTTTCGGATCGGCAGGTTCCATCTTCCAGAACCGGTGGTATTTGAAGACTGGGAACATCTGCCGTGCAAGCTCCTGCGCGGATTTTGCCGCATCCCGTACCACACTTGCATCTCCTCTGGAGAAAAACTCATTCGTCTCTAAGATTACCACCTTCGGAGATTGCCGTTTCAGAATCTTCTTAAGCGAGAAATAACTTTCCCCGATCCATTGTCCGGACTGTCCACCGATATATGATGCAATCCCCGCGTCCTTCCATAACTGATAGGTGGACAATACCGTATAGCTCTCGCTGTCGCCAAGGATTGCCACATCAACCATATCCTCCGGTTCGGACAGCAGATGCAGCAGGTACCGTTCCCGCTCGGAAACCGAATCCTGCAAGCCAAGCCGGATCGGATCACATATCTTCCCGGCTGCTACAAGAAGCAGCAAAACCACCATTGCAAATGCGGCTGCCCGAAGCCATATCTTATGTGTCCCGGATTTTTTTCTTCCAGAATCCGTATTTCCCGAAATATCTTTCTTTTGTATATCCATATCTTTAGAAGCCTGCATAGATCAGATCCACCTCCTGATATCCCGGTCCATACGCACCGAATATAAGCACGACAAAGATGAGTGCAAGATACACGAGCCAGCGCACCGGCAGCCGTTTCTGCAAGATCACGCCACGCACATCAATCTTCCGCTCACGGAAATGATTTACCACGCCAACAAGCAGCAAAGACGCAAGAATAATTCCAATCTCCACTCTGCCAAGTCCAAGCGTAAGCAACGTACCGTCCCAGAGCCTGTGTAGCTCAAAATCACGGAACAGTGATGCAAACATATGCATACCGATGCCCAGTGTATCCGCCCGGAAAAACAGTTCTCCGGTGAAAATGATCACCCATGTTTTTAACATTCGAAGTACATTCCACCATGTCGTAGCTTCGGTAATCTTCCATGCTTCGCCAAGCTTCTTCATCGCCGGTTCAAGCATCAGTTCAATCATGATTACAACGAAATAATACATGCCGTAGAAAAGGTAACTCCAGCTCGCACCATGCCAAAGTCCGTTGCACACCCACACAGGGAATAACGCGATTGCGGAAGCAACCATCAGCTTCACATATTTGCTCGTATGCTTCTTTGCAAAGCGGTTCCATTTCCTGGTGAGCTTCGACATGGAAACCGGATAGAAAATATATGTCTTGAACCATCTGCCAAGCGAAATATGCCATCTACGCCAGAATTCCGATGCATTCTTCGATACGAACGGCTGTGCAAAATTCTCCGGCAATGTCACGCCAAAGCATTCCGCACTTCCGATCACAATATCCATACAACCGGAAAACTCCATATAAAGCTGGACAGTATAGGACACTGCCGCGACCACGATCATCACACCGTGATAAGACGCATACCCGTCAAACAACGTCTGCACCACAACATACAGACGGTCTGCAATCACAACCTTCTTGATGAGTCCCCAGCCAATCCGCATATAGCCCCGGACGAGATTCTCACTCCGGATATCTTCCCCCTTCGTGAGTGCATCTGCTGTATCACTGTACATACAGATTGGTCCTTCCATGATGATTGGGAAGAAGCTTAAGAAGAGTGCAAGCTTCGCAATGTTTCGCTCCGGTTCAATCTTCTTCCAGTAGACATCCGCCATGTAACCGATTGCAGAAAGCGTGTAAAATGAGATACCAAGCGGCAGCAGGAAACGCCGCACCGGAAGACGCAACGACGACTGCGCCGCTCCAAAAAGCAAATTCAGATTCTCTGCAAAAAATCCGCTGTATTTCATCACAAGCAGCATACCAAGAAGCAGCCAGACCCCTATTGTCAGTATCGTTTTTCTGCGTTTTTTCTCACCGGTAGCAGCCAGTCTTCCAACTATGTAAGTGATTCCGGTTGCTCCAGCCAGAAATAGAATCAATCTGTGGCTGAACAAAAAATAGAAACAATAACTAAAAAAGAGCAACACGCCAAAACGAACCTGCTTTGGTGCAAGCTGATAACCGATGAGAACCACCGGCAAAAATACTAAAAAATACATGGATTCATGATAAGCCATGTTCCAAATCCTCGTCACAGTATCTGACTGTGCCTTTCTTCCGTATTTGTGTCCCAGGCATCTGTCCTGCCTGTATCATACATTCTCCCATGCGTTCTATCCATCGTAGTTTATGACAACTCTCTTACATTTTTGTAAGATTACAAACTACTCTCTCGTCAGGAATGTCTCTTTGCCAAAGACAATCTCTACCTCAGTATACTCCCCATACACGGACGTAATCGCAATCGAATGTCCAAGCTTATTGCAAAGCTGTTTACATATATACAAACCCATTCCGGTAGAAGCATTTCCACGCCGTCCGTTCTCCCCGGTAAAGGTCTTGTCAAACACCCGGTCGATATCCTGTTGTGCTATACCGATGCCATTATCACGGATTCTAAGAACCGTCTTATCTGCCATATCCTCTGCCGCAAAAGAAATACACGATTGCTTTCCAGGATCCCGGTATTTGATACTGTTGTTCACGATCTGACCAAGCATAAATGCAAGCCACTTGGAATCCGTGACAACCGAGTGGTCTGTATCGTTTTTCTCAATTCGTATTTTATTCCCGATCAGCAGATCCTTCTGCTGCTGTAACACCTGATTGATGGCAGCATCCAGATTGCACGCGGTGAGCAAATAATCCTTCTCTGCTGCATCTGCACGTGCATAAAATAGAATCTGCTCAACAAATCCGTTGATACGGGCAAGCTGCGCCTTCTGTTTCTTCAGATCCTGACTGCCATTATAATTCATGAGATTTAATGCCGCAATCGGAATTTTGATCTCGTGGATCCAAAGTTCTAAATATTCCTTGAAATCCCGTAGGGAATCCTCGGTGTCATTTAACTTATCCCGCATGGACTTCCCAGTGTCATACAGAACATCCATCCAGATTTTGCCTTCCTCGAAATCCGGTTGTACCATCATCTCTGTGATCAGATATTTCTGATCCAGACCGTCAAGGATTCCCTGCAGCTCCCGGTAGAAACGGCTCCGCTTCCGGTAATCCGCACCGAAGGCACACAGTGACGTTACAAAAATAATTCCCTCCATCACCCAGATAAAATCCATCCGTGCTTTGCAGGCAAACCCTAACAGCTTGAATACTACCATGATACATACCACCGCAGCAACAAAGCCGATTCTGTCTTTTAGATAACCTCGAACTGTCATTCCAAAATATACCCCTGTCCACGTTTTGTCCGGATTGCATCCGCCACACCGAGATCGGAGAGTTTTTTCCGCACACGGTTCATATTCACCGTCAGCGTGTTGTCATCCACAAATGCTTCCGAATCCCACAGATAGCTGATCAGCTCATCCCGCGTCACGATCGTATTCTGATGCTTTAACAGATAGGATAAAATCCCCGCCTCATTCTTCGTCAGCTCCACGTTGTTATCTCCGACACATAAGATGCCGCGAGCCATATCGAGTGTCAGATTCTTATAGGTGAGTCCTTTATCTGCGTCCAGCTTTCCAAGGCGCTTGAATACCGCCTCGATATGAAGCAGCAGAATAGACGGATTGTATGGCTTCGCAATAAAATCATCCGCACCGAAGCTCATTGATATTACTTCGTCCATCTCTGTGTTTTTGCTTGTCACCATAATAACCGGAATATCCGATGTCTTACGCAATTCCCGCAGCACGCTCTGTCCATCTATCCCCGGAAGGTTGATATCGAGCAATACCATATCCGCCTGCGAAGCAAGGATCTGTCCGGCAACATCGTTAAATTCTCCGACACACTGTGCATCATACTGATTCGAGATCAGAAGATACTGCAATTCCTGTGCCAGTGCCATATCATCTTCCACAATTAAAATACGTTTCATCTCATACTCCTCGCCCGGTGGTTTCCGTGCATCTACCAACCCATCAGATTCCTCCGGTGGTTTCCATGCATCTGTCAGCTCAACGGATCTGCTACTGTGCCAGACGAAGCATCTCATCAAGCGGTTTTTTCGCCTGTTCACACATCTCCTCCGGAAGAATCACTTCATCCTTCAGATTTTCAAGCTTCTCGAGCACCTTGTCCAGACTGACCTTCTTCATATTCGGGCAGAACTGTCTGTGTCCGACAGAGAAGAATTTCTTGTCCGGATTTTTCTGCATCAGTTCATAGAATACCCCCATCTCGGTGCAGATCAGGAATTTCTTACTGTCCGATGCAGTTGCATAATCAATAATCTGGGACGTACTTCCAATAAAATCTGCAAGTGCTAATGTATCACTTGTACATTCCGGATGTGCCAGCACCAATGCGTCCGGATGTAATTCCTTCGCCTTCTTCACATCCTCACTGTGAATACTCTTATGTACATGGCAGAACCCGTCGTTGAAGATAAAATGCTTCTCCGGTACCTGCCCCGCTATAAAATGTGCCAGATTGTAATCCGGAATAAAATAGATATCTTTATTCGGAAGCGCCTTCACAATCTTCAATGCATTCGACGATGTCACGCAGACATCCGAGTGGGCTTTCAATTCTGCGGTCGAATTGACATAGCAGACAACCGCCACATCCGGATATTCTTTCCGCACTTCCTTGATCTTCTCGACTTCCGCCATATGCGCCATCGGACAATCCGCTCCATCGTCTGCCATATAGACATGCTTTTTGGCATTCAGAAGCTTTGCACTCTCTCCCATAAAGGAGACACCGCAAAACAAAATATTCTGTTGTTCGACTGTAGTTGCAACCTTTGCAAGATAGTATGAATCACCGACATAATCTGCAATCTCCTGCACCTCGCCATCCACATAATAATGGGCTAAGATCACAACATCTTTTTCTTTCTGCAGTTCCTTGATTCTCGCTTTTGTCTGTTCGTTCATAGGGAAACTCCTTTTCTATTTTAAATCATGGTTGTATCCAAATTGTATCTTTTTTATTAAACTCCGCTTTTGTTTTGTTTAAGACTTTTTAAATCGTATCAAAATCATCCTTCGTAAACCGGTGATAGGTAATTCCGAACTGGTCGTCCGTCACGCAGTACAGATAAGGCTCCACATTCTTATCCGCAAAAGAGAGTACCGTTCCCAGATCTTCCTCATCATCTTCTTCACAGACGGTCGTTCCGTGTGCTTTCGCAAATGCCTCAAAATACGCCCGTACCTGCTGCATATCCTGCGTCTTAAGCACCTTCAGAAATCCCTCTAAAAATTCCGAAACCGGAATCTCACGGTTAATATAATCACAGCCCTCCGGACTGACAAACACGCAAAAACGATCTGCTTTTTCAGTCACTTCCACACCCCTGAGCTGCGGTGCATTTTTCTTAAAATATGCTTCTGCATCCTGACAGATCTTCTCGGAATCCTCGTCCACCGGAAGCTTCAGATACCCACACATCGACACCTTCGGATAATACAGACGCACCCCCGCATCATCCGCGCCAATCTTTGTCTGCCATTCTTTCACGGTGTCTATCACATGCTTCTCTAATGTCATCGCTTCTGCCTCCTGTTCCATCACATGCATACCAATTACTCGTATAACTCGTATATCTTACCTGCATCAACCTATATTGGATGATTCCTTCTGTGTTTCGCGTGGCACGTCCTTCACTAAATCCTTCACTACCTCACCGGCAATAATAAGGCCCGCCACTGATGGAACAAATGCAACACTGCCCGGTATATCTCTCCGCTCGGTACATTTGTGCTTTGCACCAGGCGGACAAACACAGTTCGTCCGGCAGCTGATCGCCATATCTTCGATCGGACGGATTGCCTGTTCCTCGGAATATACAACCTTTAACTTCTTCACACCGCGCTTTTTTAATTCCCGCCGCATCACCTTCGCAAGTGGACAGACCTTCGTCTTGTAGATATCTGCCACCCGGAACTGACTGCCGTCTAATTTATTGCCGGCTCCCATACTGCTGATGATCGGAATATGTCTCTCCTGCGCCTTCATCACAAGAGCAATCTTCGCAGTCACAGTATCTACTGCATCTACCATATAGTCGTACTCTTCATACGGAAACTCATCTGCGTTCTCAGGCATGAAGAAACAATTATGGATCTGTACATCTGCGTTCGGATTGATATCCAGAATCCTCTCCTTCATCACTTCCGTTTTATATTTTCCGATTGTCTTATGGGTCGCGATGATCTGACGGTTCAGATTTGTCAGGCACACCTTATCGTCATCGATCAGATCAAATGCACCAACCCCGCTTCGTGCCAGTGCCTCACAGACATAACCACCCACGCCTCCGATTCCAAACACGGCAACGCGGGAATCATGCAGCTTCTCCATTGCATCTTTTCCAAGCAGCAGCTCTGTTCTAGAAAATTGTGTCAGCATCTTTTTACTCCTGTCCTGTTCTTCGTGATACGTCTTATATTATACATAGGTACATCATTGTATATCCATTTTTGCCCTAGTATACTTCAATCCCTGCAAAATAGCAATGTATCTTGCCATGTTTCGTTAACAATTACAAATAATTTACATACATCCTCCTCTTGACATAAGTCCGAAGTCGGACTATACTGAGTATGATTTCAGACTTATAAGAGTACGAAATCAGACATATTTTGTCGAATTGCAGCGATGCAGAAAACGACCGTTTTCAAAGCCAAGGATAAAAATGGACGGTTCCTATCCGCAGCCAGATTGCAACAAACTCGCAACAAGCTCACAACAAACTTACACGAAAAAGGAGAAGCCATGAACATGAAAGAACACAATAAAGAAGAACAACCTTATATGAGTGAGAAACTGGTTATCTTCAACCGCATCTATAAAGAATATAACGAAATCTACCACGAAGCAGCCATACGATTAGGACTCTCAAACAGCGAATTTGACACGCTGTACGCAATCTGCGAATTAGGTGATGGCTGTAAGCAGACCGATATCTGCCGTACAACCTTCATTCCGAAACAGACCGTGAACTCTGCAATCCGGACACTGGAAAGGAAAGAATATCTGACACTTGCATCCGGAAAAGGCCGGAGCATGCACATCTATCTGACCGAACAGGGATTGCAGCTTGTGCGCCGCACCATTTTCCCAATGGTTGAGATCGAGAATGAAGCATTTCCAAAGCTGACAGAAAAAGAATACAAATCAATCCTGCATTTCCACACGCAATATCTCTCAGCCCTGCGCATGGGAATCCAGAAGCTATAACTCACGCGGAGGATTTACAGCATGAAAATACAATTATCCGAACATTTTACATATAAGAAGCTGCTGCGCTTTGTACTGCCTTCCATCATCATGATGATTTTTACATCCATCTATGGCATTGTGGATGGATTGTTCGTATCGAACTATGTCGGCAAAACTGCATTCGCTGCAGTCAATCTGGTTATGCCTATCATGATGGGGGTATCCGCACTTGGCTTCATGGTCGGTACCGGTGGCAGCGCGATTGTAGCGAAGACACTCGGCGAGGGCGAGCGCAAGAAAGCGAACGAGTATTTCTCGCTGCTTGTCTATGTGACATTTATCGGCGGTATCATCTTCAGTGTATGTGGTATGCTTCTGGTCCGTCCGGTTGCCTCCCTGCTTGGTGCAGAGGGCGCGTTGTTAGATAACTGTGTATTATATGGAAGAATCTCATTTATATCCATGCCCGCTTTTATGTTACAAAACGTATTCCAAAGTTTCTTCGTGACCGCAGAAAAGCCGAAGCTTGGTCTGGTTGTCATCATCATCGCCGGTGTGACAAATATGATACTGGATTATCTGTTTATCGCAGTCTTAGGCTGGGGATTACCGGGTGCCGCAATCGCAACAGTCACCGGAGAGTGCATCGGTGGCTTCTTCCCGGTTCTCTATTTTGCACGGAAGAATTCAAGCTTGTTGAAGCTTGGAAAGACGAAATTCAATGGAGCAGTTCTCTTAAAAGCATGCACAAACGGTTCCTCCGAGCTTATGACGAACCTCTCTTCCTCCCTCGTCAACTCACTCTACAACCTGCAGCTTATGAAATATGCAGGCGAAAATGGTGTTGCCGCCTACGGCGCGATCATGTATGTAAACTTCATATTCATATCGATTTTCCTCGGATATTCCGTCGGCAGTGCGCCGATCGTAAGCTACCACTACGGTGCCGGAAACCGGGATGAACTGAAGAATATGTTCAGAAAAAGCACCTGTCTGATCATCGTCTGGGGCATCCTGCTTGTTCTGCTGGCACACCTAATCGCAGGTCCACTGACGAAGATCTTTGTTGGCTATGACGCCGAACTGTACGCACTTACCAGACACGGATTCCTAATCTATTCGTTCACCTACCTGATTAACGGATGTAATATTTACGCATCCTCCTTTTTCACAGCACTCAACAATGGTCTCATCTCTGCACTGATTTCTTTCCTGCGGACACTTGTGTTCCAGCTGGCTGCTGTCATGCTGCTGCCTTTTATATTCGGATTGGATGGTATCTGGGGGGCGATCATCGTAGCGGAAGCGATCACATTGTGCATGACACTTTTCTTCGTGTTCTCACAGCGAAAGAAATACGGATATCTGTAATTGACATACAGCAGCCGGAATCAGACATAGAACAACCGGAACATAGCACAGCCGGAATCAGACATAGGTATACCATTCGATTATCAGATACCGATTCTTGTTCACATCAAAAAACCGGTAAGAAACTATTTCCTATAATAGTCTCTTACCGGCTTTCTTATATCCGTACTAAATTATAACTTCCGTTTTATCTGCAAATAATCTGCAAAGGAAGTTACGCAGCCTCTGCAAATATATCATCAAGCTTCGCATAGATTGCTTCTGCAAGCTTCGCATGCCCTTCCTCATTCAGATGCTCCTGATCGGTCTCGCTCGGTGCAGCAACATCCGATGCATCCAGAAAATACAGATGTTCGTTTCTGGCTATATCCGCATAGACATCTGCAAGTCCCTTCGATATCTCTACCGACTCTCTCGAAAACTCCGGGTCATAGGATTTCTCCCAGACCTTTTCGCCCAGATGGATCGGCGAGACAAGCAGAATCCTGCTGTCCGGTGCAAAGCTTTTTATCTTCGAGATTACCGTCTCCACACCTTTTCCGATCAGCTCTGGTGTCGTCTTATACGCAGTCTTACAATCATTGGTCCCAAGCATCAATATGATGAGATCAGAGTCGCCATGTGTCTCAAGCACTGTATTGACCAGTTTCGCACCATTCCGGTGGTCACGGAACGGATCATCGAAGACGGTCGTCCGTCCGCAAAGTCCTTCCTCAATCACACGGTACTGTTGAAGCCCGAGCTTCTCATTCAGGCGTCCGGTCCACCGGATGTCCCACGGATATCGTGCATGTTCCTTCGGTACTAATCCATATGTATTCGAATCTCCATAACATAAAATCTGTCTCATCGTACTCACCTCGATCAATTTCTTTCATGCCTCTATTATACTGTTATAAGGTGCATTTGAAAAATACAAGGTTTTTATATCTGATTATAATCGTCTGTTATATCCAATTCCGGCTTCTGTACACACAATCATCCGCTACAATTCCCGTTCATCCTTTATCAGAGCAACACTCACCGTAATCATATGCACAGTCACAAAGATTCCTACGACCGATACAAGCAGCCCCGGCAAAAAGGCAATCGCCTGATTGAAATTCGACAGGATCATCGAAAAAGATTGTCCATAGAAGCAAAGCGCAAACACCTGTCCAAACCGTAAGTTTAAATGGAACTGATGATTCATGCTATTCACAAGAATCGAAAACAGAAGTGCAACAACCGCATACTTTACAAAATAACTGAGCATTGTACCAAGCAATGTCACAAATAGCGCTGCGTAGATTGATGGAATCATCGCCACAAGACTGTCGTTATTAAAGCCTTCCGGCAGATAATCAGACAGGTAATAAACCCCATAATCCGTAACCTTCGAACCAAGCACCATACTGACACGCACGGTTTTGCTTCCAACCGCGAAAAACATTCCCTGTTTTTTCAAGCTGTCATTTTGTACTGTCTCCTGTGTCGTATCCACTAAAAAATTTGCAGAGTTGATATGCATATCGAATTTATTCGATACCGAGAGTGTATCATCTGTATAATTCACCTCACCCAGGCTCTGCTTGAAGAGCTTCTCAAAGCCGCCAAAGCCAGAAATGATGGAAGCTGTCGGAACGACATAGCTGACAATCGCCAACACGAACATCATCACAATGACATATGAAACAAACCGTCTGCGTGGAAGCTCTATCATGTCCTTATATTTCGATGGCTTGAACCAGCCATATACAATCTGTTCCGAAAATGTCATCCTCTTACTCCTTTACAATATACCCCTGCTTCGGAATCTTCACTGTCAGTATTGTTCCCTTATCCGGTTTTACCCGGATATCCAGCAGAGCACCAACCGACTTCTTCAATTCCTTCTGCAATGTCTGGAAATTCTGTCTTGCCCGGAATTTCTTCGCAGGCGAAACTCCATTTCCATTATCAACAATCTGTATCGCATAGCAGTCTAACCGTTCGTAGCTCCGTACCACTACTTTTGCCTTCTGCTTTTCAACCGCTGCGCAGACCGCATTTTCCACGAACGGCTCGATGGTACTATATGGAATCTGAAAATCTGTCACCTTATCTTCCACCAGTATTTCCAACCCCGGATGAATCCGCCTCGCCATGCCCAGATACGCACGGATATATTGAAGTTCTTCGGCAAAGGGAACCAGCCCGTTTTTATAGACCGCATCCATATTATGCTGCATAAACACAGATGTGTCATAGATCAGTCTGCTGTTTACGGGATCTCGCTCTTTTAAGTCCTTGATTGCTGTATTAAGTGCACTGTAAATATACGCCGTATCAATTGTCCGTACCGCTTGTGACTTCTCATGTCCAACACTGCTCAAGGCAGCATCCCGTTCCGCATTCATCTCCTGAATGATTGTTTTCTCTATGGAGATCATGAGCAATACCGCAAATACAAACACACCAATCTGCAGCACAAGCCCCTGGAAATTCTTATAAAACCGGAAGAAATGCAGTCCGAATTCGATCAGACAGGAGGCGGTCAGTATGACATTTGCCCAGAAATTACTGTATATGCTTTTGTCGGCATACGTATCTGCTGCCAGATACATAATGAAGCAAAGCATCACCAGTCCAAGCAGGATCAGAATTTTCGTAAAGAACATATAGCTCGCAAAATCGCAGACTCCAACAAGCTGGAATACAACTCCTGTCAGGAAATTCACAGAATACACATAGATCATAATCTCAAAGATCCTTGCATACCTTCGTTTCATGGCGAAGCTCCGCAGATACATAAAGTAAAGCACCGGCATCAGAAGAAGGAAAATCTGACTTGCCATATAAGTTGCAAACTGATTCTTCGTGAGAAGCTGCATCATGGCATTTCCAAAGAAAATCCAGGCTGCCACAAACAGAATAAACCCAAATCCATACGCCGCCTTCTGCTTGTTGATATTCTCATTTGTCATGAAAAGCAGCGAGATTCCAAGCAAAACAGTGAGCACAACAAGCATCAGGGAAACAACATACGGAATACCGTTTCTCTCTATCAGCCATGCAACGATATCTCCATGGGAGCCTATATAAACACTCGTGATTTTTCCGCTGTATCGTCGGTAATAGGATGCGAGCTGTATCGTCACAGTATCGCCGAGCGTCCGGTCGATATCAACAACATGATATCCCGGCACGGCATTCTTCATTATTTTATTATTGTCCAGAACGCCGCTCTCATATACCCGCGTTCCTCCAACATAGACGATCACATTCTGGAATTCTGTGTAAAAACAAAGGGATACATCGTCTCCCTGCGTATCAGGAATCGCATGGGCGATCGTCAGAATCTCTCCCGGCTTTACCTTGATTCTGTCGGGAATATCAATCAGTGTCTGCGCCTCATCCCCCTGTCTGGTCAGCACCCAGCTGTCATTCATAGTATCAGGCATATGTAACGTAATCCTTCGATTCTCATTTCCCCTTATGAAGAACGCAAAGAAAAACATCATACATACACCGACGACCGTGGCAATGATCACAAGAATATTCAATTGTTGCAGACGTCTCTCATTCATTACTTACTCTATTATCCCAAAATGCCGCATTGCTTTCTCGATGCCATCTGCCTCTACCGTATCGGTACGATAGGAAGCCGCTTTCGCCACTTCTTCCGTGCAGACGCCCATTGCAATGCTGTTTTGTACATATCGTAACATATCCAGATCGTTATTACTATCCCCAAACGCATAAATGCGCGCAAGTGGAATCTCGTATTTGTCCATCAGGAACCGGATTCCGGTTGCCTTGGAAAACCCGTGCGGAACAACCTCCAGGAAATTGCCCTCCCTCTGGATACAGGTGAAATCCTCAGACATATAATCAATGAATTCCTGTAACTTCGGATTTCCTTCCTCATACCAGCAGGCAAACTTGTCAAAGCAAAATGCCGGATCTTCAATGCTTTCTATGATATTACGTCCCATGGATTTGAAATAATGCAGAATCTCCTGATATCCTGCATCCTCACCCACAAGCGCACTATCATAACCGGTATGCTCCGTGTGTTCAAAGATTGCCATCATGTGACATTCCCGGCACTTATACGCAATTTCACGACATCGCTCCTGTGGAATACGGTGATGCAGCAGCACCTCATTCTCAGACACTATATATGTGCCACAGCCACAGACATATCCATCAAAGCCAACCTCGCGGATGAAATCATCTACGTTCACCATCACACGCCCGGTGTTGATGTAGACGAGATGTCCTCGCTTCCGTGCCTCGCGCAATGCACGCTTCGCGCTCTCCGGAAATGTCCGTCTGCCATCCGTTGTGATCAATGTCCCATCAATATCAAAAAACAACATACAACGTTCTTTTTTCATATCCGTCTATCCTTATTCTAATCTAAATCTCTATCTTATTGTAATGTATCGCACTATGCTTTAAATCTGCTTCATGAGGTTGATCATCTCAATAGCAGATAATGCACAGTCATAGCCCTTATTTCCGGCCTTTGTGCCTGCACGCTCGATTGCCTGCTCGATATTCTCAGTTGTAACGACGCCGAACAGCACCGGAATCTCTGTCTCTAACGATACGGAAGCCACGCCTTTGGACACCTCGTTACATACATAATCATAGTGGCTGGTTGCTCCACGGATGACCGCACCAAGGCAGATGACAGCATCGTACTTTCCGGATTTCGCCATCTTTTTTGCCACGACCGGAATCTCAAATGCGCCCGGTACCCATGCAACTGTTACGTCCTCTTCCTTCACGTCATGACGGATCAGACCGTCCATTGCACCGCCTACCAATTTCGATACGATAAATTCATTAAATCTTGCTGCTACGATTCCGATTTTTGCGCCGTCTGCGACTAATTTTCCTTCTAATTTGTTCATTTTCTTTCTCTCCTTATTCTTTTATCTACCGCCACATCCATATACTTCTTGGCATCCGATGTTCTCCCTATGTATGTTCCACGCAGACGCGCTCGCGCTCACTTCCACATGTAACGGTACTAAATTCGATACGTCAGTAATAAATTACTGACGCATCTCATTAAGTGCCGACATGTTCCAATGGTCTGCGTTGGAATCATACATAGAAGAACATCTATTTACAATGCTTATTTATAGGATGTGGCTTACATACATTTTAATAACTTAACGGAGAGGCGGCATTCACTGCCTTTCCGTGTTTTGATGTTTTGTGTTTATTATTTTTTTATAATTGTAATTGTCGTTTATTTGTAATTTAGGATGTGGCCCATCTTCTCCTGTTTGGTGCGCAGGTAGAATTCGTCATATTTGCCCGGTTCCATAATGATTGGCACACGTTCAACGATTTCCAGGTTATAACCGGAAAGACCGTATACCTTCAGCGGGTTGTTCGTGAGCAGACGCATCTTGTGTACGCCAAGGTCTACGAGGATCTGGGTTCCGATCGTGTAGTCACGGGCATCCTCCGGGAAGCCAAGCTTCAGGTTCGCCTCGACCGTGTCAAGTCCCTGATCCTGCAGCTGGTATGCGCGGATCTTATTGATTAGTCCGATTCCACGTCCTTCCTGACGCAGGTAAAGAAGCACACCTCTGCCTTCCTTGGCAATCTGCTTCATCGCCGCATCATACTGCTGTCCGCAGTCGCAGCGTGCAGAACCAAGTGCATCTCCGGTCAGGCACTCGGAATGTACACGGCAAAGGACCGGTTCACCGTCTGTGATGTCGCCCTTTACGAGTGCAACATGATGCTCGCCGTTTAATTTATTCACATATCCGTAAATCATGAACTCGCCGTAGCGTGTCGGCATCTTTGCCTTTGCTACACACTCCACGAACACTTCATGCTCTTTGCGGTACTGTATCAGCTTTTCTACCGTTGAAATCTTCAAGTCATGCTGCTTTGCAAACTGCTCCAAGTCATCACGTCTTGCCATCATACCGTCATCGCGCATGATCTCACAACAAAGGCCGACCGGTTTTAAGCCTGCAATCTTCATCAGATCTACCGTTGCCTCTGTATGTCCCTGCCGTTCGATCACTCCGCCCGGTCTTGCCTCGAGCGGAAACATATGTCCCGGTCTGCGGAAATCTTCCGGCTTCGCATCGTCCTCCACAAACTTGCGTGCTGTAATCCCTCGCTCATAGGCTGAGATACCAGTTGTCGTACTCACATGATCGACCGATACGGAAAATGCGGTACAGTGATTATCTGTATTTGTAATACACATCTGTGGCAGATGCAGCTTATCTGTGTATTCCGGTGCCATCGGCATACAGATCAGGCCTTTGGCGTAGCTTGCCATGAAGTTCACGTTCTCTGTTGTTGCAAATTCTGCGGCACAGATGACATCGCCTTCATTCTCTCGTTTCTCGTCATCCATGATAACGACACATTTTCCCTTTTTGAGGTCTTCCACAACCTCTTCAATGCTGTTTAATTCCATGTTGTTCCTCCTTGTCTGTTCATAACTCTATTATGTGTAATTATCGCTATTTTCTCTATAAGAATCCGTGCTCTGCAAGAAATCCCATATCGACCTTCGAGCTTTGTTTCTTATTCTCCGGTTCTTTGAAATGAAGCAGATGCTCCACGTATTTCCCGATCACATCATTTTCCAGATTCACGATATCGCCCGGCTTCTTCGTAAGCAACGTCGTCTCCTGTCCGGTGTGCGGAATGATGGATACCTGAAACCGGCCGGTGCTGACAGTTGCAACTGTCAGGCTGATGCCATCAATCGCAATCGAACCTTTCTCGATGATATATTTCATGATCTGGGGTGTCGTCTCTATCGTGACCCAGACTGCATTTTCTTCCCGTTCCATATTTGCAATCGTTCCGGTACCATCGATATGCCCGGATACGATATGTCCTCCGAAACGCCCGCCTGCCGCCATCGCGCGTTCCAAGTTGACCTTGCTTCCGGTATGCAGTGTACCAAGCGATGTCCGGCGCATCGTCTCCGCCATGACATCCGCCGTAAATGTATTGCCCGAAATGGATGTTGCCGTCAGACAGATGCCATTGACCGCGATGCTGTCTCCGACCTTCGCATCCTGTAAAACATACGGTGCCTCAATCGTAAGACTCTCTGATTTCGATGCTTTCCGCGTGGCAAGAAGCGTTCCAACCTCTTCTATGATTCCTGTAAACATATTTCCCGCTTCTCCTTTCGATATCGAAGTAAGATGTCGTCTCCGACCTGCTCCATCCGGTCAAATGCAAATCGGTACGCACCGTTTGGATCCGGTACGCCCTTTCCTTCCACCGGAGTTTTCGCGTCAGCACCACCTAAAATCTTCGGTGCAATATATACCTGTACTTCCTGCACAATATCCTGCGCAAGTGCCTGCTCATTTAAGGTGCCGCCACCTTCTAACAGGATTCCGTCGATATCCTGTGCGCCAAGCTGCACCATCAGATTGTACAGATCTATGCGTCCATCCTTTTCCCTGCATTGTAGTATCTGCACATTTGCCTTCTGCAATTCCTGTGCTTTATCAGACATGCCATCAAGCGTTGCCACAATCGTTGGAACATCGGCCGCCGTGCGCACTAACTGGCAGTCAGACGGGATGCGCAGATGACTGTCACATACTATCCGGATCGGGTTTCTGCCTCCCTCCATCCGGCAGGTCAATGCGGGATCATCCTGTAAAACGGTGTTGCATCCTACCATGATCCCTTTGAGCCAGTTTCTTGTCTCCTGCACATGCTGTCTCGCCGCTTCCCCGGTGATCCATTGACTTTTTCCGGTATACGCTGCAATCTTGCCATCCATCGACATCGCATATTTCATAACCACATACGGAAGCTTCGTCGTTATATAATGGAAGAATACCGGATTGATTGCATCACACGCATCCTTCATCACACCGGTTTCCACCTCGACACCATGCTCCCGCAGGAATGCGATTCCTTTTCCTGCCACCTTGTCATTAGGATCATCACTGCCGACATAGACCTTCCTGATACCATGTTCGACAATTGCCTGTGTACAAGGTGGCTGTTTGCCATAATGGCAGCACGGCTCCAGCGTCACATACATTTCCGCACCTGCCGCATCCTCGGTAAGGCTCGCAAACGCTGCACGTTCTGCATGCAGCTCACCGTATCTCGCATGATATCCCTGTCCGATGATCCGATCGTCCTTCACAATCACCGCTCCGACAAGCGGATTCGGATTGACCGCGCCGGTTCCTTTTTTCGCAAGCTCAATCGCAAGCTCCATATATTCCTGTCTGTATGCCACTTTCTCACCTTCTTCGTTCTATTCGCTGCCGGCTGCCACAATTGCCGGCAGGCTTGCATCAGTGTTTGTATTTAGTTTATTATCTTCAAAAATCAAACCCCGGTCACATATCGCTATGTACCGGGGTTTCAGACTTCTATCCGCATTCAAATCAAATGGCTTTCCTTGTGTTATGCTTCACTCCGCCATTTTCTCCTGCATCTCTTATCCTTACTCTCTCATCCAGACTATACTGTCGGCTTTGGAATCTCACCAAATCATGCATCACTGCGCGCGGGCTATACCGCCGGTGGGGAATCACACCCCGCCCCGAGTAAATATTTATTTACTTATAATACAACTGTACTTTAGCACCATCGTTTTTGTATGTCAAGTCTTTCATATCAGACTTCGATCTGCGATAATACCTCGCCGATTCTTCCGTTGATGACGATATCCGCATAGGAATCGCGCGGGGTTGACGCCATGTTAATCACAACCAGATATTTCCCATGGAAATAATCAATCAGTCCCGCCGCCGGATATACAGCTAGCGACGTACCACCGATGATTAGCATATCTGCTTCCGCGATATGCTTGATCGAGCGCGTCAGAATGCCCTGGTCAAGTCCTTCCTCATACAGGACGACATCCGGTTTGATAATTGCTCCACATTCGTCGCATGTCGGAATTCCTTTTGATTCCACAATATACGAAAGTGGGAAAAACTTCTTACATTTCGTACAATAATTCCTGTGTACCGAGCCATGCAGTTCCAGCACTTCTCTGCTTCCTGCCGCCTGATGCAGCCCATCGATATTCTGTGTAATGACCGCCTTGAGTTTTCCTGCCTGTTCTAACTCTGCAAGCTTCTTGTGTGCGGCATTTGGCTGTGCCTGAGGAAACAGCATCTTATCCTTGTAAAACTCGTAAAACTCTTCTGTCCGCTGCATATAAAAGCTGTGGCTTACAATCGTCTCCGGCGGATATTTATACTTCTGATTATACAGACCATCTGTGCTTCGGAAGTCCGGAATCCCGCTCTCCGTTGATACGCCGGCACCACCGAAAAACACAATCGAGCTGCTCCCGGCAACTGCCTGCTTAAATTCTTCTATCTTATTCTGATCCATATTCACACGCCTCTTTCTACTCTGCATCGTCTCCTGCTATCAGGGGCTTCTTACAATATCCCCGTATGCTGTTATCCAAACGGGCTATTCTACGTTTTCTGACATCAGAAAAGCGTCTTACTTTGTTTTCTGCGTCACATTGACACTCACCGTTCCGCTTACCTCATATGTAACACCATCGATTTCCTTCAGCTTCACAGTGACATTGCCATGATTTCCAACCGGAAGGGAAGAACAGTCAATCGTCGGAAGCACATCGGATATCGTAAGCTTTGCTACTACATCAGAAAATCCGGATACCGTAATCGTATAGCTGTTCAGTGTCAGCTCATAATCATACTCACTGTTCTGTTTCTCCAATACGATACTGCTGTCTGTAACTGTAAGCTTCTTATCTTCTAGCTCCGTAACCGATACATTGATTGTAATCTCCGGTGGCATATTAACTACCGAAACTCCATCCGGCAGATAATCACGGATGTCGACATTCAGCTGAAAATCTTCTGTCATTCCGCTCACAGACTGATCATTGATATCAATATTCTCAACCTTGGCAAGTGCATCCTCCGGGCCGACCAGTTCCACCGTCTGCGGCTGGAATACAACACCTTCCACGCCATATCCATCCCCCGGCGTTCCTCTCAGATTAACGGAAATCTCCACACTCTTGGTTGCATAAATCTCTACATTTACCTTCACTATCTCTGTATCCAGCTTAATCTTATCGTTCTTGATCTCTTCTCCGTACGCATCATAGATCTTAATCTGTGCCGATGTATCAAAGCTGGCACCTTTGGCGGTAACGTCTACCAATGCCTTCACATCCGTAATTTTCTCAACCGCACTCTTTGGGCCCTCGATCTTTACAATATTGGGGGTTGAGGACGAACTGCTGACCGCGAATCCATCCTTCGGACTTCCGGTTGTTTCCACCTTCAACGGGAACTGCTGTGTCACCTTCTCTTCAAGGTTCAGCCGCATCGTATTATTTACACAGGTAATACTGATTTCATTCTTCACAGAATCGCTTTTCGCTTCGACTGTAATCGGTACCGTGTTCGTAATTGACATCGCCGACAGATCAGCCGTTGCAATAAAGTCATTTCTGCCAAGCGCCCCAACGACAGACCGTCTGCCCTTGACAACGATATCTACCGTATCTCCGGATGCCACATCATAGATCTTATCAAGTTCTTCTAACACATCCCCATTGAGCTGTGTCACCGGAATATCAGAAATCTCTTTCGTCGTCTGGTAATCCGATATATTCGCAACAGCCAGCCATGCGATCACCGCAAGAATAACCGCTGCAATTTTATAACCGATATGCCCATGTTCTTTCTTATTTTTTTCCATTGTTTCTGCCTCCTTTCCGCCGTCTTGTGCGTCTGTGCACAGGAACAACCGGCTGCAAAGAGGTCAGCTTCTTGCGAAGCTCAATTGCATCCAGGTTTCTATATAACGTACCACCATAGGCAACAGAAATCTCACCTGTCTCCTCTGATACAACAATGGTCATACTATCTGACACTTCACTGATACCGACCGCTGCACGATGTCTGGTTCCAAGTGCTTTATTCAGATCAATCCGATCGGTAAGCGGCAGATAACAGGTTGCCGCAAGCACCCGGTTATCCCGTATAATCACTGCACCGTCATGCAACGGGGTATTATGTTCAAATATATTGATCAGCAGCTGTCTCGTAAGTGCTGCGTCGATCAGGATTCCGGTATTCTCATATTCCCCAAGCGCAACATCCTGCTCAATGACAATGAGCGCGCCTGTCTTTACCTTTCCCATATCAATGGCTGCCGAAACGAGCTCATCAATCGTATGGTCATTGACCCGTTCAAGATGGAGATTCTTATCTTCCCTTACAAGAACATCCGACAGAATCTTCTTCCGTCCAAGCTCTTCTAGCGCACGACGAAGTTCCGGCTGAAACAGGATAATGACCGCGATGATACCAACATTGATGGTATTCCGGAATATCCATAATATCGTATTCAAGCGAAAAAGAGATGCCAGTCCAACGAAGATAAACAGCACAACAATTCCCTTGAATAACGTCCATGCCCGGGTACGCTTAAACCAGAGCATAACATGATAGATTACATACGATAAGATAATGATCTCGATAATATCGGTCACATGAATCTTCGGTATATAAAACCAATCAAAATATACACTTAATGTTGTGAGTAACTTCTTCAAACTAACACCCCTTAATTTTGCCGTCTTCTACTGTCTTGTTCCAGTCGCTTCTATGGGCGTGGTCTTCCTTGTCCGTTTCCCTGCTGTTGACGCGGCTGTCTGGTCTGGCTGTTTGCTCCCTGTCTTGGGTGTGCCTGTTGTACCGCCTGGCCATTCGCTGCCTGTGTCTGACGTACCGGTCTTACCTGACCATCCACTCCATGCTGTGGGCGTGCAGATCTTGCCTGTCCATCTGTTCCATGCTGTGGGCGTGCAGGTCTTGCCTGTCCATCCACACCCTGCCGGGAACGGCTCTGCCCGGATGCCATCTTACGGTTATCCATCTGTGTTTCCACATCTTCGGTTATATTCTTTACTGTCTTTTTCTGGCTTCCGAGCTTCGGAATTGCCTTCACATAATAATAGTAATCGTCATCCTCAAACTGTACAACTTCCTTGCGGGAGTAATCCACCACACTCTTGCACATCTGCACGATCACGCTGACAACACCACCAAGAAGTGATCCGAGAACCAGGCTTCCGGCATTCGCATTCACACCGACAAACATGCCACATACCATAAATACCAGGATGGTAAATACGCTACCCACGCCGATTGCAACATACCATGCATAGTCAAAACGTAACCGGTATATAAATGCCGTTACAAGAATCACAATTGCAAACGCAATGATTGCAAGCAGCATATTCTTATCCTTAACGATATTATTCACAATATACGCATATCCCTGAAAATCTTTCTCTGTTCCAGCGGTAAGTGTTGCCTGTGCCTCTTTCACATACTGTGCAAAATAATATAAAACTACACCAAATGCCGCCGGCACAGCGCCTGAAAATCCTGCAAAAATTGCCACAAGCACCGGTGCTGCAAACGGAAGCTTCAACATATACAGAACCGGCACAAGCGCAAGCACATATCCGGTATTCTGAAACATACGCATGTATGAGCAATACATAATAAGGAACAACAGCAATGCCAATACTCCCACATCAATAGATACGGAAAAGCAATGAACCGCAATTACAACGCCTGCCACAAAAACCACTACCGGCGTTGACACAAGTGCACTGATCACAGAGAGTAAAAACACAATAACCCCTCTATCTAAAAACTCTGAATATCCAAACAGAGAATTTACACATGAGAAAATGACCAACGCAAAAATAAACCGTATAATCGGTGTAATTACCTCATCATATTTCCTTAAGAAATCCCGGATGGAATCTCTGACTGCTATCAATCCTGCCATGGTTATTCTCCCCTCCCTGTTTTGTCTGGTTTATTTGTATTATAGACATGGTCTTCCCGATACATCTTCCGGTTCTGTTCTTCTCTCAGCTTCCGGAGCTGTTCCTGTTCGAACTGTTCTCTCCGTTGCCGGATTCTCTGACGTTCCGCCTCGATCTCCTGCTGCCGCTTCGCCTCGATCTCCTGCTGCGCCTGAATACGCTCATTTCTTTTTCTGACGTTCTCTATTATTTCCTGATTCTTGCGCTCCTGTTGTGCCTGCAGCTGACGGTTCACAAGGTCTGAACGGTTTACATGTGCCCGTGCTGCCGCTGCCGGATTGCTGTTTGCGCGTGCTGTCGATACATCATCTGTTGTCCGCGTACCTTCTGCAACCATCTGTCTCACAGGCAGCGGATCATCTGCATGAATCAACGCTTTCAAGTTTGCATTGTACTGTGCAAGACCATTTTTCGCCTTCTTATAACGGTAATTATAAATCAAAGATGCAATCACGAAATAGATTGCACAGACTATCACATACCCACCGAGCATCTTATATACGATTGCAAAATAATCCAAGTCATTCAGTTTCTCTAAGATACTGTCAAACGCCATAAATACATATCCTGCAATCAGACACCAGTAAAGCACTGTGACTGCGACCCATGTTTTAAGTACATTATAACGGACATAATCGCTTCTGTAATATTTGCTTACAACCAGGCTTTTGTTCTTTTCATGTTTCTCAAATATCGCAAGCTTCGTCATAAGGATGGTTTTCTTCTCGTCAACCATATCCATACCTCTCATACTTTATTCGGCAAAGCCGTTCTTTCTTATCATATCGCATCTCGCCCTCAAAATCAATCGTTGATTCCCCGTACAATTTGAAAATACGGTGAATTTTCAATGAGATGCATATTTTCTGACGCCATTTATCATATAGCAGGTCAACATGCACATGGATTTCCACCACCCGTATCCGGCATATCTGTATGTACGATATGTCATCTGTGCAGATTTCCACTTATTTCTGGACTTTCCCCCCTCCGACAGCCGGTATAATAGCAGCGGCTCATCGATTCCAACCATCCGGACACCATCCTTTAGCATCCGAAGCCAGGTCAGATAGTCCTCATGCACCTCACTGTGTTCCATCGGATACCGCAGAGCGGTTTCCCGACGGAGCAGAACGGACGAGCAGTTGATCCGGTTGGACTTCTCCAGTTCACTGAGTGTAATGATTTCCGGTGTATGAATTACTGTTCCTGTATTCTCTCCATCTGCGCGGATCAGCATCCGTCCCGTGTTGCACAGATCTGCCCCGGTCTCTTCAAGAAGCTTTATCTGCCTGGCAAGCTTCCCTTCCTCGAAGCGGTCGTCAGCATCGAGAAAAGCAATATAGCTGCCCTTCGCTAACAGAACACCTTTGTTACGCGTCCGGGCAACTCCCATATTCTCTTTATTCTCAATCAACGAAACAGATATGTCACCCACTTCTCCGCGATGTGCTTCGAGCCATTGCCGAAGCACAATAGCCGAACCATCCGTCGATGCATCATCGAGCACGATCAGTTCAAGTTCCACCCGCTGTGCAAGTACCGAAGCAACTGCCTCACAGACATAATCCTTCGCATTATAGAGTGGTATAATCACAGAAATCATTTATCGTTCTCCATCAAACACAAGCTTCATAATACGTTCTGTCGCATGTCCGTCACAGGCACTCATAAACTTCTGCCGGAAATCCTGTACCTGCTTCTTATCAAACCGTTCATCCACATGCCGGATATAATCGATCATTTCCTCTGTCGTCGTATGGATCGGTCCCGGAACAAAATCCTTATAATCATAGTAAAATCCACGCCAGTCATAGTAGTTATCCAGGTCAAACGCGAAGAAGATCATCGGTTTTTCAAACAGTGAGTATTCAAATACCAGTGATGAATAATCCGAGATACAGATGTCTGCCACAAACAGCAGCTCTTCGATACTCATATCATCCGTCAGATCAAATGCAAAATCCTCGTATCCTTCCGGAATCACAGTCCGTTTCTTCACAAATGGATGCAGCTTGAAGAGTAACACATAATCTTTCCCGAGTGCATCACCAAACGCCGCGATATCGAGTGCATTCGGCGTCTTCGCACGTGCCACTCTTCCGCGAAAGGTCGGTGCATACAAAATCACCTTCTTGCCCTTCGCCTGTGGCACAACCTCATACAGCTTCTTTTGGGCTGCCTTCTTTGCTGTCTCATCATAGAACACATCGGAACGGGAGATACCGGTCGGTACAACCACACCTTTTTTATCCTGTAGGGACATCGCCTCCTCATATGCCCAGACAACCTCCGGTGCACTGACGGTTACATACGTGTAGTTCCCGTGATATGGATATTTCTCGAGCGTTTTTCTGTCATCCCCGAATATAAGCTCTGCTGTACTCATGCCAAACTTCTTGAAGGCACCACAACCGTGCCAAAGCTGTGTGACGATTGTCTCCTTGCGCATCGGAAGGGCGGCGATCACATCCGAGGATTCATTTAAGAAAATATATTTTGCATCTGCGATATCTGTGATCATTGCCTCGCAGGCATGCTGGTAGTCTTTTCGCCTGGAAAATCCACTACGCAGAAAATGCGTATGAATCTCGTATTTGTGTTCCTCCTGCACCTTCTTGTACATCAGAGAAAAACTGTCGCTGATCTTGCTCTCCCGCACCTCGATAAAGACAACCTTCTTCTCGTTGACCGGTCTTGCCGCATATTTATTATAAAGTTTTGGATAATGCTTCCGCAGCATCTCATAACGGTACATCCTGCGGATCTGCTTTCTGCACACACGGTACACCTTCCGCAGTGCCCGGTATGGAATGGTCTTTTGAATCGTCTTAAATACGATCGTTTTCTTGAATTTCTTAAACAGGCTTTTCAACATCGTTTCTCTTTGTCTCCTCATGTAAAATATATCGAACCAATCGTTTCGTTGCATTTCCGTCGCAACGGCTCATATACCGCTCCCGGAATGCATGACGTCTCTCTGCGTACACATCCTTCCCCAATGTGCCGGCAACCGCATCCGCCAGTTGTTCTCCCTCTGTCACAACCGCACCCGGCATATCTTCATAGGAAAGATACCATCCACGATCTGTGCCATAGGTTTCGAGATCTGGCGCGAAAAACAGCAGCGACCGGTCAAGCAGCAAATATTCAAACAAAACAGATGAATAATCGGTAATCAGCAGATCCGCCGAAAAAAGCAGTTCCCCCGTCGTAAGCGGCTGTTTCTCTCCCCGCTTCATCATATGCGGATGCAGGCTTTTTATCACCAGATAATCCGGTTTTTTCGCAAGTTCATCAATCCATGCCTCCCCGATTGCCCGCTCTTTTTGATTTTGTTGTCCTGCATTTCCGCGGAAAGTCGGTGCCCACACAATCACAGTTCGTCCGTTCTTTGCGCCATAGATCGTTTCGAACTTCTCCTGCATTGCTTTTCGATAAGCCTCATCAAAATAGCAATCGGTATAACTGCTTCCATATGCCCTCACCGTCTTCGGATACTTAATACGCATCGCTGATGTAAAAAAAGGACGGCAGTACGGGCTGCTCACCGTGACCAGATCATAGTTTTTATAGACATTGCCTTTATAAAACCGCGGGATATCATCTTTTGCATCATAGCCAAACCGCTTGAATGCGCCGCAGCCGTGCCAGAGCTGGATCACCTTCGTTCCTTTACGCTTATGGCAGGAAGAAACCGGCAAGAAATTATCCTGCAGAATAACAAACTCCGCCTGTGCATAAAGCTTCATAAACGCAAGCATCCGGCGCATACCTGCCCGTGCAGACATCGCCTGCAGATTGAAGAAATCATCCACTACCGTCAATCCTTCCCGCAAGAGCAGTGCATCGTGCAGCCGCTGCATCGACGGCGGGCATGCTGCCTTATGTTCATCCGCGAACACAACAAGCCCCTTTGTCACAGGCTTTCTGCAGCAAATAAAATAGTAGATTGGAAACAGCACATGCTGTGCCATCATTTTTATAATCTGTTTGATATAAAAACCCATATTATTCAATCATCTCTTCATAGATAGGAGCTATTTCATCGATATCTCCAAATGCTTTCATTTCCCCATGCTCCAGAATCATGGCCTTGTTGCAGATGCGTTTCACCTGATCCAGATTATGCGATACAAAAAGTACAGTCACACCGGTATCCATCATATCGACCAGCTTCTTCTCGCTCTTCTTACGGAATTTTGCATCGCCGACCGACAACACTTCATCCAGAATCAGAATGTCCGGACGCACTACGGTCGCAATCGAGAATCCAAGTCTCGCCTTCATACCGGAGGAATAATTCTTCAGCGGCACATCAATAAACTTGCCAAGCTCGGAGAACTCCACGATTTCATCGAACTTTTCTTCCATGAATTTGCGTGAATGTCCAAGCACCGCCCCATAGAGGAAAATATTTTCCGCCCCGGTATACTGCATGTCGAAGCCGGCGCCAAGCTCGATCATCGGTGCAAGCACGCCCTGTTTCTCAATCGTACCCTCTGTCGGTTTGAACACACCGGCAATCACCTTCATCAAGGTTGATTTGCCCGCACCATTTAAGCCTAAAATTCCGACACGGTCACCCTGCTTAACCGAAAAAGTCACATCCTTTAATGCCCAAAACTCCGTGTACGCAATATCATGCTTGACAAGCTTGATAAAATATTCCTTCAGGCTGTCGACCTTTTCCTTATTCAGATGAAACTCCATGCCAACATGGGATAATGTAATTACGTCTTTTCTTGTCTCTTCGCTCACGATATCTCCTCCCATGCCTTACAGATGTAGGATAAACTGATCCTGCTTCTTGTTGAATACTGCGATTCCAATCACGATGCAGATAAATGCAAAGGTGAAAGAATAAATCAGCATATGTGCACTCATCGCCCTGCCGAATACACAGTTACGGAAATTGTTGATAATGCAAAACAGCGGATTGAATTTCAAAATCCAACTTACATTACTATTCAAAATCTTCTTTGGATAATAGAAAATCGCGCAGGTATACATAATAAGCATCAACGCAACGTTCCACAGATATTCCATATCCCGGAAATATACGCCAATCGTCGCAAGTATCATCCCCGCACCAATGGACAGCAAGAACAGATTGAGCAGCGGTACGATGGCAAGCAGTGTCCGCCATGTCGGGAACACGCCCAATACCAGTGCAACAACCGCAAGCACCACAAGCGAAATCAGAAACAAAATGTAGTTAAAACAGATATTCGCAAGCGGATACAGATATTTCGGAACATACACTTTCTTGATCATCGCCTCATTCTGACGGATGGACTTTAAGGCAGACGTCGTTGACTGTGAAAACAGCGTATACATCAGCCGTCCGGTCAGGATATAGACCGGAAATGATTTCTCCTTGTGTCCGAGCAACGTACCGAATACCAATGTCAATACGATCATCGTAAGCAATGGCTCGATCATCGACCAGACGATTCCGAGATACGACCGTCTGTATTTTAATTTGATTCCTTTTCTGACAAGCTCCGTAAATAAATTGTTATATTGACGAAACTCCTTGATTTTTGTTCCCATATTTTCCTATTCCCTGTCTACATGATTTCCCGAAGCACCTGTACGGTGTGGGAAAGTCCGGTCTTCATATCGTATTGTGGCACAAAGCCAAGTTCTGTCCGAAGCTTTGTCGTATCAAGTGTTGCCTTGGTTGCCTTCGAATAGCCTGCCTGCTCCGTTGCATCCGGTAAGTCAAACACGACCTGTTTATCTGCGAGATTTGCAAGCTGCTTTGCTACATCGCGCAGCTGGACATCTGAATCCTTCGAACAGATATTGTATGCCTCACCATCCCTGCCATCCATCATAACCGCAAGGATTCCGGCGACACAATCTGCCACATAGGCATACGAAAACTCCTGTGTTCCCTCGCTCTTTAATACGATATCTTCGCGCTTCACACTCTTTAAGATGAACTGGGATAACGCCTTTGTGTCACTCAGAAGCATCGTTGGGCCATACACACGGGACAGTCGCGGAATCACAACATCCATCGCCTTTTGTTTGCGGTATGCCTGGCACAATGCCTCGCCGGTACGCTTGCTCTCCGGATATCCGGCACGCATCGTGTTGCAGTCGATATAGCCAAGATAATCCTCTGCGAATTTATCGGTATCCCCGCGGTTTTCGCCGTAGATTTCAACCGAAGATAAAAATACAAACCGCTTACAGCCTGCTTCCTTCGCATAATCAAGCAGATACTGCGTTCCGAATACATTTGCGGTAATCGTTCCGATCGGATCACTCGCATAGGCAACCGGGTGGGTATTGCTCGCAGCATGGATCACATAATCGATCTTCGCCGGCAGTGCCGGATTCCCAACGACTTTCTCATTGATATCCTGCTTAATAAAATGAAACTTTTGACAATCCGCATAGCCTGCGAACCGGGCACGTGCCTTGTCCTCGTTTCTGCCTAATATATAAATCTCTGTCTGCGCTCCATAATTCTTATTCGCATATAAAAGCGCATCAATCAGGAAACTTCCGATCATCCCGGTTCCCCCGGAGATCAGCACGGAAGCACCGGCAAGCTCCTGTACCTCGATCATGCTTGCAACGGCACACACATCCTGCATATAAAGTTCACTGTCATATAAATGCATCGCCATCTCTCCTACTTTAACCATTTATCCTTCTCTGCGGTCAGATAGCCCTTAAAGATTTCTAAGTCATCCTTCGTCGTAAGCTTGAGGTTCTTGTCTGAGCCCTTCGCAAAATACAGTCGCTCGCCAAGCTCTACCATCATCGTATTTGTATAAGAGGAGCCATAGATACCGATTTCCTCTGCAAATGCTTTCTCATATGCCCACACAAGCTTATCGAACTTGTATGCCTGCGGGGTCGATACACGGCGCAGTGTCTCACGCGGAATGTATTTTGTTGTGGATGCCTCATCGTCGATCACAAAGATCTGCTCGTTATACGGAAGGGAAGTCACTCCATTTCCGAATTCATTACATTTCGCAATGACATCCTCGAGTACCTCATCGTCGACCAGTGGACGGATACCATCATGAATGATGATGTTATCATCTGCAGAGCAAACATCCTTCAGGTTGTAGACACCATTTCGGATAGACTCCTGTGCACTGTTTCCACCAGATATCACCCATTTTACCTTTGTAATATTAAACTGCTTGGCATATGCCCATAATACATTATGCCATCCGTCGATACAGACAACCTCGATTGCATCGATCAGGTCGTTTCTCTGAAAACTCTCCAGCGTATAGATCAAAACCGGTTTGTCATATACGTTGATAAACTGTTTTGGGATGTCCTGTCCCATTCTGTGCCCGGATCCACCGGCAATAATAATCGCTACGTTCATCTTCCATACCTCTTATTCTTTCTCATGTTCTTCTTTTAATGCGGTTTTTTGTTGTTTATCCACACCTTCCGAACTTTCCTTTCGGAATACGATCCGGAATGTTAAAAGCAGTAATTTCAAATCCAGCCGATAGGAATATTCCTGTATATAAGTCAGATCCAGCTTCAGTTTGTCGATTGGTGTCGTGTTGTATTTTCCGTATACCTGCGCATACCCGGTCAGTCCCGCCTTCACCTTTAGACGGAAATCAAAATCCGGTACCGACTCCTCGTATTTCTCGAAGATCTCCGGCCGTTCCGGTCTCGGTCCAACCATCGACATATCACCGACAAACACATTGAACAGCTGCGGTAATTCATCCAGATGCAGATTTCGCAATACCTTTCCGACCGGTGTAATTCGGTCATCGTCCTTCTTCGCAAGCTGTGCGCCATGCGCTTCTGCATCGATGCGCATGCTTCGGAATTTATAGATCATAAAGTGCTTTCCGCCCCGTGTCAGCCGCACCTGCCGGTAAAAGACCGGTCCATGGTCATACAGCTTGATTGCAATTGCAATCATTAGCATAAACGGAGACGCAATCAGAATTCCAATTCCCGAGACCAGAAGATCCATCGTCCGTTTCACAAACCGCTGGTCTGCATGTAATCCTATATTTCTGGATAGAAATACAGGGGTATCCACCAGATGCATATCATCCGATCCTTTCATAATGATATCCGTAATCTTCGGAATCACATATGTCCGGATTGAATGCTTAAAGCAGTATTTCAGTATATTATTCCGGTCTTCCGAAGGCAGATCATACAGCACAACACCCTCAAAATCGAGCACATCCTGCTGGATTTTCTCCATTCCCTGCTGATAATTCAGCACCTCACAGATCTTGTACCGGTCCCGTCTCGCGTTGATCTTCAGCAAAAATGCCTCCGGTGGATAATTGCCATAGATCACAATCAGTTTCCGTGGCGGGAAGAAGATCATATAGATATGCTGGATCAGCACAACCCACAGGGATTCAAAGACAATCTGAATACATACCATGATAATAACCGGGAGAATATTCATATAATCCCGTGATACCATGCAGATAAAAATATATGCAACCGCACCACCGATTACAATCGCAAGCCCATGTGACAGACACAGATCAAGCACACGCATGTAGCTCAGCTTATATCCGTTAAAGCTTTTGGTAATCATAAACATGAATACCGCATATAATCCGATCACCACATAATTTCCACGAAAGAAAAATGGGTTATGATACTCTCCAAACCATATAATTCCAAAGGATACTGCCTCGAATACCCAAATGATTAAATTTGCAAGCAGACTAAGTGCCCTTCTACGTTGTTCTTCTGCGTACATAGTTCCTCTTTTACAGTATAACTCTATTTGATCGTCTCATTCTCTTTTACACAACATTCGCACCGGAACATATTCTGCATGTCCCGGTGCGAAAATCACACTTTGTTAAATCGACGGATCCGATGGATCATAATTCTGTCCGGATGGAATCGGATTCAGTACCGGCTTGCCGAGAGGTCCCGGATCATTGGAATTATAGATCGTAATCCTTGTCCCCTGCGGACAATTATCATAAATCCACTTGGCATCCGCAACACGAAGTCTGACACATCCATGTGAAACGCGTTTTCCAAGATTATTGTAACTGCTTGCAACCAGCGTTCTCGGATCTGCCTTGCCATATAATACCGAGTGGAACAGGAAATTCCCGCTGATCTGGGATACATACTGTCCCTGTACGCCACCCATCAGAGATGTCCAGCGCCATTTTGTACTAAGTGGAAATGTACCAAGCGGTGTCGCATCTCCCGGCGAACATGTCATCGCCTTGATCGGTGTTCCGTCCTTATAGATTGTGACGCAGCTTTGCTGCTTGTTCACGCGGATTTCATATGTATCCTTTGTCGGAGCAAGCGATGCAATATCTACAAACGGACGCGTTGTCGCACCCGGTGCCGCTTCTCCCTTCTTCACAAGCTTGATCTGGATCGCCTCCATACGCTTTGCGCCGCCCTTGGTTCCGGCATCCTGACCATTGCTTGCCCAGTCAAGCCATCCATAGCTCTGACAATGTACCCTGTAATATACGTCATAATATGCGGAAATATCCCCTGTCAGGTTAATACTGATTGCTTCCAGACGTTTGCCCTGTCCTGTCGTTCCACTCACAGTTCCGTTGGAAACAGCGTTCTGCCAGCCATAGCTCTGTACGTGTGTCTTGTACTCTACGCCGCCCGTGATTCCGGTTGTCTGCAGCGCAATCTTGATTGCCTCAAGACGCTTGCCCTCGCCGGTTGTCCCTGTAAGTGTTCCATCGGATACGGTATTCATCCAGCCATACGTCTGTGCATGCACGCTATACCGGATACTCGCTGACATATCTACATCAGCCTTCTCAATCAGCTTAATCTCGATGGATTCCAGTCGTTTTGCCTTACCTGTTGTTCCGGCTGTCGCACCATTCCTACACCACGTACTCCAGCCATAGGTCTGACAATGCACGCGGTACAGTACATCATAGTGTTCTGCAAGCTCACCGGTTAACCGGATCTGAATCGCCTCTAACCGCTTGCCCTGACCGGTTGTTCCCGCAAACTGTCTGCCTGCAATCATCGCAGATGGGGATGCACCATTCGTATTCGCATCTACCCAGTTCATCCAGCCATAGCTCTGTGCGTGCACACGATAAGAAAGTGTCCCAGACATGCCATTTGCAGAAAGCGATATTCCAATCGCCTCAAGCCGCTTCGCCTGTCCGGTCGTTCCTGCTGTCTTGCCCTCTGCAACCGGCTGCATCCAGCCATAGCTCTGTGCATGCACAAAATACGTAAGTGTCGGTTTCCCTGCTGCCTTTGCAGCTGTCGCCGGTGTAGATATAAATATACCGATTGCAACCGCACATGTCAGTAAGACTGCGAGTATCTTCTTTGGTAATCGTTTGATTTTCATCTATATTTCTCCCTCTTTAATTTTGTATATCACATAATTGGTATTTATTATATATAATTTCTACGTTCTTGTCACGAACTTTCTTTTATTATGCGATATTCACACGGATTTCAACTATTTTTCCGTCCCGGATGTCCTGTGCAGCTTCCCCGGATACAACGGCTGCATCAACTGTCCTGGCACTTCCATCGGCTGTCACGAGCTTATAACCCTTCACTGCATACTGTCCCGGAATCAGATCCCGCTTGCCTCCGCAGTCGTATACGACCTTAATCTTACCAAACAACGTTGCCTCTACCTTGCCATCATCCTTCACAAGATATGCCGGGATTGCCGGTGCAAGCTTAAATGTAAGCACGCCATCCTGCATTGTAAATAACTTCTCGCCGTTCATCATAAGCTCCCACATCTGTAAGAACTCTGCGGTTGAACCACTCAGTCTTGCGACAAAGCCCTTTCCGTGGATCTTCTCATTGAAGTTTGCAGAGCTTACTAAGAAGGATGAATTCTCGAGCGGACTTCTGCCGTATGTCTCATAAGGCAGGAATGGAACGCCCATCTTCTTTAAGTCTGCAAAATACTCTTCATACAGTCCGGATTTGAGCAGTTCCAGTAAATATTTGTACTCCATATGCAGCCAGATGGATTCGTTCTCCAGCCAGCCTGGGGAGAATGCACGCGCACGTCCGATCTCGTAAGAGCATTTTGTAAGTGGTGCATTTACCTTGTACATATCAAGCTTCTTGTCATACATATCTGAAGCCTTTACCTTCTCATAAAGTGCTTCCTTCGCCGCATGTGTCTGTGGTAGCTTCAGATAACGAACCGGTCCCTCTAAGAACAATGGGATATCAACCACCTGCAGATTCTCCGGTGTGATCACGCCGTCCTTTTCTGTGTAATCCGACATGCTGTATGCCATATAAGCCGGTGCAATGCCATCTTTCATCGCACAGCCAAGTTCGATTCCTTCCTCTACATATGCGATCATACGGTCAAGAGTTGCAACAAGCGTTGCAGCCGGAATCGTTTCTTCTTTTCCGTCAATGCCAAATGCGGTCTTCTCACGATACGCTTCCTTCGCGATATTCACTGCATTCCAGACTGCCAGACGGTCGCCGCCCTTTGTATAAGTTTGAAGTGCTGCATCTGTCTTATCAATCAGCCCGGCAAGTTCTGCCGGAACATCTACCGCACGGTCAAACTTCTCAAGTTCCTCACGCAGGAACAACAGCATCCGCTGTAACTCATATGTCTCACAGACAGAAGAGCCGAACAAGCCCGGCAGACCATTTAATGCGTCATACCAGCCCGGCTTTCCACCTTCCATCTCGACACCGATGCCCTTCATATCAAGCGCGTCAAACTTGAGTGTACTCATCAGCACGAGTTTCGTTGCAAGGTTTGAAGTATAAACCTCGCCTTTTCCGTATGCGGTACGTGCTTTATCGAAGGCTACCTCTGCCTTCTTCTCCTCGTCGATGGAATGGTACTGTCTGACACCCTTGTCTGTCTTGACATACCGCTTCACACGCGGTAACACGGTTGCTTTTGACTCATAATAAGTATAATCCTTCTCGTCAAACAGCATTGTCTCTTCCTTCTCCGGATAGACAGACAAATATGCGTCCACAAGATCGAGATTGTATGTCCAGTGGTCACTCCAGTAGCCCTCACCGAAATCTGCATTCAGATTTTCGACACTATGTTCCATCACAACCGCAAAGAACGCATCTTCCTCAACGGTAAGTCCAACCTTCTTATTGTAAATCTGCGCATATAATTTACCCGGTGTAAACGGCTTTGCAAATAAATCTTTCAGAACATCTGCATGCTCAGTCACATAAGAGAGCACTTCTGCTTCTGCATCCGGCTTTAATGAGTATGTAATCTGCTTTACCTGCAATGGATTGTATCCATCCAACTGCAGCAGATCATAAAATACCTTGATATTGTAATCGCCGACGAAGTTTGCAAAATAAATATCGCTGCGGCGGTTCTGGTTTACATCACGGAAGTTTCCATTTCCCTGTGAGTAATATTCCGGAAGCATGGAGAAGAAATTGTAATCACGCTCCACATCGCCGTGCTTTCTGGAATATACATAGAAGATATGTCCGCCCGGAAGCTTCACCGGATATCCGCCGCGCAGGACGTTATCAATGTATGTCTGCTTGCAGTACGCATCGAAGACAGGATCTGCGGTTGTCGTTGCAATCGTGTCTGCAAGTTCATTGATGATCGCATCATTTTCTTCATGCTTTCTTGCAAAATATGCTGCATTCAAGCCAGCATCTGCAAATGTGTGGAACAGCTCCTTCGTGCCTGCCTGGCCATATACAGAGTAAATCGTGTAACTGTCAGTGATTTCCTCATGTGCACACGCAAACCCTGCCGGTACCTGATTGGCACAAAGCTGACGCTCCGCCGCAAGTGCAAGTACCTCTGTCTTATAGAAATTCACCGGCTTTGCCAGACTTGTATCGTAATCAAAAATCAGCTCCGGATCTGCGATGATCGGAAGCTTCCCACCATCCCTGTTCACAGATACCATGAAGTTTCCTGCCTCTACCTCGGAAACCTCTGCCGCATCGACAAGTGCGATACGTACACGGTAATATGGGAGCTTCTCGTTTACGTCCTCAACCTGCATCCATGCCTTTGTTGTCTGCGCCGTCTCCTTCATATCCTTTAATGCGATTCCATATGGAAGCAGTGCCGGCATGCCATCTAACACTTCCACGTCCTTCTTCGCACCGGAGAGATTCGTAATCGTCACGGTACGGACCAGCCCGCTGAGACGCTCGTTCGGCATCGTGTAGTACAGAACGTTTACTTTGATGCCAAGTGCTTCATTTGTCTCCTCAATCTCCAGCTCATTCATACCGATGTACATCTTATGTGGCATATCGTCGTCCACAAACGGCTCATAGAATGTTCCGTCTACCTTCAGAAATGTGCGGAAACCCATCGTCTTTGTGAACTGGTAGGACTGATGTGCCGGATAAAATTCCATGATGGAATGATCTTTGTTCTCTGAGCCGAAGCTGCAGATTGCCTGTCCGCGGTTTACGTAGAAGTTCCAGAGCGGCGTTCCGTGGATACCACTGATACCCGGGAGGAAGCTTGCGAAACAGGACTGTTTGTTGTAGTTTTCAATTACAAAGCGATTCTTATTGTCAAACATATTTTTTCCCTTTCTAATAATGACGGATAATTGTAATCTATTGCATCCGTCGCGAAACGCATATATTTTCCAACACATAAATTCATTCGCACGAGATATGATATAAATGTATTGGAACTAAGAAGTACTAAACATATCTATATCTTATCTCGTGCAATGAATCTTATGTGATGTACTATATAGTATTGCGTTTCACGGCTATACATAAATAGCCGTTCAATTATCCTGTTTTATCCATAAATTAAATTTAATTTAATTTATCTTTGACTGTGTTAGTTACTTTGCCACGTTTGCCAATTCAACTAATTGCCTTTCGTCGAGTGGCAGGATTGGGGAGTTGTCGTCGCAGGTGTCGCGGTTTTCCACGATTACGACCTCGCCGTCCGTATCCATGATATGGTTGTGCCATGTGCCCTTCTTAATGTTGTAGATCTTGTGTGGCTCCATGTGTACGGCTGTGATCTTGCCCGGCTTGTCGCCCTCACCTGCAAGGAACAATGTGCAATGTCCCTGTACCAGTACGAATACCTCGTCCGTGTACAAATGCTTCTGCATTGTCTTTACATTCTCGATCAGCAGATCGTCGCAGAACTTTAAGACTGCGACTCTCCAGCTTTCGTAATCCACAAGTGGTTTGTAGCCTTCCGGCTGAAAATCTATAATTTCAATTCCTTCCATGTTCTTTTCCTTTCTATCTGTTCCAGTGATGAAACCTCTACACTATCTGATAGTTCCATAGAATACGCATTTCAACGCAGACTCGCTCTCGCTCACTTCCACACGCAACAGACACGAAACTCCCTGTGTCTTCATTCTTCAGACACAGCTCGTTAAGTGCTGGCGTGTTCCAATGGTCTGCGTATAAATTGGTATTCTATGAAACTATAATCCACTTATATGTGGTTTCATCACCGCATCTACAAAGTATCAATAACAAATAACACGTGCGTCCTTTTTACCTTCTATGCAAGTGTCACTTCGATCGTGTGCTGTGCATCCTTGGAAAGTGCTTCGATATCTGCACGCTTGATCACTGGTGTGTCAACAAAGTTGTAAGCATTTCCGTCGATTGTGATTGCACTTACCTTGTAATCGGCTGGTGCCTTCTTCTTGGCATTCTTCATAACGATCTTGACATTTCTGTCTGCAAAGATCATCGAAAGTCCGGCTTCCCCATTTGCATCAAACTGCTCCGGAAGAAGCTGTGGTACGAATGCCAGATCTCCCATCTGTCCACGCACACCAAACATCTGTGTAATCACAGTCACAAGCAGCCAGCTTGCAGCGCCGGTCAGATAGTGGTACACGCCACGTCCCTTGGCATCCACATACTCCGGCACGCCCGGATAGATGCGGCTCTTCTCAACATCGTTGCAGTGCTCAAATAACGTACGAAATACTTTATACGCTTCCTTCGCGAAGCCTCTCGTATAAAGTGCATTTCCAAACATCGTTGCCATGTGACAGAACACGGCACCATTTTCCTTGTGGCCATACGCGAATCCAAACATACGTCCAAGATCCATCTTCACCTCATGGAAATCAGTATTCAGACGGTAGCCGCCAACAGAAGCATCATACAGATACTTGTCTGCAGACTTCACGATCTGAGCCACCTGTTCTTCGGTTGCTGTCTTCGACATGATTGTAAATACCTGTGAGGTAAGCATCATGCGGACACCACCACTTACGTCGCCCTCAACTGCCTTGCCGGAGTTATCATAATATCCGTTGAAGAAGCCGTCCCCCTCTGCGGTCTGTACCCACTCGGTCTTGCGGATGTGCTCACGCATCCAGTCTGCCTTCTCCTTGAGGTTTGCAGCAAGCTCTGCTACGGAGATTTCTACCTTCTCGCCGGAAAGTGTATGTCTGCATGTCTCGCAGTAGTTCATCAGAACTTCACGCTTCTTTGCCACATCCTCATACAGATCTGCACCGGATACGAGAAGCTGCTTCATCTCCTTTGCGATCTTCACTGTCTTTTTGCCGGATGCCTCAAATGCTGCAAGCAGTCCTGCGATATGATCCATATTATCTGCGTACATCGTTGTAAATGCCACGCTCTCGCCGCGTTGTGCAGCCATATCAAGTGCATCATTCCAGTCTGCACCACGCAGGCGGATCTCATTGTGTTCTCCAACATCGTAGAAGGAAGACAGATTCTGGATCAGCAGATGCTCCAACAATGTTCCGGAGTATATATTACCTGCTGCATCCTTCTGCTTTTCGCCCTGTGAGATATCCCAGTCTGTATCACGGTCCTCACCACGACAGATCAGAAGATCCTTGAAATATGTATTTTCTTCTAACAGGATATCCAAATCTCCTGTCTGGTTGATATAAAGCTCCGTTGTAAGATATGGCCATACGCCGTGATCCATCCATACACGTGCGATACCATTACGGTCAGCGATAAATTCGCCCTGCTTGCTTCCGATGATCGTTGCATTTGTACCATCGAGACGCACACCACCGAAGTTGTCGATCAGCATCTGACGCACGCCATCCGGATTCATAATAAGAAGTGCCAGACAATCCTGCCACAGATCACGCCATCCACGGCCGCCCTTACCATAATCATGATGTGGAAGGAACGAACATCCATAGATACGACGCAGCATCGGCTGGAAGCTTACCCACTTCATCCACTGGTCGAAATCCTTGTTGCCTGTGTGGTAAGAGACATTGACCTTCTCCTGCCAGTATGCGATTGTCTCGTCCCATGCCTTGTCAAAAGCCTTGACACTCAGGAACTTATTTGCAGCCTCTGTAAGTTCTTCTGCGCTATCGCCATAGCCCATTGCGATCACATAGGTGATCGTCTCGCCTGCAGCGACCTTCTTCTCTGCAAATACAACGCCGCCCAATGCTTCGTAGCCGTCGATGCCTTCGCCCTTTGCATATGGCGCAAGTGGGTTCTTGTAAAGTGCACGTGGGTTCTCCAGATTACCGCCTTCGCCGATGAAATCCTCTACGATTGGGTAGTAACCGATTGGTGTCTCGTTCTCATTTCCACCAAACACACCATAGTTGATCTCGTTGCGCTTATGTCCACGCTCGTCAAATGTCATCGTCGGCTTTACAAGGATGCCTGTCTCATTGGTTGTGATACGATGAAGCAGAGCCGTTACGTGACGGTGGTCACGGATGTTATCTGCGGATCTTGCGTAAAGCGGAATCGCAGTTACGACCTGCATTGTCATTTCCTTGTCTGAAATATTTGTAAGTTCTACCTTCAGAAGTTCGAGCTTCTCACCGCTGATTGGTGACACACTGGAAAGAGCTGCCTTCACACCATTCTTCTCAGATGTACGTGTGATCTTGTGATGCATGAAACCTGCCTCCAAATAGGTCGGCTCCTTGTCCTCTGTAAAAAGTTCTGCCTGCTGGGCAGCGGAACGTCCGGTGAGTGACCAGAGTGTCTTGCCATTGATCTTGCACCATACATTTCTGGATGACTTGTCATTGTGCAGATTCTCACAACTTACCGGCGGCATCAGAAAAGAATTCTGGCTCATCTTTGAGTCACCTGCGAGATCGGGCGCAACCGAACTCATAACCCCTGATTCATTTGCAATTGGAAAATAAAGATAACTAAGCATCTCTGGATTCTCCATAGTAAAGTCGCCCCGATTTCCTACATAATTAATCTTCATTTCAACACTCCTTTTTATAAAAATTCTTTTATTATTTTCTTGTTTTAGAGGTTATCTGACACTCTCTGCAAACAACCAGATGCGCGTAATTACACATATTACAATTATATCATATATTTCCACATAAAAAAAGAGACGTCTATCATTTACGTCTCTTTTTTTAGTAAAATTTTACTCATGATTTTCATTTTTATTTTCCGATGGAAGATTCCATCTGTTCCCGCCGAAGAAATCCGCCTCTGCAGAATCATGTGTTACCAGAAATGTTGTCTTCCCCGCGTTCTTTTCTTTCACATACTGCATCACGATCTGCTTCGTCGCGGCGTCTAATCCTTTGAAGGGTTCATCCAAAATCACACAGTCTGCGTCGTACAATAACGCCCGGAGCAGAGCAATCCGCCGCCGCATGCCACCGCTTAATTCCATAACGTTCTGTGTTAAGTCTTCCACCGTAATACCGACCTGCGCCGCTTCCTGTTCTACATGGTGCTTCTGTGCATCCTTTTGCGTGCGCGTTCTTTTTCGTTCCAGCACAAGGGCGATATTCTCATAGGCAGAAGCATCCTCACACAGCCGGTCTTCCTGAAATAATACAGAAACCTTCTCCGGCATTCCGATCACTTCTCCACTATCCGGCCTTTCTAATCCGAGCAGAATCCGAAGCAGGGTTGTCTTGCCACAGCCGGACGCGCCCATGATCACGGTCGTTTCCCCGACAGGAAATTCCTTCGAGATACGGTTTAACACCTGCTTATCGCCATACGTTTTCGATATGTTTTTTATACTAACGTTCTGCATCCGTATCCTCCATAAAACGTGAGCACGGCTCAAGCACCCTTGACATCCCTGCCAGAAATACCTTCTCTGCCACCACGCTGATCACCACAATGATTACCGTCCACGCGAGCAGGTCATCGGTATCAAGGTATATTTTCGCCGTATAAAGCATCTTGCCGATCGAGCCGTTCGGCACACCGATAATCTCTGCCGCGATACCTGCCTTCCACGCCATACCGGTTGTCACACGGCAGGCAGAAAGAAGAAATGGTCGAAGTTTCGGAAGCTCGATATAGCGGAAGCGTTTGCGCAAAGGAAGATGAAATACCGTTGCTACCTCCTGCATCTCCCTGTTTTCTGCACGCAGTCCTTCTAAGACATTCTGGTATATGATCGGAATTACGATCAGGAACGATATGAATACGGACAGATTCCGTGCAGACAGCCAGATCAGGCAGATCACGACGAACGATGCCACCGGCACACTTTTGATCGTCGCCATCCACGGCCACAGCAGCGTCTCTACAACCGGGTGCTTCGCCGCCAGATAAGCAAGCAGGCAGCCCAGAATTAAACCAAGCAAAAAACCGCCTGCAATATGATAGAACGAAAACCATATCGCACGCGCAAAGCCCTCCACCTGCCAGATCGTGCAAAGCCTTTTTGCAACTGCAACCGGCGTCACAAGCAGGATCCGCTGGTGGATGAGAAGTGCTGCAATTTCCCAAAAAGTGAGTGCAAGCAACGCTGCACCCACTTTCTTTAATCCTTCTTTATAGTTCATATTTATAATCCATAATAAAAATCATCGGCTGGAATCGTACCGCCAACTGCCTGTGGGTTCTCGTCGAACAGGATCTGCAGATATCCGCTGACACTGTTCTTCATTTCCTGTCCCTTTAAGAACGTGATATGGCATTTCGGAATTGCTTTTTCCGCAAGCGGTGCCTTCGCCACGATACCATATCCGGCGATCAGCTCTGCCGCATCGGCTGCATTATCATTTGTGTAAGCAACAGAAGCCTCATACTCTGAAAGAAATGTCTCAACCGCCTGCGGATGCTCCTTCACGAAGTCTGTCCGGGCAACAACCACACCCGTCACGATATCACAATCCTCAATCTCATCCCATGCATCATTTAAGTCGATTGCGACACGCAATCCGTCAACCTGTCCCATTGCGGCTGTCGCAAATGGCTGTGGCAGCATAGCGATTGCTTCGGAATCCTTTGCAATATAAGACAGTGCTTCGGTTGTATCCGCACACCACTGGATTGTAAGACCGCTGTCCGGATCGATGCCATTTTCCTTCAGTATATGACGCAGTGTATACTCCGGTGTTGCACCCTGTCCGGTTGCATATACCTTCCTGCCTGCCAGATCCTTGATGCTCTGTATGCTATCTCCACGCTCCACGATGTTTAATACGCCTAATGTATTCACTGCCAGAACCTGTACCCCGCCGTCAGTATTGTTATAAATAACCGAAGCCAGATTGGAAGGAACCGCTGCAATGTCGATATCTCCCTTTGTAAGCGGTGCCACAAATGTAGATGGATCCGTCGACAAATCCGCAAACTCATATGTGCCCTTCGCAGTCCCATCTTCAGCATCCTTCATCAGCTTTACCATACCCATCGCCGTCGGTCCGGACATCGCACCGACACGCACTGTCACATTGTCCGTCTCTTCTTTCCTGCCGCACCCTGCCAAAAGCACGCAGAACACAGAAAGAGCCAGCAACAAAGAAAATACTTTCTTCACTGCCGGTCTCTTCTTTACATTTCGTCTCATCTCGTTCATAGATTTGCTCTCCTTTAATTAGATTTTAGGCAGCACGCTGATGCGTGCGCAGGTCATCACAATTCGCGTGGTGACATAACTTATATTAGATCTTCGCTGTGTTGCATTTCACTGTCACACCATCGATCATCCCTAATTTGCCGGAAAGCGCACTGGTACAAGACATGGGCGCATCCATAACGACGGATATGATAGAGACACCTTTTTTCTCATACGGCAGTCCCATACGACCAATAATATAGTCCGCATATTCATGTAGGACTGCATTTACCTTTGCCGCCTGTTCTCTCTCATACACGATAATACTGATTACGGAAATTCGCTTCTCCATAGTACCCTCTTTTGTTACTCGCCTTTCCACGCGGGACGTACCCTTGTGCGTCAGAACGAAATGAAACAACTTTAATCTTCTTCGATATGCTCGCAGCCCTGTGCGATAATTGTGCGGACATGTTCATCCGCCAGAGAATAGAAAATGGATTTTCCTTCTCTACGGTTCTTCACCAGTTTATTCTGCTTCAAGATACGAAGCTGATGTGAGATTGCAGACTGTGTCATGCCGAGCGCCTCAGCCAGATCACACACGCACACCTCCGCCTCGAATAATACGAACAAAATCCGTATTCTCGTCGAATCGCCGAACACCTTGAACAGTTCTGCCAAGTCATACAATTCTGTCTCACTTGGCAGCTTCTCATTCACAATCTTCAGCAGATCCTTGTGCACCTCGTGACTCTCACAACATTCTATCATTTTCTGTGTATGTGCCATAGTATCCTCTTTTCACACTAAAGTTTCTTTACAAACAATGTACGGATTGCATTTAACACTGCCAGTATCATAACTCCGACATCTGCAAAAATGGCAAACCACATATTTGCAATACCAAGTGCGCCGAGTACCAGACAGATTACTTTAATACCAATCGCGAAATAAATATTCTCATATACGATACGAAGGCATTTTCTTGAGATCCGGATTGCCTTCGAGATTTTCAGTGGATCATCATCCATCAATACGATGTCTGCAGCTTCAATCGCCGCGTCCGAACCAAGCGCGCCCATCGCAATACCGATATCGGCACGCGAGAGAACCGGTGCATCGTTGATGCCGTCACCCACAAATGCAAGTTTATCCTTTTCCGGCTTTTTCGTCAAGAGTTCTTCAACCTTTTCCACCTTATCGCCCGGAAGCAGTTCACTGCATACTTCGTCGATGCCTAGCTGTGCGGCTACATGCTCTGCCACATTCTTCGCATCGCCGGTCAGCATAACGGTTTTCTCTATACCGGACTTCTTCAGTGCCGCAATCGCTTCTGCCGCATGCTCCTTAATGACATCGGAGATCAGGATATGTCCGGCGTATTGTCCATCAATCGCCACATGTACGATTGTTCCGACATGGCTGCACTCATGATACTCGATACCAAGCTTCTGCATGAGCTTTGCATTTCCGGCTGCAACAACCTTTCCGTCCACCTTTGCTGTCAGTCCATGACCACCGATTTCCTCCACGTCACTGACACGGTTCTTATCGATCGGCTTGCCATAGGCACGCTGTAAGCTCTTACTGATCGGATGGGTGGAATAACTCTCTGCAAGGGCTGCATATTCAAGCAGTTTCTCATCCTTATATGGACTGTGGTGGATACCATTGACTTCAAATACGCCCTTCGTCATCGTACCGGTCTTATCGAATACGACAATCTTCGTCTGCGACAATGTCTCTAAGAAGCTTGAGCCTTTGACAAGGACACCTTCCCGACTCGCGCCGCCGATGCCTGCAAAGAAGCTGAGCGGAATACTGATTACAAGCGCACACGGACAGCTGATTACAAGGAATGTCAGGGCACGATATACCCAGTCGCCCCATTCCGGCGCAAGCCCCATAAATGCCATCCGCACGATCGGCGGTAAAACAGCAAGTGCCAAAGCACCATAGCAGACTGCCGGTGTATAAACCTTCGCAAATTTCGAGATAAAGTTCTCGGAGCGGGATTTTCTCGAGCTTGCATTCTCTACCAGTTCCAAAATCTTCGATACCGTCGACTCACCGAATTCTTTCGTCGTACGGATCTTCAAAAGTCCGGTCATATTGATGCATCCACTGATGATCTCATCATCCACGCTGACTTCGCGCGGTACACTCTCACCGGTCAGTGCACTTGTATTCAAGGAGGAAGTTCCTTCGACAACGACACCATCGATTGGCACCTTCTCACCCGGCTGTACGACGATAACCGTACCGATCTCGATCTCATCCGGATCGACCTGCTCGAGTTCTCCGTCCTTCTCTACATTCGCATAATCCGGGCGGATATCCATCAGTTCACTGATATTCCGGCGGCTCTTGCCAACGGCGTAGCTCTGAAACAGTTCTCCGATCTGATAGAAGAGCATAACCGCAGTGCCTTCCTTGTAATCACCAAGCGCAATCGCACCAATGGTGGCAACTGCCATCAGGAAATTCTCATCGAAAATCTGTCGGTTCAAAATTCCCTTTCCTGCCTTCTTCAGAATATCATATCCGATTACCAAATACGGAATCATATACAGTCCAAACCGCACATATCCTTCTACCGGAACAAACTGCAGTACGATCACCAATACTGCTGCAATAATAATCCGAACCAATACCTTCTTCTGCTTCTTCGTCATAGCCGTCACTTCCTATCTACTCTCCTGTACCGATCTCCTATACCAGCAAATTATCTTACATCCTGCACTTGCTGCCTATGCAGACATTTACAGGAAAATCTCGCAGTCATCCTCCACCTTCTTGCAGTTCTTCAGAACGTCCTTCATAACTGCCTTTGCGTCTGCACCTTCTTCAAACTCTACAATCATCTTGAGTGCCATAAAGTTTACAGTTGCGTCCTTGACACCGGCGGTATTCTTCGCAGCGTCCTCCATCTTATTTGCACAGTTTGCACAATCAACATCAATCTTATACGTCTTCTTCATCTTCGCATCTCCTTTTTATACATTCTTTCACGTCATACACCGGCTGCGCCTCACCACTTATATTATACTTACATGTGTGGGCACATTTGCGGCGTTATATCGGCGTTCGTTATTTCATATGAACATCTATTCATATGTTGTGTTCATTATAACATTTCAACCGCAAATGTCAACCGGCAATTTATATTTTCCCCGGTTTATTTATTGTACGCTTCATCCAGGTTTTATACTTCACGGGCGATAGCATTTTCCCAATTTTTCCTGCATACATACATTGACTTTTCCAGTCCACCTTATGTATAATTATAAGCAGATAAGCGCGAAAGGCAGACACATTTCACGACAGAAGGGAGCGTATATTTATGGACAAACAGGTAATAATTTCAATCGGACGTGAGTATGGAAGCGGCGGACATGTAATAGCCGAAGCATTGGCGAAGCATTATAATCTTCCTCTCTATGATAGAAATATTTTAGATGAGATTTCCAAGGAAACCGGTAATTCCTACGACGTTTATAAAAAATATGATGAAAAGCCGGCGAACCCGTTTACAACCAGAACGGTACTCGGCCAGTCCAATTCCGTAGAGAAGATCGTCGCCCAGATGCAGTTCAACTTTCTGAAGGAGAAAGCTGCCAAAGGCGAATCCTATGTAGTACTTGGACGCTGTGCGGAAGACATCCTGCAGGACAACAAGGGACTTATATCAATTTTTCTGGTAGGTGACACAGATGTGAAGAAGCAGCGGATCATGGCTGTAAAGAATGTATCAGAGACAGAAGCTCTCTCGAAGATGAAGCGTCATGATAAGAACCGGAAGCAGTATCACAACTCCTTCTCCAGCGGAAAATGGGGAGACTCCCGTTTCTACGACCTGTGTATTAACACAAGCCGCCTCGGACTGAACGCATCCGCGGAAGAACTGATCCATTATATCGATGCCAGAATTGCAGCGATGTAGATAATCGCAGGAAATAAGCATAATCAAAAAGAAGCTTCGGTTATTCGCTTACATAACCGGAGCTTCTTTTATTGCTTCTTTTATTATATCTCTTTTATTCCGTTTTCAATGCATCGTGTCTATCGCCCGAACCATTTTACCTCATGATAAATGCCCGGTTATCGTTAATCGGAAGTGCACTTGGCGGATTCTCTCCCTTCGGAACGAGAACAATCTGAATTGCTTCGAGGCGTTTTGCAAGACCTTGTGTGCCTGCCGGTTCTCCGTTCTTTGCCCAGTTCATCCAACCGTAGGTCTGTGCGTGAACACGGTAATATACATCATATTTTGTCTCAAGGTCGCCGGTCAGCTTAATCTCGATTGCCTCTAGACGCTTTGCAAGCCCGCTTGTTCCACTCTTTTGTCCATCGCTGACCCAGTCCTGCCAGCCAAAGGTCTGCACATGTGTACGATAAGTAACACCGCCTGACACATTATCAAGTGCGGCATTGTTCACATGGATCCAGATTGCTTCGAGACGCTTCGCCTCACCAAAGGTTCCTGAGAAAGAACCATCTGCAACATATCCCTGATTTCCATATGACTGCACATGTGTTGCGTAGTTGATCTTTCCTGTGCTGTCACCATTCGCAGAAGCCTTACCATACTGGATAAACGGAACCGTCTTTGAACCGGTCGTCGGTGTCAGCCCCTTCGGAACAACATAGATCTGAATTGCCTCAAGACGCTTCGCGAATCCTGCCGTTCCTGCGGATTCTCCGTTCTTTGCCCAGCCGAGCCATCCAAACGTCTGCGCATGCACACGATAATATACATCGAATTTATCTGCATCGGAGCCAGTCAGTTTAATCCGGATTGCCTCTAACCGTTTCGCCTGTCCGGTTGTTCCGCTCTGCGCACCATCGCTTACCCAGTCCATCCAGCCATAGGACTGTACATGTGTCTGATAGGTGATTCCAAGATCGTATGTAGTATTCATGCGGATCTTGATTGCTTCCAGTCTCTTTCCGCGCCCTGTCGTACCACTCGTGGAACCATTTGTTTTCTCTGCCTGCCATCCGTAACTCTGCACATGGGTTGCATATGCTACGTTCAGGAAGGAGTTCGTATTGTTTGTCGTCTTCTGCACATTTGCGAACTTGATCATATAGTCATTCACGATACTGTAGCCATATTCCTTCGCTGTCGCCCAGCCGACGCCAAATGGATTCTCCTGAATTCCGAGATATTCTACATACTGTGCGCAGCCACGCGTCTTCACAAGTGCAAACCGCGTATCTACACATTGGTTCTTCAAATCTTCATTTGATGCGTATGCTTTCAAATGCTGTATCTGCGCCCGGATACCGGTACGGACGTTCGCATAGGATTCTCCTGCCGCGCCACCGCCGGTTGCACCAATTCCTGCGAAATTAAACTGTTCGATCTTCACATCGCCGCCAAAGCGGAGGAAGTTTGTCTCTTTCATTGCCTGTGCAAATGCAACTGCCGGATCTACGCCTTCCATAACCGCCTCGTCATAATACATCTGACAGAAGGTACGGAGCTGATCTCCGGAAGCAGCAAACTCTCCATCCACAGTCGCATAGTACGCCGGGAAGGCTGCATTTGCCATATAGTACTGAACCATGCTGTCTACGCTCGCAGACGGGCTCGCCATAATCAGTGTATGTGCATCTGTATTCGTATATGCGCTGCGAATCGTGTCTGCTATCGTATTCTTGGAACCGTAGGCACCATTCTTTGACAGTCCATAATACTGTGCAATCGCCTCAGCATCTGCATATCCCATGTCACGCACCTTGTCCTCACGTGCCAGGAACTCATAAGCATCTCCTGAATTGTCAATAAATGCATGCTCAACAAGCACTGCCGGGAATCCATATTCCTTTGAACGCTTGATGACACCCAGGTAATCGGAAGGAGATCCATCCGGATACTGGCTTCCATCCTCGGTATTCCGTATCTTGATTCCACGATTCGCAAGTCCAAGTGCAACAAGCTTCTGCTGAATGATGCTTGCAAGCTCTCTTCCTTCCGTTCCGATTGCCGGTACGTAGTTTCCATTCGGATAGTAAACCTCTGCACCGCGGCCGCCTACTGCATTGATATGGATACTCACAAAGATATCCGGATTATATTGATTCGCAAAGTTTACACGGTTTGCCAGATTGTTGTCTGTATCACCGGTTCGTGTCATATAGACCTCAACATGGCTGTATTCCTGCAGCTTCGCCTTACAATAATTGGCGATCTTCAGTGTCAGATCTTTCTCGCGAAGCCCATAGCCACACGCTCCACTATCCGAACCACCATGTCCGGGATCAAGAACAACGACAAGATTCGGATTGATTTCCGACTGCGCAGCAATTCCGTTATCTGCCACATCTTCATTCGCTTCCTGCAGCGCTTCTGACAGATTATCATAGGTAATCTCCTGTCCCTGCGCATCCATCACTGTAATTCCGGCTTCCTGAAGTCCCGAATCCGTCTGTGCATCCGCAGTCTCTTCCTCTTCCACATACGCATCCGCATTCGTATCTACTTCCGCATTCACACCGAATCTGGCTTCGATTCCGGTCTCCGCCATATCAATCAGGTACGTCTGTCCGCCGGAGGCAACTGCAATCTTCGTGACCTCATATTCTCCATCCGGCTGTGACTCGTCCATATCCATCTCGAACAACAGTGTTCCTGCCTCAATCGTATCCGCAGAAATTTCCGTCTCTACCTCTGTTGTTGCATTCTTATAGGTAAGGGTTGCACTCTCGATCGTCTCTGTGCCATCCCCGACATCTGCCAGGAAATACTGTTCGCCAGGTGTACAGACAACCTTGTTCCCGACAACCAGATAATTCAGATGAAACCGGTCATTTGTCTCTGCCACAACCGCCTGTTCTTCTGACAACGACTGTGAATCTGCATCTGTCTGTGTTGCATCTTCGGAAACAATCTCCGTGCCCTCTGCCACGTCTGCCGCCAAGACCGGAATCTGTGTTCCCGGCATGAGCATGCAGACACTCATTACTGCGGCAAGTAGTTTCTTACCCCATTTCAACTTCTTCATGTACGTCGCTCCTCATTCTTTTTCTAGATTTTTAGACATCATTTTTAGAATAACACCTTTTATAGAGGATGACAATTATTTCCATGCAGTTTTTTCAATTTTTTCTACAATATATAGGTTTTATCTGCGGAATTTCCGTGAACGGCGTTTATATCTTGTGTATTTCCTTTTTTTCTCATACCGTGCCTGCAGCTTCTCCGCAATCAGGGTCAGATACCGGAATAAGGATTCCGCCGCGAATCCGAACACAACCATCAGCAATATACACCGGTTTGACATATCACTTAATGCGAACAGCTTCTTCAGGAATATCCCTGAGAACACAAGTCCGAATATATTCAGGAAGATCACGCCGTACTTCATCTTATTGAGCGGTTCGCTGATCTTAAATAAAATCATGAATCCAACAACCGACAAAACCAGCGTTGCGGCTGTCGCCACACTCGCATCCGGAAGTCCGAATACCGATCCAAGCATGACAAGGGCTCCGACTGCAATCACATCGGTCAGTCCGCCCGGCAGTGCCTTAAGCAGCACATTCGTGATAAACCTGCCTTCGATCCGGTTCTTGTTCGGCTCTAATGCAAGCAGAAATCCAGGTGCACCGATCGTGAACATACTGATCAAGGATACCTGTGCCGGTTCGAGCGGATATGTGATCATCAAAACCATCGAGAATACTGCCATCAGCAGGGAAAATATATTCTTTACAAGGAACAGACTCGCCGACCGCTGTACGTTATTAACGACACGCCTGCCTTCATACACAACATCCGGCATATGTGCAAAATCCGAATCCAGCAATACAACCTGTGCTGCCTGCGCTGCTGCCTCACTTCCCGATGCCATCGCCACACTGCAGTCTGCATCCTTCATCGCTAAGATATCATTGACACCATCGCCGGTCATCGCAACTGTATGTCCTTTGATCTGCAATGCCTTCACAAGCTTCTGTTTCTGCTTCGGTGTCACACGTCCAAAGACAGTGTACTGTTCCACCGCATCCCTAAGCTTCGCCGCTGTATCAAGCGTGGTCGCATCCACGTAATTCTCTGCGCCCAGGATTCCTGCCTGCAGCGCAACCTCAGAAACCGTTCCCGGATTATCACCGGAGATGACCTTGATTGCCACGCCCTGATCGTTAAAATATTCGAAGGTCTGCTTCGCATTTGCCCGGATCGGGTTCGCAAGCACGACAAAGCCAAGTGGAATCACTTCTTCGGTAAGTCCATGCTTTAAGTCGGTTCCTGCATATTTCGCGAAAATCAGGACACGGTCACCGGATTTTGTGAAGGTTGAAATTTCTTTTTCCACGGTTGCATACGCATCACCCATGACAAATTCCGGCGCCCCTAATATATATGTTCCCTCGGTAAATACGATTGCACCGTATTTCGTCGTCGAAGAAAAAGGATACCGTTCCACAACGGTCCGGCTTGGTGCCGCACCATCGTTTCCGGCAAATGTCCGGAGCGCCTGCATCGTTGCATTGTTGTCGTTCGATGCAAGGGTATAATCCACAAGTAATTCCTGCAATTCCTCCGGCGTGTGCAGCAGATTCTTCCCGTTCTTACTGCATATGATCTGCTTGACATTCATCGTTGGCTCGGTGATCGTACCGGTCTTATCCACGCACAGCACATCGACACGCGCAAGTGCTTCGATACTCTTCATATCATGCAGCAGCACCTTCCGGCTGGCAAGCTTCATGGTGCTGAGAGCCAGTGCGATTGTCGTAAGTAAATATAATCCCTCCGGAATCATACCGATGATCGCGGCAACCGTCGCTGTCACACTCCGCCGGATCGTCTCGTGGTTGATAAAATGGCTCTGATAAAACAGCAGAAGTCCGATTGGGATGATCACGATACCGACCCATTTGACGATCTGGTTGATCGAGCGGATCATCTCAGACTGCTCGCCGCTTCCCATCGTCTTTGCTTCCTGTGAGAGCTTCGCGATGTAGGATTCATTTCCAACGTGCGTGAGTTTGGCATGGCATTGTCCCGATACGACAAAGCTTCCGGAGAACAGTTCGTCGCCGGAATTTTTCTCAACCTCATCCGCTTCTCCGGTAAGCAGCGATTCATTGACCTGCACGCTTCCTTCCACAACGACTGCATCTGCGCAGATCTGGTTGCCCGCCTCCAAGATGATCTCATCATCCTGTACAAGCTGCTCGGTTTCAATCTTCTGCTTCACGCCGTCCCGCACGACGATGACGTGCGGTGCATTCAGCAGGTTCATCTTGTCCAGTGTCCGCTTCGCGCGGATCTCCTGTATAATTCCAATCAGTGTATTGCCGATGACGATCGGCAGGAAGGTCAGGTTCCGGAAGGAACCGACCAGACAGAGTAAGACCGTAATGATCAAAAAGATCAGGTTAAAATATGTGAATGTATTGGAGATGATGATCTCCTTCGTTGTTTTATCGGTAGACAGGTCGGTCTCGTTCGTCAGTCCCTGATCGATCCGCTCCTGTACTTGTTGCTGCGTAAGTCCCATAGTTTTCTCCTTTTTGAAAATACCCTTGCTGCATCCTGCAATCTGATTCTGTATAGTATATTCCTGCAACTATGTTTGCATATGCGATGTATTGAGCCCAAGAAGTTCTAAATGTTCTGTTATACAATATTATCATCGTACGCAACCGCCGCCAATTCGCCATCCATGGCTCAGTGGCGGCTTGTTTGAACATCGTGTTCAAACATTGCTGTTATTATCCAGAACATTAAGAACTTCTAAGCCTCAAACATATGCATATCCCAAACATAGTTGCAGGAATTACACATACAGAACCAGATTGCAATATACTTTTTCGTATTTTCAACTCTTCTTATGCCTTAATTCTATATCTTCCAAATTATTACATATGATAGCACAGGAGATTTGCTGAAACAACGCAAATTCTATGAACTTTTGGTGAATCTTAGGAATCGGCGATACAGCAAAAATCCGGCAATCGACGTAATAATATCCGTAACCGGAAACGTGAGCCAGAAGAAGTTTAGCCCGATTCTTGAGAATGCATACCCGAGCGGCACAAATAAAAATACCGTTCTTACCACTGTAAGCATACTGCTTGTAAACGCTTTTCCAACCGCCTGAAAGAACACCGGAAATGTCAATGATGTCACAAGCGGAATAAAGCTCACTGCAATGATACGGAACGCCACCTTCCCGATACGGATCACTTCTACGTCATGTGAGAATACATGCAGCATCTGCCCCGGCATCAGCTCAAAGCAAAGCACACCAATCATCATCAGGGATACTCCATATATAAGTGCCAGTGACAGCGTCTTCTTGCAGCGGTCAATCTTCATCGTCGCATAGTTGTAGCTTAAGATTGGCACGATACAGGTCTGCATCGCACCGAGCGGAATGAAGAAAAACGCCTGCCATTTGTAATAAAGTCCGAGCACCGTCACCGCCTGATCGGAGAAGGTTGCAAGTACCATATTAAGTCCGAATATATAAAACGTGTACGCAGACTGCATCAGGATATTCGGGATTCCCATCTTATAAATCTTGCGGATATCCGGCAGATACACAGATAGCGCCGGTGACCTCCGGAATCCTCTGCGCATGACGATCAATGCCGCTACGATCTGCCCAACGACAGTGGCTGTCGCCGCACCTGCAATTCCCATCCTTGGCAATCCAAACATACCGAAGATCAGAAGCGGATCGAGTACGATGTTTGTAACCGCACCTGCAATCTGTGCGATCATCGGCGTCTTCATATTGCCGTTTGCCTGCAGGATCTTCGTCCAGATACTCTCCAAAAAAAGTCCAAAAGAAAAGACGCATACAATCCGTCCATACATCACAACTTCTTTGATTACTTCTGTGGAATCCGTCGACATCTTCGCGTATGCGGGCATGAAGAAATAACAGAATACGGCGAATACTGTCCACATAAACAAAGTAAGTGGCGTGCCGATTCCACCGATCTCGTCCGCCTTTTCATCCTCGGACAAGCCTAAGTAATGTGCCATACACGTATTGATACCAACACCGGTGCCAACCGCAAATGCGATCATCAGTAGCTGGATCGGATAGATGATGGACAGTGCGGTCAACCCGCTCTCGGAATACCGTCCGACGAAGAAGCTGTCCACAATGTTATAAAGTGCCTGTATCAACTGCGCCAGCATCACAGGCGGCGCCATCTTCCATAGTATTTTACTGATTTTCTCTGTGCCAAACATCTGGCTGTCTTGTTTCATGTTTTACCATTCCTCGCTGTCCCACAAGATTGTGAATGGGCCATCGTTCTCCAGCTCGACCTTCATATCAGCACCGAAGCTTCCGCATTCTACTTTTCCGAACGTCTCTACGCATTTTGCCTTGAAATACTCATACATCTCCTCTGCAAAGTCCGGTGCCCCCGCCTTGACAAAGCTTGGGCGGTTTCCTTTCTTGCAGTCCGCATATAATGTGAACTGGGATACGACCAGCACCTCTCCGCCTACATCGGTAATTGACAGGTTCGTCTTGCCCTCTTCATCTGCAAAGATCCGCAAAGTTGAAAGCTTCTTCACATAGCGGTCAACCATCTCCTTTGTATCTCCCTCTGCCACACCGAGCAGAAGCAGATAGCCCTTGCCGATGCTTCCGATTGTCTCTCCATCTACTTTTACGGATGCGTGATTGACACGCTGTATTACGATTCGCATGATTTTTCTCCTGTTGTTCTTGTTTAATTTTTTCGACAGAAATCAGATATTCTATGTTGTTCTTATCTGTCTCTGTTTCTTGCTAAGCATCCCTATTATACATATGCTTTTTCCTTGTTTCAACCATGTTTTTCTTTCCTCTTTTTTATATTTGGAGCAATCTTGCTGTTTTGCACACATCTGCTCCAACCCGCTTGCTTTCCTCTTCCTTCCACTTGGAGTAATCTTCCGGTTTAACTCACTTCTGCTCCAACCCGCTTGCTTTCCTTTTCCTTCCACTTGGAGTAATCATCCGGTATAACCCACTTCTGCTCCAACCCGCTTGCTTTCCTTTTCCTTCCACTTGGAGTAATCTTCCGATTTTGTACACTTTTGCTCCAACCCGCTTGCTTTCCTCTTCCTTCCACTTGGAGTAATCTTCCGGTTTTGCACACTTTTACTCCAACCCGCTTGCTTTCCCCTTTCTTCCTCTTGGAGTAATCTTCCGGTTTTGCACACTTTTACTCCAACCCGCTTGCTTTCCTTTTCACTCCCACTTGGAGTAACCTTCCGATTTAACCCGCTTCTGCTCCAATTTACCCGCTCCCACAATTTCACCCATTGGAGCAAATTTTCTATTTTAGGAAAATTCCCCCAATCCACGCATATACTTTCTCAGGACATAGTATAAATTTCCAAAAAATCCATAAACTATATGCATATCTGCATGAACCAACTAACCCAAGAAAGGACAAACCAACATGAAATTCAAAACCAACGCCATCCGCTTTCTATTTATCTCCATCCTCGGAGTGTTGCTGCATTTCACCTACGAATGGTCGGATCAAAACCGCATCGTCGGGCTGTTCTCTGCCGTCAACGAATCCACATGGGAGCATCTGAAGCTGCTCTTTTTCCCGATGCTTCTGCTCACGCTGGTCGAGCTGTTCTTCTTCCATGAAAAAATGCCAGCCAATTACCTCTGGGCGCGTACCCTCGGAATCTTGTCCGGCATGATCTTCATCGTCGCAGTCTTCTATACACTGAACGGCATCCTCGGCAAGAACTACGACTGGATTAACATTGTATTATATTTTGCAGGCGTTGCATTCGCCCTCTTCGTCGAAAATGATGTCTACCGAAACGGGAAGGCAGAAAAGCTCATCCTTTCTTCCGCGATTTTGCTCCTCTTAACCGCAGCATTTTTCACCTTTACGGAATATCCACCACAGCTCGGCATTTTTCAGGAAATAAGCAACTAAGTAAACCCGGTCTCTCTACAGAGACCGGGTTTGCAACACATCTTTTTCTCGAAAATACAGCAATCCGGTTACCAGCACACTGACTATCCCGAATACTGCCAGCAACATTCCACTGTCCGGACGTATTCCCTCATAGTCTATATACGAACTCCTGATCCACATTGTATAGTTTCCTGCCAGCCACCAGCATGTATAATATGCGGATATGATATAGATTCCACATGTTGCTGCAAAACTAACCACTGGTGTCAGAAGAAAACTCAACAGCATTTGTAACTCCGTCAACATCATCGAAACGGCAAACGGAAGTATCACCGTAATCAGCCACACATCTTTCCCACTTACATACTTCACAGAATCTCCAAACATTCCCTGCATAATATCGACAGACCATCCAGCGCGGATATCTGCGCCATGCGCGTATGCAACAGCCACACACGACAATGCAATGATCAGATAATACAGCGCCACACTTACCATGCACCACAGCATCTTTGCCACCCACCACTTTCGGCGTGACCCCGATGCCAGAAACACTGCTGTTCCATATTCGTTATAATCCTTGTACGGATAGTACGCCGTGATATATGCCATGCCGATATGCAGCATAAACCAGCTTATCGGTATCATGAATTCGGATTCTGGTGTGAATTTGTAAATATACATTCCCTGCATGATATACATATAGTAATCAACGGCTGTTCCATGTCCATTGATGACCCCCTCCCCGTACAGTTGTGCGATATAGGTTGCCAGACCGGAACTCATCAGAAACACAACAACCGGAACAACCAGAAATCTTCCCATATGCCGCAGTGTTCCGATCCGCATGTCACGCCAGAATATTTTCAGTGTCTTCATCCTGCATTCCCCCACTTTCCTGCTTCGTAAGCCTTCTGCATTCCACGATCCGCCCTTCTTTCATCTCAATGATCTCATCACTCAGATATTCCAATTCCTCCTTATCATGACAGGCTATCAGGATCAGATGATCTTTCTTCTTTAATTCCACCAGTACCTGCTTTACCTGTTCCACACTTGCTTCATCCAGTGCATTGATTGGCTCATCCAATACTATGATGTCCGGTTCTCCCATAATTGCATTTGCGATTCCAAGCTTCTGTTTCATACCAAGCGAATACTTCCGGTATGTACGTTTATCTTCCGCGGACAATCCCACCCGCTCCATCGCATATGCTGCATCTGCTTTTGTGACACCCTTCCGCAGAGATGCCAGCATACACAGATTTTTGTAACCTGTATACTGTGGAAGGAACGACGGATTCTCGATCAGTGCCCCGATACTTTCCGGAAACTCGATGTCTTTCATCAATACCTTTCCATTTACACTTACCGTTCCCGACGTAGGAAGCATAAGACCACACACCGTCCGCATAAGCATCGTCTTTCCACAGCCGTTTTTACCTTTCAGTCCATAGATACATCCAGAACTAAGTTTCAGATTCACATCTATAAGAATCGGTACTTTATGGATTGTTTTTTCTATATGCTTTAATTCTATTTCTGTCATAGGACGTTCTTTCTCCTTCCTTTTTTTATCATCCATGTCACCGCCATGATTACCAGCCCGGCAAAAATCACAACCGCCTGCAGACCGGATGATACAATCCTCTGCTGCGGGTTCAGCATCTCTACCAGTGAGAATTTCCCATCATAATTTTCCAGCATCACGGTACTCCAGATGATATATGCGACAAATGGCAGTACCACCGTACTGAACAAACTTTCCACATGCTCTGCCACACAGATGCCGAACAACGCAAGCACCCCTGCATACACCCCATCAAATACGATATATGCAAGCGCATACAAGGCTCCATTTTCTGCAAAAAGATCTGAAAACAAATTGGCATCCAGTATCCCTGCCGTAAGGAATTCCAGCCGTTCCGGCGCCCGAAGCGGATATATCGTCATAACCACCATCATATCAATCAACAGCGGAATCATGACCGTTATCGCCCCCATCGTAAATACAACAACTGCTTTTGCCGTATAATACGACCGTCTGGATGTGGAAAGCAGGATATTTTTCAGATATCCGCTCTTCAGATCTTCATAATAAGAACCAGCATAAGGAAGTGCCGCAATCACAGGAAGCAGGATATAAAAAAGACCGTTCGTCACAAACTGATAGTCTGTTCCGATCCATGCCTGCAGAAAAACCTTTGTACTGATTTCCTGCCGGAACGCCTGATAAAACAGCAGGATATCCGCTACCGCGATCCCGATTCCGGCACACAGGGCAATATAAAACCCTCTTGAACGAAATGCCCTGTAAAATTCAAATCTCATGATCCGTTTCATGCCGCGCCCCCTTTCTGCCCCTGTTCCGGCTTCACGCCTTCCATCTGCATACTTTCTGTCTGCGGCTTCGGTAAATGGATACGGACAGCATCCGGATACATCGACAGGACATATTCAAACTCCATATCCGAAAGCTCATCCCAGGTCTTTTCGCGGAAGCACGACTTAGAAACCGGTGTTACCAGCCAGAACTTTTCGGTCTCTCCGGGTGCCAGTTCTTGCGACGAAAACGTATTTATGCCGGCTCCCATATAGGGATCATACACGCTGTACCAGCCTTTGCATTCAAAGCCATCCCCCATATTGGCAAACACCTCATCCCATGTGATTGAAGCATCGGATTCATTCCGTATCTCAAACTGCAGACACAGTGCTTTCTTTGTATCTCCCATATCCGTGTCAACTCCAAACTTTGCTTCATACGCCGCTTCGTCAAGCAGCAGGAACTGTAGTGTGCGAACCACCGCCGGTCCGTTGTAAAACTCCTGTCCGTACTCGATATATTGAATATCCGTTTTCATATCCCGGTTCAGATTGATCACCCGAATTCCCCATATCAGTAGCACAAACAGGATTGCAAATACCATTATCTGTCTTTTCATACACTATTCCTCCATCCCCGGAAGATCATCGAGCAGGACACTCGTCTCATATTCTGCCGGATTCACCCACACATCATCCATGCTCGGGCTGATCAGTCCCGCATAAATAAACTGGTCGGACGGATAGATCCTGTCTCGTCGTACTTCAAATCCGACAATGCAGTCCAAAACTTCCCCCGGCTGCAAGCTGTATGTAAAGAAGCTGTGCACGCGGTCATCCCCTCCCGTGTGCTGGGAAGCAGAAAAATAACATACACCATCATAATAATCATATGCCTTATGAGTGGTATTTGTAGCTATCAGCCGAAGTTCCGTCAGATAGACATCCCTTACCTTATCCTGAGATTCATTTTTGATCTGCATCTTCACAAAATAGTAGTCTGTTTTCGGGTGTCCCATATATCCACTATCATTTATCGACTGGACGTTCTCATCATATATTGCCGAATACTCTTCGACTGTATAATCCGTCTTTGAAGTAAATATATCCTTTAATGCCGGTGCCTCCTGCATCATTTTTTCAAAATCATATGTCCATGTCTCATAGTTTGCATCTGGCAGTTTTCCATCTGTGAAGTTCTCTGCCGGGTATTTTGTCTGTGTCTCGATCTCTGTATCTGGAATCACGTCCAACGCTAAAAATGAGTAGGTCACATTTCCCTGTGTAAAAGAATGGTGATCCTCGGTCTTTCCTGATGTCCCTCCATCACTTATCTCTTCCCTGTCATCCCCCGTCTGTGTTTCAGTTGTTTCCGCCTGTGCCTGCTGTTCGTCTTGATACCGTTCAAATGGATACTGCTTGTCTTTCTCGTTTTTTGATATGTACACAACACCTGCGGCTCCCGCAGCAATGATAACTACGCCAAGAATGATCCACTTTATCTTCTTCATATTCTTTCCGCCTTCCCATATCCGGGTGCCGGATGACCGACACCCGATATCTGTTTAATTAAACACTGTATAATTTCTGGTAGAATCCGGACTCCATACACCGCTTGTATTCAGATTCTGATGTTTCTCGCGCGTCATCCGTAACTTTGCCTTTCTATATCCGGATTCATATACATGATTTGTGATACTTCCCTGAACCCCAAGAGGAATTCTCACATTGTTCGAACATATTTGGTAAGTTGTTGCTGCCTGACCATAGTTTTGTCCAAGCACTGAGTATCGAATTGCAGGGCCCGAGGTCGGATAAACATACACCTTCGTTGTGTCGGTTTTATCCCTCCAATCTGTTGTTCCCGAACCATTTGCACTATTATAACTAAATGGCGAATCGCCTGTATTAGCAGCTTTCGCATTAAATCCTATTCCAACCACTGCTGTAACCGACAGCATCACCGTCATAGCTATTGTAGCCACTGTTTTTCTTAAATTTTTTCTCATAATTCATTACCTCCTCTACTGTACTTTTCCACTTTTCTTCAATACTTCTTCCAGCCCCTCTGGTTCTTCTGGTTCATACCAGCTTCCACGACAGCATTCCGGCGCAATAGTTGCTACACCAATCGCGAATGCGCATAGCTTTCCACTATGCCTGACAAGAAATTCCAGTACTTTTTTCATGCTCTTTTCCTCCTGTAAATAATTATTTGAGTTTCTTATTAATCCCATTCTTATCCTATCATACGCACAGATGCTCCTTTCATTTTTTCTGCGAATGGTCAAAAACGGGGGGTAAAGTGCATTTCACCCCCCGTTTTTGACCATTTACGGGAAATTATATATTACCAATCATTCTATGTTATGATGCTTATATGGAGGTAAATCGAATGAAAATCACAGAAACACTCAGCGTAAAAATCACGGATATATTTATCGATAATCACGTTCTACCGTTTCAGCAACGGGCAGCTTACATATACTGCTTTGACTTCTGTTTCGACTTATTCCTATATAATCTCAGCCTTCTGATTCTTGGAATGTTTTTCCATCATGGATGGCTGGCACTTGTCTACGTTTTTACAATGTCTCCACTCAAGATGCTTGCCGGAGGCATGCATGCATCTTCGCGCAGCATATGTGATATTATTTCTTATCTCACCTTCTGTATTGGAATAATTGTCACGATCTATCTGCCAGTCCCTGCAATCCAGACATTTCCATCCTTCTGGTGTTTCTGTGTATTGCTGATTGCCATCATCATCCTTGCACCTGTAGATACTAAAAGCCATCGCCTGACTCAAAAGAAGAAACGTCGATTAAAATGCCTGACTGCAATATATTCGATAATGCTACTAAGCTTGTACCTTATATTTTTTAACTTTTTTAGATTTGATTCTATCCAGATTATGTTCTTTTGTGGTATCGTAATATGGATAAACCAATTATTGGGGCGAATCAGCAAAGGGGGTTCTCGATGAAACTGAACATTGCAATCTGTGACGATGACGAAGCAGCAATTGAATATTTAAAATCCTGCATCACGCATTTTTATTTTGCGTTTGATGTGGAGGTCTCTGTCTCTACCTTTACAAGCGGAAGAGCATTCTTAGATTCCTATACGGAGAAAGGACAATATCAGTTGATCTTCATGGATGTAGAAATGCCGGAGCTAAACGGTTTGGATACCGCAAGCATCCTGCGTTCCACCATCGACCGTTATGCCTTGCTCGTATTCGTGAGCAATTATCCGGAATACATGCAAAAAAGCTTTACCGTCCGGGCATTTTACTATCTGACGAAGCCGTACACCACAGAGGATGTCGAACAAGTTCTGCAAAATGCGATAAACGAAATCGAACAAAGTCATACGATCTATTCCATCGTTTCTACCACAGAAGGGGAGATGACGATCTATATTCAGGATCTTCTCTATATCGAGGTTGAAAATAGTGATGCACAGACATTACTGTTTCATCTTACGAACCGCACGATCTCTGTACGCGGAACGCTTGCCTACTGGCAGGAAACGCTTGCCTCCCGGCATTTTTACAAATGCTACCGCAGTATCCTGCTGAACCTGAAGCATGTCCATTATTTTGAGAACAAAGATGTACGATTGGATAACGGAGAACGCCTCCCACTGAGCAGAAATGCCAGACGGGAGCTGCTTTCCATCTACATGAATCACATTGTAGAATTAAATGATTTAGATTAGGGGGAGAACTATGTATTACGCGATTGAAGCACTTACCTATCTCTTTGATATGGTCATAATTATCATCTATATGAACGGCATCTTTCATAAGGAAAATCGTCGTACCGCTTATCCGCTCTATATTGCGTGCTTCCTTATTATGGAGGTACTTATCTATGTAAACCAGGCTCTGTGCACCGGACTGCCATCCAAGCAATTTACAATAGCCACAAGCACCGTAAGTCTGCTTACGACCTTTGCCCTGACCTTCCTATACAGGACGCGCCTGTCAAACCGCATATTTGTATCCATTTCCTTCCAGATTCTTGCTCTGCTTGGAGAAAGCTTTTTCCTGCTTCTGGTGAAAATAATAAACCCGGCAGTTATAGATCTCCCTCTCCGCCAGCTTTCGATCCTCATGAATCTCGGTTCCAAGATCATGCTGTTCCTGTTGATTCTGGTTGTGATTTTCTTCTGGAACCGACACATAAAATATCACGATTATAAATACAACCTGTTATTATTTACGACGCCCGTGCTTTCTCTGGTAATTACCCTTTGTATTCCTGTCCGCAGCAATTACCAGTCAAACAATGCGTACTATATGATCATCGCCTATTTTGCGATTGCCCTGTTAAATATATTGAATTATTGTCTGTTGGATAATTGTTTTAAGATGGAGCAGATCAAGGACGAAAACCTTTCTATGCGCAGACAGATTGATTTTCAGCAGGAAAAATATTTCCAATTGGGAACCGCCTACAAGAAAACCCGCAGCATCGTACACGATATGAAGAACCATTATTTTGCAATCTCCGAGATGCTCAAGCAACAACAGACGGAGCAGTTAGATGCATATCTTCACTCTGCGATCAACGACATAGAAGCGAATTATATCAGTGTCAACAGCGGCAACCTTGTATTGGATGCCTTCATCAGCAGCTTCGAGATGCTCGCAAAAGAGAAGCAATTTGCCTTTTCCCAAAAGATTACATTGCAACCAACTCAGATTCCGGTCTCGGACTATGACCTGTGTACGATCGTCGGAAATATGCTGGATAACGCATCCGAAGCGGTCTGTAAATCCAGAAATCCGAACCGATATGTACATTTCAATGTATGTATCTCTGAAAATAATACGTTTGTTATACATATGCGCAACACCTGTCTGCCGGAAGACCAAATAAAAAAGTACCCGGATCACCGAATGGATCACGGGTACGGTCTGGCAAATATAAAGATCATCACGGAAAAATATCATGGTTACATGCGGAGTCAATATATCGAGGATTCCTTTGAAACCATGATCGTTATTCCGATTCTTAACAGAAAACGATATTTTTAACGTTCCTCTTTAATCATAAGCAGGCATCCGGCAAGCAACAGGACACAGGATATCCAGATTGCATGCACGCCGATCTGCATTGAGCAGATTCCACCGGCACCGGCACCGACTGCAAAGATCAATATGATTCCATAGTAATGCAATGCCTTGCGAAGTGCCCCCTTCTGGTGCTCCCGGATATAGACGGACAGGCTCTCGGTTCCGCTTCTTAAGTTTCCGATACACATCGTGCTCGCATAGCCATAGCCATTTACCTTCCGGAACGTCTGAACCTGCATCGCACAGGCAAACGACACGAGCATCGTCGCCGCCATGTTGAACTTCTGCGGCATAAAACCAACCGCTAATAAAATCAATATCTCAATCAAAACAACGATCTGCCGCCAGTGGATCTTCCTCGCATTCTTATAAGTATGTCCAATCCGTTCTGCCACGAGTACACCAAATGCAAACGCAAGCACCGGGAACAAGTAGTGCAGCGCGCGCATCCAGTTTCCTTCCATCAGATGCTGGCTCATCAGCACAACATTTCCGGTCTGTGCATTCGAGAATACGCCATTTCGCACATTGTATGTGTACGCATCCTGAAATCCCCCTGACAACGCCAGAATCGCACTTAATAAGAATGTCTCCGACGTCTGAATCTTTGCATGTCTTGATAATGTCTCCATCGTAGTTACCTCTATATATTTCTCTTTTCAAAATATGCAAGTTGTAAACAAATCTTTTGCAACTTCGTTACAGTTATGATACAACTTCGATGCAATAATACACTATACTGCAAGCAGATACAAGAGTGAAATATCTAAACTTACTTCAATCCGCGTTTGTTTTTAAAGGAGGAATGGCGATGACAACCTTAAATATTCGGATTCGTGCTTTGGAACACAATATCGAGATCATCAAATCTCTGGCTGCTGACGCACAGATCATAGCCGTATTAAAGGGGAACGCATACGGCTTGGGGCTGTGCAAATTTGCGACATTCTTACAGGCACGCGGAATCCGACATTTCGCAGTCACGGAGCTTGCGGATGCCATCGAACTTCGAGAGAAAGGAATCTTCGGGGAGATTCTGCTTCTGACACCACTTTATCATCCAGAAGATATTACACGCGCAATCAAACACGACATCACACTCAGTATCACAAGCGTTTCATGCGGGCAGATCTTGGAGGATACTGCCGCACGCTTAAATCATTTTTGCGCCCATGCGCATCTGTGCATCGATACAGGCTTTGGGCGTTATGGTTTCTTATGCAGCAAAACCTCGCAGATTGGCGACATCATCAACACTGTACATGCCATGACGCACGTGCAGGTCACAGGAATCTATTCCCATTTCTACGCCGCATGTTGCAAGAATGAGCGATTTGTCAAAAAGCAGTTTGAGGATTTTAACAACCTTTGCACTACTCTGACGGACGCAGGGATTCCACTTGGGATACGTCATATCTCCTCCTCTTCCTCCCTCGTCCGTTTTCCGTATATGAATCTGGATGCGGTCCGTATCGGTTCCGCATTTCTCGGTCGTCTCGCTGTTTCCAATTCCTGTGGATTTGAAAATGTCTGCGACCTGACAGCAAGTGTGGACGACGTATATGAGCTTCCTGCCGGACACAATATCGGCTACGGCAAAACCTGCCGTCTGACCAAAGCTTCTACAACGGCTGTCGTATCGGCTGGATATTTTCACGGACTTGGTATGACACGCGAGACTGCTCCGAAACATCCCTCGCCGCTTCGTCTGCTTCGCCTGTGCAAGCATGCCTGCTTCCAGAAAAAACAAACGGCAGAGTTTGAAGGTCAAACCCTGCCAGTTCTTGGTCAGATCAGTATGAATTCATGTATCTTAGATGTGTCCAAAGCTCCCGTCTCTATCGGGGACTCTGTGACATTCCGGATCAATCCGCTCTTTGTGAATTCCGCAGTTCCACGGGTGTACTGCTAGATTATATAGAAAGATCAATCGGTCCATCAAATTTATTGATCTTCACACCATTTACAAGTAAGTCATCGCTGATTTCGATAACGATGCAATTTTTTCCGTCAATCTTTCGTACCTCAATTGCATCCGTCTGTTCAACCGGAAGGGAAACCTCTGTCTTGCCCGACTTGATCTTCAGCTTATTGCTTCCTTCGAACACATTGCTTAAGAGTACCTTTCCGTTCTCTTCGGTTGCCTCATCGAAGGTCTTCGTGAACGCCTGAATCTCCTCTTCCTCAAATCCGCTTTCCTCTAAGATACGCGCCGTTTCTTTCTTATCAACCACGACTTCCTCCTGGCTGTCCTTTAACTCCATCTCATGCTCCCGCATGTTCGAGTAGATTGCCTTCGCCTTATCAAATGTCATCTCCTCCACGGCTTCAATGGCATTGATAAACATCTCGTTCTGCTTACCCGCGGTCGCCGGAATCTCACAGCCAAACACATCCATAAGTAGGCTGTCATTTAGCTCAGATGGTTTCTTCGTATAGTAAAGCGCTGCGTGCACATCACTCATCCGCTCGTTGAATGCCGGGAATAAGAATCCATTCATCGGCATCTCGACCATCATATTCCGCATCGCATTCTCCAGACTGTTATCGACCGGGTTGTACATCAGACCTGCCTTCGATGGTTTGAGTGGACAAAGTAATGTCAGGTTGAACTTGTACACGACATCGGATGCATCCTCCATCTCGATTCCGTCCGCGGTCTTTCCCGGTACATCGTAGACACCATACACCAGCATAATATAATAATTATCCACATATGCATACGAATCGCGGATCTTCTCAAAATATGCCTGCAACACCTGTGGCTCTTTCAGCTCGCTGTTTAACACCTGCATGAGTGTATCACGGTTTGGCACAGCCACTCCATTTTCTGTACGAAATACAAGATTCAGCAGATTCTTACCAATCCGCCCGGACAATCCCTTCTTGATCAGATCAAAGTATTTGTGCTGTTCTTCCTCCTGCAAAACAAGGAATTTGCCTTGCTCCAAAATATGCATCTCTTTATTCGCATCGACATAGCATCCGGCAAGCCCGTGAATGCAGCAGTCGTTCTTCGTCATAATCTTCTTGATCTCAGTTACTTCGCTCTGTATCATGTTCTATCTCCTAACTCTGATTTGTTCTTCATCCAAGTTAAACCACAATGGGCTGTTTTTACCACACACCAAAAAAGAAAAGGCACTGCCAAATCACGAGCAGTGCCTTTTTCTTTCGCAACTTTACACTGATTCTACTTTAACCTGATAATGATAGCATAAAATCACCGGCATTTATACCATATATTTACTTTATTTTATAAATCCGTTATATTTCGAGCCACATAGACACCGCTGGCAGATGCATGTGACAACGAATGTGTGATTCCACTGCCATCTCCGATAATATATAGTCCCTTATGACGTGTCTCCAGTTTCTCATCCACATCAACTTCCATATTGTAGAATTTGACTTCCACGCCATAGAGCAGTGTGTCCTCATTTGCTGTACCCGGTGCAATCTTGTCAAGCGCATAGATCATCTCGATAATGCCATCTAAGATACGCTTTGGAAGCACCAGACTCAGGTCTCCCGGTGTTGCACTGAGCGTCGGTGTGATAAACGCCTCATCAATCCGACTCTGTGTCGAGCGCCTGCCTCGGATCAGATCACCAAACCGTTGTACGATAACACCGCCACCAAGCATGTTGCTAAGTCTGGCAATACTCTCACCATACCCATTTGAATCCTTGAACGGCTCTGAAAAATGTTTTGCCACAAGCAATGCAAAATTTGTATTCTCCGTCTGCTTCTCCGGATCTTCATAGCTGTGACCATTTACAGTGATGATGCCATTTGTATTTTCATTTACAACAGCCCCCTTTGGATTCATACAGAAGGTACGCACGCGGTCGCCGTATTTCTCAGTCCGGTACACAATCTTGCTCTCGTAAAGTTCATCGGTCAGATGCGCAAATACAACTGCCGGAAGCTCCACGCGCACACCAATATCCACACGATTTGATTTCGTTGGAATCTCCAGATCATCGCAAATCTTCTCCATCCATTTGCTTCCGCTTCGTCCAACCGATATGATGCAATTCTCACATGTATAGGATGCATCCTTGCAGACAACCGTGTAGCCGCCCGCCTCTTCTGCGACAACCGAATTCACTGGTGTATCGAAGAAAAACTCCACCTTGTCCTTCAGATACGCATACAGATTTCCAAGCACGACATAGTTGATATCCGTCCCCAGATGACGTACAGATGCATCAAGCAGATGCAGATCATTCTGAATGCATACCGTCTTGAACCGTGTACCCGCCGTCGAATAGAGCTTCGTGCCCTCGCCACCATAACGCATATTGATCTCATCAACATACTTCATCAATTCGAGCGATTGTTTCTTGCCAATATACTCATAAAGCGTACCGCCAAAATCATTTGTAATATTATATTTTCCATCCGAAAATGCGCCTGCACCACCAAACCCGCTCATGATTGAGCAGCTCTTACAGCCGATACAGTTTTTCACCTTATCTCCATCAATCGGGCAATGCCGTTTGTCCAATGCATGTCCTGCTTCAAACACAGCAATCTTTAAATCTGAATTTTTGTGTACCAGTTCATATGCGGAGAAAATACCGCCCGGTCCTGCGCCAATTACAATCACATCATACTTCATAAATAACCTCCCAAATCAAAACATAAAAAAGGACCACGAAACATTTGTTTTCGTAGTCAACTCTTTACGGTAGCTGGTAGAAACGTTCAACCATATTATGAACATATACGCCTATTTGATTCATAGATCTAATTTATTCTATCATAATAAATAGGAATACACAATCGTTTTTTCTCTTAACGACCTCAAAAAACATACAAAGGTGAGAGAATTATATGATATAATGAAGCACGCTGATGCGTGCGCAGGTCATCACGCTGACGCGTGGTGACATATGATATAATAGGTAGTGCGCTGACGCGTGGTGGCAAGATATAATATCCTTGCCAGAAAAGATTTCTCTATGAGAGAGATAAAGAGATGAGCCCTTCATGGATCTTCCTCTATCTTGGAATGTTAGAGAAAGGGACGAATAGTATGTTAGGAGATGTTTTTATGTCGATTGATATTAAATGGGATGAAAATGCTAATGTATGGATTGCAATTAATGATGAGTTAGGGATAACATTAGAAGATGCTTCTTATGATAAGTTGATTGATAGGCTAAAAATTGCAATTCCAGAAATGTGCAAACTTAATAATATAAATGTTTCATATTTTTATATTAAAACCGCTACTCGTATGATTACGTGTACATTGTAGAAATGTCTAAAAGAATATGGGGGGGAGGTTGACTTCAATCAAAACCACAGAGCTACATAGAAATAAACAACGGGGCAGGCTAATTTAGCCTGCCCCGCCGAACTTTATAAAAAAAGATGAAGCTAAGGCCGACGACAAGAAAACAGAGACAACTCAGCAGACAACAACTCAGCAAAATACAGAACATCAGCATGTATGGGTTGATCATAAGAAAACTGTACACCATAAAACGATGAATATGAAGATAGAACTATTCTGTTTGCCATTCTGTCAAGTGGTTTTGAGATATTTTTTGAAAAATCTCCAAAGCGCATAGCTGTGCGTAAAGTCAATCAGGCAACCTCCGCTTCCTGCAAAACCATTGCTTCTTTTGCAATCAGAGCCTTTACAAGCTCCTCCTGCGTATGCTTTGCGTTCTCTGCGGGCATTGCGTTGACAACGAAAATCGTGCCGCCGATTCTCTCCACAAAGCCGGTTTTCATATTCTCCACGGTCATCACCTCCCTCCGTAAAAATAGGGGCGTCCGTTTCCGAACGCCCCATTACCAGCCGAAAAAGGATTATTCCTTTTCATAGATTGCCTTGAGTGCTGCGTAAAGATTTCTGCCCTCGTCCTCCGTGAGCGTAATGCCCTTGCCGCAGCGTTCGTGGTTCGGATGCCACTCTCGGATGTCCAGCTTGGCGGCATTGCCGTTCCACGAAATGAAGTTGGCTTCCTTGGTGTAGCCCTTGCCATTCTCTCCGAGGACGGCGAGGGGCTTGGTAATCGTGCTTGTAATGTCTTTCATTTTCGTACCTCCGTAATTCAAGTGTTGAAGAAGTTAAAAAGTCGGGATAGTAATGGAAGGGATTATCTTTCCCAATCATTTCTGCCCCGACGGTGTTTGGATTGTTCTTTTCGGGCGGCTGCTCTGTCCTCCCGTTCCTTGCGTTCCTGTGCTTCCTTGATACTGAAAAGCTCCTTGACCTTCTCTACAAAGACCTCCACCAGCTTCGGGAAGTGCTCCAGTGCCTGTAAAAACGGCTGGCATTTTTCTTTGAGCCGGTCATACCGTTCCTGTAATCGTTCCACGGCAGAGGACGCATTAAAATACTGCCTTTGATAGTAGGAAACGCTGCTTTTCAAATCTTGGATTTCGCCACGGCTTGTGATACCCTCCTTGGCAAGTGCCGTGAGCTGCTGATAATCGTCCTTAGAAACGGCAATCTTGCCGGTGATGGTTTTCTGCCCCATACCCTCAATTTCCAGCATTGTTTTGTGGACTTCGTGGGCGGGTTCGTAGCGTACCTGTTCGGCTTCAATGCGCTCCTGAATGTCGGCAAGCCGTTCCTTGTCCTTCTGAATTTGATAGTCCAGGCTGCTCAAATTCTCCGCCGTACTGCCCAGTACACCACGCTCAAAGCCGGTGAAGCCAGCTTCGGTCATATGCCCAAAGAGCTTGTCTTGCAGAACGGAATAGGACTTGCGGAACATCGGTTTTCCGTATTTGCTGATAACCTGCTGTCCGTTTTCGTCCAGCAGAGGGACGGTGTTCTTCCATTTCTTCGAGTGGGAAACTTGGTTAATGACCTCCTTGACCGTACCTCTCAGGGCTTCGTCCTTGCAGCGTTTCGACCACAGGATTTCTTTTCGGACAGTGGGTATCGCCACGATGTGCAGGTGGTAGTGATAGACCGGCTTGCCCACTTCTTCGGACACCGCCTTGTTGATTTCATCGGCGTGCATAACCGCCGACACGATGTTATCCTCGCCGTAAATCGCACAGCCGAAACGGTAGGCTTCCTCGTAGAACTGCTTGGCGTATTCGTAGCCGCCGTGCTCCTCAAAATACCTTGTGTTCACATCAATGACCAGCTCATTAAAAATGGTTGCAGCGGCTTTCTGTCCTCTTGTGGAGATTTTACCCTCATCAATGAGCCGCTGGAAATACTCGTTGTAGGTCAGTCCGCCCGTGTCCTTGAAGTGAACATTGTGGGCAATTCGCTCGGTGTCTACATTGAGATTTGTGTAGCTTTCGTTTTTGCGCTCATTGTGTCGCTCGGTTTTCTGCGCTCCCTCTGCGGAGATTTTCTCCACTCGGATAACGCTCCAATTTCCTTCCGCCATTCTCATCACCTCCAGTCAGCGGAAAGGGCGGGGGTGCGGGTTACGCAACTTTTTCAAAGTGCGTAACCCACTATGACACTTTCAGCTTCGCTGCAAAGATGTCGTGGGCAAGGGCTTTCCTCCCTTGACCTCCCTCAAAACCTCAATCAAATAGGCAGGTCGTCCTCGCCCGTGACTTTCTGCCCATTCTCAATCGGTTTTTCAACCTCCGGCAAAGTCCAGTACCAAAGAAAGCCGTCCTTCACGGAGCGAACTCCGGCTTTCTTTTTGGACTTCTTGTAGGTTGATTTCTTGAAGCCTGCGGCTTCAAGTTTTGCTTCGCAATCGGAAGCCAGCCGCCTACCGCCCGCCAACAGGGAACGGATAAAGTCCGTTGCCGCTTCCTCACGGTCATTCGGTCTGCCCATCCTCGGCGCAGAAGCAGAGAAAGCGTCCTCCGCACTCAGCTCCAGCTCATCAAGAAAGTTCACGCCCTTGTCGGCTACCTCAAAGAGAATAGCCGAGCCCATCGGCGCAAGATTGCTCTTGACCTGCACCAGATAACGCTCGGCAGGATTCTGCTTATTTGCTGTGCGTGTGACGGCAAGAATACTTCTCGCTGCACCGGCAATGTCGATAGAGCCATTGGTGCGATAGAGGGGGCTTGTGTCCTTCGCCTTGTTCATATGGGCGATGATGACGATGGCACAGCCGGTGTCCTTGGCAACGGCAATCAGGTGGTTGAACTCGGCTCTCGTTTCGTTGGCGTTGTTCATCGAGCAGGTGTCACCGATATACGAACTCATCGGGTCGAGGATCAGCAGCTTCGCATTGTACTTCTCCACGGCTTCACGGATACGGTCATCTCCGAAGGTCAGGCTCTTTTCGTCCTCCTTGATGAAGATGAGCCGGTCGCCGTCACCGCCCGCCGAATTAAATCTCGGCACAACGGTATCGTCCGCATCGTCCTCGGTGGTCTGATAGATAACGGTCATCGGCTCACCTTGTTCGTCCTCATCGTCAAAGGGCAGCGGCGCACCCTTGGAAAGCAAAGCGGCAAGAGAAAGCATCAGCTTACTCTTGCCGTCGCCGGGGTCGCCTTGCAGCAGTGTGACCTTGCCGAAGGGGATATAGGGATACCACAGCCAGCGCACCTCCTTGGGAGTGATCTCGCTGGCCTTGATGATTTCCAGCTTTGCTGGGGTATTGTTCGGATAGTCTGTCATTGTCTTGTTCTCCTTTTCGATAGATAGTGTGGGCAGTGAATAACGGTGGCACGGAAGCTCTGCTTGCAGCTCCTTTCGCATTTCCTGCAAAGCTCGTTGTATTTCTTCCTGCCACTCTCATCAAGAAAGAACGCCCATTCTCTCTTGAGATAGTTCGGCATACGGGGCATAACGGACACCTCCTTATCGCTGCCTAATTGCCGATTTGCTCCCGAAACGCAGAAACGCCCAAAACCTGACCCCGCTGTATGGTTTCGGGGCGATTTTGGGCGTTTTCTTTCGATATGAGCGGCTTTGTTTTAGCGGCGGTATCCTTACCGTCCGCCATTCAAAAGCCGCTGTTTGTCGCTTCCGGGTAACAAAAAAGCGCCGTATT
>ERZ1026868.57-NODE-57-length-93639-cov-16.274502_pt1 | contig 93639 bp, 83 predicted proteins | sample MGYA00380164_ERZ1026868 | MGnify/ENA primary metagenome ERZ1026868 (study PRJEB33269, sample SAMEA4719800) | human gut metagenome | biome: human-associated habitat; feature: organic feature; material: feces | place: Cameroon | collected 2013-10 ...
ACGGTCCTAAGGTAGCGAAATTCCTTGTCGGGTAAGTTCCGACCCGCATGAATGGCGTAACGATCTCCACACTGTCTCCAACATAGACTCAGCGAAATTGAATTCTCGGTGAAAATGCCGGGTACCCGCAGCTAGACGGAAAGACCCTATGAAGCTTTACTGCAGTTTCGTACTGGCACTAGGACTCATTTGCGTAGGATAGGTGGGACGCTTTGAAGAGCAGGTTTCGGCTTGCTTGGAGCGGTTGGTGAAATACCACCCTGATGTGTTTTAGTGTCTAACCCGCGTTCTTGAAGCAGGGCGGGGGACAGTGCGTGATGGGCAGTTTGACTGGGGTGGTCGCCTCCCAAATCGTACCGGAGGCGCGCGAAGGTTTGCTCAGGCTGGTCGGAAATCAGCCGGTGAGTGCAATGGCAAAAGCAAGCCTGACTGCAAGGGGGACACCCCGAGCAGAGACGAAAGTCGGTCATAGTGACCCGGTGGCTCCGCATGGAAGGGCCATCGCACACGGATAAAAGCTACTCTAGGGATAACAGGCTGATGCTACCCAAGCGTCCATAGCGACGGTAGTGTTTGGCACCTCGATGTCGACTCATCGCATCCTGGGGCTGGAGCAGGTCCCAAGGGTATGGCTGTTCGCCATTTAAAGCGGTACGTGAGTTGGGTTAATAACGTCGTGAGACAGTTAGGTCCCTATCTACTGTGGGCGTTGGATATTTGAGCGAACTTGACCTTAGTACGAGAGGACCGGGTCGAACGAACCTCTGGTGTACCTGTTGTCGCGCCAGCGGCACCGCAGGGTAGCTATGTTCGGAACAGATAACCGCTGAAAGCATCTAAGCGGGAAGCTGGTCGCAAGATAAGATATCCCCATGAGTTCAGTTCTAGACTAGGACATTGATAGGCTGTCGGTGTAAGCCCTGTGAGGGGTTTAGCTTAACAGTACTAATCGAACCATTGACTTTTTATCTTTTTGCCTTGACTTGATAACAAGTCAGGCGTATGCTTGAAGAGAACGTTGAAGTGATTCTGATACAGAATTACGATGTTCGCTGGATTTATTCTGGTGATTATTGAGCGGGAGTCACCCTCTGTTCCATTCCGAACCAGACAGGGAAACCCCGTATCGCCGATGGTACTTTGGCTTAAGCCACGGAAGAGTAGGTCGTCGCCAGAATAAATCCAGTAGTGATGTAAAAACCGAAATTTAACCGCCCACGTGGCGGTTTTTTATTTGTGCGTATTGCCGGTGTGTGATATAATTCCCGGCATGACACAAGACGAAAAAATACAATCAATTCTGGATCGGATTCAGGAATTATTTGCTCATTCGGTCGGCCCACGCAATCGCCGTGAATATATGCAGCTGCATGGATTTCATGGCATTGATTGGTCATTCGGACTGACGGCGGACGATATCATCAATCGGAAAATTCCGCGCGCCGTTTGTGGGTGCAGTGGAATCGCCAGCGTATTCATCAAATATGCAACCGAGGCAGGGTTGGACTGTGTTGTTCTGCCCACCGCGATGCAAAAGGATTTGGACGGCGCAGCCCAAGATCGTAAAAATGGTGAACGAGAACGCACAATAAACGGTCATCAAATTGTTGCGGTGCGCGATGCGAATGGTATTTGGCGTGCATTTGATCCGGGAAAGCCCGAATTGAAATACCTGGATACGCCGGTCACGGTTGGCACAATCATAAACTTTAATTTTGGTGCATGTCGCATAACGGCGATTTTATCACCATCGGAATATGAAAAAATAGACACATACAAGAAATTACGCGACATCAATGTAAATGGTGGCGCCGAAAAAAGCACGCCTTTGCGGGCGGGGTAAAACGGCTGCTGGGGTGGGTGCATATAAAAAATTTGTTTCAACGGGAAAATAACTGATTTACCACCGCCACAACGTGGCGGTTTTTTATTTGCCATTTATTAGGGGCGTGGTACAATTACAGTATGAAGAAATATCGTGATGATTTGACTGATACGCGGGGCAGTTTGCCGCCACAGTTACTGGCTGGGATTCCGCGTGACCAAATTGCCGATTTAACGCGGGAATTTGTTGCCGATATAAACGCACTGGGGGTGGATTTTCATCGCCAATTGGCGGCGTCACCGGCCGTGGTAAATATCAAAGGGTTCAAATTGACCCCGCCACGTCTGTTGGGGCGCGACACAAAAATCGAATATGTTGCCAGTGGCGCACAGGGCAGCGTATATAAACTGACCATTGGGGACAAGCCATTTGCCCTGAAAATCAGTCGCCAGCCGTATTTTATTACGTCTGAATTGGATAATATTCATTTGACGCGCCGTGCGCGCAATGTATTTAATCGGGCGTATATTGGTTCGCAATTTGAATACGACCGTGAAAAATACACATGGATTTTAATGGATTGGGTTGGCGGCAATCGCGCAAACAGTTTCGAACTGGCGCGCGAAAAATTATTCTATGCCAATTTGACCAAGGGGTTGGCATACAGTGATGCGCGTGACGATAATATCAAAGATGGCCGCGTGGTTGATATGGGCGGCCTGTACAGACACGAGGTAAAATTATCGCGCGGCGAAATAGACAAGGTCAAAAAAATGGTCTATGCCATGAAGACCGAAAATTGGGATGAATTTATAACGTTGATTGATATTGCAGCCCAAAAACATCCCGCGATAATAGAATATCTGTTTTTCTATATGAATATGATGCGTTTTGATATGCCGGCGCGATTTGAAAAATATCGCGATATTGTTTCTGCATATTATCGTATGCTGCCAGCCAGCAAAGACAAGAAAAAAACACGTGGTTTATTTCGCTAGATATAATTTTTATCATTGACCTGTTTGCGCGTACGGGTGTAAGATACAGACATATATTTCCACAAGGGAGAGGAAAACGTGAAAAGAAGTTTATTCGTAGTATTTTGTTTGGCAACAATGGTGTATGCGGGTGCTGCGTACGCCGTTGCTGATTGTATAGTGACAGCGTGTCCAGTTAGTATAGAGGATTCAACATATACGGTAGTGGGGCAGGATGCCACCGGTTGTAACAGATATACTTCTACATGTTATTCATGTAATGGAGAATGGATTGTTTATGATTGTACAGATTGTAAAAGTGGATATACACACAGTACACAAACGTTTAATATTTCGCAATATACATCCAAGACCGCTGGTCAATGCACTAAAAACACGGGTGTTTACTGCAGCGCCACAAATTATTACGGATCCGATTATCCAGAGATAAAGGGTTGTACCAGTATAAAGGTACAAAAGTTCGGTGGTGAAATTGTATCAACATGTGAAAAATGTGACACTGGATGGCTGCTTGTCTCTCGAGAGCTATCAGTTGCTGGTTGTTCTAATAAATATACATACGAAACATGCGTCAAAGATCTGGTAATAGAAGATTGTAACTCTGATAATTGTAAGTCTGATGAGGATTGGCTTTTGGCGGGTTTGGCGGGTAACAATTATGTGCAGAAAACGAATCGTAGTTGTAGTTTTGGGCGTTGTAAGGAAGTTGTGGTGTACAGTTGCGCATCCGGTTATTATGGAACAGCCACTGCAACATCGCAGGATTGTCATGCATGTCCAGATAGTGGCAAATCCGCGCCTGGTGACAATACTGTAATCACCAAGTGTTATTCCACAGGTGGTAAAGACGCAGCGGGGGATTATAAGTTTGAGCCAGATTGTTATTACACGGGACAATAAATAAAAAAGCATCACAAAATGTGATGCTTTTTTTATAATTTAATCGCGCCTGTGCGAACAACCCGTATTTCGTCCCCGCCGGTTAGGATTGCAACCGTGCTGGGTGCACCACCCATTGGCGCGTATGCATTATCGATAACAATGATTTCTGGAAATTGGGCGCGAATGGCGTCCGCGCTGTCGAGTGGTGGCATACCAGAAATATTTGCCGACGTTGTCGCCAGACAGTGACCGCGCACCACCGCGCATAAATCGTGGAATGGTTTATAGTTCGGCACGCGCACGCCACCGAATGACATGGTGTCTGTGTCTGCAACCGGCACACCCAGTGTCAATGCCCCAGGCCAATACCGCGCCGCCAAATCAAACGCGATTTTTGGATAATCCGCCATATACCCGCGCAGGTGCGCCAGCGAATCTGACATGATAATCAGATGCTTTTCATGTGGGCGATGTTTTGTTTCAAACAGTGCGTCCGCCCCCGCGCGCGTTGGCAATGCGCCCAGCCCCCAAACAGTGTCGGTTGGAAATGCAATTACGCCACCTGCGTCCAAATGCGCGTTCAACTTTTCGATAAATTCTGGATTCGTTAAATCTGTCATAATGACGATAAGTATAAAACGTCACCCGCCGGTGTAAAGTAAAAAATCAGATACTGGGGCCCAAAAAATATGTGGCAATTTGTCCGATTATGAATGCCGCGCACGATACGCCTGCGCACACGCCCAGCATTTCAAACGCGCGGTGTTGCCAATGTCGCGCGCCACGCCGTGCCAGTCCCCAGTTAAATATAAATATTATCATTATCGCCAATGCGAACGTCGCAAACAGTGCCACCGTGCGATTTGCAACGCACGTAAACGGTATTATCAGCACCACGCACGTCAACATATATGCCGCGCCCGTGTACAGCCCTGCGCGCAGGGCGGATTGCCCATCGCCCGCCTTTTCCGCCAGATAGTTTGATGCCGCCATGGACATACTGGCGGTGATTGATGCAATTATCGCGGTCAGCACTATATCGCGGCGGCGCGGCATCGTAAATGCAATGCCCGCAATCAGTCCGGTCAGTGACACCAACGCATCGTGCATGCCCAGCACCATCGCCCGCGCGGGTATAAAATTTTCATTGCGATATTTCATTTTACCCCTTGTTTTGCCAGCATACATCAAACGCGTTTTTCGTGCCCCAGGAATCTATTGATACCCCACACATAAAAAAATACAAATTTCACAAGATTTTTTCTTGCAATCACGGGCTTTTTTGCACAAAATCACAGGGCTTTTTAATTAAAGGAGAAACCATGAGCAATAAATGGGTATACACATTCGGCAATGGTGCCGCCGAAGGCCGCGCAGATATGCGTAATCTGCTGGGTGGCAAGGGCGCAAATTTGGCCGAAATGAATCTGGTTGGTTTGCCTGTGCCAGCGGGGTTCACTGTCACAACAGACGTTTGTACATATTACTATAACAACAACGAAACATATCCGTCGGATTTGATGGATCAGGTGCATGCGGGTATTGCACATATTGAATCTATTATGGGTAAAAAATTCGCAGATATGAATAACCCATTGTTGGTTTCTGTGCGGTCTGGGGCGCGCGTTTCTATGCCTGGTATGATGGACACTGTTTTGAATCTGGGCTTGAACGACGAAACGGTCAAGGCATTGGCGCGTCATTCTGGCAACGAACGTTTTGCGTACGATTCATATCGCCGCTTTATTATGATGTTCTCGGACGTGGTATTGGGCGCAGACATCAATTTGTTCGAACACAAATTGGAAGAAATGAAAGAGGCCAAGGGCTACAAGGTTGACACAGAACTGACCGCAGATGACCTGAAAGAACTGGTCGAACAGTTCAAAGAAATCGGCGTCCAGATTGGCAAGGTTTTCCCACAAGATCCATGGGAACAGTTGAAACTGGGTATCGGCGCAGTATTCGGCAGCTGGATGAGCAAAAAGGCCATCACATACCGTAAACTGAACAATATCCCAGGTGATTGGGGTACGGCTGTAAATGTTCAGGCGATGGTATTCGGTAATTCTGGCGACGACAGTGCAACCGGCGTATGTTTCAGCCGCGACCCAGCGACCGGTGAAAACAAATACTATGGCGAATATTTAATCAATGCACAGGGCGAAGACGTTGTTGCAGGTATTCGTACCCCACAGCCAATGAGCAAAGATAACTCTGGCCGTCTGTCATTGGAAGAAGCCATGCCATCTGTCTATAAAGAATTGTGTGATGTTCGTGAAAAACTGGAACAGCACTACAAAGACATGCAGGACATGGAATTTACAATCGAACACGGCAAATTGTGGATGTTGCAGTGCCGTAATGGTAAACGTACCGCGGCCGCCGCTGTCCGTATGGCGGTTGAAATGGTTGGCGAAGGTTTGCTGACCAAAGAAGAAGCAATTTTGCGCGTTGGTGCAGACCAGTTGAACCACCTGTTGCACCCAATGTTGGATCCAAAGGCCGAACGCGATGTAATCGCAATTGGTTTGCCTGCGTCCCCAGGGGCGGCTGTTGGTCAGGCCGTCTTTAACGCCGAAGATGCTGAAAAATGGGCGTCCGAAGGGAAAAAGGTTATGTTGATTCGCGTTGAAACGTCCCCAGAAGATATCGCGGGTATGAACGCGGCACAGGGTGTTATCACAGCACGCGGTGGTATGACATCGCACGCGGCCGTGGTTGCACGTGGTATGGGTACACCATGCGTATCGGGCTCGCCTGATATCAAAATCGACTATGCTGCCAAGACATTGACCACAACCGCCGGCGTCGTTATTCACGAAGGTGATTGGGTTTCTATTGACGGCGCACAGGGCCAGATTATCCGTGGCGCAGTTCCAACAGTATCTGTGGAATTGACCGGTAATTTCGGCACATTGATGCAGTGGGTTGATGAAATCAAAACATTGACAGTCAAGGCAAACGCCGAAACACCAAAAGATGCAAAACAGGCACGTGATTTCGGTGCAGAAGGTATCGGTCTGGCACGTACAGAACATATGTTCTTTGACCCGTCACGTATTCAGGATATGCGCGAAATGATTCTGGCCGATGACGAGGCTGGTCGCCGCGCAGCGTTGGCAAAATTGTTGCCATACCAGAAAGCGGACTTTGTCGAACTGTTCAAAATCATGGACGGTCTGCCGGTTACAATCCGTTTGATTGACCCACCACTCCACGAATTTTTGCCACACACCGATGCAGAAATCGCAGAATTGGCGGCGCACATTGGCAAATCTGTGGAATTTGTAAAGGCACGCAGCGAAGCATTGCGCGAATCTAACCCAATGTTGGGTCATCGTGGTTGCCGCTTGGCAATTACATACCCAGAAATCTGCGAAATGCAGACACGCGCGATTTTGTCGGCGGCATTGGAATGCAAAGCAGCAGGCACGTCTGTACACCCAGAAATCGAAGTTCCATTGGTTGGTTCAAAGAAAGAAGTCGATATCGTCAAAGCAGTTATCGATGCAACCGCCGAAGCATTGTTCAGCGAGGTTGGTGACCGCGTTGAATACACTGTTGGTTCAATGATTGAATTGCCACGTGCTGCACTGTTGGCAAATGAAATCGCCGAAAGTTGCGCATTCTTTGAATTTGGTACAAATGATTTGACCCAGACAACATTGGGTATGTCCCGTGATGATACTGGTAAAATCTTGGACGAATACCGTGCGCGCGGCGTATATGTCGCAGACCCATTCGCATCTGTTGACCAGTTGGGCGTTGGTCTGTTGATAAAAGACGCTGTTGCCAAAGCACGCGCGACCAAGGGTGATGAAATCCACTTGGGCGTTTGCGGTGAACACGGTGGCGATCCTGACTCTATTGAATTTTTCCATCGGGTTGGATTCAATTCAGTATCGTGCAGTCCGTTCCGCGTGCCAATCGCACGTTTGGCGGCGGCGCAAGCAGCGGTCAAATTCCCACGCAAATAAAAAATGCCCCACACGGGGCATTTTTCATAGAGGGCAATGCACAGAGAGCAGAGAGCAAAGAAGTGCGCCATTCGGCGCACTTGTTTATTTCATGTCAAATATAGATAAAAAAATAAACTCTATCACTTTATCACTATATCACTTACTCACTTTTCATTGCTCTCTGCGCTCTGCTCTTTGCTCTCTCTATTAAACTTTGAACTTTAATTTTATGCTTTTTCGGTGTATAATCGGGGCATGAAAAAAATTGCAGTTTTATCGTTGTTGTGTGCGTTGCCGGTTGCGGCATTTAGTGCGGAAAACCCAATGTTTGGGCGTGATGCGCAAAATTCGCTGGGCCTGTATGTGGCGCAATCAACTGGCAGCGGTACGCTGTTCAAATTGGTTGAACCGTGGCTGTGGGAATTTAATCCGCAAACGCTGTTTATGTTTCAATATGCACAACCGATGGAAATTTTCCGCCTGCCGGCGCGCATAAATTTTGAAGTGACGCAAAACGTCGCGTACCATGGTGATCGCGGTCTGTCATTCTTTGCGGCGGGCGTGTCGTGGGACATTGCATTATTACAGTGGCGCGGTTTTTATACTGGCATTGGTGTTGGGCCATATATGCGCGACTCGCGCGATCGGTGGGTGTCGTCGCGTTTGGTGTTTGGTGAACGCTTTTTCATCGGATATAAAATCGCAGATAATATGACCGTTGAATATTTTACCCAGCATTTTTCAAACGGTAATTTCACCGATACAAATCGCGGTTTTAACTTTACTGGTCTGTCATTCAATTATAGTTTTTAGTTAGAGAGCAAAGAGCAATAAAGCGCGCCAGTTGGCGCGCTTGTTTCTTTATTGTAGTTCCAGAATTTGAACAAATAAACTCTATCACTTTATCACTATATCACTTACTCACTTTTCATTGCTCTTTGCTCTCTGCGCTTTGCTCATTTCTCTATTTACAGCCCCACGCAAAAATGTTATAATTACAACAATAAAGGTGGATGCCGCGTTGGTATCTGCCACGTCAAACAACGGGTTTTCTGGGGATTTCCCCACGAAACGGGAGAATATTTATGACAAGCCGTAACGTCGCAGATTTCTGCAAAAATGCCATGGGAACTGTGTTCTTGTTGGCGGGGGCATTTTTTGTTTGTTCAACGCTGGTGTCAATTCGCGCCGTGTTTGCTGACCCAATCGCGCCGGCAAATGTTCAAATGGGAACGGCGCAATCGCCACGTGCAAACACTGCCAATTCGCGTCGCAATAGTGCGAACGTTGTATCGCGTCGTGACGCCGCCACAACCGCAACAAATACCGCGAACAGCGCGCGCAGCGTCGCGGCACGCACAACAACATCGCGCGCAACCGCCGCAAATACAAATTCATCGCGCAGCGTGGTTGCCCGCACAACAACGCCGGCGCGCACCGTGCGAAATCGTGCAACAACAAATTCTGCGCGCGTATCGTTACAGGGTAACGCAATCCGCGGCAGCAAGACCACATATACCAACACATACACATACCTGAACAATAAATTGTACACGGGTAACTATTCAAACATCATCGATTCAACAACTGGCCTGATTTCGGCGGATGCGTATAACAACTGTATGGAATCATATTACACATGCATGGACGAAATCTGCACCGCGCGTAATACGGCCCAGCGTCGTTGTGCATGCGCTGGTCGTGTCAAGGCATTTGCAGAGGCGGAAACCGCACTGGAATCAGCAAACGAAGAATTGATTAAGGTTTCTGGTGAATTGGCATTGCTGATTGCGAACAAGGGTAAAGATGTATCCGATGCATTCCAACTGACCGATGCAGAAAAGGTTATGAACTGCGTTTCATGGCAGGAAACAACCCAGAAATACGGTGCAAATTCTGACGAGGCCATCGCATGGTGCAACAACCATTCCATCTATGGCGAAAACGGAAATAAACTGAGCACGTGTGCCAAACCATCTTACTGCACCAGCAATGGTAATAACTTTGGATTTGATATCGCGAACATCGACGGTTCGTCCAGTGATATTTTGGCGTCCCTGCAATCATGGGCCGATGCCAAGGAAAATACACTGACAATCCTGACCGACGATACCGACAGTTTGACCGATGCGTTCAAAAACCTGTCTGATGTTGTATCTGGTTTGGCGGGGATTGACGGCGCACTCAGCAGCAGCGATAATCTGAAAGATTCATTGGCGCAAACATGGGGCTATGAATTGTTCGAATATGCCCACAACAATGTTTGCAACCGCGTATTGGATTCCTGCTTTAACGGTATTTATGAGGCATGTGGTACACCACCGTCATCTGGTCGCAAATGTGGCAACGGTGCGTCCCAGTGCCCATATAACTATAACAGTTATGTCAGTGTGTCGAACACCGGTTCTTATGAATTGAATTTCATTACGCCAAATTCTGGCTATACCGCATCGAACAGCGCAACATGCTTTGGCTATTCATCGTCATCGGGCGACCCATATTCAAACCTGCGTGGGCCGGTTGCCGATGCACGCCGCAGCATTATGCAGAAATATGCGCTGGACGCCAACGCGGACTGTGATTCATATGGCGAACAACTGCGCAAGACCGCCCAGAACATCGGCTATCAAAAGGTTGCCGCGCAACAGGCCTTGCAACAGAAACGTCTGGAATTTGCAAACGAAGAAAAGACGTCTATCTTGAACGCCGCGGTCACCGCCAGCACGAATTTCAGCGAATGCATCAGCGAAATTTACGACTGCTATGAAACGCAGGCGAAATCGAACACGTCTTGGACAACGGCACGTATCAGAACATATTGTGCACAGGTTGCAAACGTTCCGCATTGCTATGAAGAAATGATTTGCAATCCGTCAACATCGCCGTTCAAGGCCGTTATTGACAAGGCGGACAATGCCCAGTGCAAGAACACCGCGGATTACACGACCAACACATGCCGCAATATCGTGACACTGAACGATATCTTGAATGGCACGGGCGCGGTGGCGGCAGAATGCACATTTGGTGAAAATATAACATGTGATTCTGCGGCAATGCGTCAGAAATGCTTGCTGGACGCGATTGGTACAGACGGCACCAGCACAGACAAGAACGTCTTGCAAACTTGGAAGAAACCAGAACAATAAAAAACGGGGCATCGCCCCGTTTTTTATTAGAGAGCAAAGCGCAGATAGCAGAGAGCAATGAAGCGTGCCGTTGGCGCGCTTGTTCTGTTCTCGTCGCGGGCCAAGTTCCCCTCCGGTGGAGGGGGTGTCCGCGTAGCGGACGGGGAGGGTTACAGGTTAGTGAATAAGTGATATAGTGATTTAGTTTTAGAACACAAAACTAAAAAACTTGTCATTCCGGTGCTTGACACCGGAATCTAGATAATAACGTTGCGCCAACGGCGCACTTCGTTGCTCTCTGCTCTCTGCACTTTGCTCTCTGTCGGAGCGTCAGCGGAGACGGATGCTCTCTGCTCTTTGCTCTCTTTATTTGTGGTTTGTTGTAAATTTTCGTCAAAATGCTTGACTTTTTGTAAAAAAATGTTACTTTTGTAGCAAGTTTTATACAAAACACAGAACAAGAACAATATAAAAGAGAAAGAAGTATGAGCAATTTCGCAATCTTTCAAACCGGCGGCAAACAGTATCGCGTGCAAGCAGGCGATGTTGTCAAGGTTGAAAAACTGGACGCCGAAGGTACGGTTGAATTTGACCAGGTTTTGATGATTGGTGACAAAATCGGCACACCGTTTATCGACGGGGCCAAGGTTATTGCCACTGTCGTTGAACAGAAACGCGCTGACAAGGTTTTGGTGTTCAAGAAAAAACGCCGCCAGAACTATCGCCGCACACGTGGCCACCGTCAGTATATCACTGTTGTGAAAATCACAGAGATTAAGGACTAAGGAGTTTACTTATGGCACACAAGAAAGCAGGTTCGGCGACCACTAATGGACGCGACTCAGAAGGACGTCGTTTAGGCGTCAAAAAATCTGGTGGCAGCCGCGTTATCCCAGGTAACATCATCATTCGCCAGCGTGGCACATCTGTGCACCCAGGGTTGAATGTTGGTATGGGCAAAGACCACACATTGTTTGCGAAAATCGCAGGCATTGTGAAATTCAAAAAGGGTCTGGGCGATCGCAAGACAGTATCTGTCGAACCAGAAGCAAAATAATAAAAAACGGGGCATCGCCCCGTTTTTTATTAGAGCATAGATAATAGATAGTGCGCCATTCGGCGCACTTCATTGCTCTCTGCTCTCTACTCTTTGCTCTCTTTAACGCGGCGCAGCGTCAGCGGATATGTGTTCATATTTTAACTTTCGTCTTTTATGTCGCTGGTACTTGTGATATAATTATGCCAAGTATGAAAAAGTTTCTGACATGTTTTTTTGCGTTGGTTTGTTTCGCGCCGACGGCGTTTGCCGCCGACACGGCGTCTGTTACGCCATCGCGCGTAATTCCAACCGCAACCAAGTCAGACAGTAATTCGTCACGCACGGTGTCATCGCGTACCGCCACGCGCACGACCGATACCACAACATCTGTGCGCAGTGCCGCGTCATCGTCAAATACCACCGCCACGCGCAGTGCGACGGCCGCCGCACGTGCGTCCAGTGCAAACGGCAATGTCACAACATCACGCACTGGATTGGACGCCGCGGTCAACACCAGCGGTCGTAATTCGCGGGTCGAGGCCGCCAGTATAAACAGCAATCCCGCGGTTCGTCGTTTGGGACTGACGTTGCGCCCATCAACCGCAGAGGTTGGCGGTCGCGCAAAAATCGCCGGCACAGACACCCAGACGGGATCAAACATATCATCGGAAATTCGTAATTTATCAACGCGCGCGGCAACCAAAACGGTCAGTGCGGAATCAATCGCCGATGCCAAGGAACGCTTGGAACAGACCGCCAGTTTGAACAAATCGTGTCAGGAACAATATAACGATTGCATGGATCAATTCTGTGCGGTGATTGATTCTAATCAAAAGCGTTGCAGTTGCAGTGCAAACCTGTCCAAATATACCAAGGTTGAAGACGCCGTCAAAGACGCCAATACCCAGTTGAACGAGGTTGCACAGCGTATCCGTTACGTCGGCTTGTCGGCGGACGAAATTCGCGCGATTATGTCCGCGACCGAGGCCGAAGAGGCCCTGTCCGGCACGGTTGATACAACCGAAACCCGCAATATGCTGGAACAGATTGAGGCATTGATAAAAGACCCAAAGAGTTCCACATCGTATTCATCAGACACGTACACTGGTCTGGACATGGATTTGGACTTTACGGCCGATACCAGTGATTTATTCAATCTGGATTTCCTGAGCACGAATACAGGCAGTTTTTCAAACCTGCGTGGCACGGAATTGTACAATGCCGCGAAAAAGCGTTGCAACACCGTCTTGACCCAGTGCAAAGAGGTTGGCGCAACGTCACAGCAGATTACCGGTAATTACGATTTGGCAATCGACAAGGATTGCATTTCGTATGAACAGGGTCTGACCAAGATGAACGAAACATTGGTGTCCAATGTGCGCAGTGCAAATCGTATGTTGCAAAAGGCCCGATTGGCCGTATTGCAAAACAAGAATCAATATGATGCCAAGGGTTGCATTGGTGCGCTGGACGCGTGCATGACCGACGACATGGTGTGCGGTGATAACTATGTAAAATGCCTTGACCCGACCAAGGTCTATATTGATGAAAATGGCAAGGTTGTATTGGGCCAAGATATTACGGACATTACCGCTTTTATGAAGGGGTATAATAACGCAGGTATTGATGCAAATTTCTTGCAAAAGTCATATGGTATGCCAATCAACCAGACAAGTTGCAAGACCACACCAACCGAAAGTACACCGGTCGGCAATAACGGTGCATGTATTGCGGGGTACCTGATGCACAAAATCGGAACGAAGCAAAAAGTTACCGACGAAGGGTTATGCCGCGCGGTTCTGGACAAATGTCAGGCATACACATATGACAAGAACGGCAATTATATGCCATACAATGACATTGTTGTGAACTATGTCCAACGTGCGCTGGTCAATGTTCGTGCCGCCCAGCAACAGATTATATCGGACTATGCATCGTCATGTATGCTGGATATCGCAACATGCTATAACCAACAGGTAACACAGGTCAACGCATGGTCGTCATCGGCCAGCATCGGCAGCGTGTACAACGTAATGCGTGGTGCGTGCCGTAATGTTGCGTTGACATGCGCATATGCCGTCTTTGCTGATGATACAACGGGCTTGTGCAACAGTGACGATAACTGTATCGAGAATATTTCCGAAATGTTCTATCAGTCATTGCTGTGTCCAGATAATTCGACATACGCAAAAACGCCAGGCACAGCAGGTGTGAACAGTTATGTAAATGACCGTTGTGTATGTAACAAGGGTTATACACCATTCAGTGGTCAATGCTTGGCAGAATGTGTCAAAGATATAGAAATACGTAACAGTTATGGTACATGTGTTTGTATCGACGGATACACACGTGTCAATGGGATTTGCACGGCAAATAAATAAAAAAACGCCCAAATGGGCGTTTTTTTATTTATTTAACTTTTCCATAAATGCGTTGTGATTTTCCAGTTCATCTGGGTGCGCTGGGAATGTGCGATGTGGAAAATCGCCACCTGTTTTTGGCGTCTTCAAAAACGCATCGTGTTGTTTTGCAATAATTTCACTGATATCTGGGGCGGGGGCTGTGTTTTCCAATTCCTTGTACACCTTGGCCAAGATTTCCGCGTCAATCAACGCGCCGTGCGCGTCGGCACGCGCGGTCAGTGATATTCCATACCATTTTGCCAACGCGTCCAACGAATAACTTTTAGGCCCAAAAACACGATTGCGCGCAATGATAATAGAATCCAACTGGCGCGAACGTGGAATCTGGGGCAGGTTCAGCATTTCCAATTCGTGATTGATAAACGGAAAGTCAAAGTCAATACCGTTATGCGCAACCAGTGGCGCATCGCCAATAAATTCCAAAAATTTTGGTGCGATAACAGACATCTTGGGCTTGTCTTCCAAAAAAGCATTGGAAATCTTGTGAACCATATATGTTTCTGGGGGAATAATTTTCCCCTCTGGATTTATATATTCGTGGAATGTGTTATCGGTAATGCGCCCATCGACCATTTCAACCGCACCAATTTCAATACAGCGGTCACCCCGCAAATATTCAAATCCTGTGGTTTCAATATCGAAACAAATAACGCGCGCCATAACCGTCCCTTTCCTGTAATAAAAAATATATTTTTGATATGTTGTTGCGCGTGTATTATAATAAACGCGTGAATCTAAATCTAGAAAATCTTAACCCCGAACAAAAATTAGCCGTCACCACAACCGATGGGCCACTGTTGGTGCTGTCTGGGGCGGGCACGGGCAAGACGCGTGTGCTGACCACACGTGTGGCGTATATATTAAATTCCGGTCTGGCAATGCCGTGGCAGGTTTTGGCACTGACATTCACGAATCGCGCGGCAAACGAAATGAAAACGCGTATTGCCGAATTTGCAGATGATGCGGCCACATGGCGTCCGTCTGATTTGTGGTGCGGGACATTTCATTCAATTTGCCTGCGCATATTGCGCGCGAATGCGGCGGCGGCCGGCTTGCGCCGTGATTTCCTGATTTATGGCGAAGATGACCAAAAGGCAACCTTGAAAAACATTTTTGCCGATATGTCATTGGACGCCAAGGATTATAATCCGTCCGATTGGGTGGAACGTATTTCTGCGATCAAGGACAAGGGTCTGCGTCATGGTGATGATATCACGGTCAGTGACGTTGCTAAAAAGATTCTGGACGCATATAACGCAGAATTGGCGCGTATGGGTGCGGTTGATTTCGGCGACATAATATTACACGTGTTGAACCTGTTTGATAAAAATCCGGACATTCTGGCGCGTTATTCGCGGCAATTCAAATACATTATGGTTGATGAATTTCAGGACACTAATCGTGCCCAGATGCAATTCTTGGAAATGCTGACGCGTGATGCGGACGCACCAAACATATGTTGCGTTGGTGATGATGACCAGTCGATTTATTCATGGCGCGGGGCGGAAATCAAAAACATTTTGGGATTCGAACAGAAATTCAAAAACGCCCAGATAATTCGCTTGGAAACAAATTACCGCAGCACGCCAAACATTCTGGGTGCGGCAAATTCATTGATACGTCACAATCAGGGCCGTTTAGGCAAGGATTTACGTACCGCCACCAACGGTAATTCTGGTGAACCGGTATATGTTTTAACCCTGCCGTCCGATTGGGACGAGGCACGCATTATCGCCGATACAATTATGCGACGCGCGGACGGTGTGCCGTATTCTGATTTTGCGGTATTGATTCGCGCGGGCAGTTTGTCGCGTCTGTTCGAAGAAGAATTTACATCGCGCGGTATTCCATACAAATTGGTTGGCGCAACCAAGTTCTATGATCGCGCGGAAATCCGTGATGCGATTGCGTATTTACGCCTGTTGGTATATCCATTTGACGATATGTCGTTCACGCGTATTATCGGCAAACCACGCCGTGGTTTTGGCCCATCTGCGATTGCGAAAATCAGGGCGCATGGCACAAACCTGATGGACGGGTTGCGTGCGGCCCAGTTATCGGGCAAACAGGGCGCGGCGGCCACGGAATTTTTATCGGCATTTGATTTTGATTGGGCGGGCATGCACCCAATGGACGCGGCGCGCACAATACTGGAAAAATCGGGCTATATAAATTATTGGCGCACGTCCAAGGATACAGATGCCGGCGAACGGTTGGACAATATTCGTGAACTGATAACGAACGTAATTGCAAAGTATGATACGCTGCCGGATTTCTTGGAACATGCGGCATTGATGACGGCGGACGACAATGATAACGATGCCGCCCCCGTAATTGACGCGGTCAGCATTATGACCATTCACGCGGCCAAGGGGTTGGAATTTAACACGGTATTCCTGCCCGCATGGGAAGATGGCATTTTCCCAAATGATATGGCGATTGATGGCGGCGGTCTGGAAGAAGAACGCCGTTTGGCATACGTTGCAATCACGCGCGCACGTCGCCGTGCAATAATAACAAACGCAATGTCGCGCATGGTATTTGGTTCGCGCCAGTATAATTCGCCCAGCCGTTTTATCACGGAAATGGACAATCATTTCTTGGATTTCCAAGGGGGCGGCCCGCGCAATATTCGCGCGTCATATGCGCCGCGCCCATCATACACACCACGCCGCAACGCCGTGACGCCCGCCGCCCCAAAAAGCGTGGTTGGGCGTCTGGTATCGCACGCCGATATGGGTCGCGGTGTTGTTATCGAAGATTCTGGTAATATTTTAACGGTTGCATTCCGCACGCGTGGTATAAAAAAGGTCGCACGTGATTATCTGGAATTTGTGGACTGATTTTATTTCTTGTTTTCCTTGATAATCTTTTTCCACTTTTTATATTCGCCATACGCATTGTTCCACAGACGTGTTGCCTCTGATTTAATCTTTTGTCCCATGCTGTCATCAATGGTGCCACCGATTTTCTTGGCAATGTCCATCGCGTGATTTGCCAAATACGCCACCAAAATTCCCGACAGTAACACGACCATAAAGTTATCATCTTTCAAACTGGGGACTTGGGCGGCCATATTCATATCAATAATGCCCGACAGCAATGCCGCGCACAGCGCAACCACAATCGACAGCGATACAAAATACAATGCCGCATTTATGAAACGCTGAATCTGGGCGGACAATGATTCCACCTTGAACAATCCCAAAAATCCGTTGAATATCGTGCCGGCAATTCCCTTGTACGATGTTTTGCCAACAGTTTCTGCAATCGCGGTAAATGGCAACATTATAACGGCCAAGAATAAATCTGCAATTACGCCCAGTGCGATGAACGCAAACTTGAACGCGTTATACACAAACAGCACAACAAACGCGACCCCAATTACAAATGAAAATGCGCTGTGCCCAATTCCCGCCAGCATCCATTTGAATCCGGCGGCAACCGCTGTATAGAAAAATCCCGACAACCGCGTTGGCACGCACATCATATCAGCGGCAGCATTTGCGTCAATCAGCATACGCGCGGGTGTGTGCGCGGCGGCATATTCGCGAATTGCGGTGCACGTGTCGGGCAAATCCACCCCCGCAATATTTGCAATCGTGTTCAAGATAAAGTCCGACAGATACGTTCCAACCGTAATAATCGGCCCCATAATCCACATAAACACACGCGCCGGCCCAAATTGCAAGATTATAATCCATATTGCAATCGTTGCACCTTTCTTGACGACGCTTTTTGCCAAATCACGCACGTTGGATTTTGTGGTCATCATCTGGTACGTTTCAAACATCGCCCAGAATATATACGCGATGATAATAAATATTACCACGAATCGCACCAACGACCCGTCCAGTATTTCTGCAACCCATGACATCGCATTCATAAATGCCAGACCGGCCTTGGCCTCAATCGGGACATAATCTTTGACCAACTGTTGATTTTGAAAACCGGCTTGAAATTTGGTCAAATCGCGCGACATATCCTTGGTAAAAGATTCCAGATTGTGTTCCGTTGTCCACGCGCCAAATTCGCCAATATCACCACCTGCCGGCAAATTAGTTGCGGCAAATGTCGGTGCGGAAAACATAATCGCAGCGCACATAATTAAATTTGATAAAAATTTCATTGCACGTTTCATCAATCTTTCTTTCCTGCGGCCTTGGATACTGCGTCAAATATCTGTTGTGGCATACCCCAAATCTTTTTGCCCAAATCCTTGGTCCATGTGCCAAAGTCAAATTGTTCCTTGCTGTCTTTGCCCAGAATCGCATCAACCTTGGGCGATATGGCAAAGAAATACAACACAAACATAAAGAACATTATCAGCAAGAAATTAAACCCGTCGTCCAAGAAATCAAATGCATTCGGATACGTGCGTTCAACCATCGCGCGCTGGGCGGTAAAGCAATCTTTGAATTTATCAGCGTCCATTTCGCCGTCTGATAACGCAACGCGTTCACATGTGGCAAATACGTTCATAACAGACATCGTTTGCGCATCTGGGTTTTCCACCGTGCGACCCAACAGTGGTGGCATAATCGCACTGTACCCATCGGCGGGCCCTGGGAAATATTCGTCGGCGGCAAAAGACACTGTCGCGTATATAATCAGAATCTTTAACGAAATCGCAACAATCTGAACCGCGGATTTAACCAGCATCGTTACCGCATTGGCAACAACATTGCTGGCCAGTTTCCATGTCCCCTCGAACGCGGTTGCGGCAATTATCAGCGGCAGGAATATGATAATAAACACCAATTTGAATACGACCGACAACACTTGGAAAAACAGGTCAAATCCAATTATCAAAAACATTATGACCAGCACGAATCCCGCAATCCACGTAAATGCGCCACCGCCCATGCCCAGCCACGCATAGTTCATCATTGCAAAACCGCCCGCGGCCCCCGCCAACATTACGGCGTTCAGGTTGCCCATCGTGCACATAAATGGTTGCAGAATCGGATTTAACAAATCGCCCGATGCGGGGTTTTCTATCGCGCCACATTGCGTTGCATCAACAACGCCCGACGCCGCCATGGACATTTCCGCGCCAACATATAACACCGGTGTAATTGTGACGTTTGAAATCGCACGCAATGCGGTTGTACCACCCATGCCCAATGTCCCCAGAACCGCGCCAACAAACATTATGCGTGCGGCCTGCCGCCATACTTTGTCAAACCACGCGGAAAATTCCAGTTTCTTTTCCTTGGTGTCCAACGCGGTGGTCTTTTTCGCGGCGTCCCAAATATATTGCGTTGTGTATATAAACAGGTAAATACCAAAACCAATTACCAACAAAATCCAAATATTGTCCAGCATCGCCGTCCAGAAAATTTCCGCGGCATTACCAATCACACTGAACAGTTCGGCAATATATCCGCACAGAAAACAACCATTTGCGCTGGCAATATCATCACCCGCACCAATCGCGGTTAAAAAGTTTTGTGTGCTGGTATACGTCAACGCCGCCCCACCAATGGACGACGACAAATACCAAATGCCCAACCCAATCGCAATTGCGCCCATCAAGAAACGAATGGCCATGGAAATCAGTTTTGCTTTCATCATTTCGCACCGCCTTTGTCATCTTTCTTTGGTGCATCGCCACCCGACAGAACTGTTTTTGCTATTTTCGTCGCGGCCTGTACCACATCTGTGGTCAGACGCATTGCGTCATCGGCCAACTGGTCACCCATTTTGTGTTCTTCGCTGACGTCAAACGCCGACAGAACCATTTTTGTAACCTGTGGAATTTGGTCATATATGAAATTCAAAACATAGACCAGTACAACCGCACTCATCAACGTAATCTGTGCCAAATTATCTTCGTTCAAATCGGCTGCAAAAACATCGCCCGACAATATCGCACCCATCAATTCGGCGGCCGATGTCCCCGGCGCAGAAAAGAATTTTGCAATAATAACCATAATTACCGTGTATGTCAGCACGCATGATGCCAGTGAAATAATCGCGTTCAGCAAACTCTTGAATTGTCCAACCCCCAGTTTCGAACCCAATCCTGACATCCACGACGGTACGTCTGACGCCCCCTTGAACGAAACCATAACCAACGACAACGGAAAGAAAAACGCAAAGAACATCATAGCAATAATAATGTCCACGAAATAAAAACAGAACCGCACAAATAACTTGAAAAATCCATAGAACAAATACAGCCCGACAAAGAACAGCATGATATGTTTTATCAGCGCGCCAATACCCAGTAATGCTTTCCATGTAAACGCGCTGTCCATCACGGCAATGCCCAGTTTCATAAATGATTGAAACTGTGTAATTGTCGTTTTCATCAACAAAATAATCGTGTCACGTAATTGCGGGCGATAGAATCCATCATTGGACATTTCCATCGGTTGGTACGTAACTTTTTCATTTACTGTGTCGGTGTTGGTTTGCAGCATACTCTGGCTGTACACCAATGCGATTTTTGATGCGGGTTCAAACGTGACCTGTGTCATAAAACGCGGGAACGCAACACCCATGGACAGAAATGTCAACGCCACCAGTGAATTGATAAATACCGGCCGTATGGATTTTGCGTACCATGGGTCGCGCACGCCACCCTTGATATTCTGCCACACGGCATTGATGACAAAGAACGCGAACAACACACAGAATATAATCGCACAGAAAATCGCAAATTGTTTATACACTGCGGCGGCCGCCGTTGATACAATCTGAAACAGGCGGTCAAAAACCTCGCACCCCCAGCATTGGACGGCAGAATCAACCAAAGAATCCATGAACCCGTTCATTTCTTTTTAATCCAACCCGCTATTTTGCCAATTTGCTTGCCCAGATTCTTGGCGTCACCCCATGTTCTGGACGCGTCAGAACCAACCTGTTTATATAACTTGTCCATGCCAGACCCAACATAAGAATTTAACTGGTCACGTGTCATTTCAAATATGCGCAACATCAAATAGAACGTCAGTATCGACGAAATCCATAACAGCGAGTGCCCGCCAAACCCAATGCCGGCATTTGCCATCTGGGGCATGTTGGTTGTGACCGTGCCACCGGCGGCAACCACGAACACAGAATTTGACCAGTTAAACAATGATTTCACAATCGCCAAATTGACACACAGAATAAACGCGCATGCAATCATCGTGATAATCAGGCGTTGCAATGCCTTGGTAATTCCGGAAAAAGCCGGCCACACATCAAACCATTTATTCGCATCTTTTGGCTTTGCAACCCACGTCAGAACCTGAAATGGGTACAATACTAACGCCATGCCGAAATTAAATATCGCCTGAATAATCAGCAACGCCATAAACAGGTTACTGCCCACAAATGCAACAACCAACAATATGCCCGATATGACATTCATGAAATCTTCGCCACCGTGTGGCACTAACGTAAGTAACCCGCGCAACCCACGCACAATAAATTCAAATCCTCGTTTGATAATCTGGTTGTTGGCGTGCGATATATCAGATACCGGTTGCACCAAAAATTCGCATGATGATTTGCTGATCCAACCGTGCGCCACAATGTCGGGCGGACATTCCACGGCGGGTGCGGCAACGCCTGTTTCATTTATCGTTTCGGTAATGCTGTGTGTGTACAACGCCCCGAATTGCAAGAACGGATTGACCAACCATTCGGTTACGTATACGGGGCGAATCTGTAATAACACGACCGCGGCGAAAATCGCACGAAACCCAGAATGCAAAACGTTTGTGGTGATTTTTTCGGCTGTAACCTTGCCCGACGCAAAATCGCCGCCACCCGAAAATCCAAAGAATCCCACCCATAGTTTCGGCAGGTATAATTTAATCAAATACAGTGATATGGAAACGGCGACAAAACCCCATATCAGAACATAAATTATGCCATCGCCATTACCTACAAAAAATTCATAACCGCCCGTCGCCACCGCCATCAGCGCGTCCAGCACAATCGGCACCAGCGGGGCCAGATTTAACGCATCAACAATTTCATACTGTGCAAACGCCGGCACGGGCACGCCCACACAAAACGCCGCAATCGCCAGCGCGCCCAATGCGCGCATCATGCACGTAAAAAGATTGCGTTTCGATAAAAACATTCTCTCTGGTATCTAAATTATCTGTTCAATTATATCACAATTTGGGACAAAATGTGATATAATTACAAATAAAATGAGCCGCTTGAAACAGTTTTGGATTGTTTTTTTATCGTTCCTGCCACTTTCGGCGGGCGCGGTTGCGCCATTTATAATTCAGGGCTTGATTGGTGCAACGGGCGTACTGGGGTATTCCATATATCGTAATATGTCGCCAACCAATATGGCGGACGCAATGAACTTCTTTTCATCGTGTTGGTCATGCCAGTTGTTTTCAGATATCGTCACGGCAATGTCCAACCTGTTGCCACGCGTGTACAGTGCGATTGGTGGCGTGATAATTCCAATCGCGGCGGGTTTGACCGCGGTGTGGTTTGCGTGGAAAATATTTTCAGGATTCTTGAATGCTAAAATTGACCAGCCATGGTCGATTGCCAGCGCGTTCAGTACGCACCTGATAAAACTGACCGCGGTATGCGCATTGCTGTTGATTCCATTGCCGCGTATGTTAAATGACATTATTTTTGAACCGGTGTTCAGTGTCGGATTTTCGCTGAATAGGGCGGTTACCGGTAATGAAAAGTTTGCCGAATGTATGGTTGCAACCGCAATCGCAGATCCCGTGTCGGTTGACACCGCCGCGGCAAATGCGGGCGCGTATTCGCCAAACCTGCGCCATGGACTGACGTGCGAAATCGCCAATGTGCACCAGATAACGGGGCTGGGTATGACCGTTGGTTGGACAATGATGAATATGGCGTTTGATACCCAGTATATGCATAAACTGATGTGGAATGTGCCGGTATTCCCAAATGTTCCAATCTTTTTTGCGGGCCTGTTGGTGCTGGTGCTGTTCTTGATGGCACTGTTGCCAGTGCCCCTGTATTTTTTAGAGGTATTTATAAAACTGTCCATGGATTTAATAATGCTGCCGTTTATGTTCTTGTCATGGCTGTTTTCGGGCTGGCCCATATTCCCCAGTGGCGGCAAAAATATTCAGGCGATTGTAAATGATGTGGTCAAAGGAACGGCGGGAATCGCCATGGTTGGCGTGTTTATAACATTTGCGGTAATGTTCTTGAACGCGGTGTTTGGCACGTGGGGCGGGGCGTCACGTTTGGCCACCGCGATGGCGCAAAACGATTCGTATTTTTTGATAGATGGATTGATGTTGCGCAATGACAGCATTATCACAATTCTGATGATGGGAATTTTTATCGCGATGTTTATGACCATGATTCCTGCGCTGGTCAAGACGTTGTTTGCCAACGTAAATATTCCGACATCATTCTATGAAGGGGTAAAAAAAGACCTGAATACCCTGTGGGGCGACCTGAAAAAATGGTACGCCGTGATAAAAAAATAAAAAATCAAGCCCTTTATTTAACATGCCCCCCTTTTTTGTGCAGTCCGAATCTGATATAATTCTTAGCAATGAAGCAATATCCGATTCTTTATTGGCCACGCAGAACGACCGGCGATGATGATTACCGCCTGTCGCGCAAGGTCATAAATACTGCAACCGGTATAATGCCTGATGTTATGACCGATGATTTGGACGTGGCGGGTGCGCTGCGCGATAATCCGGACGCGACGATATATTACCCTGTTTTTTGTGAATCAACCGGTTGGTGGGGCGAATTACTGGGGTCTGATGCGGTTGTTACCGACAAATTGATTATATCGCCGGAATGCCAGTTGATGGTTATTCGTGCATCATCTGTGGCGTCGGCCGCGCATAATTCGGGTCAAAATCAATTACTGGCGGCGGAAATATACCCAACCAGCGGATTTTTCAAAAAGATGAATTCCGGCATTGCAACGGTGGCCGATATGCTGGCCACGGACGCGGGCACGATTTTGGCACTGTTTTCTGGTAAAAACCAGTCACAGTTCATAAATGTACTGGAATCTACGGGCAATTCATACCTTGGGTGCATCGGTCGTTACTAATATTTCTTGCAATACAGAAAAATCCTTGTATAATCTGCACGCTAAAAAAATTAAACAAAGGGTAATAAGATGAAAAAAGGGATTCATCCTGAATATCACGAAATCAACGTCACACGTACAGACGGCAAGACCGTAAAAATGTACAGTTCTGTTAAAAAAGATTTGATTTTGTCCACAGATAACCTGAACCACAGTGCATGGACTGGCCAGCGTACAAACTCTGGTGAAAAGGGCCAGCGCGTTGAAAAGTTCAAGGGTAAATTTGCTGGGTTTAACTTCTAATCTAAAATACGGAAACGGGGCGCCGATATGGAACTGTTGATAAAGGGTTCAACGGAATTAAACAAGATGTTTATGGCATTGCAACGCACGGCCAGTGGGTTGCGCCATGACTTTGGTGAAATTGAAAACCTGCAACAGTCATTGCATGGTGCACACGACTTTGTGCAAAAGGCGTCTGCCCGTATCGAAGAAAGTATTCTGAATGATTTGTTGTTGGTGCGCCCATCGGCGGGTCTGCTGACGCCAAACGTAACGCGTGATGGCGATGGCCGTGATGAATTTGTACTGTCACTGTCGGGGGCGGCGAACTTTGTTCGTGCAAATCCGCATTTCGCGATTTCATTGGCGTTGCGCACAAACGACGAAACCAAAATCGCATTGGTGTATTCACCAATCGACGAACGCCTGTATTACGCAGAGGCAGAACGTGGCGCATACGCATTTTCCGCGTTTCATTCCGCCCGTGTCAAGGTTTCTAATATCGAAGAATTGCCAAACGCAACTGTTGCATTTAATACGAACGATTCGCGTACTGTACCTGCGGACATTCGTCGCACGGGCTGTCCGGCGTTGGATTTGGCATGGGTTGCATCGGGCAAATTTGATGGCTTCGTATCTGATCCATTGGATTTTGCGGAAATCGCCGCTGGTGACCTGTTGGTACGCGAAGCGGGCGGTAAAATTTCCATGGGGGCGGATTTAATTGCCACCAATGGTAAAATCGAATTGTAATTTGCGGGGCATTTGCCCCGCTTTCTTTTTGTCATGTACTTGCAAAGTTGAAATAAATATCTTAAACTTTGTGTCATGAAATTCAAAAAGTTCTTACGCATTCTGTTAAACATTATATTCTGGTGCTTTACCGCGGGAATCGCGGCACTGGCGGCATTGGTGCTGATTTACGGCAATGATTTGCCGGATTATAAAAAATTGGCAACATACGCGCCACCGGTCGCAACGCGCCTGTATGCGTCGGACGGGTCGCTGTTGATTGAATACGCCGAAGAACGCCGCGTATTTATTGATTTTGCCGATATGCCGCCCCAGTTGGTAAATGCCTTTGTCGCCGCCGAAGATCAGAATTTCTGGACACACCCCGGTATTGATATTCAGGGTATTACGCGCGCGGTTATAAACAATACATTGGGTGCGATGGGTTTCCATACCAATTTTTCGGGTGCGTCAACCATTACGCAACAGGTCGCAAAGAATTTCTTTCTGACATCTGAACGCACACTGTCGCGCAAGATAAAAGAGGCGATTTTGGCACTGCGTTTGGAACGCACATTTTCAAAGCAGCATATTATGACCCTGTATTTGAACCAGATATTCTTGGGCGCGCGTGCATATGGCGTTGGGTCGGCGGCATTGATGTATTTTAACAAGCCCGTTTCGGAATTATCATTGGCGGAATGTGCGTTTTTGGCATCGTTACCAAAGGCACCAAATAACCGTGATCGTGCGGTTGAACGTCGTAATTACGTCCTGCGCCGTATGGTCGCCGAAAAGTATATTACCCAAGAACAGGCAGATGCCGCCGCGGCCGAGCCACTGAATATCAACAGTGGATTTACCGCACAAATGGAATTGGATTTTCAATATTTCGCCGAAGATGTTCGTCGCCAATTACTGAATACAATCGGACGTGAAAAATTGTATAACGATGGTCTGTATATCAAAACAACCATTGTTCCGGAATTACAGCGTGCGGCCGCCGCGGCATTGAACAAAGAACTGGACAGATACAACGCCAACCGTGGTGAAAACGAACCAAAATTACAGGGCGCGATTATCGCAATGAACCCGCACACGGGGCGCATTGTGGCGATGACGGGTGGACGTTCTTTTGCAGACAGTTCGTTTAACCGTGCAACACAGGCGATGCGTCAAATCGGTTCAACAATAAAACCATTTGTGTACTTGGCGGCGTTGGAACGCGGCATGTCGCCAGAGGCGATGATACTGGACGCACCAATCGTTGGCTGGCGCGAAGATGACACATTGTGGAAACCTGAAAATTACGACAAGAAATTCTTGGGCGATGTGCCATTGCGTTTGGCATTGGAAACATCACGTAATGTTCCGGCGGTGCGCTTGGTTGAAAAAATCGGCGTGTCCAATGCGATTGAGGTTGCCCAGCGGTTCGGTGTATATCCCCAGAATTTGAAGAACATCAATCTGTCGTTGGCATTGGGGTCGGGTGAAACGACATTGGAAAATCTGGTGTTGGGCTATTCGGCATTTGTAAATGGTGGACATGTAATTCAGCCGAAATTGGTCGATTACATAGAGGACAGATATGGCCGCGTAATCGATGGCGCGCCAACCGAAATGGTCGCGTGGTCTGATGATATGCAGCCAACACCAAAAACGGTGGAATCAGAACCCCTGTCAGACGCACAGAGTTTGTATCAACTGGTGTCGATTTTGCAGGGTACTGTTGAACGTGGTACGGGCAAACAGGCGCGCGTTGCGGGTCACACGATTGCGGGCAAAACCGGCACAACCAACGATGTCAAAGATGTATGGTTTGTTGGATTTTCAAAAAATTTAATCGCGGGCGTATATCTGGGATTTGATACGCCACGACCACTGGGGCGTGGCGCGGGCAGTCATCAGGCCGCACGCGTATTTGCTGAATTTATGACAACTGCATTAGCAGGTCAGAAAAATCAGCCGTTTTCCGTGCCTGATGGTTTAACATTTGTTCGCGTAAACCGTCGCAGTGGCGCGGCCGCCGCGTCTGATCCCGATGGCGTGATTATTACAGAGGCATTCAAGGCAGGGCAAAAACCCAACCCAGCACCCGCCGCACGACGTGCGGAATCAAATCCTGTGGTTGGCGGTGTGTTTTAATTGCATGTCCATATAAAGTATGGTAAAATTTGGCTCGGAACCCAAGGAAAGGAAAAAACATGAAAAAATTTTTGGTAATTTTCGCAATGATTGCATGTGTCGCAGCATGTGACAAGAAAACAGAAAACGACGCAATCGTTCGTACATGTGGCGACTATGCTGTTGAAATCAAATTGTCAGAAAATGGCGATACAATTGATGCAACAATAAACGGCGACGCGACAACGCTGAACCATGCGGTTTCTGCATCTGGCGCACGTTATGTCGGTATGTTGAATGACACAAACGTAACCTTGTGGAACAAGGGCGAAGGTTGGACATTGTTCTTGGGCGACGATGATACCGCTGTTGCGATTGAATGTGTTGCGAAATAAGATTTATTTTGCCGCATCTTTGTGATAAAATGGTCAGCATAAGAAGGAGATTTTTATGCTGACTAATTTTTTTCTGTCGCGCGGATTCAGTTTTTTTGCCAGTGGCTGGACACAATTTGCGGCGGCATTTGGACTGTCTTTTTTGATAATGCTGTTGTTTGGCCGGCCATTTATTGCCGCCATGCACGCGTGGCAGAAAAAAGGCCAACCCATCAGTGAAAATGTTCCAGAATCCCACCGACAAAAGGCGGGCACGCCAACCATGGGTGGAATCTTAGTCGTGTTGGCCATTTTAATTTCGTCGGTACTGTTTATGCCAACCGACAGCCGCGCCGCATGGATTGCGCTGACGTCATTGGTAATGTTTGCGGCAATCGGATTTATCGACGATTATAAAAAGGTTACATCACAATCTAAAAAGGCGTCAAATGGCCTGTCGCCGTTGACGCGTTTGGTCGCCGAAGGGGTGTGCGTTGTTGTGTTGGCGTACCTGATAAACAGCATTATGCCACCATATATTCCGGAATATTCGCTGGCACTGGGCGCGGGCATAATTTTGCCATTGGGGTTGCTGTATTACGTGTTTGCGTATTTCGTTATTTGTGGGTCTGCAAATGCAACAAATATCACCGACGGTCTGGACGGTATGCTGGCAAAATTGTACATGCCGGTGCTGGTCGTACTGGTGGTTGCACTGTATGGTGCAACACGCATCGGATTTATGGACACGGTTATGTTTTTGCCAACGGCGTCCGGCCTGTATGCGGTTCTGGGCGCGGCATTTGGCGCGGTGTTGGGATTCTTGTGGTATAACGCGCGGCCGGCGGCAATATTTATGGGTGACGTTGGGTCACTGGCACTGGGTGGATTTATGGGCACGGTTGCAATGTTGCTGAAATCAGAAATCATTATGGGCATTGCTGCGGGTATGATGGTGATTATTCTGATGTCGTCATTTATTCAAACAATGTGCTTCAAAATCACGCGTCGTATTACGGGTACGGGGCGTCGCGTGTTCCTGCGCGCGCCATTGCATCACCATTTCGAAGAACTAGGTTGGCCAGAAACCAAGATTGTTGACCGATTCTTTATCATGTCGGTTCTGTTTTCAGGATTGGCATTGGTGCTGTTAAAGTTCGCATAATGTGTTCCAGCCCGCGCAAGCGGGCTTTTTTTATAAAATATTTTTTGACGGGTATATTTTCGTAAAAATCATGGTATAATACGGGCATGAGCATAAGAACCGAAGACAGTACATTGACCAGTTGGATTCTAGAGGTAGACCGTCGTCTGCTGTGGGCGGTGTTGGCACTGGTGCTGGTTGGGGCGATATTCGTCGTTTCCGCGGGCAGTGTGTCCGCCGAGCGTATCCATCAACCGTGGTATTATTTCTTGGTAAAATCCATACCATTTTACGTCATTGGGTTGATAACATTATTTGCGGCCAGCATGCTGAAAAAGAAATGGGTGCTGGGTATATCTGCGTTAAATATTTCTGTTGGACTGGTGCTGTTGGCGTGGACATGCATTGCGCCGTATAAAATCAAGGGGTCGGCCCGATTCGTTCATACGCCAATTACAAATATTTCCCCATCAGACATCATGAAACCTGGGTTTGTAATCCTGACCGCATGGTTCTTGTATAAAATGCACAGTGCATACGGCGATAATATGTTCTTGTCGCGTGATGCGTGGCGTTTCCGTAAACTCAGTTGGTGGACGTATCTGGCAATATTTGTGCCGGTGCTGTTGATTATGTTTTTGCACCCTGACGTGGGGACGGCATTCTTGTACACAATTACGTTTGGCGGTATGACATTCTTGGCGGGATTGCCGTGGTCGATTGTGATTGGTTTGGTTGGTTTTGGACTGTTCGCGGTTGCGGCCGCATTTATGATTATGCCGCACGTGCATGCACGTTTTATGTCGTTCTTTACCGGCCAAGGGGACAAATATCAGGTAACACAATCGATTCAATCAATTCAACACGGCGGCCTGTTGGGCAGTGGTGATGACGCATTTGTCAAAGAATCGTTGCCCGATGCGCATACTGACTTTATCTATGCCGCCATTGTCGAAGATTTTGGCGCAATCGTTGCGTGCGTATTGCTGTGCGGGTTGGTATATGTGTTAAAGCGTTTAACCACAGACGCCATGTCGTCACGCAATCCGTTTGTGTTTTACGCAACGGGCGGTGCGGCGATACTGTTTGGAACACAGGTGTGTATCAATCTGGCAACAACATTGCATTTGATGCCGCCAAAGGGTATGACATTACCATTCATTTCATACGGGGGCAGTTCGTTTGTTGGATTCTGCCTGTTGTTTGGTATGGTTTTGGCACTGATACGCGAAGATAAATGGAAATAGGGGAATAATATGAAAATATGGATTGCAACAGGTGGTACGGGTGGACACGTGTTTCCGGCACTGAGTGTCGCAACAGAATTGGTCGCACGTGGTCATCGGGTTATAATTTCAACCGACGGCCGCGTCAAGAAAATGGTGCGTGATGGCGCACCAGCGGGTGCAAAATTGGCGTGTGTGTGGGCGTCTGGCGTTGGCGCAAAGAGTCGCCTGCATCAAATCATCGCATTATCCCAGATTGCGCTGTCGGCGGCGGCATTGACATTGCGTTTTGCGTTTTCGCGTCCCGCACGCTTGGTTGCGTTTGGTGGTTATGCGTCTGTGCCGGCGGTATTTGCCGCGCACGTGTGGCGTATTCCAACATTCTTGCATGAACAAAATGCCGCGATTGGTCGCGCAAATAAGTTCACAATGCGTTGGGTTAAAACATTGATGACCAGTTTCCCAACCGTATCTGGCATTCCCGCCGGCACGTCCGCACGCGTGGTTTATACAGGCCTGCCGGTGCGCCGTGAATTTTTGGCATTGGCGGGCAGCCCGATTCCAAAGCAGGGCAAATTGTTGGTCACGGGTGGATCACTGGGCGCGCAAATCTTGGACGATGTTGTGCCGGTGGCAATCGCCGCAATGAAAAATAAAAAGATTTTTGTTACGCACCAGACACGTCCTGAAAATGTTGCGCGCCTGCAAAAATTCTATGCGGAAAATAAAATCCATGCAAACGTGCTGTCGTTCATTCACGATATGGCGGCAACGATTGCTGATGCCGATTTGGTCATTGGACGCAGCGGGGCCAGCACGGTCATAGAATTGGAAACAATCGGTCGTGGTGCGATTTTTGTGCCACTGGGTATCAATCCTGATCAGGCCGCCAATGCCGCCAGTTTCGCGCGCTTGGGCGGTGGGTTCGCGATTGAACAATCGAAATTTACGGCGCGTTGGTTGACGGCAACACTGACCGAATTATTTGATAATCCATCACGCTTGGCCAAAATGGCGCAAAAGTCATGTGTACCGAATAATGCGGTGAATTTAATCGCCGACGAAATAACAAAATAATATCAGACGCATTTTCCGCTTGCGCGCGATTCGTCATTTGTTCTATGATTGAATCAGGAAGGAAAGGAAAATGCGTCATATCGCTGTTTCTGCGTTATCATTATTTGTAATTTTACCTGCGTGGGCAAATGCCCGCCTGCCGGTTGTGAATATCGCGGCGGGCGGTGTTTCCGCACGTGCGGCATTTGGTGATGTTGTGGCTGCGCCTGCGACCACACGGGTCGCATCGACCGCGCCCGCGGTATCTGTTGCGCCGGCACCGGCAACGAAAAAGGTTGTCGCGCGCAGTGCAAAAAAATCGGTCGCGTCCGCACCGGTTGTGACCGCACAAAACGCGTCTGTGGATACGGGTGAACGCATTGCTGCCCGTGATGATATTTTGTCCCCACATCGCCCCAGTGCGGATTTGTGGGCACGCAGCACATCGGACGCGCCATTACGTATGCCGGACGCGTCTGAATTTGCCGTATATCGCACCGACAGTTTGTTGCCAGAGGAAGACATCGATTCGTCCCGCACTGTGGCCACGCCGGCACGCACTGTGATTGCGCGCGCCGAAAATGCATCTGCAAATGTGCCGACACCAACGGCGGCATTGTCTGAATTTGATGCGCAAATCGCGCATCTGAACGAATTACAACAGCGTGCGAATGCCAGTGTTGCCGCAAACAGCGCAACTGCATCTGATGCCAAATCCACACGCCGTGCCGATGTCACGGTGCGCAGCCCGATTGTTTCAACACCAACCGTTGCCACGGCAAAGGTTGCGACCACAAATGATAATGTTTCATTGTCGCGCTTGGTTGTGCCGATGGACAACAACGATGTGATTGTTCGCGCGGTTGAAAAATCCGAATCACCACGTATTGCCGCGGTGCGCGATGATATGACAAAAATGTCGCCAACCGAATTGCGCAAGGCATTTCGTAAAACATTCTTGTCCGAAAATAAACATCTGTCGACATACCAGATGGACAATCGTTTCGACGTGGCCAGTGATATGACCACATCGATTGAGGGGTTCACATCGCGTCGTGATTTGTCAGAGGTTGGTGGTATTCGCCCACTGGAAATCAAAATAAAATTCCGCGACGATGATTCGGCATTGTCACGCGATAATTATAATTTGTTGTCTGAATATGCGGGAATTGTTGTTGCAAATCCAACACGTGCAATTCAGGTTGGTATTCCACAAAACGTCGCAAACAGTAACGATGCCCGCAAATTGGCGGCACGCCGTTTGGCCATCGTGGAACAGGTCTTGCGCGACAGCGGTGTTTCCGAACAGCGTATATTACCAGTATTGTCCCAGCGTAACGAAGATGGGTTCGTACTGCGTATGATTTCGAATGACCAATATGAAACATTGACCCAAAAGCGTCGCGATATATTCGGCGACACCATTGGCAAAAAAACGTACAAGAGTATGAGTTGGTAATTCGTAATCTGTTTTCTCGCTTGATTGATTTTCTGTATCCGCCGTCATGTCCACTGTGCCAGACGGCGGTGTCATTACATGGTGAATTGTGCGCCGATTGTTGGACGGCGTTTAACTGGATTGATGGCCCGCATTGTGCCCAGTGTGGTTACCCGTTTCCAACAAATCTGGATTTGTCACCAAATGCAAAATGTCCGGTATGTGCGTCCGGTGGTTGTGAATTGGATTTAGTGCGCAGTGCATGCGTATATGACGATGCATCACGTGCGGCAATGTTGCCGTTCAAGCATTGTGGTCGCACGGCCTATGCGCGGTTTATGTCGCGTGCATGTATTTGGGCATTGCGTGATGTGGAAATTTCGCCCGATATTGTTATGCCTGTACCATTGGCATACCGACGTCTGGTTCATCGTACATATAATCAGGCAACATTACTGGCACGGCCAATCGCACGTGCATATGGGGCGCGTCTGGACGTGGACAGTGTGCGCCGCGTGTATCGTCCCGACATGGGACATAAAAATGCGCGCCAGCGTGCCGAAAATATTCATGGCGTGTTTCGGGTTGTGCGCCCCGACCGCATTCGCGGAAAACGGATTTTAATTGTTGATGATGTTATGACCACGGGTGCAACATTTTCAGAATTGCGCCGCGCATTGATGCACGCGGGTGCATCTGCGGTATACGGCGTATCGTTCTGTCGCGTCGTACGCGTTGTGCAAAACTAGCTGATTGAATTATTGTTCGTGTTGATATAGGCACTCTTTATCATATGATTTTTGCGCGCCTCGATTTCTTGGGAAATAACCTTGGCAGAACACATACGAATCAGATTTTCCAATCTGTCGGCATATGTGACAGGTTTTTTTGCCTTGCGCTGTGCAGGTCGCTTTGATGCGGGAATATAATTCAAAACACGTTTTGTCGCCTGCATCGCAATATCGCCATTGATGTACATTGTGTACACACCACTCATACCATTGGCGGTCACGCCGGCGTATTGGCAACTCAGAATAATATTCAGTTCGTCCTCATCTTCGGGGTCGGTCAGGTCAATATAGTATTCTGTGGTTTCAGGTGTGTTTAACACCGACACATACGTGTATGGAATTGCTTGTTCCAAAAGAGTAATAAAATCTGTCTGCATCAAGTACCTTTTTTGCTATAATAATACATATCTGGTTTTTGTCAAGCGTCGCGCACGCGCGCGTATATGTGTGCTTGAATTTTGAAATAATTCTGATACGATTTGCGGGTAATTACAAATAATACGAAGGCAAATTAAAAATGAACATTGAATTGGGCAAAAATATCAACGCGCGTGAAATAGAAACCAAAATTCAAGAATTTTGGGATAATAATCACTTTTGGGATAACGATGTAAAATCGACCAAACCTGCATTTTGCATTATGATGCCGCCACCAAATGTGACGGGAAATTTGCATATGGGTCATGCGCTGGATAATGTTTTGTCTGATATTATTTGCCGTTATAAACGTATGTGTGGCTATGATGTTTTATGGCAACCTGGGACGGATCACGCGTCAATCGCAACCCAGTTGTTGGTGGAACGTGACTTGTCAAAGCGCGGCATCAATCCACGTACAAAAACAAAGCAAGAATTGCTGGACATCGCATGGGCATGGAAGGCGGACAAGGGCGGCCAAATTATCAAACAGTTGCACACACTGGGCGTGACGCCGGTGTGGTCACGCGAACGTTTTACAATGGACGCGGGACTGTCTGCGGCTGTAAATAAACTGTTCGTAAAAATGTATAACGAGGGGTTGATTTACCGTGCGCGCCGCTTGGTCAACTGGTGTCCAAAACAGCAAACGTCTATTTCGGATTTGGAGGTAGAGGTTCGCGAAGAACACGGCAAGTTCTATTATTTCAAATACCCATTAAAAGACGGTGGTTTTATTGAAATTGCAACAACACGTCCTGAAACATTGTTTGGCGATCAGGCGATTGCAATCCACCCAGATAATGAAAAATTAAAACACTTGATTGGCAAAACGGCAATCATTCCGTTGACCAATATTGAAATTCCGGTTATTGCCGATGTGCACGCCGACCCTGACAAGGGGACAGGTGCGGTGAAAATTACCCCCGCACATGACAAGGACGACTGGGCGGTTGGCCTGCGTCATAATTTGCCGGTTGTGTGCGTTTTGACGGGTGATGCCAAAATGGCGGACATTGATGTCGTTCCTGAAAAATATCGTGGCATGGACAGATTTACCGCACGTGCCGAAATTATCAAAGATTTGGACGCCGCGGGTCTGATGATTAAAATCGATGACAAGATTATTCCAACACCATATTCCGAACGTGGCAATGTTGTAATTGAATACATGGTTCGCGATGAATGGTTCGTCGATGCACCAAAATTGGCAGAACGTGCCATCGCCGCGGTAGAGGCAGGCAAGGTTAAATTTATGCCTGAACACCGCTATAACCTGTTTATGGCGTGGATGCGTGATATTCACGAATGGTCAATTTCGCGCCAACTGTGGTGGGGTCATCAAATCCCAGCGTGGTATGATGCCGATGGTAATATCTATGTTGCTGAAAACGAAGCAGACGCGATTGCGCAATCGGGTGGCCGTGAATTGACCCGTGATGCATCGTGCTTGGATACGTGGTTTTCGTCATCATTGTGGCCATTCTCGACATTGGGTTGGCCGGAACAGACCCCAGAATTGGCAAAATATTACCCAACTGATTTGTTGTACACCGGTGCGGATATTATCTTCTTCTGGGTGGCGCGTATGATTATGATGGGTATCTATGTCATGGGCGATGTTCCATTCCACACGGTGAATTTCCACGGTCTGGTACGTGACGCCAAGGGGCAAAAGATGTCCAAGACCAAGGGTAACGGTACAGACCCATTGACCACCATTGACAAGTTTGGTGCGGACGCATTGCGTTATTGGGTTGCAACCGCGCCAATCGGCACCGACATCAGATACAGCGATGACGAGGTTAAACGTGGTTCAAAACTGTTGACCAAATTGTGGAACGCGGCAAAATACACATTGATGAACCTGACGGATTTTGAACCAAAATCGGCCACGCCGGTTGCGGTTGCCGACCGCCATATCGAAGACAGATGGGTTTTGTCAGAATTGAACAAAACAATCGCAGACGTTCGTCGCAATTTGGACAAATACGATAACTATAATTCCCGTGCCGCCATTGACACATTCTTTTACGAGGTGTTCTGTGACCAGTATCTGGAATTTATCAAGGATCGTTTCTGGTCACCAGAAAAATACGATGAAAAATCCAAATTGGCGGCGCAATGGACGCTGTTTGAGGTTCTGCGTGCCATCATCGGTCTGTATGCGCCATTTATTCCATTCTTGACCGAAGAATTATGGCAAAAAATTTACCGCGATGTTGAGGGTGGCGAAACCCTGCATCTGACTGCATTTCCGGCGGTGGATTCGTCGCGCGATACCGATGTCGCGGATATGCAAATTGCGCTGGACATTTTACGCAATGTACGCGGCCTGCGCACAGAACGCAAGGTTGGCAATGGTGCAAAACTGGAAACATTGACAATCCCGTCCGATACGCCTGTGGCATTGCATGGTGTGATTAAATCCGCCGCGCGTGCAAATGAAATCGTGTTGGGCGATGCGATTGACTTTGTCGTTGCACAGAATATTCAGGGATAATTGCCGTGTCTGAAAAACTGATAGTGAAACGCATTTTGCAAACGTACCAGTGTGACCGGTACGGGTACGTTCGTCCACTGATTCTGATGAATGAATTACAGGGTTGTGCGGACACGCATGCCGAAATGTTGGGCTGTGGTCGTACTTTTTTGACCGAACACAATATGGCGTGGGTTGTAACACACTATCTGGTCGACATTATCGAATTACCGCGCGAGGGCGAAGAACTGACGTTTTCCACATGGCCATCAATGAAAGAATTGCTGCGTGCCACCCGTGATTTTGAGGTTCGCGGCGCAGATGGTCGCCTGATGGTGCGTGCAACGTCGCAGTGGGTTCTGATTGATATGGCGACGCGCCGTCCGGTACGTTTGGACGATGCTGTGCCAACATTGGTGCAACACGGTGCGCGTGCGTGGGACAGAATATTCTGCAAGTTCCCAGATTTCACGCCTGAAAAAACGCATGTGTTCAAATGCCGCTTTGATGACATTGATGTGAATCAGCATATAAATAACGCGGTCTATGCCGTATGGGCAACCGAAAGCGTGGGTTACACATACCGCAATGAACACAAATTGCGCAGTATCGAATTGAATTTCAAAAAAGAAATCAACCCCGATACGCCCCAGGTTGAAATTGATGTTAAAATTGATGGCGACACATCACATCATAAAATCCGTACGGGCGACACCGAACATGCATCGGTCATGTGCACGTGGGTTAAATAATAAAAAACGCGCCACTGGCGCGTTTTTTATATTCCCCACCATTGGAGGGGGCGCATGTAAGTGCGACGGTGATGGTTCTGTCATTGCGAGCGTAGCGCGGCAATCCAGTTAGTTTAATGTCGCGCGCAGCGCACATTATTGGAACTCTGAACTTTGCACTTTGAATTTTTAATAAAAAAACCGCCAATCGGCGGATTTTTTTAGTTGGCGGCATTCACGGCCAAGCGTTTACGCCCCGCCGCGCGACGACGATTCAAAACCTCGCGTCCGCCCTTGGTTGCCATTCTTTCACGAAAACCGTGTGTCTGGACACGGCGTGTTTTAGATGGTTGATATGTACGTTTTGTTGCCATAACTAAATCCTTTTGCGCGTATATTTAACCACAGGTTTTTATAAAACGCAACCTTTTTATTTAGATTTTACCAATCCCAGTTTTTTCAGCCCCTCTAACATCAAATAGTAAGAGAATAACAGTGAAAACAAACGCCAAAATGGTAAAAACATCGTTTTTGTCCCGTGTTTAGTGTTATTTTGTGTGCTGTAACCGTTGGCGAATTGCGGTGATTGCAGCGTCCTTGGCGGCGGTGACCCGTGCGGCGGCGGCCTCGGCCGCGTTTATCATGTACAGGGTTACAACCGTGTTGATGCGAATGCCACGTAATTGCATGCGCAAGAAACTGTTGCGGTCGCCGGTCATTTCCAGCATATCATCAACAGTGTTTTGTGTGTCTTGAACAACTCGTTTCAATTTTTTCATGGTGTGCTCAGCGTATCACAAAATGTTCTTTTGTCAATGCGTTTTTTAGGGTTTATGTCTTGACCAAAAGCGTAAAAATTTGCTATTCTCGTTATATCAAAAATAGGGGAAAAGTAAGTATGTCTGAAATTATCAATAATACCGATGACGCGGCCGTTAAAATTCCACAGTCGTCCATTGAACATGAAATGCGTACCAGTTTCTTGGACTATGCGATGTCTGTTATTGTCGACCGCGCGTTGCCTGATGTTCGCGATGGTTGCAAACCCGTGCATCGTCGAATCTTGTACGTTATGAACGATGTTGCGCCTGCGACAAAACCAACGGTTAAATCCGCCCGTATCGTGGGCGAGGTTATGGGTAAATACCACCCCCATGGCGACAGTTCTATTTACGAGGCCATGGCCCGTATGGCCCAAGATTTTTCTATGGGTGAAACCTTGGTTCAGGGTCAGGGTAACTTTGGTTCGCGCGACGGCGATAAACCCGCGGCCATGCGTTATACAGAGGCACGCTTGTCCAAACTGGGCGCGTCGCTGATGGACGATATGGACAAGGATACCGTTGATTGGCAACCGAACTTTGATGGTTCATTACAAGAACCTGTGGTTTTGCCGACCAAGTTCCCAAATTTGTTGGTCAATGGTGGTTCTGGTATTGCGGTTGGTATGGCAACAAACGTACCAACGTATAACTTGGGCGAAATCTGCAATGGTATTTTGGCAATTCTGGACAACAAAGATATTTCAGACGATGAATTATTTGGCATTATCCCAGGGCCTGATTTCCCAACGGGTGCGGTAATTATGGGACGCGCTGGTGCGTACAAGGCGCACACAACTGGTCGTGGTTCGATTATTATTCGTGCGAAAACGCATATGGAAAAATTCCATGATCACGATGCAATCGTTGTGGACGAAATTCCGTATCAGGTCAACAAGGCGCAAATGATTATCAAAATCGCCGAATTGATAAAAGATAAACGTATCGAAGGTATCGCCGAAATCCGTGATGAATCGTCCAAAGAAGGGCTGCGCATCGTTATTGAATTAAAGCGTGATGCGATTGCAGATGTTGTGCTGAATCATTTGTTCCAGTACACAGAAATGCAGACGAATTTCCCAGTGAACATGATGGCACTGAATCGTGGTCGCCCGATGCTGTTCAATATTCGTGGTGTTCTGGACGCGTTCATTGATTTCCGGTGCGAGGTTATTCGTCGCCGCACAATTTTCGATTTGAACAAGGCGCGTGCCCGTGCACATACATTGCTGGGGCTGTCCGTTGCCGTTGGTAATTTGGACGAGGTTATTGAATTGATTAAATCCAGTCCAAACCCAGATGCCGCGCGTGATGCGTTGGTGTCGCGTGGTTGGCGTGCATCGGACATTGAATCGTACATTCAACTGATTGATGATCCAAATACAGAATACAAAGATGGCATGTTCTATATGTCCGAAGATCAGGCGCGTGCAATTCTGGAATTACAGTTGCATCGTTTGACCGGTTTGGAACGCGACAAAATTCACGAAGATTTGACTGAACTGGGCGCGTTGATAAAAGACCTGTTAGACATCTTGGGCAGTCACGAACGTATCGTTCAAATCATTCGTGACGAAACCGCGTCTGTGCGTGATAACTGGTCATCGCCACGTCGCACAGAAATTTCCGATGCCGAAATCGACATTGATATCGAAGATTTGATTGCCCGCGAAGATATGGTTGTCACCGTGTCGAACACTGGTTACATCAAACGTGTTGCGCTGGATACATATCGTGCCCAGAAACGCGGGGGCAAGGGACGCAATGCCATGACAACCAAAGACGACGATTACGTGGTTCAGGTGTTCGTTGCAAACACGCACACCCCACTGTTATTTTTCAGTTCCAAGGGCCTATGCTATAAACTGAAAACGTATAAGTTACCAGAGGCAGCCGCCGCGGCCAAGGGACGCCCATTGGTCAATCTGTTGCCACTGGAAAATGGCGAAACAATTACAGCAATCCTGCCAGTCCCCGAAGAAGAAGTTGAACGCGTCCGCGCATCGGGCAAGGAACACTTCCTGATGTTCGCAACCGCGTCTGGTACGGTGCGTCGTAATCGCATGTCTGACTTTGACCAGATTCGCGCAAATGGTAAAATTGCAATGAAACTGGACGAAGGCGACAGTTTGATTTCCGTTCTGCCGTGCAACGAAGACCAAGATGTATTCTTGGCAACGTATCGTGGTCGCTGCATACGATTCCCAGTGGACGAAATCCGCGTATTTGCCGGCCGCAATTCAACCGGTGTGCGTGGTATGAATCTGGGCACAGATGATCGTATTATCGGTATGGCGATGTTAAATCACGGTGAATCTGACGCGGCGGTTCGTGCGGCATATATCAAGCAATCACGTGCGGCGCGTCGTGCGGCAACCGGTGTTGACGAAGAGGCATCTGACGAAGATGAAGAGGCAACATCTTTGGTTCTGACCGATGACCAGATGGCGCAAATGGCGGCAAACGAACAGTTTATTTTGACCATATCTGAAAATGGGTTCGGTAAACGCACCAGTGCATATGAATATCGCACAACGCACCGTGGCGGAAATGGTTTCGCAAACATCAAACTGGGCGGTAAAAACACCGCGGTTGCGGGTTCATTCCCTGTGGAAAATGGTCACGACGTTATGATGGTAACAGACGGCGGCAAGATTATTCGTACACCGGTCGACGATGTTCGTATCGCTGGTCGCGCAACGGCGGGTGTAACATTGTTCCGCACGGGTGAAAACGAACGCGTGGTGTCGGCAATCTCTATCGTCAGTGACGAAGCCGAAGAGGCAGAAGTCGAAGCTGACGCGGCACAAATCGCAGAATAATCACGGGGGCGCGTATGCAAAACACTGAATACTTTGCATCAATAAACGAAGTGTCCAAACAGTTGGGCATACCTGCGCACACCCTGCGTTATTGGGAACGCCAGTTTCCCGTTGCCATTAAACCGACAACGGGGGCAGGCGGTCGCCGTTATTATCGTACGGAAACGGTTGCACGCCTGACGGTGATACGTGATTTGCTGTATACGCGTGGTATGACCATCGCGGGGGTAAAAAAACTGTTGCGCGATGGCGCGTTTCCAGACACCGCGTCCGCGTTAAATATTGCGCCGACGGCGGCCAGTACCGCCACACCCAGTGCGCCCACATCGCAAAATCATGCCGATGAAATTGATACCGCGATTGATTTGTTATTGTCTGCCAAACAGTTATTGACGGTGGCGCAATGATATTTACATCAATGCCACATTTTTTAACAAATCTGTTGTGCACGTTTGTATGGAACAAGCGTGAACGCAATCGTGTGCGTGCGGTTCTAAATTCACCGGTGGCGCGTGAAATTCGTTTTATTCGTCGCGATTTGGGTACAAAGATATTCAAAATAAAAACATTCGTTGGTTATCAGGGACGCAGTTTGCTGATTGCCGTCAACGACCAATGGATATACAAGTTTCCACTGTATCGCAGTGACTTTCGCGAATTGGCAGAAAATGAAAAACGTATTGTTGATGCGCTGCAACCAATTTCGCCAATACACATTCCGTCGGTTGAATTGCTGTATATGGGGCGTGATAAAATTCCTGTTCGTAAATACGAATTTGTGCGTGGTTGTGGTGTGCGCCAGTTAAATCCGAATATGGTCTTGAAACACAAAACAAAGTTGGCACGCCAACTGGCAAACTTTTTGTATCAGGTGGCGTGTGCCGATCCCGCTGAAATTCGCGATTTGAAACCATCGCCTGATGATGCACCACGGTATATGTACGGCTGGTCACAGGGCGATTTATGCGATAACTTTTTCGCAGACCCAAAAACGATGCAGGTTGTTGCGATTATTGACTGGGAAGATGCGCGTTTCGGCGACCTGTCGCCCCAGATGGGGTATAACAAAAATTCACCCCAACGTGAATTGATGGACGCGGTGCGTCACGAATATGATGTGCTGTATAAATCTGGGGGTAAACGTGCCCATCGCGCGACAGCACCCACCAAACAAATTCATTAGATTCAGCCACCCTTGTCATTGCGAGCGTAGCGTGGCAATCCAGTAAATAGATGCCGCGCGCAGCGCACTAAAAATACGGTGTTCGATTCCCCATGTGACATACAACAAAATAAAAATCGCCGAACAAGTCGACGCTTTTTATTTTGGCAGTCCCGTGCACTTTTACAGTCGACACCAGAATTTCTGGCGCAAATTCGGTTGAACGAAAAACATTTCCAAGAAAAAGAAATAAAGTTTTATTAGTTTAATAGATCTGTTTTTAATCACAAATACGATTGCCATTTTTAGTAAAACAATTTTTATTCCATGCGTCTTCTGTGCATTGTGCGGAGGCATTATAAAAGGATTGCTTTATACAATCTTGGCAATGTGTTGTTTGAGGTTTGTCAGTCTTTGATATTATTCCATCTAAACATTCAGGGCAATCCAACAGTTTGCCGTAAATCATTGTTTCTGACAAGCAGGTGCACCATTCGGCGTCTGTCATAAATTCAGACATGGATTTCATCTTGGATTGAATACAGTCCTTTTCTATTTTGGGTATTGAATTCACGTATCTGGTTGTGTTCTGTGATAACGTCTGAATCCGTTGTTCATAACAAGGCATGCCTGGCATGCAATCCCGAAAATGCAATTCCTTGCCCATAGATACATAGGTAGATAAACAGAAAAATAAGGTGACGATAAGTTTTTTCATTTCAACTTCTTTGGCAGTCCCAAGGGGAATCGAACCCCTGTTCTCAGAATGAGAATCTGATGTCCTGACCGCTAGACGATGGGACCAAACGGCACAATCATATCAGGATTTTTTGCGCTTTGCAAATAATTAGACGTTGAAACATTTTTTTGTTGGATTACTATGTCTGTTGACGTGTTTAACAAACAAGGAAAGCATATGATACGAAAACTGTCTAAAATATTTATTGGATTGGCAATTGTTGTCGGCATTATCAGTGCGGGATTGTTGTTGACGCATACGTACTTTAATGATTACTTTTTTGATTCAATTACTGGTATGCAACACCCCGCATCAAAATTCTTGTCGCCTGATGCGCGTGATTTAACCATTCTGGTCGCGGCGGATTCAGGGTCTAATAATTATGTGCTGGAAAACGTAATTGATGATGCGCGTCGCATTGAACCAAAATATGATTTTATGATGCACTTGGGTGATATGGCGATAACGGGCTCTATCACTGGTTATTATTGGATGTTGGAAGAAATTAGACCCCGTCTGGGCGATATTCCATTGTTCACCGTCCCCGGTAATCACGATGTGACCCAGCATATCGGCTATGCCAAATACGAACATTATAACAAGGCATTGTACAGCACGGTTATGGGCCTGCCGTATTATTGGTTTGGATATGGTAATACATTGTTTATCGTGCTGGATACATCAACATTGGACGTTGACGATGAACAGTTTGTTTGGCTGGATCAGACCATGACAAAAATCCGCCCAATGTTCCGTCACTGTGTAATATTCAACCATATGCCACCGGTCAATGCGCGTCCTGATTTTATCAAGGGGCACACAATGGCCCCCGAAATGGTTGAAAAATTGGCAACAGTAATCCAGAAACACCACAAAAAGATTGATGCAATGTTGTGCGGCCATGTTCACTTTACATCAAAAACAACGTGGGCGGGCATTCCACTGTATACCGTCACCGCCAGTGGTCAGGGCGTTCGTGACAAAGACAACGAAAACTATGGGTATGCGGTCTTGAAAATTTCTAAGAGTGGTGCGGTTACGGTCGAGCCGCATTATATTGCACACAATGGCGCATTGCGTGAATATTTCGAAGAATGGTGGGCGCGTGACCTGTTGAGTGTCAAAGCCCAAGAGTTACTGTCCACATTACTGCAAGTATTTGGTGTATGCTTGGTGCTGGGAATTGGCCTGCGCCTGTACGATAAATACAAAAAATAAATTTTTATTGTCTGGCGAATGCGTTTTGATTTAATGCGAACTGTTGCTGCATGGTATTGCCTATCATTTGTTGCAATTTACGGGTCGCCTGTTCAAACAATATTTTTTTATTCGCAATGATATCTTGGCCTTTTTGACTGTGTTTTATAAACAAAATATCGTTTTTAACCAATTCTGATATTTCTGGCAATAATGCAAATCCATCAGAAACAAGTTCCGTATTCGTTTCTTTTAACAGTTTTCTGATATTGGCAATATCTTTGTCTTTTCTGATTTTATATAAATCGTTAAACAGTTCAACCTGCTGTTCTGGTGTAGCACAATAGTATACAAACAGTGCTGCTTTTGCCAAATATTTTAATCTGATATCACGTTTTGTATTGTGTAAATTTGTGTACACGTCCGCCAAAATTTTCCGTTTTGTATCTGTGTCCAGATTTTGCATAATTTCTTTGTCTGTATTGGTGTACGCAAATGCAACGGGTTCATCTTCGCCAATAAAATTGGTGATGAATTTTCTTTTTTTATCTGTGATATTGTTGCGCCACACAGATATGTATTTTTTATCAATTTTTTGATTGATAAGGTCGGAATTGTACAGAAAATTCTTTTTTGTTTTTGTTAAAGCATCTGTCACCGATGCTGTCTGTGATTGTATATCTTTTACATTATCAAACTGTGCAATATCGGCTTGTAAGTGTTGCAGTTTATCTTGGATTTGTTTTGATTCCTGTGCCAATTTATACTTGATATCGCTGATTCGTTTTTCGGCATCAGACAAATACACCAGTTGCGCGTCATAATTGGTTTCGTTATATTTCGGTGCCGTGATACCGTCCAGAACAGTATTAAAATCTGTAAACGTTTTTAATGTCGATTCGGACAGTTGTTGTATTTCCAGTTTGATTTTATTCAAAGTATTTATTCTGGATTGTTTGTCTTTTTCTATATCTTGTTTACAAGATTCATAAAATTTATCCATAGGCATTGGCTTTATCAATGGCAATACAGGTTCAGTATTTTTGCCAATCGCCCATGCGTCCAGACGTTTGTTCTTGGCTGGGTTTAGTGGTGCATTATCTGTCTTGGAAAATTCTTTGAATTTTTCCCATTTTTCATCATTTTGTGGAATTTTAACAAATCCATATTTATACGTCCCTGGTTTGGACGGTACAGGGGCGGCAAAAAACATATACTCGCCAACACATTCGTTATTAAATCTGTTGACCATTGTTTCATCAGTATCTTGTTTGTATGCTGCGTCGCTGCGAAATTCAATGCCAGTATTGGTGAAAAAAAGTTGCTTGTCGTCTGGTTTTTGTTTGTATACAAAAACAAATCCGTATTTAATATTACCTTTTGAAACTAAACTATACCCATTCTGTTCCTTTATGTGGTCCAGATTGGAATACCCAACTGCATACCGGTAATTTGATGTCGCATATCTGAAAAATCTGTCTGATTGTCCAGTCGCAACAGAATATGGGTCAGATATAGTCCCCCCAGAAAACATAATGTCTTGTGGTAATTGGTTCTGGGCTTGCTGTTTTTGTATTTCTGCACCAAATTGGTTTGTGATATCAAACATATTGTCGCGCAGATTATCTTTTTCTTGGGTGGATATTTCCTTTAACATTTTATCCACATAATCCAGCCGCTCTGGCCAGTTGGCATTGGGCAACTTTGACGGAATAATATTGTCGGCATCAATGATATGAGGATACCCTAACATGATTTTTGAATTATAATGAGTGTTGTTAAATTCACTGACCAATAATTCTATCGTCTTGTACAAAGTTTTTATGTTTTCTGGGCTCACCACAGGTGTCAGAATGCTGTCCTCTGACACCATAATTTGGTCGGCCCCCGCAGCAGCACCAGCAATATTTAATCCACGTTCGCGTAAAAAAGGCACTAGTTCAGGGTGGGTTCTGTCAATTGGTATTTCCAACGCGACAGGATTTTTACCAAAATTACCGTCCAGAAAAAAATTTATGTACTTGTCTGCTATCATACGTTTATAACTTTGTTGTTTACTGTTTTGTTGATGACGCGCGCATTGCGTATTTTTTTGTTCAGATTTGCCAGATAATATTACGCGAATAATTATATCACATGCGGATTATAAAAACAATTTATTCACACAAAAACAAATGGGGCTTGCCGCCCGAAGCGTCGCAGACGCGAAGGGTGGTTGGGGCGCACACAGGGGAGTGGGGATGTTCCCCACTTGTGTTTTGGAAAATTGTAGATTTTCCGAAACACTTACAAAACATTGATAATGTTTTGCCGTACAAATGCGTAGCCCATTTGTACAATCCGTGTGGGGCGCACGGATTCCCTCGGTGTCACGCATAAATGCGCGACGCCTGCGGGGCAACCGTAACGATTTGATTGCGCATGGCTTATCAAATCTACTTATTGTCGAACCGGCAACTGCGTTGCGGGTGTCGTCTCGTGGTCACGAACCAAAAATAAAACCGGCACAAGGCCGGTTTGATTTTTGGTTGGGGCGCACGGATTCGAACCATGATAAAGAGAACCAAAATCTCTTGTCCTACCATTAGACGACACCCCAAAAGTGTTTATGATTATAAATATCTTTTGCTTTTTTGCAATAATAAAAATGCGCGCGTGGCAAAATAACATCAAAAAAATTCATTTTTTTGTCTTTTTGTACTTGCTTTTAATTGTTTTGTAAATATAATCATTCAGGTTTTTAATAATTAAAAGTGTTTTAATCATTAAAAGGGAACAATCACACCATCTGCCAAAAGGGGGCAAAAATGGCTCGCAAAGAATTTATTCGTTTGCTGGAATCAAACATACTGGCGTTGGACAAATTGGCCGAACGTCTGCGCAAAGAACCGCTGGATTCGGGCATTTACCCAAAGAACCAGATGACTGTTCTGGTGCGCCTGCATATGGGCGGTCGTGCGCGGTTAAAGGAAATTGCACGTCGCGAACTGGTTCCGACACCGAATTTGTGTGCGACATTTCGCAAACTGGAACGCGATGGTATGGTTACACGCACTATTGATGAAAACGATCGTCGTAACACGTGGTATGAATGCACGGCGGCGGGTGCAAAACTGGCGGAAAAGGCATTGGATGGTTTTCGCAATGCATTGACCCGCATGTTTGAAAACATCACCCCTGATGACGAAGCGGCATTGACCAGTGCGCTGAAAACAATGAACAGCATTTTAGTAAAGATGGAGTTAAAAAATGCGTAAAATCGGATGTGCTATGGCGATTTTCTGTGGCGCGGTTGCGGCCATGACGGCAAATGCGAATGCAATGGATTTGTCGTTGGACGCGGCTGTGGACAAGATTTTGGCCGAATCCCAAGACCTGAAAAAGGCAGATGCAAATGTAAAAAAAGCGCAGGCCTCATTGGACGTTGCCAATTCTAATCGTTGGTTCAAGATTGATGGCAGTGTATCGTACATGAACCTGATAAATGTCAAAGAGCCATTCAAGTCATACGGCGTGAACCTGACGCCGGAAATGGGCGGTATTTTGGCCAAGACATTAGGGGTCGAGGTAAATCATATTGATGTGCCTGATAATATCTTTATGGCGGGCGTGAACGTCAGCCAGCCGATTTACACATTTGGCAAAATTGGCAACGCGGTTGATGGTGTGCGCAGTGCGATAAAGATGGCGGAATCTGGACGCGAGGCCACCCGTCGTGAAATCAAATACAGCGCGGTTGATATTTATTGGACGGCGAAAATGACGGACGAAATTGTCAAGATTTCAAAACAGGATTTGGAATCTGCGCGTCGTGCAAAGCAGAGCTTGACGTCTGCTGGTCGTGCAAATCGCAGCAATTTGGTCAAAATCGAATCTGATATCGCGACCAAGGAAATCAACCTGTCGGATGCCGAATTTAATCGTGACACCGCATACAGAATGTTAAAGATTCTGGCGGGTATCGATATGGACGAAGAAATCGTATTGACCGATGAATTTCCAACCGCGTTTGATGATTTGAATGCGCCAAAATTCAAGACCACACCAAAATTGCAGGCGATGGCGGATCAGGTTGCCATGTATGAAAAGCAGGCACGTTCAAAACGCGCGGGGGCATACCCAACATTGGCGGCGATTGGTTCGTACAGTTACTTGGCATTGGACAAAGATTTTAACAATATGTTCAATCGTAATAACAGCCAGTCCGCATATTGGGGCTTGGCCTTGCAAGTGCCTATTTTCAGCGGTGGTGTAAATCGCGCCAACGCCACGGTCGAGGCCATGAATGCCGAGGCCGCACATCAGGACTTGGACAAGGCCCAGAAGATGACGTCCGAAGAATACACACGTGCGGTTGATAAATACAACCACCTGCGTGGAAATTTGAAGACATTGGAAAACGCACGTAATCTGGCGGCCAAGGCATATGGTATTTCCAGCGATCGTTTTGCCGCGGGTCAAACGTCTGCGGTTGAATTGGCCGAAGTGTCCGCGGGCCTGTACCAGTTGGATATGGCACTGCTGAATGCAAAGTACAATATTCTGATGTCAGCAGAATCAGTTGAAAAGTTAGGTGAATAAAAATGGAAAAGTTACAACAGGTTATGGAAAAGTTAAAGCAGCCCCGTGCGCGCAAAATCATGTCGATTGGCCTGATTGCGGTGTTGGTTTTGTGGGTGGTATTTCGCTTTACAATGATTGGTATTGAAAATGCGCGTTCGGTTTATAATGCCGCGCGCGTTGCAGAAACAGACGGCGTGCCGGTTGTTGTTCAGCAAATTGAACGCACATCTGGCGTATTGCGTGAACCGATTGCGGTTAAAAGCAATCGCGCATATGTTGCGTCGGGCCGTGCACACAAGTTTGGCGCGGGCCAGCATGTTGCAGGTGGCGTGATTGTATCTGTATCGCCTGATATTGATTTGGATTCTGGTATGCACGTTGTGCGCACACGTGGTGTTGCCGATGGTTTGCAATATGCGGAATTTCGTGCAACGGGTCATTTCGTGCCGGTATATGCCGTGAACAACGGTGTTGTTATGGTGGTCGATGGCAATATTGCGCGTGCCCGCGACGTTGTTGTCGCACGCCAAGATGCCGACAATGCACTGATTTCGTCCGGTCTGAATGATGGCGATGTCGTTATTCTGACGCGCGTATCGGACGGTGAAAAAATTCAAGTAAAGGAATAAGGGGAAAGAAATGTTAAAGTTTTTCGTTCGCAGACCCGTCACAACTGTTATGTTTGTTTTGATGTGGGTCGTATTGGGTTTGGTTTCATTTCCAAAGATGAACATTGAACGTACACCGTCGTTGGACTTTCCAATGGTGACGGCATCGTTTGTGTACCCTGGGGCATCACCTGCGGAAATTGAATCACAGGTTATTAAAAAGGCCGAAGACGCCATGTCAGAGGTCGCAGGCCTGAAAAAACTGACATCACAGGCGTATGAAAATGGTGGTTACGTTATGGCCGAATTTAACTTGGGCGTAAACGTAAATGATAAATCCAGCGAGGTTAAATCAAAAATCGATGCATTGTCATCTGAATTTCCAGATGCGTTGAAACAGCCCGTTGTTGAAAAATTGAACCCATTGCAAGAATCGGTTGTTGATATCGTTCTGCGTGGGGCGTCTGCGCGTGATTTGCAAGAATATGTTGATAACATCTTGGCAAACAAAATCACCGCGACCAAGGGCGTTGCCAGTGTGTCTGTATTCGGTGGTGAAAATCGCGCAATCCGCGTTGAAATGAACCCAGAACTGATGGCGGCACGTGGTGCGACGGTTATGGACGTTGTGTCTGCATTGGCGGCGCGTAACCTGAACGTGCCTGGGGGTAAAATTGAAACATCGGCAAATTCATCAAACGTTCGTTTTATTGGTGAATTTGCATCTGTTGATGAAATTGCAAATCTGCATTTGACCACGGCCGAAGGTGCACGTTTCAAATTGTCTGACATCGCAACAATTACAGACGCGGCGCGTGATATTGAAAATGGGGCGCGTTACAACGGCGAACCAGTTGTTATTGCATCAGTGGTCAAAGCATCTGATGGTAACGCAATTAAAATTTCACAGGCCCTGCGTAAAAAGATGCCTGAATTGCAGGCCGATATGCAGACACGTTTCCCAAATGCCACAATGGAAATTATTTCGGATTCGTCAACCGCGGTTGCCGACGAAACAAACAGCACCATTGATGGTATCGTTTTGGGTATTATCTTTACAGTATTGGTTCTGTTGGCGTTTACACGTAACTGGCGTTCAACAATTATCGCGGGTGTTGTGATTCCTGCGTCATTGGTTGCTGGTTTCTTCTTTATGGACGGCAGTGGATTTACAATCAATGCAATGACATTGTTGGCGTATTCGTCGGCATTGGGTACATTGGTGTCAAACGCAATTATTATGATTGAATCCGCATTGCAAGAAATGCGTGCCGGCAAAGACCCAGAAAACGCCGCAATCGATGGTACGAAAAAGGTCGCGGTATCTGTTCTGGCGGGTGTTGGAACAAACGTCGTGGTGTTCTTGCCATTGGCATTTATGGGCGGTATCGTTGGCCAGTTCATGGTTCAGTTCGGTTTGACCGTTGTGTACCTGACACTGTTGTCATTGCTGTTCAGTTTCACACTGACCCCAATGATGATTGCAAAAATTTTGCGCCTGACGTCATCTGACGCTGCACCGAAAAAGGTTAAAAAGGCGTCCAGTACAGCGGAATCACCGGCGGTTGCGCGTCTACACAAATGGTTTGATACGCAATACAATCACCCATGGCGCGTTGTTGGTTTGGCGGTTGCAATCTTTATTGCATCAATGTCATTGGTTCGGTTTGTTGGTAATGAATTTACCCCAGCAACCGATAACAATGAAATCAATATCACTGCGCGTGCACCAATGGGCGCAACATTTGAAAAGTCACGTGATATTGCATCGCAAATCGAAGAACAACTGCGCGATTTCAAAGAGGTTAAATCAACATCTGTGAAAATCGGCGAACGCGGTCTGCAAAATATCAAGGTCAAGGTTGAATTGGTTGATCGTGACGATCGCAGATTGTCTGACAAGGAACTGTCACGTCGTATGTTGCCACGTCTGGCAACGATCCCAGATGTTGAAATCCAGATTCGTGCGGGCGCGTCTATGTCATCGTCTATATCGTCTGATATGGTTTTGAATATCACCGGCGAAGATGATGCAAAACGCGAAGCGTACGCATCGCGCGCAATCGAATTGATAAACCAGATACCAGAGGTTCAGAGTGCCGTTCGTGCCCAGCAAACCCCAGGTAACGAAATCAAATTCATACCTGATGAAAACAAAATGAATTTCTGGGGTGTGAAAAATTCGTATGCTGGTTCGACATTGCGTACGGCATTGTTCGGTAACGACGATTACAAGTACAAGGAAGCGGGCGAAGAATATCCAATCGTTTTGGAATTTGCAAAACCGTTCAAGACCGCTGAAATGTTTGATAATGTGTACGTGAACTCTCAAAAGGGCATGGTTGCGTTGTCGTCGCTGGGTAAAATTGAAAACACCACTGCGACGCCAAACATCAGTCGTCTGGACAAGAACAGAATTACCGAAATCGATATCAATATCGGTAAATCCACAATGGGCCCTGTTCAGGCCAAGATTCAGTCCGCACTGAATACCATTGATTGGGACGCGGGTTACGGTGCTGAATTTGGTGGTATGTCCGAAATTCAGGACGAAACAACCGGCGAAATCGGTCAGGCGTTTTTCTTGGCAACCGTGTTGACGTTTATGTTGCTGGCGGCCATTATGAACTCGCTGGCGCACCCATTCACCATCGCGACGTCAATTCTGACATCGTTCGCGGGCGTGTTTGTGATGCTGTTCCTGTCGGGGGCGTCAATGAACGTTGGTGCTATGTTGGCATTCGTTATGTTGGTTGGTCTGGTGGTGAATAACAACATTCTGGTACTTGAACCAACAATCGCGCGTGTTAAAAATGGCGAAGATGCCAAATCCGCCCTGTGGACAGAACTGAACGATAAACGTTATATGGTGTTGATGACATCAATCGCAGTTATCACCGGTATGGTGCCCCAGTTGTGGTCGGCCGACGGTATGAAGGTCGCAATGGCTGCGGTTATGATTGGTGGTATGTTGGCCAGTTTGATATTCACATTCACATTGACACCTGCATTGTTCTTCTTGATAGAACGTGCGCGTCGTCGTCTGGCACGCAACAAATAAAAGACGGGGCATTGCCCCGTTTTTTAGTTGCTGTAATAGCATGCTTGTGTATAACTAAATATCCCCGTGTGGTCAGAACCACCATTTACATAACATTGGGTGACGGTTGTTGCACCTGTGCCGGTGGTTTGTCCCCCCGATGGGCATCGGGTGCAAGTTGGGTCTGATATATTTGGATTTCCATAATAATTGACATCACATATGTAATCTTCGGACACGTGGCATTCGACTATGTTTTGTTCATCTGGGGTGATAGCACATTCCACATCTGTCCTGAAAGTTTCTACAAGTATCACCCCATTGCCCAAATTAGTTTCACGTGTCCCATTCAATGGGTCGCAACAGTTTTTTGTACATTCTGTTTGACTAATGTTATGCGAACACCTCGCGCAACAGTTTCTGGCCCCATATGATGGGGGGATGGCCAGCAATATAAACATGCCGATCAATATTAGTTTTTTCATTCTAACCTCCTTGTTTTTCACGACTGAAAAACCGCCGACAAAGCAAAGGCGGTTGGAGGTTAGCGACTATCTTGTAAATAGTGGTGGTATTCAAAATATTTCCACGCCCTCCAACCCAGTGGCTGGAGATAGAAACGCATACCATCACGCATGTATGCCTGCGTACAAGAAAGGGTCGCTAAACCCCGTTGTCATCTGTCCGTGACAACAATCTCATGATAGCAATATAAAATTTGCGGTGCAAGCAAAAGATTGTTATAATACGCGCGAAATATCAAAAGGATTTGTAATATGCTAATGAAACAAGATGTTGTTGTTTTTGATTTTGATGGCACGCTGTCGGCGCGTGATTCAAATGTGGAATTTGGTCGCTATTGCTTTCGCCATTCTGTGCGTCCATGGTTGTTTTTGCCATTGATGGGCGTTGCGGCGATTGTGCGTATGTTTAACCCCGCGGGCATTTGGTGGCGCGAAAAAATGCGTCGGTTTTTAACCGCAGATATGGTGAAAAAATTCGCGCCTGATTTTATCAAGCAGCATAAAATGGAACGCTTTGGCTGGGCCCGTGAACAGGTTGCCGCCGAACGCGCGGCGGGGCGCAGGGTGGTTTTGATTTCGGCCAGTGCGGATTACCTTGTCCCACAACTGGTGCGTGATATCAAATTTGATGCAGTGCTGACATCGCAAATGGATGCGGCCGCCCCGTGGAAATATAAATTCCTGTGCTGGGGCGCGAACAAGGTTGTCGCACTGGACACATGGGCATCAAAAAATAAAATCATACCGCGCGTCGTGCGCAGTTATTCGGACAGCCCATCTGATATGCCACTGATGGAAATCGCGGCCGAGCAGGTATGGGTCGATGCCAAAACAGGCCTGCGAAAACATGCCTAGGGCGCAATGCAAATAAATCCGTTATAGTTCGCACATGGTTATAACGGATTTTTTATATGATTTTTCGGTGGGTATCACATGCGCCTTGATTGGTGCGTTGATAAGTATGTTGCTGTCGCGTCGTAAAACGCGCCGCCTGACCAGTGAAATTGTCCTGCGTCGTCACGATTTAGACGCATTGCGATTGGAAAATAATCGATTACTGGAAACAATCAAGAACCGCGAAACCCAAATTCTGGAATTGCAACAGAAAATCTTGGACGCGCATTCCCCCAAAAAAGCCAAACGCCGCGGTAAATAGTGCGGCGATATTTTTGTGGCAAATAATAATAAATATATTAGAATTATAGTGATATGACGTGTTGTCGTATCGGGGTGTCAAGACCTCTGATTCTGAGTGTCCGTGGGGACATAAAACACCTCCAACCATGTGGTTGGAGGGTGGCGATATATTTGAATAAGCCCACTATTTCTCAGAATATAGTCTTGAACCTCCAACCACCTGATTTTCTGGTGGTTTTTGTTTTACTATCACAGGGGGCATCCGTGGCAAATACAACCAGTGCGTTGACCAGTGCACGCAAGAAAAAAAACGATGAATTTTATACGCAACGCAGTGATATAGAAAAAGAATTAAATAACTATAATCATCTGTCAAAGCATAACCATTTCAAAGATAAAGTGGTATTTTGTAATTGCGATGACCCGACAGAATCAAATTTCTTTAAGTATTTTGCCGATAATTTTTCCGCATTGGGATTAAAAAAACTGATATGTACACATTACGAGCCCGATGAAAACAAAAAATCATACGTTTTAACAATAACGCGCGGACGTGATATCAATAACGATGGAAAAACAAACCGTCATGATGTTGAAAAGACAGAGATGTTGTTTTCAAATGGCGATTTTCGGTCGCCAGAATGTATCGAATTATTAAAACAATCCGACATTGTTTGCACGAATCCACCGTTTTCATTATTCCGTGAATATGTTGCACAATTGATGGAGTATAATAAAAAATTTTTAATTATTGGAAACCAAAACGCTATTACATACAAAGAAATTTTCCCATTGATAAAAGAAAATAAAATTTGGTTGGGGTGCACAATGAATGGTTCAAATCGTTGGTTTCGTGTGCCCGATAATTACGAAAATACCCCTGCAATAAAAATTGGTGATGGCCAAGACGGGTTTGAAAAAGGGGTGAAATATTGCTTCGTAAAAGCGGTTGTTTGGTTCACTAACATGGATTGTCAAAAACGACATGATGAATTTATTCCACGTAATTATAAAAATTTTAACGAATCCGAATACCAAAAATATGATAATTACGATGCTATAAATGTTGATAATGTAAATAATATCCCGGTTGATTATTATGGCGTGTTAGGCGTTCCGATAACATTTTTGCATAAACACAATCCAGAACAATTTGAAATAATCGGTGCTACTGAAAGTGAGGGTAAGGGCTTCTCTTGTGGTATATGGCGTGGCGGCATTGCGCAACCTGTTGTAAACGGAAAGAGAATATTTAAGCGATTATTTATTCGCAGAAAAAAGGAAACAAAAAATGGAAATTAAATTAAAAGAGATGACAATCCGTGAACTGGCCACGGGCTATGTTGATAATATGGAAGATGGCGTTGTTGCCTATTCGGGCAAGTTAGATGTTCGTCCCGCATATCAACGCGAATTTGTTTACAAAGACAAACAGCGTGATTCTGTGATTGATTCCGTGCGTAAAAATTATCCATTAAATGTTATGTATTGGGTTGATAATGGAAATGACCAATATGAAATACTGGACGGACAACAACGTACTATATCAATATGCCAATTTGTAAATGGGTATTTTTCTATAAATGACCGACAATTTGATTCCTTGGAAACAGACGAACAAGAACAAATCCTGAATTATCAATTACAGGTTTATGTATGCTCTAATGGTACGGATTCTGAAAAACTGGAATGGTTTCGCACAATAAATATTGCTGGTGAAAAATTGTCTGAACAAGAATTGCGCAATGCCACCTATCGTGGACCGTGGTTGACCGAGGCCAAGAAACATTTTTCAAAAAATAATAACCCTGCACAGGCGATTGCCGACAAGTATATAACCGCAAAATGGAATCGGCAAGAGGGTCTGGAAACAGTCCTGTCGTGGATATCAAATGGCAAAATTGAACGTTATATGAATATGCATCAATCAGATCCGAATGATAATGAACTATGGTTGTATTTTCAATCGGTTATTATGTGGGTGAAAACATTGTTTCCAAAATACAGACGTGAAATGAAATCTGTGAACTGGGGAATTTTATATAATAAATACAAAGATAATTTCTATGATGCAAACGAATTAGAAAACAAAATATCGAAATTGATGCAAGACAGCGAAGTAGAAAATAAAAAGGGTATATACGAATATGTGTTTGATAACGACCAAAAACACCTGAATTTGCGACAATTTGATGATAATATTAAACGCACCGTATATGAACGTCAGAATGGTATCTGTCCAATGTGCCGCGGCACAGAAAACGAAAACAAACATTGGCCATATGAAGAAATGGAAGGCGATCATGATATTCCGTGGAGCAAGGGCGGCCAGACCACAGAACAAAATTGTGTTATGCTGTGTCGCAAGCATAATCGCGAAAAATCAGATAAGTAAAACAAATCCGCCATTGGGCGGATTTGTTTTGGCTGGCTTGCTATTTGGTTTTTTTATTGTATAATCCCCGAAAAGAGGTTTCCGTATGGACTTTATTGCTTTTTTCGTTGGGGTTACGGTTGGGTGCATACTGGGGTCATTGGTCACGGCATTGCTTGCCAAACACCCCGATGACAGCCGTATAGAGGTTGCACAATTAAAGGCCCTGTTACAGCAACAGCGCGGCGAAATTGAACGCATGCGCGCTGAAAACAGTGCATTACAACAGAGTGCCGCCGAAAAAAAGCAAGAGGTTGAAACCCTGACGCATATTCGCGAAAAAATGTTGAATGATTTCAAGGCAATTTCCAGTGAACTGATTGAAAAACAAAAAGAATCTGTCCAAGAGACCCAGAAAATCGTGCTGACCCCTGTCCAGAATGAAATGAAGGCATTGAAAGAGGGCTTTGAACAGAAAGTCACGGAAATGTTAAAGACCACGACGGAAAACAAAACCAGCATAGATGAACAAATCAAGAATATGCTGAATAAAAGCGAGTCATTACAGCAAGAGGCAACCAATCTGGCCAATGCGTTGAAAAATAAAAAGAGTCAGGGCTGCTGGGGCGAAATGTATCTGGAAAATATTCTGGAAATGCTGGGCTTTGTCGAAGGTGTTGATTACACCAAGGAAGAATTTACCCGTGTCGACGATGGGAAAAATATTCGACCTGATTTTATTGTGAATCTGCCGGGGAATCGCCGTATTATCATTGATTCCAAGGTTTCTATGGAAAGTTATCTGCAATACGAAAATGCCGAAACCGACGAAGAACGTGAAAAGTATGCCAAGGATTTTGTCGCCGCGACCGAGGCACACATAAACGAACTGTCCGACAAAGATTACCAGAAAAAGGTCAAAGATTCTGGTCTGGATTATGTGTTTATGTTTATGCCATTGGAATCCGCGTATGTTTTGGCAATGCGCAGAAAGCCAGAACTGTATTCCAGTGCGCAAAACAAAAACGTCGCGATTATCACATCGTCGCTGTTGTTCCCGATGCTGAAAACCGTGGAACTGTTGTTAAAGATGGACAAACAGAACAAGAATGTGACCGAGGTTATTGCGCTGGTCAATGATTTGTATGAAAAATATTCTGGGTTTATTGATAACTTTAACGCGGTCGGCAAAAGTATAGAATCCGCAATGAAGACATATAACAATGCGCGCGGGCAACTGACCGATGGACGCGGAAATATGTCCAGATTGTTCGACAGAATCAAAGAAAAAAGTGGTATAACAACTAATAAAAAAATCGCATTGGAATATAAAGATGAATAAATTGCAAATGAAACTTTGCGGGGATTTGGTTTTGCGTGAAAAATGCGCGCCAATTACCGAAATCACCCCTGAAATATTGTCAGCGATGGACGAAATGATTGGCATGATGCGTGATCAATCGGGTGTCGGTCTGGCCGCGCCCCAGGTTGGTATGTTGCATCGTTTCTTGGTCATGATGAATCCTGATACCGAACAGGTATTCAAAATGATAAATCCAAAAATCGTTTCGCGCAGTGCGGATACCTGCACCATGGAAGAGGGGTGTTTGTCCGTGCTGGGGCCTGACAACCTGCCGGTGTATGCAAATGTCACGCGTCCTGCATCGGTCGTGGTTGAATGGACAGACGAAAATGGCGCACCCCAAGGGGCGGAAATGTCCGGCCTGCCGGCGCGAATTGTTCAACACGAAACAGATCATTTGGACGGTATATTGTTTATCGACTATCTGACGCCGGTGCGTCGCGAAATGGTTATGCGCAAGGTAAGGAAACACAAGGCATGAAACTGGTACTGATGGGAACACCCACGTTCGTTGTTCCGATGTTTGACGCAATTTATAACGCGGGTCATGAAATCTTGGCGGTGTTCACGCGCGGGCCAAAGCCCATTGGTCGTAAACAAGTATTGACCAAATCGCCGGTGCACGTGTGGGCGGAATCAAAAAATATTCCCGTGTTTAACCGCGCGTCTGAATATAATTTTTCGCCTGATATGGTTGTGGTGGTGTCATATGGCGTGATATTGCGCGATAACGTTTTGTCGTCCGCACCATGTATAAATATTCACCCCAGTGACCTGCCCAAGTATCGTGGCGCATCACCGATAAAGACCGCAATTTATAATGGCGACGCGCACAGTGCGGTTTGCCTGATGCAAATCACCGCGGAAATGGATGCGGGCGATGTGTACATGCGTCGCGCATTTGATATTGGCGACGATGACACCAACGATGATATTGAAAATCGCGTATCAAAAATCGGTACTGAAATGTTGACCGAATATTTGGCGAACCCTGCGGCATATGCGCCGGTGGCGCAAACAGGCACGCCAACGTTCACACGCAAATGGACGGGTGCGGACGAAATTATCGATTGGTCACGTGGCGCGCGTGCGATACATAACCAGATTCGCGCATTGGGGGCGGGGCGCACAAAAATCAATGGCACAGATGTCAAGATTCTGCGCACGCGCATTGCGCAAGATGGCGAATTAGAAATCTTGCAAATTCAACCGGCGGGCAAAAAGCCAATGGATTGGAAAAGTTTTACAAACGGTCTGCGCGGTGCGGAAATAAAAATAGGGGAATAATATGGAATTTGGCGAAGACGATAAACCATGTTCGTGCAGCACCAGACATAACAGCGATTTCCCACGCTGGTGTCAGTTCTGCAAACATTTTGGTTCAATGTATGTATGGCACGCATGTTATCATTCATTGTTTGTCCGTTTGGGGTGGAAAAATCCAAAACTGGTGAACTTTTACGACAGTTGTCGTCATTTCAAATACGCAAAAATATATGCCGACCAACAGAAAACAAAATAACACAAAATGACACGATTTCGCATAACACTTGAATACGATGGCACGGATTTAATCGGCTGGCAAGAAAACCGCCAAGGCCCATCTGTGCAGTCAATTTTGCGTGATGCAATTTTTGCATTTTGCGCCGTGCGTCCCGATATTGTTGCGGCGGGTCGTACCGATGCGGGTGTGCATGCGTTGGGTATGGTGGCGCATTTTGATTTGGACGGCGCGTTTGATGCAAATACCGTTATGCGTGCGGTGAATTTTTATTTGACTGACAAACCGGTGGTCATATTGTCGTGTGACGCGGTGGCGGACGATTTTAACGCGCGATTTGATTGCGTGGCGCGCCACTATCGCTATGTCGTGCTGAACCGCCGCGCCGCGCCGGTATTGAACAAGAATCGTGTATGGTGGGTTCCGCGTGAACTGGACATTGATGCAATGCGCGATGCGGCGACGCACCTGATTGGACATCATGATTTTACCAGTTTTCGCGCCACCCAGTGTCAGGCAAAAAGCCCGATAAAAACATTGGACGCGTGCAATATCATTACAGATGGCGACAATGTGATTTTCGAATTTTCCGCGCGTTCATTTTTGCATCATCAGGTGCGAAATATGGTTGGCACATTGGTGGAAATAGGTCTGGACAAACCGTACGATATTGATGAAATCTTTGCTGCACGTAATCGCAGTGCGGCGGGCCCAACCGCACCGGCATCGGGGCTGTATTTTATTTCTGCGGATTATTCCACGGACGCATCGCATTCAGATATTTAACCCGTCCTGATGGGTAAATCATAATACCGCCATCGTGCAAAATTTTATTCGCACATTTTGGTGCATCAATATGAAAATACGACACGATATAGTCAATGTTTGCGTCGTTGCATAATGAAACAATATTGTTCATCAGTGGCACAAATTTCTGAATATATACCAGTGTAAATTTTTGTGCGCGATACGTGTAGACGCCGCCTGTGTGCACATAGCGCGTATTTTGTGTGTCTGCGTTCTCGCCATTTATTTGTTTCCACGTATCAAATGCAAAGTAATGATTTGATGCGCGCGATTTATTAAATTTCAGTTTTCCATTTTCAACAAACCCAACCAATTCATGATCCGGCGTGGCATAGAATACGGGTCGCGGTGTGGCGATGACAACCGTCACACCAATAATTGCAATTATACCCGCGGTTATATAATTTACCCGCCGACGCGTGCCACGAATAAATATCAGTGCGCCACCCGCCAAAATAAATATAATCAACGCGGCGTTCGGCATATGGGGCATTGGCAAACTGGCATACGGTAAATTTGTAATTACGTGTGCAATGCGCAGTCCCACGTCATAAATCGTCGCCGCCAGCGTCAATGGCGCATGCCACCCCAGCATTGCGGTAAATGTCCCCACAATAACCAGTGGCATAATTGCAATCGAAAATATCGGTAACAGCACCAGATTACCAATCAAACTGTACAGTGGAAATGCCCCAAAGTGCGCAATCACAAACGGTGCGGTAAATACGGTTGCAACTATGGACGTCAGTGCCGCCGTGCATAAAACTTTCAGAATTTTGTTTTCTGGCATTTTGGGCTTTGTCACGCCCCAGAACCAAATCAGTCCAAATATCGCCGCAAATGATAATTGAAATCCGGCCTGCATCACATAGTGCGGATTTATCAAAATGATAATCCACATTGCCACGCAAACATTGCGCAGTGATATTGCACTGCGCCCAAATACCACGGCGGCAAATATCAGCGTCGTCATCAGAAACGCGCGCATTGTTGCCACATCGCACCCCGACAAGAACAGATATAATATCAATCCCAGCCACGCGCAAATCGTTGCCGGCACTCGTGCGGGCACACGTCGCGTAATTGGTGCAATCAATCGAAATATGGAATAGAACAATGCAAACAGCCACCCACCAACCAGTGTCATATGAAATCCACTGATTGACCATACGTGGCCAACACCGGTTGCTGTCCATGTCGGACTGTCGCTGCGCGGGACGGCATTTTTGTATCCTAATACCAAACTGTCGACCAAGAATGAATTTGATTTATTATGAATTGCATCGCGCACGGTGTTCATATTGCGCGGCGTGGCATGCGATATAATTTCATAATCCTTGATATAACCTGTCGCGGTCAGGTGATTAAAATATGCCCATCGGGCATAGTTAAACGCGCCATCGGCATACGGCGCGTTTGGACGATATAAATTTACCACCGCGCGAACCGTGTCACCAATGCGTATCGCACCCGCGTCTGATATTGATACGCGCACGATTGGCACGCCGGTGGTATCAATATACTTGCCGTCGGTCTGAATACTCAGGCGGGTTTTGGTATCGGTATAATCTATGTTTTTAACCACACCAACAATCGTTCGGTCGCGAATGTCGCGCGTGATTTGTGGTGTTGCCAAAATGTGGGTATATGCCATCGCATACAGCACGCCAAATATGAATAATGCACCCGCCCGCGCAATAATAGATTTGCGCAAGAATAATCCCGCAATAAATATTATGCACAGTACCCCGATTCCAAAAGTGCTGGGTTCCGTGTCTAGCGAAAAATACAACGCACAACCCGTCGCCACCAAAAAGGGCGTCCATAAAAACAGGTTCTGTGATTGATTTTCAATAAACCGTTGCATAACCAAATTATAGGAATTTATTTCGTTGCGTCGCAATGATAAATTTCGTATGATAAAAGCCCATAAGGGGGCAAATCTTATGGAAAAATATATATTCATCACCGGTGGTGTTGTATCCAGTTTAGGCAAGGGCGTCGCAGCGGCAGGTTGCGGCGCTCTTCTTCAATCGCGCGGTTATTCCGTGCATGCACGCAAATTTGATCCGTATTTGAATGTTGACCCAGGGACTATGTCGCCGTTCCAGCATGGCGAAGTGTACGTCACCCACGACGGGTTCGAAACAGATTTGGATTTGGGTTATTACGAACGATTTTTGGGCGTACAACTGTCGCGCAATGATTCTGTGTCGGGCGGCCGTATTTATTGGGACGTGCTGAATGCGGAACGTCGTGGTGATTATTTGGGCGCAACGGTGCAAATGATTCCGCACGTCAGTAATCGAATCAAAGAATACATTGCTGCGCCAACTGGTACTGATTTTGTCGTATGCGAAATCGGCGGCACGGTCGGCGATATAGAGGGAAAGATATTCTTGGAATCCATTCGCCAGTTTGCAAATGATGTCGGCCGCCGCAATGTTATGTTTGTGCACCTGACACTGGCCCCGTATTTGGAACAGAGTGGCGAATTAAAAACCAAACCAACCCAGATGTCTGTGCGTCGCCTGTTGGAAAATGGGATTCAGGCAGATATGCTGATTGTGCGTACGCCACGCATGTTGACCGCGGACGAACGCGCAAAAATCGGTATGTTTTGTAATATGCCGGCCAAAAATGTAATCAGCGGGATTGATGTTGATAATATTTACAAGATTCCATTGGCATACGATGCCCAGAATGTCTTTGACATAATCGCCGAACATTTCGGTTTGGAAAATCATGCGGGTGATATGACAAAGTTTGAACGTATATCAAATTATCTGGCGGCGGATTTGCCAACCGTGCGTATTGGTATCGTCGGAAAATATTTTGACGTGCCCGATGCGTATAAATCGCTGAACGCCGCATTGTTCCACGCGGGTATTCAGAATAATGTACACGTCGCGTTACAGAAAATAAATGCCGAAACATTTTCGCCGTCGGATTGTGCGGACGTGGACGGCATACTTGTCCCTGGGGGATTTGGCGCGCGTGGGGTCGACGGTAAGATTGCCGCCGCACATTATGCCAGAACAACGGGCACGCCATACATGGGAATCTGTCTGGGAATGCAGGTTGCGGTAATTGAATTTGCGCGCAACGTGCTGGGAATTAAAAATGCAAATTCCACAGAATTTGATGCGAATTGCACGCCAATAATAAATATTATGCCGGATCACACAGGCGATATGGGTGGGACATTGCGTCTGGGGGCATACCCATGCGTGATTGCGCCACATACACGCGCCGCAGAAATATATGGCACAAATAAAATATCAGAACGCCATCGTCACCGCTATGAAATGGACATATCATTTGAAAAACAGTTTGCCGATGCGGGTATGATTATATCTGGGCGCAGTCCGGACGGTCGCCTGCCTGAAATTGTGGAATTGCCAAATCACCCGTTCTTTGTTGCGGGTCAATTCCACCCAGAATTTCAGTCCAGTCCATTTACCGGCCACCCAATGTTTAACGCATTTATCGCGGCGGCAATAAAACATAAAAAATAAAAACAAAAAATCCCCCATTCGGGGGATTTTTTATTTGCCGAAAATAAAACTGTTATCTGCACTCAACCGTATTATTTCGTCCATATTGTCATCATCGGTTGTGTGTTGGCGTATTGTTTTGCCGCATTTTTCGCAACGGTGCGTAATTATAAATCGCGCGCCGTCGGGTTGCACCGATATCGGTCGCATCATACCGCTACAGGTTGCCGCGCGATCCCCTGGCGTGTTGTCCACATGGCGTGACCATAAACACGCGGGGCAATGATTTGTATAACCATTGCCCCGAACATGTGCGCCACAGTGTGCGCATACAAAATCTTCAACCGTTTTGGTAAAGCGTTTCATTACAGTCCCAACGCGCTGCGGTACATTTGAGTCAATTCGTCCGCTTCGTCCAATTCATCTGGGTCAAGTTTGCGCAGACGTATCATCTGGCGAATATATTTTGGATCGAATCCGGCGGATTTCGCCTCGCTGAAAATCTCTTTGATATCAGCCGCGATTGCTGCGGAATCTTCGTTTAATTTTTCGATACGTTGAATAATGCTCAGCAACTGCTGGTTATCAATCGCCCCGTGATTTGCGTTTTTCATGCTTGTTTTCCCCTTGTCTCTTTATGGTTTTTATGATATAGCATAATTCGTAAAAATCAAGAAAAACGAAAGAAAACAAAAAGCGGAAAAATATGAATAAATTTACAAAAATTACAGCATCAATCGGCCCAAAATGCGAAGACGCTGAAACACTGCGCCGTATGTTCTTGGCGGGTGTGAACGTTTGTCGTATCAATTTCAGTCATGATACCGGTGATGTTCAGGGTGAAAAAATCGATTTAATTCGTCGCACGGCACGTGCGGCCGGTGTTCAGGTTGCGGTCTTGGTTGATTTGCAGGGGCCAAAACACCGTATCGGCAACTTTGCCACCGAAGATAAATATCCATTGAAAATCGGACAAACATTCACATTTGATAATGACCCAACCCCTGGGGACAGTACACGTGTCCAATTACCACACGACGACGTGATGAAATCACTGAATGTCGGCGACAGAATTTTGTTAAACGATGGTAAAATTGAAATGCGTGTAACGGGCGTTGAAACCGGTAAAATCATTGCAACGGTTGTCCGTGGTGACGAAATCTGGTCGCGCCGTGGGTTTAATTTGCCTGACACCGACATCGCAACATCCGTCCTGACGCCCAAGGACAAGAATGATTTGGAATACGCAATAACCAAGAATCCTGATTGGGTTGCAATATCGTTTGTCCAGCGTCCCGAAGACGTGGCAGAGGTTCGCGATTTCATCACCGCGCGCACATCACACCCGATAAAGATTATTGCAAAAATCGAACGTCCAAATGCGGTTGAACGTATTGCGGAAATCGCATCTGCGGCCGATGGTATCATGATTGCGCGTGGCGATTTGGCGGTCGAAGTGCCATTTGAAACTGTGCCTGCGATTTCGCGCCATATCATTCGTACATGCCGTACATTGAACCGTCCGGTTATCATGGCAACACAAATGTTGGGCACAATGGTAAACAGCGAATTTCCAACCCGTGCCGAAATCAGCGACGTTGCCAATGCGGCGTACCTGCGTGCGGATTCAACCATGACGTCCGAAGAAACCACAATCGGTATCAATCCGGTTGGTGTGATTGAAACAATGGCGAAAATTGTGACATACGCGGACTATGACGCGATTGCAAATTCGTATGACTGGTCACGTATTGAAAATGTTCCTGAAAACGATTGGTCGCGTTCTGTGGCGTCCATGGCGTATTTGAATCGTGCATCGGCAATCGTTGTGTTTGCGTGCGATACCGTCGCCACAACCCAGATTTCTTGTCGCAAGCCCGATATTCCAATCATCGCCGTATGCCGCGAAGATGTAATTGCAAATCAATTATGCCTGTCGCGTGGTGTATGCCCAATCTGTGATGAAACGTTGTTTGGCCAGCGTGACGCGTTTAACGCCGCACGCGGATTTGGTATAACATCGGGGCATCTGGTTATCGTTGATGGCGATAAAATCAGTTTACGCACATTGGATTAAAAGAACGCCCGTTTGGGCGTTTTTTATGCTTATTATTGTTGACCTGTGCCTGCGATTTTTACTAACATTCATGTTATGAGAAGAATGGCATTATCCATATTTTTACTGTGCACAATGATGTGTGACGCGGCGCATGCGGCACAGTATCGTGCGGCACTGGTCGCGAATATGGACACGGGTCAGGTTTTAATCCGTGAAAATGCCAACCAACCGAATTACCCAGCATCGTTGACCAAGATTATGACGGTCTATTTAACGTTTGATGCGCTGGAACACGGTCGCCTGCATTTGGACGATTATCTGATTGTGTCGAATTATGCGGCGGCGGCATCCCCTGTGAAACTGGGCCTGACCGCGGGCAGCAAGATTACCGTCGAAGATGCGATAAAGGCCGTAACGGTAATGAGTGCGAATGACGTCGCCCGCGTATTGGCCGAAAATTTGAAGGGTGGCAAAGAGGGGAACTTTGCCGATATGATGACACGTGTCGCAAATGAAATCGGTCTGAAAAATACAAATTTTGAAAATTCGTCCGGTCTGCCGAACGATGACCATATGTCGACCGCGCGCGATATTGCGCTGTTATCTATGGCGGTGTATAAACATTTCCCACAATATTGGAAATACTTTGGAATCAAGACATGGACATATAATGGCAAAACATACACAAATGGAAATCGTCTATTGGGCACATACGCGGGCTGTGATGGTATGAAAACCGGATTTACGAACAAGTCACGTTATTCATTGGTGGCGACGGCAAATCGTGGCGGTACGCATTTGATGGCGGTCGTCTTGGGTGCAGAAAACAAGGACGTCCGTGCCGCGGTCGCAACACAACTGTTAAATCGCGGTTTTGAAATGACCAAAAATAATTCCGCGCCGATTGAACGCACAACGCCTGTCCAGCCAATCGCAGCGGCACAACCAACGCACTCTGCGCCTGCAACCGCGCCAACATTTACGGCGGCATACAACGCTGCAACGGCGAACGCCGCACCTGCATACAGTGCCCCATCGGTCGCACGGGGCGGGGCGGGTGTTCAATTTGGCGCGTTTTCATCGCGCGATGCCGCCGCGCAACAGGTTGCAAATGTTAAAAATAAACTGGGCGTTGTTGCCACGATTGAACAGGCATCAAACGGTATGTTCCGTGTGCGCGCAAATGGCATTACGGACGCCGCCGCAACCGAATTGCGTAATCGCGCAACAAACGCGGGCATTGACAGTTACATATTTCATTGATTAAATTGGTCGGGTATCATGAATCAGAAAATTGAAAAGTTGATTAAACAGTTCGCGCGTCTGCCACGTGTTGGCGCGCGCGGTGGCCAGCGTATTGCACTGGCATTGTTACAGGACAAAACAGGACGCGCAGAAATGTTGGCGGCGGCGATTACCGATGCGGTGGAAAATGTCGCGCCGTGTCCAAATTGCGGCATCTTGACCGATCGGGGCGCGGGCAAATGCGAATATTGCCGCGACGCGTCGCGTGCAAACGGCGCACTGTGTTTGGTGCGCGATTTGTCAGACGTTTGGACACTTGAAAAATCCGCAGTGTTCCATGGCCGCTATCATATAATTGGCGGATTGCTGTCGGGGGCAAACGGCACAACGCCGGACGATTTGAATATTGCAAATCTGCCCGCGCGCATTCATGATGAAAATATAACTGAAATTATTTTCGCATTGCCCAACACGGTCGAGGGGAAAACAACCCAACACTATGTCATGTCTGTTTTGACGGACGTGCCAAACGTACGTTTCACAGAATTAGCATCTGGCGTGCCATTGGGCGGCGATTTGGATTACTTGGACGACGGCACATTGTCGTTGGCGTTTGGGGGGCGCAAGGCGATATGATGACTGTTGAAAATTTGCCGCCTGTGGCCGAAATGATGCGTGCGGCGGGCCTTGAACCCAAAAAGCAATTTGGCCAGAATTTTTTATTTGATTTGAATCTGACGGGGCGTATCGCACGCAGTGTGCCCGATATCAAAAATACCGATGTTATGGAAATTGGCCCTGGGCCTGCGGGATTGACGCGCGCATTATTGATGGCGGGCGCACGCCGCGTTGTCGCGATTGAAAAAGATACCGCAACCAAACCGATCCTTGATGAAATTGTTGCGGCCTCCAGTGGTCGCTTGACGGTCGTGTATGGTGATGCATTGCGTGTTGATACGGGGCATTTGGGATTGGGCGAATATGCGATATGTGCAAACCTGCCGTATAATGTGGGGACGGAATTATTTACGCGTTGGCTGATTGCGGTGGCATCTGGGGCACCGATAAAGTCAATGACACTGATGTTCCAGCGCGAGGTGGCCCAGCGTATCACCGCCCACACGGGCGATGCGCAGTATGGACGTTTGGCAGTGCTGACATCACTGGTGGCGGACGCGCGTATATTGTTTGATGTTCCAAATACCGCATTCGTTCCGCGTCCACGTGTGCAATCGGCGGTTGTATCGGTTATTCCAAATGCGGACAAAATTCGCGCTGTGGGTGACATAAAGAAATTGGAACAAATCACAGCAAAATTATTCGGCCAGCGTCGCAAGATGATACGTGGCATCATACCCAACGTTGATTGGACGCGGTATGGTTTAACCGGTACAGAACGCGCCGAAGAATTATCGCCCGAAAAATTTTTACAACTGGCCCACGATTTGATATAATTTGTGTGAGGATAGAGGAGAGAGAATATCATGACAATGTCCCTGACATTATTGGCGTTTGTTACGGTGGTTTTTGCGCTGGTGTCATTCCTGCGCGTGGCGCGTATCGGCGCATTGGTTGCATTTTTGTTTGCGGGCGTGCTGTCCGGCCCATATGTTTTTAACATGTTTCATTTAACAGAAACATGGACGCTGTTGGGTGATCTGGGCATTATGTTTTTGTGGTTCACAATGGGGCTGAACATCAATATGAAACGCCTGTGGACATTGCGTCATTCGATTTTTGGCTTTGGTGCGGCCCAGGTTTTGATGGTTGCAACAATGCTGTTCCCGTTGCTGTTTGGCCTGACCGGTTGGTCAATAATTGGCTGCGTAATGGTGGCGTTGATGCTGTCTATGTCCAGCACGTCCGAAGATATGCAAATGCTGGCGGATCGCAACCAGATAAACACCGATATGGGCCGCCAGACATTTTCGATTTTATTGTTCCAAGATTTATTGGCAATTCCATTGCTGGCAATGATGCCGGTACTGGCGGGGCGCACATTTAACTTTGGTGCGGCGGCGATTGACGTATTTGTGTGGTCGGTTGCGCTGGTGCTGGGCGTTGTAATTGTTGGCCGATTTGTACTGAATCCATTGATGCGATTGGTTTCGCGCCTGAAATCCAAAGAGGCATTCTTGCTGGCCATCATGCTGAACATTGTCGCGTGGGCGGCGGTCGCAAATGCCGCGGGCGTGCCGGCGGGATTGGGCGCGTTCTTGGCGGGTATGTTGCTGTCTGAAACGATTTACAGTCATCAGGTCAGTGCAGAAATCAGTCCATACGCAATGTTGTTCTTGGCATTCTTTTTCATTTCGTTGGGTATGGGATTAAACCTGCCGGTGTTGGGGCAATATTGGTATGTTGTACTGTTTGGTGTAATCGGTTTGGTTGCGGCAAAATTTGTTGCGATATTTATGGTCGCGCGCGTTCGTCACGTGAATGTCCCAGACGCAGCAATGATTGCATTGATTTTATCACAGGCGGGCGAATTTGGGCTGTTGATGTTACAGACCATGCGCACGTCTGGCATTGATGCATTGCCAGCGGTACATCAGGAAATCTTGACCGCAATTATCATACTGTCCATCATGATGACACCTTTGCTGATGATGGTATACGATTGGTTAAAGCGTTCGGGACGCCTGTTCTCGCAGTCCATTGCCCAAGGGTTGACGGGTCGCCCCGCGCAAGTCCCGTCGGTCATCATTTGTGGTTTCGGTCGCGTTGGGCAAATCGTTGCACAAATGTTGGACGCCCAGAATATTCCATACGTCGCGATTGATATGGACGTTGATACGGTACTGTTGGGGCGTGAACACGGGTTTAACGTTGTGTATGGCAATTCGACCAATGCGGACGTTTTGCGCGATATTGGATTGCAGCCACGTAAAACGCGGGCGGTTGTAATTGCATTGGACAACGCGGCAACGGCGCACGATGCGGCAATCACAGTGCGTGAAATTGCGCCACGTGTGAAAATCTTTGCCCGCGCACGTAATTTGACAGAATCCAAATTGTTGATGGCGGACGGGGCAAACGTCGCATTGCCTGAAACGATTGAAAGTTCATTGTTCTTGGGCTATGGCGTGCTGGAACATTTGGGCGTGTCTGAACGCAGTGTGGCGGGCCTGTTGGCGCGAATGCGTGCGGACAATTACAGTGGTGTTGCCGAACCTGTATCAGATAAATGATATTAAACTAAATGTCCCCCACGCGGGGACATTTATATTTGCAATTATGCGCCCCGCTTGGTATATTTCACCTGAATATAATTGGGAAAGGGGCAAAATGAAAAAGAAACTGTTGGTTTACATTCCAATCATTCTGGCAATTATCTTGGCCGACATGCTGACCAAGGGGGCATTGCTGTATGCAATCACGGGCACTGTGCCGGTGTATGGTGCGGCGTGGGAAATTGTTCCTGTGCCGTATTTGATGTGGCATGTGTTTGATTGGTTTAATATTGTATTCACGTGGAATCCGGGCGCATCGTTTTCAATGCTGCGCAGTGTGGGCGAATTTGCGCCAATTCTGATTGTTGTCGCAACGGGATTTATCATCGGGTTTATCGGGTACTATTTGTTCGCGCGTGCGGAAAAATACGAACGCGTGCCGTTGGCTTTGATTTTTGGTGGTGCGATTGGCAATTTAATTGACCGCGTGCGCTTTGGCGCGGTGGTGGATTTCTTGGATTTTCATATCGGCGGGGCGCATTGGCCGGCATTTAACGTGGCGGACATTTGTATTTGCGTTGGTGTCGCACTATATATATTGAACTGGTACATGGCGCGTCGTCGTTGCTTGGTGTCGGTCAGAACGAAAAAGGTAAAATAACAATGGTAAAATATCTGGATAATAATTCGGGCTTTGCCCAGTGGAATGCAAACAAAAACGCCACGGCCAAGAAATCAACGTTCGGCGGTTTCTTGTGGTGGTTTATTCTGTTCTTTGCGGCAATGTGGGCATTTGGCGCATTCAAAGCACCACAGACAGACGCACCCGCAACAACGGAAACGGCCGCGGTGGTTGACCTGTCCGCCGTGCCAACGCACGATGTTGCATCAGAAAAATTAAATGCAACGGTTCAAGGTCTGCGCATATCAAATATCAAATTGAACGATTTCGCAGACGATGCGCCGCTGCTGTCGGGCACACATGATTTTGCAGAGGTTGGCGTTCTGGCCACCGGCACATCTGCGCCAACACCAACAACGGTATGGAAATCATCGGGTGACGCATACACATGGCGTAATTCAGACGGCGTTGATTTCCGTCGCACGATTACTGTTGATAACTATGTAATTACCATCAGCGATGAAATTAAAAATAACACCAATCGCGATATTGCGGTCGCACCATATGCGCGTATCACGCGCGGCGCGGGCGCAAAGAAATCCGCCGGTGTTTATACGGGCGCGGTTATGCATGTAAATTCAGACATCGAACACGCCGATTGGTATAAACTGGACAGAAAATCATACGCATATTCCACAACAAATGGTTTTGCGGGATTCGCAGACCAGTATTCTGAAACCGTCGCACAAATCGATGCCGCCGATCAGACAATCCGCGCAAAGCAAGTCGGCACAGGCGCATATCAAACCGATATTGCCGCCGCCGCAATCAGTATTGCACCCGCTAGTTCACAAACAATCACAACAAAAATCTTTGCCGGCCCACGTGACCAAAATGTTTTGAATGCCGCCGCCAATGCGATTGCGGGCATTGATGATACGGTCGATTATGGTTGGTTCTGGTTCTTGGCACGTCCAATGTTGTGGGCATTAAATGGCCTGTACGCGATTGTTGGTAATTATGGTGTTGCGATTATTATATTCACATTGCTGTTGCGTTTTGCAATATGGCCATTGACGCGCAAATCATATACATCAATGATTGCAATGCAGAAAATGCAACCAGAATTGGCGCGCATTCAAAAACTGTACGCCAATGACAAGGTTCGCCTGCAAATGGAAATGATGCGCCTGTATCAAACGCACAAGACGTCACCAATGTCGGGTTGTCTGCCAATGCTGATTCAGATTCCAATCTTCTTTGCATTGTACAAGGCATTATTGGTATCCGTCCAAATGCGCAGTGCGGGATTCTTGTGGATTTCGGATTTGGCGGCAATGGATCCATACTTTATTTTGCCAATATTGATGGGTGCAACAATGTGGTGGCAAACCAAATTGCAAACCGCATCGCAGCGGGCCGCCGCAACAAATAATGACGCCATTGCCCAGACCCAGCGGGTTATGAAATGGATGCCGGTAATGTTCACCGTTTTGTTTGCGTGGATGCCGGCGGGATTGGTACTGTATTGGACGGTTTCAAACCTGTTTGGTATCGCCCAAATGCAAATCATAAAACGCACATCAAAATAAAAAATGCCCCATCGGGGCATTTTTATTTAGAGAGCAAAGAGCAGAGTGTAGAGAGCAATGAAGTGCGCCGAATAGCGCACTTTTTATTTACTGGATTGCTTCGTCATTTCATTCCTCGCAATGACAAAAATTCTAGCACGTGTGTCGCCTGCGGACTAACGTCCTTGCCGCAACCTTCGCATACTGCTCGGTTTCATTGCGAGCGTAGCGTGGCAATCCAGTGAATTAGAGTCGCGCCGAATGGCGCACAAATTAAACAACGTTTAATCGCCTCAGATATTTATACAATGCATCTGGTGTTTGAATCCGCGCACGGCGCATGCCACATGCGCGCTTGGTAAATGCAACACATGTGGGGGCGCACGCGCGCGCTAAATCGGGCGGGGGCGTCACGCCCGCCACGCATACCACCGCCCAACCATGCGCCCGCAGTGCGCGCAACCCGCGCGCCGTTATCGGTATTGGAACAATTTTATTTCGGTGTACAAATTGATACATGACCATTGTTTTGCTGGCGTCACCCGATGGCACAATCGGCGCACAGTGTTTGAAATGGCGACAAACAATACGTGGCAATAATTTTGATGTTCTGGTACAAAATGCAACTATTATCATTTGTGTTTTCCCCCCGAATAAAGAACGATTATTCATGTACAATCCAACCACGTGCAAATGCCGCCGCGTCCAGTGTTTCCATCGCACGCCGCCACAGGTCGGCCGCACGATTTTCCGACCAGATATATTGATGTGGCGCGCGACGGCGATCGCCAAATTCTTTCATCACGTTCAGTTGTTCTGCACTAAGTTTTCCCGACAAATATAGTTTTGTAATCAATGTTTCCACGTCCAGCAATTCAGCGCAACGACGCGTTGCATGCGATGCGCCATGCATAAACCCATTCTGTACGGATTTAGAATACAAAAACCAAAACCACATTTGTTCTGCACTGTGAAATTTTTCAGGTGCATATTCGTATTGCGTATGTTGTTGTGCTGTCATTTGTTTTCTCCCTTTGTTTTTTGTTTTCCCCCGAACGCACGCGCGTTCATGTGATTTGATATATAACCGAATAAATGAAAGTGGTGAAATATTACAACCAACGGTTGAACATTGATTCGGTTTTCTGATTCGTTGCGGAATTTTTTCCTGTTGCATGCGAATCGAAAAAAAGCACTAAAAAAAACGCGCATTACTCGTGCGCGTTTTTTATGCGTTGCTATATAGTTTATTGTTCAACCCCCGTGATATAAAAATAAACCCGCCATTCGGCGGGATTTTATTACAAGATTGGCGGGAAACAATCGCCACCCGATGATGGACAGCAATTAAACCCTTGGTCGCCCATATCAGTATATACTTCGCCTGTACAGCAACCATTCGCATCTGGGTTCGTGCCATCTTCGCATGTGATGACGGCGGTTGCCTGTTTTTCTTCTTTTGTGGCCGACTGGAATGGATTCTGAATCGAACCATCGGCATTATATTTCAGTCCCAAAACATTTTCATTGTATGTCTTGCTGCCGATACCACCAGTGTTGGCAATACTGTTCGTGTTATTTACCCCGTCCTGCTGATTTTTGTACAGCGCATCTTGCTTTGCGTTATTGATGGCCTGATAATTCAGCGATTTGCAATACGCCGCAACGGTACGATAATCATAGCCCGACTCATACAAACTTGTTGTAGTGTCTTTGTCTTTAGCAATGTCCCACAGTCCTGTGGTTTCATCTTTGGCACAATAATTATCCTGCAAATTAAACGAGCGTACCTGACCAATCCATGAACCATCGGTATAATCGGCCTTGCCTTTGTGTTGCCAATTCGCGCGCTGATTACGCTTTGGGGCATTCTCATACACCCTTGCATTTTTGTCGGTCAGTCCTGTTTCGCCCATAACCGCTTGTACAGAACATTTCTTGCTGGCGTCGCTGCCGCATGTCAACACCAAATCGGTTGGTGGAAATACGGTAATGCGTGTGCCCGCCGCAATGGAAAATGGTGGTACGGTATTGTCCATCATGTCGACAATAAACTTTTGCGCGACCTGATTCCATGCGGTGATAATTTCATTCTTGGCCAATTCAGACGAACGCACCGTTCCCGATTGCACAACCGTGTTATTGTCCAAATCAATCTGGTTCACAAATTTATCGGTGATTGGTGCAATCATATTTACCGCCGCCGGTACAACCGCCGTCAGCAATGGCATAACCATCTGTTCGATATAATCGGTGCTGCCGTAACCTGGGACACCAACGCGGCCCTGTGAATCACCCGAAAACGGACTGGTATCGTTGCCATTGAAATTAAATTCAACACCGTTTGGCAACACAAATTGATACCAGCGAATGTCCATACGACCAACGGTTTTATATGGCCCCGGAATATCGCCCGTCACATACCCCAACAGCAATGTTCCCGTTGGAATAATAACCGTGCGTCCATCATCAGAATAAACATTACGATCAACCGTCGCGCGCACCGGCAGACCTTTTTCTTCGCCATTATATAATTCTGGATCGGCGCGAACCTCTGACACGATTGTGGCTGGAATTGGTTTATACTGGCGCAATACAAACGTGCGGTCAAACGGATCGGACGAGAATATGGCGTCCTGACCGCTGGTTCCAACAATGACATCATCTTGTTTTTCTTTCAACGAAATCCCGCCACGAAATGCATCGTGAATTGCATCTGCATCGGCATAATCGGGCGCAGGCATCGCGGTCGATGCATCAGATGAAATCAGTTCTTCGGTGGACAACTGGTATGCGCGATTTGCAACCTTTTTTACCGGATTCGACAACTGGGGCATATTCCCCCCCGAAATTGTTGTATAACCGATGTGTTCGGCATCTGTACCAATCTTTTTACCGTTGTTTTTGATGTCGGTAATCAGACCGCTGTCAGGGTTATAGATACCCGTCGGGTTATTGCATTTTTTATCAGAAAATGGGTGAAAATAATAAGCACCACGTTCTGGACGAATCCAGCCAATCTGGTTGCCGGTTGAATCATACCCCGGAAACGCAAATTCAGAACATATAACGCTGGGCGTTGGGTCGGGCTGTGCATCTGCGAATGGGTCAGATGGTGCGATTGTCTCAATATCTTTTTTGATTTCAACCTGAACCGGTTTAACGGGTTCAATTTCTGGCTCTGGTTCTGGTTTTGTTTCGACAACCTTTACCGGTTCGGGTTTCGCCACCGGTGCTGGTGCGGTTGCGCCCATAACCAAAACAATCTTGTCCGTTTTTTTCATGGCATCTGGTTGCGATGCGCCACGCCAATCAATAAACAGCGATGTTGTTTCCGCGTCCATTGCGGTTGTCGGCACATATTCCAACACCAATGTACATGGAATCTGGGCATCAATATAACCCATACCACGACAAGTATCGGTTGATGTAAATCCTGCAATGTCTTTGTGGCGACGCACGTCCATGATTTTAACGGGCGCGGTGGCCGAAACCTTTAACGTTGTCTTTTGCTTTTCACCAACCTTGGTATTGGCCCAGTTGATGGATTCTGTGGCCGGTGTAATAATCAGATTGATTGGTGTGTCTTCCGCCTGTATATCGCTGGATTTGCCACGCCCACCAATCAGCATGGTCATTAAAATCAGCACCACAACAAACGCCACCCCCAGCAACAACCACTGAACCGACTTTGGCGTAGATTTGCGCATTTGTGAAATTTGTTGTTTGATACCACTCATATTATACCGCCATCATTGACATGATTATTGAATACGAACAACGTTGCAACTGGCCCCGCTGAATTTCAGCAACTGGTCGCATAATTTTTGCGCCGTCTCTATATCAGACATTGGCCCAATGCGCAGACGATACAGACGCGCCGTATGCGATGTTGAACCCAAATCGCCAACACCTTGTTCATCAACCGCAAAGAATACCTTGTCCTTGTATGGGGTCAATAAACCAACACCATCGTCACCGCTGAATTTCGCCAACAAACCCGTCCAGTAATCGTCCAACGCCTTGACCGATGTGTCGGATTTCAGTTCGACCGCAACACCCGATTGGTTACTGGTAATAAGTGGGATATTCGTCTGGGGCAGGTACGAACCCGCGGTCAACCGTTCGGTCGGCATCATTGTTACGCCCGCTGTGCCCGATGACACAACCGGCATTGTAACGTTTGTCGTAACCGTGCCCGCCGGCATATAATAACCAGACGTCGCCACCGAATTAGTGTTCGATACATACGTTGGTGAACCGGTATAGTTCAACCCCGCCGCATTGATTGCATTCTGATCCATTGTGTATGCAATGGTGTTCAACGATTGGCCAGACATCATGGACTGGGCAACGTTCGCCTCTGCCAATGCCATGACCGACGCCGTGTCGGCAATCAAGAATGGCTTTTCACGCTTTTTAATGCAAACGATACGTTGCCCACTGCGCAATACCATGTCGCCAACGGCCTCTACAATCAACAGACGGCCATCTTCGCCATCGGTGCGGAAACTGACAGGGGATTCGCCACCCTCAACCAACAATGACACAACCGGACGCTGGGTCATTGCAATAACCTTGTCACCAAAGTCAATGTACGTGAATATACGATCACGCCATACGCGTTCTGGTGCAATTACATAATCATCAGGGTTTGGAACAAAGATGTCCAAATCAAAACGAAATTCCGATGGGTCAATCTTCATAGATTTAATCCAACCGTAATCTTCGCCATCAACGCCAACTGTACTGCTGGCGGGGGCGGCCTTTTTGAAAATTGACGATGCGCCACCCGTTGTTGTGGTCGCCGCGGTTGCGTTTGGCAATGTCGCATTGCCGTCCAAAACAACATCAACCTGTGAATACGTAATCTCGCTGGAATTTGATGGTTCACTGCGCAGATAGAAAATATACTTGTTGCCCGATTTGCCAGTCACAATCAAATTAGTGTCCGAACCCTGATTGCTGGCGGTTGGGCTGATGACCATTGTGCGATCGCCCTGATTGGCCTCGATAGTGAACAGGCCCTGATTACCAATAACGGCATCGGCAATTTGTTCGCCATTCGGCAGGGACACCATCGTCACCATACCGTTGCGCAATTTGATAGGCAATACACTGCCTGATTCCCACGACAGTTGTGCGTACCCTGGTTTAATACTGCCCGCGGCCATATTTGCGGTTGGGTTGTCCCACGCATCTTGGACACCGTAATTGATACCGGTGGCCACCCCATGCGCAGATGCACACAATGCCATAACGCAGAAAACAGAAATGTTTAATTTAATCGCAGTTCTAAAACTCATGCCCATGTTCCTTACCTTTCTGTGGCGCGGTGTTTAATTCCCGCTGGCCAGATAGCCCGTATTCAGCGGATCGCCATTACCGGATTCAACGGTGTATTCGGCAACGCGAATCCCCAACGGGTTGTCCAGACGATCCGACCATTTTAATGTCGCATTATCGTCCATTTCTAATTTTACTATGATTGTATAATCTTTTTTATCGGTCTGTCCACCACTATCTTCACAGAAATACTTAAAATTTACAGCCCATGTTTTATAGTCCGATGTTCTGGGTTGAACAGCACCGTTTTCAAATTCCACACTGCAACTAAATTCAAAGTCCGGCGTGTTGTTCATCAATGCCGTCCACATGTTGGTCTGGGTAAATGCGGCATATACCGCCGGTGTTGACCAAGTGTGCACGACGCCATCTTCGGTATTATTCCATTTGCGCAGCATTACGCGCCCATCGGGCACGATTTCATTGCGTGCCTTGATATATTCGCGAATAAACGCGCGCGTGTACCATTTGAAATTATCGTCGGTCGGTGGCAATTCAGACAGCGTGATTTCCAGATTTTCACGTGGCTGGGTCATCAAAAAGAACACCTGTGGCCGATTTAACGGAAACATTTTGTACAGGGTAATGCCCAGTACCCCCAGCACGACAATCGCGCCGGCGAACACAAACGTCATCAATCTGGACAGCAAAATTGGCGGTTCTATGCGGTCTTGCAAGTAAATCCTCTCCCTGTATATGGTCGATTGTAGACAAAAAATGGTACGCGGTGCAAGCGAAAATTACGAAAAATCATATTTTATATGTATGGTTTTTCAGATTTTACTTGCGCCAACGCGATTAAAAACATATAATATTTCAGTTTTTCCACTTGCTTTTTCGTACAGGTGTGCTACTCTGGCGTCGACTGTCGGGGTTCGCGGGGCGTAAAAGTCAGGTGCGATTGCGACCAAAACAGGGGCATAGTTCAACGGTAGAATATCGGTCTCCAAAACCGCGGATAAGGGTTCGATTCCTTTTGCCCCTGCCAGAATTTCAACAAAAACAGTGGAACTGTTTTTGCTGAAATTCCGTGGGTTATGCGGCAAAGGGAAGCGAACCCGAATGGGTAAAATGGTGTTCGCTTACGAGTTGGATTTTGCAAGCGCAGTGCGGCAAAATCCGTACGAGTGGTGAGGCGTCAGTCCGAACATTCCTTTTGCCCCTGCCAGAAATTCCCCAAAACATGGCGGATTTCTGGGACTTTGATGGTCGAATATAGTGGGCGAATTTATGAAAAAAATTATTGATTATATTAAATCGGTTCGCAGTGAATGGTTCAAGATTGTATGGCCATCACGCGATACTGTTATTCGTGCAACTATCATGATTTTGACATTTTCTGCGTTGGCGGCGCTGTTCTTCTTTTTGGTGGACGGCGCGCTGAATGTCATCGTGGGCTGGATTTTCAAGTAATACAAACGGGCAAGGGGATGCATCATGGAAGAAAAAATGCAATGGTTTGTTGTAAACGTTCATACTGGCTGTGAAGACAAGGTTGCCCGCGGCCTGCGTGAACAGATTGACAAGCGTCGCTTGAACGCGTTGTTTGGCGAGATTTTGGTTCCAACGCGTGAGGTTACGGAAATCAAGGGCGGCAAACGTGTCAAATCCGAAAAGAAATTTTTCCCAGGGTATATTGTTGTCCAGATGGTTTTGAACAACGAAACGTTTTCCTTGGTAAAATTGATGCCTCAGGTTGTAATGTTCTTGGGTGCAAAAAATAAGCCAATCGCCGTCAGCGAAGAAGAGGCGCGTCGCCTGCAAAAACAGGTCGAAGAAGGGGCGGTTTCTGTCGAAGATGTTGAATACGAGGTTGGCCAAGAAGTGCATGTTATCGATGGGCCATTCAATGGTTTCAATGGCATCGTGGCCGAGGTTGATAATCTGAAACAAAAAATGACCGCGACGATTTTGGTATTTGGTCGTGAAACCAGCGTTGAATTGAACTTTTACGAAGTCGAACGCGTCTAAGGGAATTTGACAGATGATAGTATTTGACCCAGTGACAGGAAAAAGAAAGATTGTTTTCACGCATGAAGACGTCAAGCGTGGTCTGGACAGAATGAGAGAAGACCCGCGGTGCATAGAATTGTTTGATCGTATTGCGCGTGAACGTCGGGAATGGGTTGATGCATTGGTTGCAACGACATTAAAGGCGCGCAACCGTTAAAGAAAAAAGTTTTTGGATTTTTGCGGGCGACCGCTAAAAATTCGGGTGGGAGATGCGCCACATCGTACCGCCGCACTAACCAAAACAAATGGAGTGAACAAATGGCAAAAAAAGAACTGAAAGGGATTGTCAAACTGGTCGTCCCTGCAAAACAAGCGAATCCTGCGCCACCTATTGGGCCAGCGTTGGGTGCTGCTGGTGTAAACATCGCAGAATTCTGCAAACAATTTAACGACAAAACAGCCGACAAAGAACCGGGTATGCCGATTCCTTGCATTATCACTGTTTATACTGACCGCAGTTTCGAATTTATCATGAAATTGCCACCAGTGTCGTACTACATCAAGAAAGCGTTGAAATTGAAATCCGGTTCGAAAAAGCCAGGTCGCGATTTTGTCGGCACTATCTCGAAAGAACAGGTAAAGCAGATTGCAGAAAGCAAAATGCCGGACTTGAATTGCTCTACCATTGAATCCGCTATGAACATCGTCGCGGGTCAATGCCGTTCTATGGGCGTAAAGGTGGAGGAATAAGACATGAAACTGACAAAAAGACAAAAGACATGGGCGAACTTGGACACAGACAAAGTGTATTCTTTGGCTGATGCAATCGAAACCTTGCGTGGTTATACGTCCAAGAAATTCGACGAAAGCTTGGAAATCGCAATCAAATTGGGTATCGATATTACCAAGGCCGATCAGAACATTCGTGGTATGCTGTCCTTGCCAAACGGTACGGGTAAAACAGTCCGCGTTGCAGTTTTCACTGTAAACAGCGCAGACGAAGCAACCAAAGCGGGTGCTGACATCGTTGGTGGCGAAGACCTGATTGAAAAGGTTGCCGGTGGCGAAATCAATTTCGACCGCGTTATCGCGACACCTGATATGATGCCAAAAATGTCAAAGATTGCACGTATCTTGGGGCCAAAGGGTTTGATGCCGAATCCAAAATTGGGTACGGTTACAAACAACGTTGCCGAAGCTGTTAAAACAGCCAAAGCAGGCCAGATTGAATACCGTGCAGAAAAGAAAGGTATCATTCACGCCGGTATCGGTAAAATGTCATTTACCACAGATCAGTTGGTTGAAAATGCGAACGCATTGATTGACCAGTTGAAAAAGGTAAAACCATCTTCTGCCAAAGGCCAGTATATCTTGGGCGCGTCCGTTGCGACAACCCAGGGCCCAGGTCTGAAAGTTGATGTAAAATAAGTTATGTTCTGGTGTGGCACACGCCACCCCAGAACAACAGAGATTTCTGTCCGTGACTGATGGTGTTGGCGACAACTTAATTTCCATCATAGACAAAGAAAAAATTCTTTGGGGCAGGAACCAAGCCCCATCTCAGAGAAATCTGGGTGGAAAGTTTAACAAAGCAGGGATTTTGGGGGTGACCCTGAAATCTGGAAGTAAAGGATAAAATATGAGACGCGAAGAAAAATCAGATTTGATTTCAGCGTTGCAGTCGTCCTTGAAAGATGCAAACGGTGTTTTCGTTGTTGAAAACCACGGCTTGACCGTGAAAGAACTGGAAGGCCTGCGTAATGAATTGCGCCCATTGGTCTCCGTTTTCAAAGTTGTTAAAAACCGTTTGATGAAATTGGCGTTGAAAGACACCAATTTTGAACCTGTGTCCGAAATGATGAAACGTCCAACCGCGGTTGCAGTTGCAACAGACGGTTTGGCGGTTACCAAGGTTTTGGCAAAGTTCGCCGAAGAACATCCAAACCTGACCATCATTGGTGGTAAAATGGACGCAGATGTCTTGGACAAAGACGGCATTGTGCAATTATCCAAACTGCCATCCCTGTTGGAAATCCGTGGCACTATCGCGCGTATCTTGGTCGAACCAGCATCGCGCTTGGCACGTGTTTCAGCAGAGTATGGAAAGAAAAATTAATATCAAAATGGCAACATTTTGATTTAGCTAAACTAAATAGGAGCTAAAAAATGGCAGACATTCAAAAATTAGTTGAAGAATTGTCAAAATTGACCGTTTTGGAAGCAGTTGAACTGTCCAAAGCGTTGGAAGAAACATGGGGCGTTTCCGCCGCCGCTGCTGTTGCAGTAGCCGCTGGCCCAGCCGCCGCAGCAGCCGAAGAAAAGACAGAATTTGATGTCGTCTTGGCAGAAATCGGTGCAAACAAATTGGCCGTTATCAAAGCAGTTAAAGAAATGACTGGTTTGGGCCTGACCGAAGCGAAAGCTTTGGTTGAATCTGCACCAAAGGCAGTCAAAGAAGCCGTTGCAAAAGATGAAGCTGAAAAAATGAAAGCGACATTGGAAGCAGCCGGTGCCAAGGTTGAATTGAAATAATTCACCACCGCCGGATTAAATTCTGGCAAAAAATAAAAAAGTCGCGGTTTTCCGCGCAGCGTTCTGGGCCCACCAGTGGATTTTTCCACGGTGGGCGCACAGGCGTAAAAAGAGTTTGAAATAGTTTCGTTTGCAAAACGCACAAAAAAAAGGATTGATACCCATGGCAGTTATCCAGAAATTTAGAAAATCTTTTGGAAAAAGTTTTTTGCAAACTCCGCTTCCTGATCTGGTTGAAATTCAATATAATTCTTACAAAGATTTCTTGCAGGCCGATGTAGATCCACAAAATCGTAAAAACATGGGACTGCAAAACGTTTTTTCGTCTATGTTCCCTATCAAGGACTATGCCGGTATTGCTGATTTGGAATTTGTTGAATATACACTGGACAAACCGGTTTATAACGTCAAAGAATGCATGCTGCGCAATATGACATATTCCAGCAAGCTGAAATTGAAGCTGAGATTGATTTTGTGGGACATCGCCGAAGACGGTAAAAAAACGTTGCGCGATATCAAAGAACAAGAAATATTTATGGGCGAAGTGCCGTTGATGACAGAACGCGGCAGCTTTATCGCGTCCGGTGTGGAACGTGTTATCGTTTCCCAGATGCATCGTGCCCAGGGTGTTGTTTTCGCAACAACCAAAGAAGCCAAAATCGCTGGCAACCCAATTACATATACCGCACGTATTATCCCAGAACACGGCAGTTGGATTGACTTTGAAGAATCCAAGGGTGTCATCTATGTTCGTATCGACCGTCGCCGCAAAGTCCCAGCAACCGTGCTGTTGCGTTGCTTGCCGGCCGCCGAAGATGAAAAGAAATTCGCCGCCGATCCACGCAAGCCGACAATTCGTGGCATGAGCGATACTGAAATCCTGTCTGCGTTCTATAACCGCATTCCATTGAAATTTGATGGCAAAATGTGGGCAGGCAACGTTGATGCATTCGCAGGTTTGGATAAATATCGTTTGAATTACGATTTAATCAATCCAAAAGATAAAAAGGCATTGGCGTCCAAGGGTGATCGTCTGAACGCAAAACGTATGGCGAAAATCACGGCCGCATCCAAAGAATTTGGTATCTTGCCTGAATCTTTGATTGGCGAATATCTGTTTGACCCAATTATGTCTGGCGACGAAGTCGTATTTCAGGCGGGTACTGAAATCACAGACGAAGTTTTGTCTGATTTGGACAAGATGGGTGTCAAAGAAATCTCGCTGATTGCGATTGATAACACAACAATCACATCGCACATGCGCAACACGTTGGTTGCCGACAAAACAACCAACCGCGAAGAAGCGTTGATTGAAATCTATAACATTATCCGTCCGGGCGAACGTCCAACACTGGAAGCGGCAATCAACTTGTTCCTGCGTCAGGGTTTTGATGCGGCATTCTATGATTTGTCTGCGGTTGGTCGTTTCAAGATGAACAAGCGTTTGAAGATTGATTCTGGCAAGAAACCAGAAGATGAACGTCTGTTGACCAAGTCCGATTTCTTGGCGGTTTTGAAAACACTGACAAACATCATCGATCACAAAGATACAGTTGATGATATTGATAACCTGTCTAATCGTCGCGTACGTGCGGTTGGCGAATTGTTGGAACAGAATTTCCGTACCGGTATGGTTCGTATCGAACGTCTGGTTCGCGAAAGTTTGTCATCGCCAAACATCGCAAATATGCAGCCACAGGACGTTATCAACGTCAAACCTTTGATGTCGTTGGTATCTGAATTTTTGGGTACGTCCCAGTTGTCCCAGTTTATGGACGCGTACAATCCGTTGTCTGAATTGGAACACAAACGTCGTATTTCCGCGTTGGGCCCAGGGGGACTGAACCGTGACCGCGCCGGCATCGACGTCCGCGACGTTCACCCAACACACTATGGTCGTTTGTGCCCAATTCACACCCCCGAAGGTGCGAACATTGGTCTGATCAACCACTTGGCAACGTATGCACGTGTCAACCCATATGGCTTTATCGAAACGCCATACTATGTCGTTGAAAACGGTCACGTTACAGACAAGATGGTATATCTGACCGCGGACGAAGAACTGGGTCACAAGATTGCACAGGGTAACACCCCAACAGCAAAAGATGGCACATTGGCCGAAGACACCGTTACCGCGCGTGTTGATGGCGAATTTACAATGGTGCCAAAAGAAGAAATCGATTTAATCGACGTTGCCCCACGTCAGGTGGTATCCATCGCAACCGGTTTGATTCCGTTCGTTGAAAACGACGACGCGAACCGTGCTTTGATGGGTTCAAACATGCAGCGTCAGGCCGTTCCATTGTTGCGCGTTCAGGCCCCATTGGTGGGTACTGGTATCGAACGCGAAGTGGCGCGTGATTCCCGTACGGGCAAGGTTGCAAAGCACAGCGGTATTGTTGAATCCGTTGATGCAAACCGTATCGTGGTAAAGTGCATGAACAGCCGCAACGTCGTAACCGGTGTTGATATTTACAATCTGGAAAAATTTGAACGCAGCAACAGTGAAACATTGATTCACCAGAAACCATTGGTCAAGGTTGGCGATCGCATTTCTGCGGGCGACATCATTGCCGACGGTTCATCTATGAACTATGGTGAATTGGCACTGGGGCGCAACGTTCTGGTCGCATTCGTGCCATGGCGTGGTTATAACTACGAAGACGCGATTGTTATTTCTGAACGTATTTCCCGCGAAGATATCTTTACATCGGTCAAAATCGTTGAAAAAGAATTTAAGGTTCGTGATACCCAGTTGGGCCCAGAAAGTTTCACGCGCGACATTCCAAATGTCAGCGAAGAAGCACTGAAAAATCTGGACGAATCCGGTATCATTTACGTCGGTGCACGCGTGAAACAGGGCGACATCTTGGTCGGTCGTGTTTCGCCAAAATCCGAAACGTTGCTGACCCCCGAAGAAGCGTTGCTGCGCAACATCTTTGGTGAAAAGGCATTGAACGTCAAGGATACATCACTGCGCGTTGGCCCGAACGAAGAAGGTACAGTTATCGGTGTGAACGTCTTGACCCGTCATGGGGTAAAGAAAGACGAACGTACCCAGATGATTGAATTGCAAAAGATTGAGAAAATCAACAAAGACCGCGATGAAGAAACATCTATCATCGAAAAGGGCTTTGCAGACCAGATTTTCCAAATCGCCGAAGGTGAAACGATTGATTCTGGCACGGGCAGTTTGAAACCATTCGTCGGCAAGAAATTGACCGCCGAAGTGTTCGAAGGTATCAAACCAGCTGACATCAAGAAATTGGTTGTCCGCAACAAAGAAGCACAGGCCAAAATCGATGAATTGCGTGAACAGCATATTGCAAAACTGAAAGCGTTGAACGAAAAAGCCGACGCCGAAGTTGCCAAGACCACAGAAAGCAATTCGCTGAATGCTGGTGTCTTGAAAGAAGTCAAGGTATACATTGCGCACAAGATGAAATTGCAGCCGGGTGATAAAATGGCCGGTCGTCACGGGAACAAGGGTATTGTATCCAAGGTTGTTCCAATCGAAGATATGCCATACATGGAAGACGGTACACCAGTTGATATCGTTTTGAACCCGCTGGGTGTGCCATCACGTATGAACATCGGTCAGATTTTGGAAACCCACCTTGGGATGGCGGGCCGCACATTGGGCCAGCAGATTGGCGATGTCTTGGAAGAAGTCAAGGCAAAGCGTGCTGTGACCGATGACCTGCGCACCATCATGGGCAAGGTTTATGGCAAAGAAACCGCTGAAAAGTTGGAAAAGATGACGGACACAGATGTCCGCGCCGAAGCGGCCCTGTTGCGCGACGGTGTGCCAATGGCAACCCCAACATTCGACGGTGCAACGCCCGAAGACATTCGCAGTATGCTGAAATTGGCTAAACTGCCAGAATCTGGTCAGTTCACAATGTACGATGGTATGACAGGCGAAAAATTCGCACGTCCAGTAACCGTTGGTGTTATGTACATGATGAAACTGCATCACTTTGTTGATGAAAAGATTCACGCGCGTTCCATTGGCAATTACTCGTTGGTAACACAACAGCCATTGTCAGGTAAGGCGCACATGGGTGGCCAGCGTTTGGGTGAAATGGAAGTGTGGGCATTGGAAGCACACGGTGCTGCGCACTTGCTGCGCGAAATGCTGACTGTCAAGTCGGACGATATCGTCGGCCGTAACAAGATGTACGAAGCCATCATATCCGGCAGCAACGATATCCAGACCGGCACACCAGAAGCATTCAACGTATTCGTTCGCGAATTGCGTGGTTTGGGTCTGGCGATGACACCAAAGAAAATTGACTAAAAATCGACCGTGGCGGCGGTAACGCCGTCACGGACAAAGGCATTTTGAACAGCGACTTGAAAGGAGCAAAATTTATGACCAATATGTTGCAGAAGATTTTCGGACAAATTGAAACCAAGGAACAGTTTGACGCCCTGCGCATCACCATCGCGTCACCAGAAGAAATTCTGTCCTGGTCCCATGGCGAAGTAAAAAAACCCGAAACTATCAACTATCATTCTTTGAAACCAGAGGCAGAAGGTTTGTTCTGCCAGCAGATTTTTGGTCCAGTCAAAGATTACGAATGCGCCTGCGGAAAATATAAGAGAATCAAGTTCCGTGGCGTCGTTTGCGAACGTTGCGGTGTCGAAGTTGGTTCTTCGTCCGTTCGTCGTGAACGTATGGGACACATTAAATTGGCGATGCCTGTTGCGCACACATGGTTCTTGCGCGAAGGGAAAATTGCCACATTGTTGAACAATCTGCCCCAGAAAAAATTGGAACAGGTTATTTCGTACGATGCATACATCGTTATTGAACCGGGTTTGACCAACCTGAAACAGTACGATGTTATCAGCGAAGATGAATATCAAAGCGCGGTTGAAGAATTCGGCGCAGACGCATTCCGCGTCGGCATCGGTGCCGAAGGCGTTCGCAGCATTATCGCCAATCTGGACATGGGCGACGAACGTACACGTCTGCGCGCTGAATTGGCGGAAACAAAATCCGAAGCAAAACGCAAAGGTTTGATTAAACAGTTGAAACTGGTCGAAGCATTCTTGGATTCTAAAACAGATCCAGCATGGATGTTGCCAGATATCATTCCTGTTATCCCACCAGATATGCGTCCATTGGTAACATTGGATGCGGGTCACGTTGCGGCATCTGACCTGAACGATTTGTATCGTCGTGTTATTATTCGTAACAACCGTCTGAAACGTTTTCAGGAAATGCACGCGCCAGACATCATTGTCCGCAATGAAAAACGTATGTTGCAAGAAGCCGTTGATTCCTTGTTCGATAACGGACACAAGGCACGTCCAATGGTTTCCCAGAACCGTCGTCCATTGAAATCACTGTCTGATTCATTGCGTGGTAAATCCGGCCGTTTCCGTATGAACATGTTGGGTAAACGTGTGGATTATTCCGGTCGTTCGGTTATTGTGTCGGGCCCATCACTGAAATTGCATCAGGTTGGTTTGCCCAAGACAATGGCACTGGAATTGTTCAAACCATTCGTTTATGCACGTCTGTTGGCGGGTGATTATGCAAACACATTGAAAACTGCGCGCAAGATGGTTGAAAACGGCGAAGATGTCGTTTGGGAAATCTTGGAAAAGGTTATTTACCAGCACCCAGTTCTGTTGAACCGTGCGCCATCATTGCACCGTTTGTCACTGTTGGCATTTGAACCAGTTTTGATTGAGGGCAAGGCAATTCGTCTGCACCCACTGGTTTGCAAGGGCTTTAACGCTGACTTCGACGGTGACCAGATGTCTGTGCACGTTCCAATTTCATTGGAAGCGCAACTGGAAGCGCGCACATTGATGCTGTCGTCTAACAACGTTTTGTCACCTGCGAACGGTGAACCGATGATTGTACCGGCCCAGGACATGGTTTTGGGTGTGTACTATATCTCGTTGATTGATGGCGAACACACAGATAAATCACCACGTTTTGCAAACATGGACGAAGTGAAAATGGCGTTGGAAAATCATTCCATCACATTGCACACACCAATCGTTGCACGTATCAATGGCAAGATTTATAAAACAACAGCCGGCCGTATGATTTTGGGCGAACTGTTGCCAAAATCTGACAAGATGCCATTTGATTTGGTGAACAAGGTTATGCCAGTAAAAGAAATCAAGGCATTGTTGGCAACAACATATGAACGTTGCGGCGACAAGGCGATGATTAAACTGGCCGACGATTTGAAGAACACCGGCTTTGAACAGGCGGCGCGCAGTGGTATTTCCATCGGGTTTGATGATATTATCATTCCAGCAGAAAAGAAAACCATGATTGCCGATGCTGAAAAGGCGGCCGAAGAAATTGAATCACAGTATCAGAACGGTTTGCTGTCTGGCGGCGAACGTCACAACAAACTGATTGACCTGTGGCAGAAAACAACCGATAAACTGGGTGATTTGGCGTACGCCGCACTGGGCAAGACAACGGGCGAAAATTGGAACTCGGTTCTGATGATGGCTCTGTCTGGGGCGCGTGGTTCAAAACGTCAGATTCAGCAGTTGGCAGGTATGCGTGGTATGATGCAGAAACCAGACGGTTCTATTATCGAAGTTCCTATTATTTCGAACTTTAAGGAAGGTCTGACCATGTCTGAATACTTTACGTCCACCCACGGTGCGCGCAAAGGTATGTCGGATACCGCGTTGAAAACCGCTGACGCTGGTTACTTGACCCGTCGTCTGGTTGAATTGGCCCAGAATACTGTTATTACTGAACACGATTGCGGTACGACAGAATACATCACGGCAAAACCAGTATATCAGGGTTCAACCCTGTCGGTTGCGCTGGGCGACGTTGTTCTGGGACGTACGGCGGCACACGATATTGTTCACCCAATTACCAAGGAAGTTATCGTTCCTGCTGGTGAATTGATTACCAAGACCGCTGCGAAACAAATCAATGAATCAGGCCTGCCATCTGTTGATGTGCGCAGTGTTCTGACATGTTGCAGTGACGGTCTGTGTGCAAAATGCTATGGTATGGATTTGTCGCGTAATGCGCTGGTTCATGTCGGCGAAGCGGTTGGTGTTATCGCTGGCCAATCCATTGGTGAACCTGGTACACAGTTGACGTTGCGTACCTTCCACATCGGTGGTGTTGCGGCCGGTGGTGCAGAAAGCCACTTTATCGAAGTCCCAGTTGCGGGTACAATCAAACTGACGGGTGTGAACACAATTAAAAACACCGCGGGTCGTGTGGTTGTCCTGTCGCGTAATGGCGAATTGGCGGTTGTTGATAAAAAAGGCGAAACACTGTTCTCGTGCGCATTGCCATACGCCGCTATGTTGATTGTCAACGATGGCGACACGGTTGAAAAGGGCGCAAAGGTTGCCGAATGGGATCCATATTCAAACACAATCATCGCTGAAAAAGACGGTATCGTCAGCTTCAATGACTTGGTCGAAAACGTATCGTACCAAGAAGAGGTTGATTCCATGACCGGTATCGTTTCGCGCAAGGTTATCAACTGGAAAGCCAACACGAAAAAGGCATTGCAACCTGCAATCCGCTTGGTCGATGCAAACGGCAATGTAATTTCGTTGGGCGGTAAAAAGATTGCAGAATACATGCTGCCTATGTATTCGGTGCTGAACGTTTCGAACGGTGCATCGGTTGTGGCGGGTGATATTCTGGCACGTATTCCGGTTCAGGCGAAAAAGACAGGCGATATTACCGGCGGTCTGCCACGCGTCAACGAATTGTTGGAAGTGCGCCGTCCTGCAAACCCAGCATTGCTGGCGGAAATCGATGGTACGGTTGAATTGGAAGATGCAAAATCCAAAATCATCATTCGTATCGATCCCGAAGATGGCACAGCCCCAGTTGAATACGCCGTGCCAAAGGGTACAAATCTGATGGTGCGCAGCGGCGACGTTGTGCGCAAGGCCGATAAACTGGTCGACGGTGATCCAGTGCCACAGGATATTTTGCGTATCTTGGGCCAGAAAGCGTTGGCGACATTTATGGTCGAACAGATTCAGCAGGTTTACCGCTTGCAGGGTGTGGTCATCAACGACAAGCACATCGAAATTTTGATTCGCGAAATGACACGCCGTGTTGAAATCACAAACCCAGGCGACACCGGATTCTTGATGGGTCAGGTTGTTGACCGCGTTGATTTCGAAGAAGAAAACGCCCGCGTTGCCCATGACGGTGGCAAAGTGGCCGAGGCATCACAGGTCTTGGTTGGTTTGACCCGCGCGTCATTGACATCACGTTCATTTATCTCGAACGCATCGTTCCAACAGACAACCAAGGTATTGGTTGACGCTGCAATCAGCGGTGCAACAGATAAATTGGTCGGTATCAATGAAAACTTGATTGTCGGCCGTCTGATTCCAATCGGCACTGGTGCGTACGTACGTCGCGTCCGCGAAATTGCCAAGGAAGAAGAACGCGAAGAACGTTTGGCCCGCGAAGGCAATACCCAGCAACAGTTGTTGGATATCTAAATGGGAACAAAACAGCAGTGGGGCGCGATATGCGCCCCGTTGCAACCAATGCAATGACAGAAATACCTGCAATCTTTTGTGATATTGATGGCGTTGTGAATAAGAAGTTCGCAATCGCCAACTATGACCGCTTTGGCGAACCGAACGAGAATATGATACGTATTCTGGAAACGCTGGGGCGCGATTTCACGATTGTGTTTATTACCGGCCGTTGGGCCATGGGTCAGGACAAGGTTCAGCGTCATATTGATGCCTTGTTGCCAAATATCAAAAAACGTGTTTTCTGCAAACCGCATGACTATGCCGGCACAACAGCAGAGTTCAAATTGGCAACGATTGTCGCATTGGAAAAACAGGGGTACAAATTCTATATGGGCTTGGACGATCACAGTGCGGTTATCGGTCTGATGCACAACCATGGTATGTTTGTCGCCCAGGTAATATCGGATTAAAGTTTTCCTTGCATTTGCACAGGATTTTTATAGAATATCAAACTGTAAATTAAAAAGGATAGTAAAATGGCAACGCCAAAAAGCAAAACAAGTAAAGCACGCACAGCACAACGTCGTTCTCACGATGCACTGTCAATCATGCCATGCACAGTATGCAAGGCCTGTGGTGAAAAGAAACGTCCGCATCACGTTTGTCCTGCATGCGGCGCAAAATAATTTCAACCAAGGAATTATAGAAAGGCAGATTTGGCGCATCGCGTGCCGTTCTGCTTTTTTATTGTAAAAAATATGTCAAACAAGAAAATAATTTCTGTTGATGCAATGGGTGGCGACAAAGGGCCCAAGGCCGTCTTGGGCGGTATGAACCAGTTCTTGTATCAAAATGGCGAAGGCAAGGTGTTCTTTCGCCTGTTTGGAAACGAGGCGTTATTGCGTCGTATGTTGGCAAAATACCCACGCGTCGCGCGTAATTGCGATGTCATTGATGCGCCAAATGTAATTCGTGGCACGGACAAGGTTCGTGATGTCATTCGTCATGCACAGGACACGTCCATGTACATGGCAATCAAAGATGTACGCGAGGGGAAATCTGCCGCGGTGGTCAGCGCGGGCAACACCGGCATATTTATGTCGCTGTCCAAATTGATGCTGAAAACAACGGCGGGTATTGCGCGTCCGGCGATTACAACAATGTTGCCATCGGGCGGTGGTGATTCCCGCGTGGTGGTTTTGGACTTGGGCGCAAATGTCCAGTGCGACGAAACAATCCTGTTTGATTTCTCGGTCTTGGGCACAGTTTATGCAGAGGTTATCGGTAAAATGCCGCGCCCCAGATTGGGCGTTCTGAATATTGGTGCCGAAGAAACCAAGGGGAACGATACACTGGTTCATTTGAATCACGTTTTGACCGAACACAAAGATGAATTGCCATATGAATACATCGGATTTGTGGAGGGGAACGACATCAGCGGTGGTCATGTTCAGGTTGTTGTTACCGACGGATTTACCGGCAACATCGTTCTGAAAACGGTCGAGGGGACAGCCAAACTGATTAAACGTGTGTTGGTTGATAACCTGAAAAAATCTATTCTGGCAATGATTGGGGCGTTTTTCTTGGTTCACGTGTTCAAACGCCTGAAACATAAAATTGACCCACGTTCGTATGCGGGCGCGGTGTTCTTGGGCCTGCAAGGGTTCGCAGTCAAGACCCACGGTAACAGCGATGCGCTGGCGTTTGCGAATGCGCTGAAATATGCGACGGATTTAACAAATGCAAATCTGAATGATTTGATTGCCCAGCGGGCTGCATCGGTTTCCAAAATCCGTGACGAGTTCAAGATAGAAGCAGAACAATAAAAAACGGGGCATCGCCCCGTTTTTTATTAGTGATAGAGTGAATAAGTGATGCAGTGATAAAGTTCAAAAATATAGAACTTAAAAACAACGTCATTGCGAGCGTAGCGTGGCAATCCAGTAAATAAGCGCACAAAATCTATTATCTATGCTCTAAAAAAAAACGCCCGTGTGGGCGTTTTTTATTCGCAAATCTTCAAATTCGGGCGGGCTGCGCGCAGGTTGCTCAACGATTTGGCCTGTGCGGCGCGGAATGCGTCCGGATTCCATATCTGAAAACTGTTGCCGCGACCAACAAAAACGGCACGATCTGTGATACCTGCGTGCTGCAACAGGTCGGCGGGAATAACAATGCGACCCGTCACATCAAACGCCAATGGGCGCGCGTCCGCAAACAGCATCGCCGACAAATCGTCCAGTGCATCATCAAAAACGCCCATCTTGTCGGTTGCCGATGCCAACTGTTCCATACGGGACATGGACAGCCCCTCTATACAATTATGGGTAAAAGAACGATATAAAACAACGCCCGCAAATTTTTCATTGGACACCGAAGACCGGAAAGAGGCCGGTACTGAAATACGCCCCTTGGTATCCAAACGATTTTCATAAGATGAGAGAAACAATGACATTTTCAGGTCTTTGTTTGTTAGGTGTACTCGCCGTTCCCTTTCCGTCTTCACACGGAATGTAGCACGGGGATTTTTGGTTGTCAATGACAATTTATAATTATTTTATGGGATTTTATGGTCTGGAAAGTAAAATCAAACTTTTTTCAAATAAAATTAAAATAAATGAATTTTCCCCTTGACCTGCGATTCGTTTTTGTTCTAAGATGTTTGTATAGACAAGGAGAAAAGGTTTCAAAAGTCCCAGAAAACCGCCAAAAACCGGATTTCTGGCGAAAACAAAAAACAAATGAAAATTTAATTGGCAAAAATGTAAATACGTCTGTAAATACATTCCAAGATTAGATTTTCGACAAACCCAAAGCGAAAGGAGGGCCCCGCAATGCCAAAAAATATTAAAGAAATTATGATTGCCTTGAACAAAGTTTTAACAACAACAGTTTGGGTGAATGAGGATCGCCAGATTATATCGCTGGCCGACGAACTGAAAATCGGTCACAACAACGCGCCACGCAGTATCGAAGATTTGCCACGTGCGTCATTGGTTGGTGCGTATGTTTCATTGCAAATTCGTACAGATAATTTCGAAGTAGCCGCTGAAAGCATGGATACAAAAACATTGGCGTTGCGTGTCAAAGGCATGGTCTTTGCCGAAGCGAAAAAGATTATGGACGCCGCCGACATCGAAGAAAAATCGTCTGTTGCGCGCGCTGCATAATGCGTGGGCAACCGCGGGTGTCTGAATCAAGGCGTCAAAACAGTTTCTGGGAATACCAGAAGGAAGGGAGTAGCCACCGTCGAGCAATCGCCGGTGGTTATTTTTATTAGTGATAAAGTTAGTAAGTGATACAGTGATATAGTTTAAGAATATAGAACTTAAAAACTTTTGTCACCTGCGGACTGTGTATTTTTGTTACTAAGCACCCTTGTCATTGCGAGCGTAGCGCGGCAATCCAGTGAGTAATGCCGCGCCATCGGCGCACTTATTATTTCTACTGGATT
>ERZ1026868.69-NODE-69-length-84342-cov-28.500718_pt1 | contig 84342 bp, 83 predicted proteins | sample MGYA00380164_ERZ1026868 | MGnify/ENA primary metagenome ERZ1026868 (study PRJEB33269, sample SAMEA4719800) | human gut metagenome | biome: human-associated habitat; feature: organic feature; material: feces | place: Cameroon | collected 2013-10 ...
CATATAAACCTATCTTTAGTGTTTTTATTAACCTTACTTACTATTATAATTTTATAAAACATTGTACAATTATACAATATTATGAAAATCGGAACTAATAAAAAAGAGTATAATTTTGTAGATGTGTTAAAATTCTTTTTCATGCTATGTGTTATTGCTATACATTGTAATATAGAGTCTATATTTGGAAGAACTGGCTGGTATATTTTGCACTGCATATTTAGACTTGCAGTTCCTTTCTTTTTTGTTGCAAGCGGTTTTTTCTTTATGTCAAAACTTGAAAAATCCGGGAGTAGGATTGAACAGACAATAAAATCATATATACGAAGAATATTAGTTCCACTTTTATTTTATGTTACACTGAATATATTGCTTGATGTGTTTCTAAAAATCATCAACAATTATCAGTTTTCAATAAAATGGTTTGTAAGAACCATTCAGAGGATTTTATTTGATCCGCCTGGAGCAATGTGGTTTCTTTCTGCCTGCATATTTGGAATTATATTTTTATATCCATTTCTAAAAAGAAATAAAATAAATCTAGCAATTTCTATTGGAATCTTTTTATATTCGTTCGCCTTGATTTGCAACACTTACTATTACATTATCAAAGACATTCCGTTTTTTTCCAGCATGATAGAACTATATGCTAAATTTTTCAAAATTGCCCGGAATGGTCTCTTTGTGGGATTTTTTGATCTTGCAATAGGAATAAAATGCTATGAAATAAACAAAAAATGGAACAAACAATACAACAAAATAGTTTGTTGCATCTCTCCAATTTTATTTTTGTTATTATGTGCAGAGATTTACTTTGCAGAGCAAAATAAACAGTTCCTGATGGATGACCATTCATTATTTATATTTTTACCTTATTTTATCGCCTGCATTTTTCTTATAGCCTTGCATATTCCATTCCCAAAAAGACAAATGTCAATATTAAGAAATTTAAGCTCAGGAATGTATTTTATGCATAGATTTATACTTGAAATAATATCAATAGGGCTAATTCATTTATATCCTGTTTTTGCAAATTCTCCAATCACAAAATTCTTGCTCACAACCTTTTTAAGTTTTTTTGTTTGTATGATAGGTTATAAAATCAACAACAAAAAAATAAACTTATTGATTAAATAGAAAAAAAATGTTTTCTTCATTGACGGCAAAATTAACAGGAAAATTTTTTGGAGCTTGGTAGAATTCAAATACCCGACACATCAAATAAGCTTCAATATGGAAAAAGCCTTGAAATGTTTAAAATTCATACGAGGTTACCGATGAAGAATGATAACGCGCTGTTTTATACTTGCAGCTTAATCGAATTTATTGGCCGCAGACAAAAACAAAAGAGAGCATATATTGTAAATACATTGGGCAAGAGTGTTGTGAAAAGAATGTATACCCATTCAGATGTTCTGCATTGCGAGGTGATAGACAGCGTTGCGGAAGAATTTATAAATATGTGCTCCATAAAAACAGGCGATTTTGACAATGTTGCAAAATGCAAATATGAAGTTCCTGATTACTGGACAATAGGCGAAGTGTATGAGCGCCTTATTGAGGATGTCCAGCCGAATGAAAATGTTGACAGCATAATTGAAACCCTGTTCAAAGTTTACAATTCCTGGGTCAGCGACAGCATAAGCAGATTCAACACAGATTTTTACTATCAAAGCCGCGACTATATAAAGGAATGTTTTTTGACCAACAAGCAGATTGCCTAGAAAATAAAAACTCATTGATCTAAGAGCCATATTATTGCATATTTTAAGCACATTTGAAATGAGCAATTTGCATATTTAAAGCACTAAGCAATGTTGTTGCATATTTATTGAAAATACTTTTTCATTGAAAAAACATTTATTTAATAATATACTATAAAAATGGATATTGCATATATTTTAATAAGTACACCGAACGACACATTTTACGAACAGACAGCAATAAGCGTTATGACATTAAGAAAAGTAATGCCAGGTGCAAATGTATATATTTTAGTTGATAAAGATACAAAATCTACATTCAAAGACAAAAGAACAATTCTTGAAAAATACAGTGTAAATATTATTACAGTTGATGTTCCAACTAAATTCAATAACAGAGACCGTTCTAGATTCATAAAAACATCTATGAATAAATATTTGCCAAAAGATTTCGTTTATATAGATTGCGACACAATTATTTATGAATCACTTGAAGACTTGCCTAAAGAACCTGCTGTTGGCATGGTTTTAAACCGCCACATGAAAATTTCGGAAAGTCCAGTAAAAGACTTCTTTGAAAAAAATGCAAAGGAATTTGGCTGGCATGACGGCTATGATGACAAGCATTTTAACGGAGGCTTTATGAGTGTTCATGGCTCAGAAAAATCCGATGCCCTTTTTACTCTTTGGCATGAACTTTGGAATGAAAGCCGGGAAAAATCAAATGGAACTGTTTTTGACCAGACTTCTTTAAACGAAGCAAACTACAGGCTTAACGGAGCAATTACAGAAATTGACGGTATCTGGAACTGCCAGATAAACAGAAACTGTCGTTGCATGCCATATATCCACGATGCGAAAGTTCTTCATCTCTTCACAAACCCAAAAATGCATATTCATGATATGGCAAAAAATGAGATAATAAAGTCAGTTCTTGAGCCTGAACATCCAGAACTTGATAAGATTCTTGCAAATCCAAAAGCTGCGTTCCATGATGTTTATGACTTAAACACTGATTTTTATTCAGTAGAAATGTCAAAAACTCCAGCCTATGTTTTTCTCCGAAGAATTTATGAGAACAATAAAAAATTCTTTAATTTTTGTAATTCTATTGCAAAATTGCTTATGAAGTTTTCAAAGTAAAAACAAAAAATTTACATACACAAATCTCCCTTCTCCGCCAATTGAAAAAAAACTCAATTATATAGTATAATTTAGAGTATTTTTGTTGATTTTTTGGAGGTTTCTATGAAGAAAATTGTAAAACTTAGTGCGCTGTTGATTTGCGCAGGGCTGATTCTTTCAGGTTGCTCAAATGCTAAAAAAGACTACATTCTTGCGACTGGCGGAACTGGTGGAACATATTATCCGTTCGGCGGAGCAATTGCAAATATTTGGAATACAAAAATTGAAAATATGAACGTTACGGCACAGGCAACTGGAGCTTCCGCAGAAAATCTTCGTCTTATAAACAAGGGTGAAGCAGAATACGCAATTGTCCAGAACGATGTAATGGACTACGCTTACAACGGAACAGATCTTTTTGAAGGCGAAAAACTTGAAAACATCATGACAATCGGAACACTTTATCCTGAAGTTGTCCAGATTGCAGTTTCAAAAGACAGCGGAATAAAATCTGTCGCAGATTTCAAGGGAAAGCGCATTTCTGTTGGAGATGCCGGCTCTGGAGTTGAATTCAACGCAAAGCAGATTATGGAAGGCTACGGACTCACATTCGGCGACATCAAAAAAAGCAACCTTTCATTCAAAGAATCCGCGGAAGGAATTCAGAACGGAACTTTGGACGGATGCTTTATCACGGCTGGAGTTCCAAACGCCGCATTGCAGGAGCTTGCATTCACAGCAGGACTTACTCTTGTTCCTGTTGACGGAGAAGCCGCAAAGAAAATCTGCGAAAAATACGGATATTACACGCTGACAACAGTTCCGGGCGGAACATATAAAGGAACAGATTCCGACACTCAGGCTCTCGCAATCAAGGCGACACTTGCAGTAAACGCAAAACTTGATGAAGAAATCGTCTATGAGATGACAAAGGCTTTGTTTGAAAATCTTTCAGACCTTGCAACTGCACACGCAAAAGGCAAAGAAGTTTCCGCGCACTCAGCTGTAACTGGCGTTTCTGTTCCGTTTCATCCGGGTGCAAAAAGATATTTCAGTGAGCTTGACTTGAACTAATACGGCGGAAATATTTGTCTAAAAGGCTTTTTACAGTTCTTATTTTACTTCTTTTGGCAGGGGGAATTTTCCTTTTCCCTGCATTTCCCGTTCTTTCAGTCAGCAATAGAAAAAAAACATCGCAGAGATTTTATTCTATGAACGGCTTCAGGAACGGCTTTGCAATTTCATACACACATTCAGTCAACAAAGGGCGCGTAAAGGATTTCTACAAGGCGAAAGGGCGCAGTCTTGTGTGCGGCAGAACTGTTTTTGTTTCTTACGGAGCCGGAATCCCGGAGCCACAGGAAATGCCTGGCGCAGTTTTTAACTCAACTGATGAAGGCTACGAAATTTCAAATATAAACAGAACTGTTGAAAATCTTGTAATGGCTGTAGGAATTGTGGCAAACCACGCAATTTCCATTCAAGACAAAAATGGAAAATACATAGACTATTTTCTTGCTGATTTTTTTGAGCCACAGACAAGCATAGTCTTTCATATAAAAAATGTTTCGATTGCAGATTATATTTTTCACCATATAAAATAAATTATTGGAGGTTTGAATGGCAAACAATAAAGGCACTAACGACTACATTGAACATATTCTTCCTACTTCAAACGAAGAAGAAATGAAGAGAATGATGAAAGAACTGGACCGCGAGCAGTCTTACCGTGAACACAAATGCTGGCGTCAGTATATTACAGTTTTTATTTCTGTTATTTTTGTGCTTTTCCAGTTATATGCGACTTTGTCTGGAGCAATTACAGCGCAGGTTCTTCGCGCAACACACTTGGCTTTTGTGCAGCTTCTGGCATTTCTGCTTTTTCCGCCTACAAAAAATAGTCCTCGGAACACGCTTCCTTGGTACGACATTGTTCTTGGTTTGATTGGAGTGGCGTGCTGGCTTTACATTGTCGTAAACTTTGATTCGCTTGTAAGACGCTCTGGAAACAACACACCGCTGGATGTCGCAGTCGGAATTGTCGGAATTCTTGTTCTATTTGAAAGCTGCCGAAGAATCGTAGGTTTTCCGATTATGATTATAGCAGGCTCGTTCATCGTGTTTGCGTTTGCCGGAAAATATCTTCCGGGATTTTTGCATCACAGAGGATATTCGCTTCAGCGTGTTGTATGCCATCTTTTTTACAACACGGAAGGAATCATGGGAACTCCAATCGGCGCCTGCTCTACATTTATTTTTCTTTTTATTCTGTTCGGTGCGCTTCTTGAAAAAACTGGAATCGGGCACTTTTTTATTGATGTTTGCAATGCGCTTGCAGGAGGAGCAAGCGGTGGACCTGCAAAAGTCGCAGTCTTGTCTTCCGCGCTTTTGGGAACTGTTTCAGGTTCGTCTGTTTCAAACACTGTAGGCTCTGGCTCGTTCACAATTCCGATGATGAAAAGGCTCGGCTACAAGGGCGAATTCGCAGGCGCAGTTGAGGCGGCAGCTTCCACAGGAGGACAGATAATGCCGCCAATCATGGGAGCCGCAGCATTTCTTATGGCGGAAAGCCTTGGACTTCCGTACATCACGATTGTAAAGGCAGCGATTGTTCCGGCGATTCTTTATTTTACAGGAATTTTTATAACCGTTCATCTTGAAGCAAAAAAGCTCGGACTTAAAGGACTTCCAAAAGATCAGCTTCCGCGCTTTATGCCACTTCTTCTTAGAAAAGGCTATATGATTCTTCCTCTCGTTGTGATTATTTATTTTCTTTGCGCTGGAAAGACTGCGGTTTTTGCGGCGTTAATGGGAATTATTGCCTGCGTTCTGGTCGGATTCGGAGTTTCTGTCTCTGATTTGGCGCATGGACGCAAGCCTTCTTTCGGCGGAAAAGACATTGTTGAAATCATGTGCACTGCCGCAAGAAACATAATAAGCGTGGCGATTGCCTGCGGAATGGCTGGAATTATAATCGGAATCGTAACACTGACAGGACTTGGACTCAGGCTTGGAAACGGTCTTGTCATGCTGGCGCACGGAAAACTCTTGCTGACCTTGGTCTTTACAATGGTTGCTTCCATAATTCTTGGAATGGGAGCGCCTACAACTGCAAACTACCTTATCACTTCCACAATTACAGCAGGAGCAATCATAAGCCTTGGAATAGAACCGCTTGCAGCCCATATGTTTGCATTCTACTTTGGAATCATTGCCGATGTTACGCCTCCAGTCGCACTTGCAGCAATAGCCGGTGCTGCAATAGCAAAAGCCAAGCCAATGAAAACCGCCCTGAATGCGACAAAGCTTGCCATAGGCGCATTTATAATTCCTTATATGTTTGTCTACAACAGCAAAATGCTTATGATAAATGCATCCGCTCTTTCTGTTGTTATGATTATTATAACCGCGATACTCGGAATGTTTGGAATCAGCGTTGCACTTGAAGGCTACGGATTCAACAACACAGGCTTCTTTTACAATTCAAGGAAAGGAAAAGCAACAATAATTGCATTTGACGCAGTTGAACGGCTTCTCTTTGCCATCGCAGGTTTGCTCTGCGTAATTCCAGAAACAAAAACCGACATCATAGGTGTAAGCCTGCTTGCAGTCCTCATTGCATACCAACTGATTCTAAAAAAAGTACGCAGCACAAAAGCAATTGCATAAACTTTGAAAAGTTGAAAAAAACAACCTCCAATGTTTGCATGAGCAAGCGTGGGAAGTTGTTTTTTTAGCCCTAAATTCGAATTGCATAATTTTATGTCATTATAGGGCTTGGTCCGATAATCACTAAAAATATCTTTAGCAAATGAGATTTTTTAGTGTATAATAGTCGCAATGAACCTTAAACCGCCAGAACAATATAAATTATGCTCAAACTCAGCCTGCAAAAAGTCTGAAAACTGTCTTCGGCAGCTTTGCTACAGGCAAATAACAAAAAATGATATTGGCATCTATGTTTTGAATCCGCTGCTTTTTCCAAAGGAAAAAGAGGAATGTCCTTATTTCAAGACAGACAAGAAAATAAAACTTGCCTGGGGAACCAAAAATATTCTTGACGATATTCCGAACAAAAAAGCATCGGAAATAAAAAGAGAGCTTCTGGTAAAATTCGGAAGAACAAAATACTATCAGTTCTACAGAAGTGAAAAACCTCTTTTCCCGTCCGACCAGCAGATATTTACAAAAATCTTCAAAAAAAACGGAATCGAAACAGAAATCAAATACAAGAGATTCACAGAAGACTATGACTGGAGCTACTAAAATCACAAAAGTTTTACCAAAAGAAACAGACTGTTTTAGTTGGAAAAACAAAGTGTTTTATTGGGAAAAACAGTATGTTTTAGTTGAAAAAACAATAAAAGCAGCAAAAATAGAATTCTTTTTTACCAGAGAAAAATATGAATACCTTGCAAAATCAATCCTAAAAACTCGAAACAAAAATTCCTGTAACAATAAATGCAAATCCTAAAATCTTTTTTGTATTAAGTTTTTCATTGAAAAAAAATCGGCTTAGAACCGCCACAAAAATGTATGAGGCAGAATCAAGAACTGGAGCCTTTGATAAGGGGATAAATTTTAAGCATAGCAACGAAAGCAATGTTGAGAATACAAAAAGGCTGTATGAAATTATAACGAATGGATTCAAATATGCCTTTATTCCAGAACTTCCATTCTGCCCTGCACTTTTCTTTAAGAGAATTTGAGAAAAACTTGAAATTAAAACTCCTAAAAGAAATACTGCGGAAAAAATCATTTTTTTATCCATATATTCAAGCTCCCTGTAAAATAAAATGATAAAGTTTCAGTTTTCCATCTTTGATTGCTCAGAGCAAATAACCAGAATTATTCCACAAAAAACAAGAACAACACTAATTATCTTTGTAAAAGAAATTTCTTCGTTAAAAAAAATAGCACCTAAAATAATTCCCCAAAGCAAATCTGCCGCACGGTTCGCATATGCAACAGAAAGATTAAAATTTGAGAGTACCTTTTGCCAAAAAAAAGCATAAATAGCAAGACATAAAAACAGTAAAAATGTGAATAAAATAAACTTTGATGAAAGAAATTCCTGCTGCCCTGCAAATTTTGAAAAAACAGTGCTCAAGGAGTATACAATAACCAAAAGATGAAGCTTTAATAAAGACAAGAATTTTTTATTCATTTTCTTTTCTTCTTGATTTCTGACAAAAACATAAAACAACAAGAATAATCAGACCGAGTAACGACACCACAAGTCCAATATTCAAGAACGGAGTGCTGTACTTCAGGACAAGCGAATGATTTCCTGATTCCACAAAAGTCCCTATAAATGCAATATCACATCTATAAGACTTTGTTTCCCTTCCGTCTATAAAAATCTTCCAGCCTTTCGAATATGGCATAGAAAATCTCACGAACTGTCTTTCTTTTAATGAAGTTTCAAGTGAAATTTTATTTTCCGCAAAAGTCAGACTAGAGATTTCATCATTATATCTCGAATTTAACTTTTTATCTCTTTCAGAAATATCAAGTGCAAAAACCGATATTTCATCAAATTCATACACGCCTTTATTTTCGAGCGTAACAAAGAATTTTCCAGATTCGCAGTCCTGAAGCCCAAAACAAGGCATTCTGTTATGCCCCATGCTGTCATTTGAACTTGTAAATTCAAACGAAAAGAATTCTTTTTTTCCAGAATCAGCAACAAAAGTAATTTTAGGTTTTACGTGTTCCTCATTATCAGTCGTGTAGTAAAAATTCTTGAACAAGAGATAAAGCTCTTTTCTTGAATCGGAATCCTCTTCGCCTGCAAAGTCAATCTCGAATGTCGCATTCTTCTTTTTTGTGGTTATTTTGTTATCTTTTATTTTTACATCATTATTTTCGATAAAAGAAATACTTTTGTGAAGAATTTTTGAATTTAATTTTATCTCGTTTTCTTCATTTTTAATTTTAGATTTTTCATCATAAACGACTGCTGCGTCAAGAAACAGTTCCTGTTTTTCCAGAGGATTTAAATTTTCAAAATTATTTTCCGCATACAAAACATTTTTATACGGCACGGCAAACGGTAAAGAATTGTTCAATCTATAAAGTTTTTTCTTTCCTGCGTAAGTGTCAAATTCTTTTACAAAAGTCATATATTCAGGTATGTACTCAGTCTTCGTTGGAAGAACAAAATATTTTACTGCAAAAAGCTTTTGTAATGCAGAACGCCGGTTCAGGCTTGAGCATCTCATATTATTTGTTGTTGCAAGACAAAGTTCTTCATAAAGTTGCATCAAATGTATATCTGAAATACTGTAATTATAATTTGTTCCATGAGTTCCAAAAACAACAGCGTTATTAGCTGTGAACTTATTTTCTTCGTCATAACGGAAAAAATCTGCTTCATTTAATTTTGAAATTTCAATATCAGTATTTTTTTCAATATTGCCTTTATATATGCCGGATTCTCTAAAATCATCTAAATAAGAAAGGCCGTAAGGAGAATAACGGACAAATGCAATTACAACAATTCCTATAAAAATTGAAACAAGAGAAAAAATGCGAATATCTTTTCGTTTTTTAACCAGAAAATACAAAATCAGAAAAACCGCCAAAGAATATATATAACACAATGCATAATGCTGACGTCTAGCATGGCTTATTATACAAGAAAAAATAACAAGAAGATTTTGAACAACAGCAATAAGCAGCGGAATTTTTAATTCTTTGAAAGAACTTTTACAAAATAAAGGGAATACATAAACAAAAGACACACAAACTAAAAAAGCAAAGGTAAAACACCAGCGGTTAGTTATATAATTGAAGCCATTAATAAAGTGTCCAAAAAAAGGACAAATAAAAAACAAAACGCCCAATAAAATAAAAATTTTTAATTGCTTTGAAATTTTATTATTTAAAGTGAACAAAAATAACAATGCAACAAACACAACAGGAGCAAAACCTATGCTGCCAAAGAATCCGCCAACAGAAGATGGAGATGATACGGATGAAAAAAGGTTTGCATAATAAGCAAGGCTGTAAAAGAAATTAACTTCTATCTTTTCAGTTGTTCTTGACGCTGTTAAAAATCCGTATGCGCTAGGAAGCAATATAAAGGCTGCCATCATAACAGCTATCATATAAAATCCAAATGTTCTAAAGAAAGTTGTAAAAAATTCTCTGCATAAAAATTTTCTTTCTACCTTTGCCACAAAAAAGAATCTGACAGCCGCATATACAAAGACAAAGAAAGAAAGCATATAAAAGAAATAATAATTACATACACAAGCCAATAAAGAAAAAATAATAAAAAACACCGGACTTTTTCTATCAAGAATTTTATCAATTCCAATACAAAGCAATGGCAAAAAAATAAGAGGATTCAAAAAATACGGATGCCTGATACCAACAAAAAGCGCATATCCGCAAAAAGAATAAGAGATAGCACCAAATGAAATAATATTTTTTTGAAATTTATGAGTATTGCAATAAAATATAAAAGAAATTCCGCTAAGATAAAAACGAAGAGCCGCAAGAAACACAAAAAGAATATAAGTTCCATTTTTAGGAACAAATATCGAAAGCAAATTTAGAGGGTCTCCAATGCAAAACCAAGTCAGGCTTGAAATAATATCCGCTCCAAATCCAAGAGAAAATGAGAAAGTTGGAACAATAAATTTTCCATGAATAAAATTATATACTATAGTCCTAAGCCACTCTCCATAAAATGCAAGAAATGCCGTATGCTCTGTAATTCCATCACCAGAACAAAATGATTTTCCATATACAAAAAACTGAAAAAAACATAAAGGAACTAACAAACAGAAAAGCAGGGAATATTTTGCATAAACATTTTTTAGAAACGACTTTTTTTCAATAATATTTTTCATAAAAATAATCAAACTCCAAATGTTTCTTTTACAACCCACTGGGGTGTATTATTCTGGTCAAGATAATTTTTTCCAATATACTCGCCAATTATTCCAAGAAAAGTGCTCTGTAAACCACCAAAAAAAAGCAACAAAACAATTATAGTTGTCCATCCATGAACTGTCTGCGGATTCATTATTTTTTCTACAATAAAAAACAATGCCATAGCAACAGAAATCAATGAAATAGTCAAACCTGTAATTGTAATGAAGCGCATTGGCTTTATTGAAAAATTTATAAACATGCTGAGCCACAAATTCAAAAGCTTTCCCAAAGTGTAATTAGACTTGCCTTGGGTTCTTGCTTTATGCTCAACAAATACAGAAGAAACATTATTAGTCGCCCTAAGCAAAAGTCCATCAATATAAGGAAACGGACCTTTATATTTTTTTAGTTCTTCAATCATTGCCCGGTTTATAATTTTAAAGCTGCATAAATAAAGATTCTTTGGCTTTCCAATAAGCAAGGTTGCAAAAACATCATTCACTTTGCTTCCGAAATTTCTGAACCAGTGATGTTTTTTTACATGATACTTTGAGTAGACAACATCGTAGCCTTTTTCAATTTCATTTAAAAGCTTAAAAATTTCTTCGGGAGGATTCTGCAAATCATCATCGATAATTACCGCATAATCTCCCGTGCAATAGTTCAAGGCACACATAACGGCATTGTGCTCACCATAGTTTCGCCTTAGATTTATAAACTTCACATAATCATATTTTTTACACAAATCCTTGCAGACTTCCGCACTGTTATCGCGGCTTCCATCATTTACAAGAACAACTTCTTTTTCAATATTAGAAAATGTTGAGTCTAATTTTTCCATAAGCGGGCTAATTGTATCAGATCCGTTATAGACTGGAATGCAAATAGAAAGTTTCATAATTTTCCTTATTTAGTGCTGAATTTTCTTAGAACTTCGCAAACCTGCTCAATATCCTGTTCTGTGTGAAAATACGAAATCGGCAGGCTTAATGTTGTGCTATGGATTTCTTCTGCGATTGGAGTTTCAAATCCGTCAAGAATTCCTTTCATGGCAATTTGTTTGTTAGGAGCAATCGGATAGTGAATTTCCGTCTTTACGCCATTTTCAAGAAGAAATGATTTTAATTCGTCGCGTTTTTCAGAGCGGATATTAAAAATATGATAAACGTGACGATACCCTTCTATTTTTGCCGGAAGAATAAAACCAGTATCTTTTAGCATTGAATAGTAAATATCGGCAAGTTTTTCTTTATGTTGCGTGATTTCTTCAAGCTTTTTCAGTTTAATTCTAAGAAAAGAAGCCTGAACTTCTGATAATCTTGAATTCATTCCAATATATTCATTGTGATATTTTATATTTGAGCCATAATTTCTCATGGCTTTTACTTTATTGTACAGTTCCTCATTATTTGTTGTAATTGCACCTGCATCCCCAAGCGCACCAAGATTTTTTGTAGGATAAAAACTGAATGCTGTAAAGTCGCCCCAAGAACCAACTTTTTTTCCATTTATGGAAGCATTATGCGCCTGAGCCGCATCTTCCACAATTTTCAAATTGTATTTTTTAGCAATTTCAATAATTGCCGGCATATTTGCCATTCTTCCATAAAGATGAACTGGCATTATAGCTTTTGTTTTAGAGGTTATTGCTTTTTCGATTTTAGAAACATCAATGTTATATGTTTCAAGTTCCGGTTCTACAAGCACAGGCTTTAAATTTGCATTTACAATTGCAAGGATTGTTGCAATGTATGTATTTGAAGGCACTAAAACTTCTGAACCGGCAGGAAAATCAAAAGCTTTTAATGAAATAGTAAGTGCATCGAGTCCATTTGCAACGCCTATACAGTATTTTGCACCGCAGAATGAAGCGAATTCTTTTTCAAATTCAGCAACCTGATTTCCAAGTATGTACCAGCCAGAATCAAGAACTTGCTCAAAAGATTTTTTATATCCGTCAAAGAAAGACTTGTTAAGTTTTCCTAAATTCTCATACTCAATCACGTGGATATTCCTCTTCTATATAATCTGCTTTGTCAAAAAATTCTGATGCCAACACAAGAAGAACGCAATCTGGTGTAAATTTATCCATTGAATGCCAGTCTTCAGGCGAAAGAATAAGACATTTGTCCGGAGAATTAAGAAGAACAGTCTGTTCCGAATTTCCGTTATTTATAAAAATTTCGCATGAGCCTTTTGGACAAACAAGAGCCTGGGTTGTCTTTAAATGCCTGTGTCCACCGCGTTTTTCTTTGGCATTGTAGATATAATAAATGCGCTTAATTTCAAATGGAAGGAGTTTTTCTATAACAGTAAGTGAGCCACGCTCATCTGAAAAGGTAGGAAGATTAATTATCTGCGCCATGATTTTTCTCCGGCACAGACAGAATAAAACAAGGAGCTAGTTGTACCCCCCCCCGTCAAAAATTTTGAATTGAATATGGAAATATACATAAATTGTATCTCCGAATAATAAATTTCTATTATTATATATTTTTAAGAATAAATTGTATACACTATTATTTTTTTTAAATTTGTTTTAAACTAAAAATATGATTTTCTGTCAAAACATTATAAAAAAAATAATCTCATTCACATTTTGGGGCATTCTTACCACTGCACTGAATGTGATTCTTTATTATTTGTTCAGATACATAAAGCTTTCAGTTCAAATCTCAACCGTACTTGCTTGGTTCTTATGTGTGCTTTTTGCATTCATTACTAACAAAAAATACGTTTTTAAGGGAACCGGCACTACCGCAAAGGCTTTTGCCAGAGAAATTGCTTTTTTTTACAGTTCAAGGCTTTTTTCAGGCATTGCAGATGTTCTTATAATGTCGCTTTTTGTTGATGTCTTGGGCTGGAATGAAGTCTTTTCAAAAATTACTGATGAAATTTTAGTCAGCGCATTTAACTTTCTGTTCAGTTTTCTTGTGATTTTTAAAGAAAAAAAAGATGTTCCTATAGAAAAAACGGAGGAATAAACAAATGAATAAAATATCGCTTATAGTTCCTTGCTACAACGAAGAAGCAAACATAAAGCCTTTTTACAATGCTATCACCGAACTTTTTTCCAAAGAAATCAATGATGCTGACTTTGAGCTTCTTTTTGTAAATGATGGCTCAAAAGATAATACTTTGCAGGAAATCCGTGGATTGCATGAAAAAGACAGCCGGGTAAAATGCGTTTCTTTTTCAAGGAATTTCGGAAAGGAAGCCGCTCTCTTTGCCGGAATAAGAAACGTTACCGGCGATTGCACAGTTCTTCTTGACGCAGATTTGCAGCATCCTCCTTTTGTGCTTGTTGAAATGTATAAAAAATGGAAAGAAGGATATGAAGTTGTTGAGGGCGTAAAATCCAACCGCGGAAAAGAAGGTCTTTTCCATAAGCTATTCACAAAAGTTTTCTACGGAATGATAAGCAAAGCTGTCGGCATGGATATGAAAAATTCCAGCGATTATAAACTTCTGGATAAAAAAGTTGTTGCAGAACTTGCCAAGCTAAAAGAACGCAACACATTCTTCCGTGCGCTTTCATTCTGGGTAGGATTCAAAAAAACTACTGTCTACTATGAAGTCGCAGAACGAGCCAACGGAACTTCAAAATGGTCGACAAAATCGCTTATTAAATATGCGATAAACAATGTAATCTGCTTTAGTTACGCTCCACTTCATATTGTAACAGCAGTAGGTTGCGTTTTTACAATTATAGGAATCGGAGTTGCAGTTGACGCATTGATTTCATTCTTTACAGGAAAAGCTGTAAGCGGCTTCCCCACCCTCGTTTGCATTACGCTCATCGGATTCGGTGGTGTAATGGTTTGTCTTGGAATAATCGGAGTCTACATTGCCCAGATTTATGATGAAGTAAAAGGTCGCCCTCAATATATCATAGGAGAAAAAATTGAATAGCATTGTTGATATTCATGCTGATGATTTTGCACTTAGCGAAAAATCCGATAGAGACATTTTGCAATTATGCAAAGAAGGCAAACTTGACAGCATAAGCATTATTCCTAACCTTGAATGTTTTGAAACAGCGACAAGAAAATTTCTTTCTGTTCAGAAAAAATTAAACAAAAAAATTCTTGTTTCAGTCCATTTAAATTTCATGGAAGGAAAATGCTGTGTCGAGAAATCATTGCTTTCGGATTTAGTTGATTCTGAAGGCTTTTTTACAGCTTCCTGGGGCAAACTTTTTATATGGAACTACATTCCTTTTATGCGGAAAAAAATAAAGATTCAGTTAAAAACAGAAATTCTGGCACAGATAAAAAAATGTATTGCCGCAAATGTAATAGACAAAAATGCAATCAGAATTGACAGCCACCAGCATCCGCACATGATTCCGGTTATTTTTGATGCATTGAAAGAAGCTGTTTTGGAACTGGAAAACGATGGTTGCAAAATTGAATACATCAGAAATACACAAGACCCAATATTGCTGTATGGCGGAAAAGATATTTTTTCAATGAATACAATCAAATGCCTGATTTTGAATTTTTATTCCCAAAAAGTAAAAAAGTATCTTGTTTCAAAAAAACTGCCTGTAAATTATCTTTGCGGCGTATATTTCAGCGGAAAAATGGATTCAAGACTAAAAAAAGTTCTGCCAAACTTCATAAAGAAGGCAGACAAACAAGACTGGAACATTGAGCTTCTTTTTCATCCCGGAACAATGCTAAGATCAGAACTCACCAGCGAATTCAAAAAAGAAGGATTCAACGAATTTCATCTGTCAGAAAACAGAAAAACTGAATACAATACTTTAAAAGAAATTTAGGAAAAAATCATGAAATCTCTTAGAAGTAAAAATTTATCATTTCTAGCTTTTTATACAGTAATTTTTGCCGCAGTTTCGTTGGCATGTTTTTCTTTTTATTTTATTCTTGGAAAAACATTTTTTACAACAGGCGACGGCAGAAGCCAGCATATAGCAGCTCTTATATACTACGGAAAATATCTCCGTTCAATTTTTTATACACTTTTTACACAAGGTAAACTTGCAATTCCACAATGGGACTTTAATCTTGGATTCGGAGCAGATATAATACAAACTCTTCACTACTATGTTATCGGCGACCCGTTTTCTTTTCTGTCTGTATTTTTTTCTCCTGAAAAAACACAGATTTTATACACAATAAATATATTTCTCAGACTTTACTGCATAGGCTTGGCTTTCTTTGCATATTGTAAGTATCACAATTTCGATAAATATTCCTCACTTTGCGGAGCTTTTGTATATATTTTCTGCGGTTTCACTTTTTATTGTGTAGTAAGACATCCATATTTCGTGAATCCAATGATATGGCTTCCTTTGCTGCTCATAGGAATAGATAAAATCTTTGATAACAAGAATTTTTTGCCGTTTGCTTTTTTTGTCTTTATTGCATGTGCCAGCAATTTTTATTTTTTCTATATGCTCAGCATAATTGTATTCATATATGCAATTGTAAGATTCTTCTTTAAGTTTCCAAAACAGGAATATAAGGATATATGGAAATATATTCTTTTAGCGCTAGCAGGATATTTCCTTGGAATCTGTATGGCAGCATTTATATTTTTCCCGAATGTCTCAGGTTTTCTTTCATGTGGACGTTCTGAAGAAGACAATCCTTTAACTCTTATATATAGAACAAATTACTACATAAAAATGATTCTTGGATTTATAGCTCCATCAACATTTTGCTCTTATTCAACATTTGGATATGCAGCACCCGCTCTTCCATTAATTATAATTCTTTTTACAATGAAAGATAAAATTGCTAAACAGATAAAAATATTCCTTTCCATAGGAATAATATTCTTTCTTTTTCCAGTTTTCGGATGTATATTCAATGGTTTTTCATATGTTTCAAACAGATGGGGATTTGCATTCAGTTTTGCAGTAGCATTAGCAGTGGTTTATGTGATTCCAAAAGCTATAAATTCCAGTTTCAAAGAAATGAAAACGATTCTTATAGCTTGTTTTTCTGCTTGCATTTTAGTTTTTGCACTTTCTCTTGTAAGCAAAGATGTCAGAGAACAGTTTTTTCTGCCATACATTATACTTCTTATATGCACTGTGATTCTATTTATACTATATTATTTCAAGCAGTCAACCAAAATAGTTTATTTAGTCTTGATTTTATTCTCAGTCATTTTCCAGGGAAATTTCAGGTATGCACCAAAAGGGTTAAATTACCTGCATGATACTCCATCACAAAGAAACTTTTCATCATTACAGCAAGAATACACAACAACGCTCAGGATAAATGATAATGATTTTTATCGGATTGAAACATCTGATTTACAAAGTCCAAATGTTCCTGCTGTAATCGGAATAAAAGGAACAACATACTATTGGTCTATAAATAATGGACTTTTATATGATTTTTATAAGGAAAAAAATTTAACTGGAAATGCATTAAGTTCACACGGACTTGAATTACATTCAGAACTTTTTCAGTTTTTCAATGTAAAATATTATCTTGTTCCTGAAAACAAAAAAAATAAAATTCCACAATTTTTTAAGGATACAGGAAAAAAACATCTTGAATATAAAATATATAAAAACACAGAATTTTTGCCATTTGGCTCAACAAAAAACGGTGAACATATTGAGAATGTAAAATTAGGATGTAATTCTTTTGTTGCGGATTCAAATTTCTCAAACAACAGCGATATATTTCTTTCAATTCCGTATTCTAAATTCTGGAAAGCAAATATTGATGGAAAAAAAACTGAGATAAAACTTGCAAAAACAGCTTTTATGGAACTCCCTGCACCAAAAGGAAATCATCATATAGAACTGAGTTATACAAATACTTATTTTACTTCAGGAATAATTGTAACAGTTATAGCATTTTTTGTCTTTTTGATTTTAAATGTAAAAAACAAAAAAAAGAGGGTAACAAAATCATGAAAATCTTCCTCCTGATTCTCAAAAAGAAACTCTTCAACAAACTTTCCAAAATTTTCCACTTCATAAGTCCAAATTCTGTAATAAAAAAATTCATCGAAAAAGATTTTTCAGAAGTTATAGAAAAATACAAAAATGTTAATAATAAAACTTCAGATTTATCCAAAGAAAGTTCCAGCAACAATATATGGGTATTCTGGTGGCAAGGTTATGAAGCCGCACCTCTACTTGTAAAAAAATGTATTGATAGCATAATAAAAAATGCAGGCAATCATCCAGTTATTTTAATAACAAAAGAGAACTGGAAAAATTACACAGACATTCCCGATTATATCATAGAAAAAGTTGAAAAAGGCATTGTTAGCCTCACACACTTTTCCGACATTCTTCGTATGGCTCTTATTTCCAAGAATGGCGGTCTTTGGCTTGACGCAACAATCTTTGTATCGAAAGAAATTCCCGAATATTGCTTTGAGCTTACGTATTTTTCAATTCACTATGAAACTTCAACAAGTAGAATAGCAAAAGGAAAATGGACAGGATTTTGCCAGGGAGGACAAAAAAAATCGATTATACACAGTTTTTGTCGCGACATATTCTTTTCATATTGGAAAAAATATAACAAGCTGATTGATTATTTTTTTATTGACTACATAATGCTTGCCGGGTACAACAATATTCCAGCTTTCAAAAAACTTGTAGATGGCTTGCCGCTCAACAATCAAGGAATAAAAGAACTCGACAAACATTTTAATGATGAATATTCAGAAGAATATTTAAATAATATCTTACTTCAATCAATTTTTTTCAAACTTAACTGGAAAAGAGAATATAAAAAAGAAGTAAACGGCAAAAATACTATTTATGGACATTTTTTAGAAAAACAGTGTTATTTATAGTTGTAAATTACAACTGACAAAAAAATAGTTTTGTGCTAAAATATTATTTAGGAGGAAAGTCATGGAATATTTCTACAAAAATCTTTTTGGTCAAATTAATTCGATTTCTCCTAGAATTCAAAAAATTGAATCAAGTTCTATTGCTAAAGATTTTGAATTTGTTGCACGTATGTTCAGCAAAGCAGGAAATGATATAAAGATAGGAATTTCTTATGCCACGAAACCAAATGACAAAAAACGAAAAAGCTTCGGCAACAGATAAAGCTGGTGTTGCTCTTTACCAAGAAAAACAGGTTATAGTTTCCGCTATTGTTAACAAAAAAAATTAGCAACAATAAAACATGCAAAACGAACCATTAGTATCTGTAATTATTCCGACATATAACCGCGGACGGCTTATCCTTGACTCTATAAACTCTGTCTTGAATCAGACTTACAAGAATATCGAGGTGATTGTTGTTGATGACTGCTCAACTGATGATACAATCGGCATTTTGGAAAAAATCAATGACAAAAGACTAAAATTTATTAGACATCCCAAAAATAAAGGACAAAACGCAGCAAGAAACACTGGCATAAAAGCAAGCATCGGTGAATATATCGCCCACCATGACAGTGATGATATATGGCATTTAAATAAACTGGAAGTTCAAATAAAAAAATTGAAAGATGTCAACACAGATGTTTTATGTTGTCAGACTGCCGTAAATGATGAAGATACTCACAAATATCTATATAATCATCCAAATGAAGAATTAGTAAAAGAAGGTTTTGTTTCATATAAGCAATTATTGAAATACAACTGTACTACATCCCAGACAATCATTGGAAAAGCAGAATGTTTTAAAGATATTTTATTTGATGAAAACCAGCCAAGATTTACAGACTGGGCACTCTCCCTTGATTTAGTAAAAAAATATAAATTATATTATCAGAAAGTAGTTCTTGTTGATGTCTATCAGCAAAAAGATTCCATAACAAAAAATCCTCAAAAAGGTGTAATAGGAATGGAAATGCTTTTTGAAAAACATAAAGACGCTATTCTTTCTGATCCAGCTATTGTTGAAAGTTTTTTCAAAAAGAAAGCCTCTTTTGTTTGCAAGACAGGCAAAAATCCTAAGGAAGAAATGAAAATGATTTTAAAATATAATCCGTCCGCTGGAACTTTTATAAAATATATGCTGGCTGTTTTTAACCTTTACACATTATTTTTTAAGATTAAAAACAGCTTATAAAAATTTTTATTGAAGTTTTTGAATCATAGCCCAAAGGCTTTCAGCTGAATTGAAATTTTCAGGAATAATATCAGCTGGCGTAATTTCAATATCAAACGCATCATTTAGCTGAGAAATCAACTGGACAATGTCAAAAGAATCAAGAATAGCATTGTCAATAAGATTTTTTTCCGCAGAAAAATCAACATCCGGCTTAAGTTCTGTAAGAATTTCAAGTAATTTTTCCATAATCAACCTTCCTTATTATTATGAATTTATTTTATACGTTTCAAAACTTTGTCTTAAAACTTTATATTCCATTTTATCATAGGAAACAACACACGGCAATGCATGGCTTAAAAACAAATAAATGCCTTCCGTAACAGAATATGCGCCAATGTTTTTAAAAACAAGAAAATCTGCTATGGCAGGAGAAGCAAGCGGCAAAGACTTTGTAATCACATCTGCAGTTGTACAAAGTGAACCACAAATTTCAAAGTTGCTACAGTTTTCAGATTTCGCATCAGCATTATTTTTTACAAGAGATACAGGCGGAATTTTCATTCCCATTATCTGACCATAATAGTTCAAATGATTTATACCTCCATCTATCAAGCAATAATTTACATCATTTGTAGATTTTAGATCCATTATCCTTGAAACATAAAATCCGCACGAAGATGCAATAAAGCGTCCTGCTTCAATTGTAAATTTATATTTTGATTTTTCCAACAAGCCTGCAACAGCGTCAAAGTCATTATAGTTTTCAGAAAAATCTGGCTGCGCAAAATAATCAAATGAAAATCCCGGACCATATTCTATTTCATTGAATTCAATTCCAGACATTTTTTGAAGATTGTCACAATAATCCTGAATATATTGAATTTCAGTTTCTATTTTTTTTAATTTTTTTTGAGTACCTGAAAAATAATGAACGCCTCTAAAATTTACATTTTTTAACTGCTTTAAAATTTTCAGAGCATCCAAAACATCATTTTCTGACATTCCAAACTGGTTTCCGCTTGAAAGCCTGATTAAAACATTTTGAATGTAATCGCCATTTTCTTCATTTGCAACTTCTTTTAAAAATCGGCAATGTTCAAGAGATTCCAGCGTTATTGTGTTAACGTGCATTTTCCACGCATTTTTTATATCTTCTTTTGTTTTTACTACGCCGGAAAAAACAATATGATTAGGATTTACATTGTATTTATGGCAAATAGAAAGTTCCCCAGTAGAACAAACTTCAAAAAGAATTTTCAAATCTTTCAAAGCCTGAAGTAAAAAAGCGTTAGCCTTTATAGCATAGCAAAGCTCAGCATTTTTAGGAAGCTTATTATTTAACAGCTCAATCCGATTTTTTAATATCTCAAAATCAAAAAGATAAAAAGGCGTTCCATATTTTTCTGCAAGTTCCTTAAAATTATGACTTTTCATTCATTAGTCCTTTTAAAATATTCTTATCAATTTTTCCATTTTTTGTTACAGGAAATTCTTTTATAAAAAGAAAATCAGCTGGAATCATGTATGCAGGAAGAATTGATTTCAGTTGAAAAACTATTTCTTTTTTTTCAGTTTGAGAGCCTGTATAAAAAGCAGTTATTTTATTTTCAAAAAAAATACAGCAAGCCCTTGATATTGTGCATATTTTTTCTATTCCTTTTTCAATTTCAGACAACTCAATTCTGTGTCCCATGTGCTTTATCTGATTATCTTTGCGGCCAAGATAGTAAAGATTTCCATCTTTTCCATAGCGTCCAAGATCGCCAGTTTTGTAGATTCTTTCAAAATATTTTTTGTTCAATGGATTCTGAATAAAAACCTCATTCGTTTTGCTATTATTTATGTAGCCAAGCGAAACACAAGTTCCAGACACGCAAATTTCACCTTTTGATTCAGTGTCATTTTCTGCTATAAGATTTTCATTTTCATCAATAAGTAAAATTCTTTCATTAGGGAACGGCTTTCCAATTGGAATATCATAATCATCTGGGATTTCATCTGGAATTATAAAATATGAACAGTTGCAGGTTATTTCTGTAGGTCCGAAAAGATTTACATATTTTGCATCTGGAATATATTTTTTCGGAATTATCCCCTTATACACTCTAAATAAAATTATCAAATTTTCACATTTTTTTATCTTTTTTATTTGATTTTTATTGACATAATAATCAAGATGTGATATATTTTAATCATCAGGAGGTAAATGAAATGTGAAACACAAAAAGAAAAAAGCATGGTCAAGAGCAGACAAAATCGCCTTGATGGTTTTTCTGCTAGAACTTCTAAAGTTCATCCTTGACCTGCTTTCTAAGCTGGCTGCTTAGTTTTCTGCCGTTCATAGGTATGCCACTACTTATGAACGGTTTCAAATATATTTTATTTATTTAGGAGCGTCAACAATGACAAGAACAGAAAAATTATTAATTGCAATTCTTGCACTTCAAATTCTGGAAATAATTTTGAAAATAATATCGTTTTAAAGCAGGTGATTAGACATGGAAAATAAAATTCAGCATGGCGGTGCTAGAATTGGAGCGGGTAGAAAAAAAGGCAGCACAACAAACAATACCGGGTATAAAAGCGGGCGCATTGTCATTTCCTGCCTTGAATCAGAAGAAAAAGCGATAAAGCAAATCGCAAAAGAACAGAATAAAACAGTAAGCAGGCTTATTATAGATTCTGTCTTAAAAAACTAAGTGCAGGAGGTGTACATGACATTTTTTGATTTTATGGAAAAGTTTCCAACGGAAAAATCTGTTATAGAATACTTTCTCAAAGTCAGATACAACAATGCTCTTGTATGCCCTCACTGCGGCTCTAAAGTTCATGTTCAGCATAGAAGCGACAAGCTAAAACTTTGCAACTGCCATAATTGCAACAACACATTCTCGCCGTTCAAAAACACAATCTTTGAGAAATCTTCAACAGACCTGCGCAAATGGTTCTATGCGGCTCATCTTTTTCTTAACTCCAAAAAGGGAATCTCCGGCTTGCAGCTTCAGCGTGAAATCGGCGTAACTTATAAAACGGCGTGGCGTATGCTTAAACAAATCCGCTCGGCAATGGGAAACGTTGATATGTCAAAGGCTTTCGAGGCAATGGTCGAGATTGACGAGGCTTATATCGGCGGAAAACCTAGAAAAGAAAACAATCAAGTTCACGGAACTGCAAAGCGTGGGAAAGGCACAAAGAAAACCCCGGTTATCGGCGTAAAGGAGCGAGGCTCAAACCGTGTCTATGCGAAAGTTACCCTGCCGGACGAAAACGGAAAAAAACTCACCGGCAAGCAGCTTTTTAATGTATTGGACACAGTCTGCAAAGACAACGCAATCGTTCTTACAGATGACTATTACGGATACGGCTTTCTTGATGACGAAAAGCGCAATCCGAACAACTACATTCATATTTCAGTAAATCATTCCATGGGACAATATAGCGCCGGAAAAGGAATCAACACAAACGGAATCGAATCATTCTGGGCTTTGCTCAAGCGTGGAATTCTTGGAATCTATCATCATGTTTCTGTAAAGTATATGCAGCAGTATGTGAACGAATTCTGTTTCAGACAGAACAACGGCTCCGGCTCTTTTGACGAGTTGCTCAAACAAAGTATTGCATAAAAAAAATATTACTAATAAAATATTTTTATCAAGGAGGTTTTTCTATGATAGATAGTATAGATTTTGCTAAATTAGTTTTAAAGGAAGCAAAAACAAAATCCATAGCTTTAAATCTCACTAAACTTCAGAAAATTATATATATTTGTGACGGTGTTTTGTTAGCAAAGTTTAACTTGAATATAATAGGGGAAAATTGCCAAGCATGGGATTACGGACCAGTTTATCCTAAGGTTTATAAATGGTTTTCAAAACAAAATATGAACAATATTGATTTTACTACATCTCAAAATACAAATGATATTATAAAACAACACACTGATATAATAGATGTTATAAATGCCGTGCTTGACAAGTTTGGAAATATGACTGCAAAATCTCTTTCAAATTGGTCTCATCAGATTGGAAGTCCGTGGGATATTACAAGAAACACAACCGGAATATATTCACAAATATCAAAGGATGTAATTAAATTATTTTTTAAATCGGAGTTAAAATGAGTAATATTTTAGACGGACTTGAAATTCCTTCTTCTCAAGAAAATATAAATGACTTAAATGATGACCCTGATAGGCGTGCATTAAGAAAAAGATACTTATTACAACTCGATGAATTATCATTTAAGTTTAGAATATGGACTCATCCATTTAGATTATTTCAATCAATGATTATTCTATCAAGCATAACATTTATAACCTATATATTTAGAAATTATAATTGCGTTTGTGATGCTTATAAATTACTTCATAATTTGTTGGGATACATAGCAACTTTTGTTTTCTCATCTATTTTTACATGGTTTTTAGAAAATTATGGGAAAAACAAGGATGATGATGACGATTAAAAAGAGTGTATAAAGGGATAATTCCGTATTTTTTCCATATTTTAAGCTGCTTTATCGGCATAACTTCGCCTGAAAACATAATCTTTTTTATTGACGTTGGAATTTTATAAGAAAATCCATTCAATGTTGAAATTATGCACAAAGCAGAAACAGCCCAGATAAGAGTTGTAATCTGATTCTCACAAAGGAAATCCAAAAGTTTTACAGGAAATGAAAAATACATTTTTGGGATAAGATAAACGGAAGCGCCTGTAAAAACTGCAGAAAAAATATCTTTCACTGAAACATCAAAATCAAAAGGAGCTTGATTAGCAATTCTGTCATCTGAAGTTATTTCAAAACTTTCAGTAAAACAGCTTATAAAATCTATAACAGAACGATGAGAAACTACAACGGCTTTAGGAACACCTGTTGAGCCAGATGTAAAATTTGCATAAACGGGTTCTACATCTATTATATTATTACGTCTTTTTTCATTATAGCAAATATTTTCCGCCAGCAAGTCTTCTATAAAAAGCGGCTGTGCACAAAGGTTCTGAACTTTTTTCTCTCTTTTTTTATCTGTTAGAATGAATGGAGTTTCAAGAGTTTTTATCATTAAATTTAAACGTTCATCTGGAAATGAAAAATCGAAAAAAGAATAAAAACAGCCAGCATATAAAGCAGCAAAAAATAATTTCACTGTAACAACTGATTTTTCACACATGACAGGAACAGCTGTTCCCTTTGGAAAATATTTTGCAATTGCACCAGAAAGAGATTTTGATTCATCAACAAGAGATTTCCAAGTAATAGAATCATTAACATCTGCAAACGCAACTTTATCAGGATATATTTCAGCTGTTTTTTCAAGATAATCAAGAACTGTATATTTCATTTTACAAGCATCCTTATTTTATTAATTTTAGATTAATACTGGGCATACATAAACACAGGATTTGACGGAGAAAATGACATAGAAAGAATAACGAGTATTAACGGAACATAATATGCGCTCCACCTAAATGCAATGTTTTTCTTTTGTATCGCAGTATACAAATCGACTTTATTTTCCTTTAGAAAACTTGTTATAAAAACAATAATCGAAGCTGAAATTATTAAAACAAGTTCAGATTCTACATATCTAAAACTACCGAAAACACTTTTTAAATAAGCTTGTGATTTGTAAATTTCTAAAGTGCCAAAATTAAAAAATGTCCGCTTCAAATACAAAAAGCATTTTTTAACATCTGTTATCCTGTCAAAATATGCGCCTATGTTAACAACTATAAAAGTTCTGACTATTTGAAAAACAACAAAACTTTTACTTTTTACATTAATATGAAGAATAGAAGATAATTTTTCAAAAGCCGGCTTAAACAAATCACTAAAAGCAATTACAAGACCATTATACAAGCCCCATAAAACAAAATGAAGTTCCGGCCCATGCCAAATTCCAACAAGAAGAAAAACCACAATATTTGCAATTCCAGCAGGAACAGTGCGCGCTAAATGCTTGCCAATTTTTTTGCCGCCATGCGCAGAAAAAAACTTTCCAATGTTCTGCATAAAATGAGTTAATGCAAGCGGATAAAAAATATAGTCTTTCATCCATAATCCCAAACTTATATGCCACCTTCTCCAAAAGTCCGCCAGGTTTCTTGCAAAATACGGCTGCTTAAAGTTCGGTTGCATTTCAAGCCCAAACAATTTTGAAATTCCTAGAACCATATCTATTCCGCCAGAAAAATCAGCATATTGATAAATTGAAAAAGCTAAAATTCCAAAAGCAATCAAGCTGCCAGGAAGATTATCATAAGGATGATCAAGAACAGAAGAAATTCGAGTATAAAGCAAGTCAGCAATGCAATATTTTTTCATTGCACCAAACAAAATCAAAAGCACACCATGCTTAATATTTTCAAAATCAAATTCATGCTCTTCTTTCAGCTGAATTCCAAGCTTGTCAAACCGATTAATCGGTCCCATTATCAACTGCGGAAAAAAAGAAACAAACGTAAAATATTTCAGGAAATTCTTTTCATTTTCATATTTTCCATTATAGATATCCATGAAATATGCAGTTGTCTGGAATGTATAAAATGAAATTCCAAGAGGAAGAAGAATGCCTCTAAAGCCGGAAAATTTCAGGAAATCAAAATTAAGTAAAAAACAATTGCCCAAAAAAGAAACAAATGCGTTCCAATATTTTAAATATGCCAAAAGACCAATATTTAATATTAGAACTATCAAAAGAACAATTCTTTTTATATGTTTTATATTTTCTCTTTCAACTTTAAAATCTTCTTTTGGTAAAACAGATTTTTTTTCTTTTAGCAGAAGATTATATGATGTTATTTTTTTTGCTCCATAAAAAGTCAAAAAAGAACTAAACAAAATAAAAATAAGATTTACAGCTCCAGAAAAAGCATAAAAAACAACACTGGAAACTAAAACACAAATCCATTGATTTTTTTTTGGAAGTTTATAATAACAAAAAAGTGAAATTATAAGAAAAAATCCAAATGACCAAGTTCTAAAATTCATAAAATCTCCAAAACTAAAAAGCTGTGTAATCTTCTATAATAGTGTTATTAAGAATTCCGTCATAAAAACTTAAAATTTTTACTTTTCCAGAAGTCGCGGCAGGATAAATTATAATATTATTACAAGTATTTTCTGAAAGAAGTTCTTCTTTTCCGTTATACAAAGCATAAATCGTATAAGTCACAAGCCCCTTCACCTCAGAATTTATAACGGGCTTTACTTCGATTGACTTTTTATCAGGGGATTCTTTAAGCATTAAACCATAAATTTTTGGAGGCTGATTTGCAATCTTTTCAGAATAAGTTTTATAGAAAAGTTTTTCAGATTCTATTTTTCCAGTAAAAAAATCACAAAAAACAGATGTGAATTTTTCTATTCCTTTCTTGTTCAAATGATTGTCATCACTAAAATCGCAATCCTCAAGATTTAAAAATTCCGGCCGACAAAAATTAAAATCATAATATTCATAACCAAGTTCATTTAAGAAAGAACGCAAAAAAGAAACATACTCATCATAATTGCTTTTTTCCATAAGGTAAAAATCGCTGCTTGGATTCGAATAAAAATCAATACTTATACTATTTTCCTTACACAACTTTACTATTTTTTTTACAGTATTTTTCCATTCATTTGAAATATTTTCAACTGCAATTGGTTTTTCAAATCCTGATGAGAAAGTTCCATTGGCAATAATTTTTCTATCAAAAATACAGCCTTTTCCTGCATAAAAATCTTTTCCAGAATATTCATAACGATAATATGAGCCATCTATTTTTGACATTATGGTTTTTAAAACAACTGAAGGATTCAAATCCAGCAGTTTATCTTTTCCAATTGGCAAAATTGAATTCAAATAATATTTTGGACTAGTAACCGTAAGAAGATAATTCAACTTTACCATTGGATCCGCCAAATATTCAGAAACCAAATATGCACTTGCAGAAGGCGTTTTTTGAAAAAATGGAGTTTCACCCCGACAAGCTACAGCAAAATCCATTTCCAAGAAAACTTTTTTTATTTTATATTTTCTTACTGCCGCGGATAAAATTGCATAAGTTCCTGCAATTCCTTGAGAAGGAGTTCCTGTGCAAAATGTATTTAAGACGAATTTTTCATCAGCTAATTTTGGATAAATTCCGTGGCTTACATGAGATGCGCCGCAAAAAATCACATCAATATTTTCTTGATTATTAAATTCATACATGAGAATTCTAGTATAAGCATCAGAATCATTTTTAATAAAAAAAGCTATTATTGAAGACAAAACAAAGAAAATAATTCCGAACAAAACAATTTTTACTGAAAGGACAAAGCGTCTCTGCATAATAGAAGAAATTATAACACATTTTTCATTTATATAAAAGAGCAGAGCATTTTTAATTTTCTAATAATTATCCCACTTGAAATCGTCAAAATCTTTTATCTGAACTTCGTATTTGTTGCGGAAAAATTTTTCTATGCTGCGGATTGAAAGCGGCGTTTTGTTTTTGTAATTCGGATTCAGATAAATGTAGGCGGAATACAGGCTCTTGTAGTATTTTGAGCGCACGCTGTTGTCATCAATAAAAACAATTCCTGCAATGCTTTTTGAAACATCGCAGACTTTTATTTTTTCAGTTTTATAGGCGGAAGAGTAATCTTTTGCAGGAAAATTATTTTTTGCAAGTTCCATAAAAGTGCGGCGGCTTAACGAGCGGTAAAATATATTGTTGAAATTTCCAAAGTCCACGGTTTCTTCGTTAAACCAGGGATTTTTTACCATTGTTATAAGCGAATATTCGTTGTCCACAAGCTTGTTTCCGTAGTCAAGGAATTTATATCTATAAGCCTGAGCCATTGCAAACGGAGAATAGTCTTTTACAGTCAAAAGTTCGCCCGGCCAGCTGATTCTAAAATTAAACGCCAGTCCTGAATCAGAAAAATACGAAACAAAATTCTGATTTTTCTTCACTGCATTTTTCAAGAGCCGCTCAATCTCGTGCCGCTTTGAAACAAGAGAATTTTTCACATCAAGATAATCAAGACTTGAAAGGTTGTCCACACCTATTAAAATGTTTTTCTTAAATTCTTTTGCAGCATAACTTTCAACCGCTTCAAAAATCCGATCAAAAATAATCTGATGCACGCAGTTGAACGACTTGACATCAGTAAAAAGCTTTTCACTTTTAAGCGAAAGACACAAGTCAATGTCGATTTTTTCCTTCTGTCCGTTTATAGCCGGAATGCTTTCTTTATGTCGCTTTATTTCAAGAAGATTTATATAAGAAATTCCAAGGAATTCTGAAAACTGCGAATAAAAGTCCAAAGCCACAAGCTCGCTGTAAGGTCCTGCCCAGCCTGAATCTTTCGCCTCGCCAAGATTTTTTACACGCTCGCAGATTGTGTTCAGCGCGATTTTGTTGTCCTTGAATTTTTCATTAAGCCGGGTAAGACGATTTATAAAATTAAAGGCAAACATATTCAGCGGATAAATATTGAGAGGCTGAATGCATTTGTTTGTGTTCCGCTTTTTCTTGATGATTTTTCTTACGCCAAAAATATCGCGGATTATTTTTTCAAGATTCTCAACATCTGTCATAATAAAATCCTGACCCCTAAAACGCATTTTGTCAAACAAATTATTTTGAACATTCAAGAACAGAAGAATACAAAAAAGCCCCGGAATCTTTCCAGGGCTCAAAAATTATCTTGCGTATTCAATAATGCGGGTTTCGCGTATCATTGTAATTTTGATTCTTCCAGGATAACGCAAGTCAGTTTCAATCTGCTTTGCAATCTGCTTTGCAAGATCTTTTACCTGCTCATCTGGAATTTTATCATTGTTTACAAGAATACGAAGCTCACGTCCAGCCTGAATTGCATAGGCCTGCTCTACTCCGTGGAATTTCTTTGCAGTTTCCTCAAGATTTTCAAGACGTTTAACATAGTTATCTACAGTCTCACGTCTTGCTCCAGGGCGGGCTGCGCTTATAGCATCGGCAACCTGAACAATAACAGCTTCTATTGTCTGAGGCTCGCAGTCATTGTGGTGCGCCTCAATCGCATTGACCACACGAGGATCTTCGCCCATCTTGCGTGCCATTTCCGCACCGACTTCCGCATGGTTCTGGTCGCTGTCATTTTCCGCGCCTTTTCCAATGTCATGTAACAAAGCAGCACGTTTTGCAAGTTCCCTGTTCGCGCCAACTTCAGCGGCAAGAAGGCTTGCAAGCTCAGCAACTTCCTTAGAATGAGTAAGAACATTCTGTCCGTAGCTTGTTCTAAAGTAAAGACGACCAATAGCCCTTATTGCTTCCTGACTCATGCTATGCAAGCCAAGCTCAAACAAAGCCTTTTCACCTTCCTCATAAATCTTCTGCTGAATCTCGCGGGTAACTTTCTGAACAATCTCTTCAATTCGCGCCGGATGAATTCTTCCGTCGATAATAAGACGCTCCAAAGCCACACGCGCAATTTCTTTTCTTACAGGATCAAAACAGCTGATAACAACAGCTTCCGGTGTGTCATCAATAATAATGTCAACACCTGTCAAAGTTTCCAAAGAACGGATGTTGCGGCCTTCACGTCCGATAATGCGTCCCTTCATTTCATCGCTCGGAAGAGAAACTGTTGCGACTGTGATTTCGCTTGTAGTTTCTGTGGCGATGCGCTGAATGGCGGAAACAAGAATTTCCTGCGCTTTCTTTTCAGCATTAAGCTGAGCTTCCTGGTCAATCTTATTCAGCAAAGACTGAGCGTCATGGCGGGCGTCATTTTCAAGGTTCTTGATTATAAGCGCCTTTGCTTCTTCCGCGGTAAGCCCCGAAATTCTTTCAAGCTCAACCCGAAGTTTTCCTTCTTCTTCCGAAAGAACAGCCTCGCGCTTGTGAAGCTCCGCTACATTTAAAGCAAATTCCTTGTCGCGCTTTTCAAACTCCTGATTCCGTTGCTCCAGAAGCTCTTCTTTTTTGTTTACACGGCTTTCATAACGCTGCAGTTCTGTACGGCGTTCACGGTTCTCCCTTTCCTGCTGATTACGGTCCTGAATGAGTTGTTCTTTTGCCTGAAGAAGAATCTCTTTTTTCTGAGCTTCCGCTTCTTTTATTGCATCTTGTTTAACGCGCTCGGCTTTTTGTTCCGAGGCGGAAAGTTGAAATCTGGCATAAACCCAGCGAATTGTCCATCCAAGAAGTATTCCTGCTACAGGGAGAACAATGAACAATATCAAATTCATTGACATTTCATTTTCTCCTATCACTTAGTTAGAATAATTAGTTTATTATAGTAATATATAAGAAAGAGAATGTCAAATAGTACAGTTTATTGTATAGAAGAAATAAAATGCCAAGTAAATTTTGAAAAGCTTAAAAAGACTAATTCTGAATTTTATACTTTACTGTCATTATCGGGCTTGACCCGATAATCCCATAGAACTAAAGATTCCAGTGTCAATGTCCGCCTTGCGGCGCACTGCACGGGAATGACAGTTAAGTTAAATAACTGTTTTTAATAAAATTCAAATTTCAGACTAACAGTTTTAGTTGAAGCGGGAAACTCCGTCGCCGCTTTCGCAGTCAAAGAACGAAGCCTCGTATCCTACAACTTTCTTATATTCATTCTGAACATTTTCAACAAACTGCTCAAGTTCGTCTTTATGAACAAGAGCAATTCCGCAGCCTCCAAAGCCAGCTCCAGTCATTCTAGCTCCTATGCATCCGTTCTGCTTCTGGGCAGTTTCCGCAAGAGTGTCAAGCTCAATTCCTGTAACTTCATAGTCGTTTTTAAGAGACTCGTGGCTTTCATTCAGGAGCTTGCCAAGCTTTTCAAGATTTCCGGCTTTTAATGCACTCACAGCATCTTTTACACGCTGGTTTTCATAGACACAATGCTTTGCCCGGCGCACAAGAAGCTCATCTTTTATAAGTCCTTTTGAATTTTCCCACTGCGCCGGAGAAAGATCGCACAATGCGGAAATTTTCACGCCTTCGTCCTGGAGAATCTTCAAAGCCTCCTCACACTGGCTTCTGCGCTCGTTGTACTTACTGTCTGCAAGGCGGCGTTGCTTATTCGTGTTCATGACAACAAACCTGTAATCTCCAAGCTCAAGCGGAACATATTCGTATTCAAGCGTGTTGCAGTCAAGGACAATCGCAGTATTCTTTTTTCCTGTGGAAATTATAAACTGATCCATAATTCCGCAGTTTACGTTCATAAAATTATGCTCGCTCATCTGACCAAGCTTGGCAATTTCAACACGGTCGATTCCAAAGCCAAAAGTTTCGCTTACGGCATAGGCGAATCCGCACTCAAGGGCAGAAGAAGATGAAATTCCGCCGGCAGCAGGAACATTGCTTACCATGAGGATTTCAAATCCGCAGTCAAACTTAAAGCCTTTTTCTTTCATCTGGGAAAGAATTCCGTTCAGATAGTTTGCATATCCGTTCTCCTTGGCATATTTAAAGTCGTCATTGATGTCAAATTCAAATCTTCCAGGGAATTTCAGGTCATTGTAAACAACTTTTGTGTCATTGCGTTTTCTGATGGCAACATAAAGATAGCGGTTTATAGCAGCGGGGAAAACCTTTCCGCCGTTGTAGTCAATATGCTCGCCTATAATATTGATTCTTGCCGGTGAAGAAAAAATCTTTACAGAATCTTCTGTTCCGCCGTAAACTTTTACAAAATCAGCAGGAAGCGAATTTGGATTATACAATTCAGCCATTTGAAACCTCGCAATTCAAGATTAAAGTGAATTCTTAAAGATGCCTTTATGATAACAAAGAATTTTTCAGTTAGCAAGTTAAAGGAAAACGCAAAGAGCAATCAGTTGCGCAAAATGAACAGAAGTATTTTTTTTACAATGAAACTGCGCCATAAATGCTTTTAACTCTTGAATTTACTGAATCTTTTCACTAAAATGTTAGTTCACACTGTTTAGTGTGGAAAACTCATATCGGAGGAAAAAATTGGTCAAAATCAGACTAAAGAAGATGGGCACAAAAAAACGCCCAGACTACCGCATTGTCGTCCTTGACGCAGCAAAACCACGTGATGGCGCAACAATCGAAGAAATCGGACAGTACCATCCAATCGCTGCAGAAGGAAGCCAGACTTCTTTCAATGAAGAACGCGCCAAATACTGGATCAGCGTTGGAGCTCAGCCTACAGAAATCGTAAAAAAGATTTTCAGACAGGGCGGATTGGCTGCTGACGGAACAAAAATCACCAAATAACTTACAGGGAGCACAACATGGAAAAAGACCTGATTGAATTTATTGCAAAGTCATTGGTCGATGATCCAAATGCAGTCTCTGTAACGGAAACCGAAGGCGAGCGCGGACCTGTTCTTCAGTTAAGCGTTGCACAAGGTGATATTGGCAAGGTTATTGGCAAATACGGTCGTATTGCAAAAGCTCTGCGTACTGTTTTAAGCGCAACGTCAAATAAAGACGGAAAGCATTACAGCCTGGAAATTCTGGACTGATGGCATCGAATGCGATAACAGAGCGGTTTGTAGTTGGCATTGTCCGCGGTTCCCATGGAATAACGGGCGAATTCAAAGTAGAAAGCACTTCCGGCGAGTACGGGCATTTTGCAAGTATGGAAGAAGTGGCTTTGTCAGACGGAACAGCTGAAAAAACTTTCAAAGTTGAATCAACAAAAGAAGCTGCGTCCACTCTGTACATGAAACTGGCTGGAATAAATTCACCTGAAGAAGCTGCAAAATACAACAGGTGGAAAATCGTAGTTCCGCGCAAGAACGCTCATAAACTGCAGAAAAATGAGTGGTATATCGAGGATTTAAAAGGATGCTCGGTATGGTACAAAAAGGAAACGGCGGACAATACCGCACCGGCAATTGATGAAAATTCAGTTGTTGGAACAGTCACAAACGTAACGGAAGGCGGATCAGGTTATCTCGTTGAGATTTTGCTGTCCGAGGCTTGCAGTTTTTTGGACGATTCGATTAAGCTGAATAAAAATGGCGGAGCAAGAACAGTTTTTGTTCCATTCAAAGACCAGTTTATTGGCAAAGTCGATATTGAAAATAAAGCTATGCAGCTCATGCACCTCTGGATTCTGGAGTAATTCCTATGAAATTTACTGTGCTGACCTTATTTCCTGAAATTCCGCGCGCTTTTTTTACAAGCTCGATCATGGCGAAAGCGGTAGAGAAAGGAATTATTGCCTACGATTTGGTCAATATCAGGGAATTTGCCTTTGATAGACACCACACTTGTGATGACGCTCCCTACGGCGGAGGCGCTGGACAGCTTTTGCTCCCGGAACCTCTAGGACTGGCATTGGACAGTGTAGAAGCATACAAAAAGACGAAGCATGTTATTTATGTTACGCCAAGCGGAAAGCCTTTTACACAGAAAAAAGCCCAGGAACTCAGCCGGAAAGATGAAATTGTCCTGATTTGCGGAAGATACGAAGGTATCGACCAGCGGATTATTGACTCCTACGTTGACGAGGAAATCTCCATAGGGGATTACGTAATGTCCAGCGGGGAAGTTGCCGCTACAGTCATTGTGGACACAGTTTACAGACTTGTTGACGGCGTAATAACCAGCGAATCTTTGGATGAAGAAAGTTTTTCAGGCAGCCTTTTGGAATATCCCCAGTATACAAGGCCGAATGTATACAAAGGCATGGAAGTGCCGGCTGTTTTAAGCAGCGGAAACCATGAAGAAATCCGAAAGTGGCGGCTTTTTAAGAGCCTTCAGAAAACCTTGCGGAACAGACCGGATCTGATTCAAAAGGCAAGAACTGACGGTACTCTTACAGAAGAAGCGGAAAAAATGATCGGGATGCTTACGGACTTTGTAACATACAAGAACGACCGCAAGCAAAAAAGCAAGCTGCGTTATGTTCAGTCAAGAACAAAAGACAGCGGCAAATAGGAGATAAAAATGGATCTTATAAAGACTATTGAAGAACAGCAGAAGAAACCTAACGCAGAATACTTCAGCGTAGGAGATACTGTAAAAGTTCACTTTGAAATCATAGAAGGAAAAACAAAACGTATTCAGATTTACGAAGGTCTTGTTATTTGCTTCAAAAACTCAGGAATTTCAAAGACATTCACAGTTCGCAAGACTAGCTACGGCGTTGGTGTTGAGCGTGTATTCCCATTAAACAGCCCGCGCATTATCAAAGTTGAAATTGTTCGCCTTGGAAAAGTTCGCCGTTCAAAGATTTACTACGTTCGCGACAAGGTTGGAAAAGCTGCAAAAATCAAGGAGCTTCTCGGACCAAAGGCAAACGCGAAACTTGCAGCAGCCAAGGCGGCAAACGCAGCAGAAGACAAAAAAGAAGCTGCAATCAACGCAGAGCACAAGGCAGAAGAAGCCGCGGCATCCGCAGCAGCAAAAGAAAAGAAATAAGATTTTTAAGAAATCCTACATTCTTACAGCTTAATCCAGGGGAAGATACTTTTGTGTCTTCCCTTTTTTTATCAATGTTTATAAAGTTATCAAAATGTCCGCAGCAATCGACAACATAAAAAGCTCATACATTCAAAGCCAGAACATTCCGCAGAAAAAACTTTCGGCAGGAAACGAAGTTTCTATAAAAGTTATAAAAAATCTTGGAAACGGAAACTACACAGTTTTTCTGCAAGGCGCAAAAATCAACGTAAAAAGCAAAATTCCGCTTGCCGAAGGAAACTCATTCAAAGCCACGCTCGAAATAGGCGCAGATTCAAAAATCATTCTAAAAACACTTTCAGAGCAAAAAGCTGCGGACGTTTTTCCGCGTACGCTGTTGGAATTTTTAAATTCGGCGGGAATTGAATCGGATTCCGTTGTCCTAAAAACTGTCCAGCAGATGATTCAAAGCGGTGTAAAACTTGACAAATCAATAATCAGGAAAGCAAAATCAATTTCATCTTTGTTTCCGGGAAAAGAAAAACAAGCGGCGGAAATTTCAGCAATGCTAATGGAAAAAGGAATCGAGCCGGAAGAAAATTTAATAGAAAAATTTTTGCTTTTAACCGACCCCGGCAAATGGAAAAATTCCAGCAACAAAGAAAAAAACATCACGAAAAGCACCGAAAACTTCCTAAAAAAAATCTACAAGGAAATTCCAGAAAACAAAGACGGAATTCTTACGCTTGCAAACCACATAAAGTCAAAAGACGGAACAGGAAAACACTGGATAATCCTCCCCTTTTTGTGGCAGCTTGAAAAAGACGAAGCAAAAGGCTTAATCAGAATTTTAATTGATTTTAACAAAAAAATAACAGAAAAAATACAAATAAATTGCGAATTTGAGTGGAAAAAATTTTTTTTTGTGTTATATTTAAATAAGAGCAAGGTTACGGAAGTGCGGTTCTGTACATTACCGTCGCTTTTGACCTCTAACATTCATTCTGAGGAAGAGCGGCTTGGAGAATTGCTTTGTTCCGGCATGAACGGCGATTCTGTGACAGTAACCTATTCCACCTTGGCTTTTTCTGACAGTCTTTGCACTGATTCAGAATTTTCCCTGCCATTTAAGGATTCTGCTGTATGAAACCGACAAATTTTTTTGCAGTCTCCTTAAAATATCCTGAAAACGCAGACGCGCCATTTATTTCAGCAAAAGAAAGCGGAATTCTAGCAAAAAGGATGGTCGAAATTGCACAGGAAAACAGCATTCCAATTGTAGAAAACGACATTGCGGCAAATGTTCTTTCAATGCGGCAGATTGGCGAATGCATTCCAGAAAGCACCTGGAAAACGATTGCGGAAATTTTCGCCTTCATAAAAAACACGGAAAAATCCAAGTGAAAGAATCCACATGGACAAAAGGAATAACAGGCGAAGAAAAAGCCGGAGAATTTTTAATCAAAAATGGATATTCGATTCTTGACAGAAATTTCAGAATTCGGGAAGGCGAAATCGACATAATAGCGGAAAAGCAGAATTTTTTAGTTTTTGTGGAAGTCAAAACCCTTCCGCTCGGAAATGCTGAAATCCTTGCGCATGAACTCAATTCAATAAAACGAAAAAAGATTATTAAAACTTCTAAATGTTACCTGCAAAAACATCGACAATATAATAACAGATTCATACGCTATGATGTAATAGCAATTGATGTTCCGGGGCTGGATCCGGTTTATCATATTGAAAACGCTTTTTCGGAGTAAATAATGCAGGCTGTAAACAATGCAACGCCAAATTCAGCACTTTCTCCCCGTATAAGGGAGCTACAGAAAAAAATTCAGGATGAAAACTATATAAATTCAGCCGTAGACAGAATTGCGCTTATAATGAGCCGGCATATTGTAGAATTTCATATAGAAAAAAAATTGTAATTGAACTATAATTAATTTCATGCGAAGAGACAGACATTCAAGAAAACACATTGGAAACTGGAAAAACAATAGTAACAATAGAAGAGATTTTGAAGATCGGAAAAATTTTCAGCCGTCGAAGCCAGTATTTCGTCCTACAATAAAATCTGTGTCGCCAGAGCAAATTCAGCATGATGAAGAAGCCATAAAAAAATTCAAGTCGGCAAACCAGCCTGTATGCACAGTCTGCGGACAAATTATCCGGGACATTTCGACTGCGGTAAACACCAAAGGTGCAGACTCATTAATCCACTTTGACTGCGCAATCGAGCTTATTTCAAAAAATGAAAAAATTGAAACGGGCGACAAGATCACATACATCGGGCAAGGCAGATTCGGAATTGTGCATTTTGCAAGCCCAGGCGACACAAAGCATTTTTCAATAAAAAAAATAATTGACTGGGAAGAAAAAGACAAGAAACCTGAATGGCGCAACGAAATGGCTGACCTTTACAGCAAAATCAAATAATTTTTAAATATATTCCGCCGAAATCAATTTTTGCAGTTGAAAGAACTTTTAGAATTCTATATAATATTTTGCATCGCCGGGATGGTGGAATAGGTAGACACAAGGGACTTAAAATCCCTCGGCAATTTAACCTGCCGTGCCAGTTCGATTCTGGTTCCCGGCAAACAGCAGGCAGCTTGAAAAATTCAGGCTGCTTTTTTTTTCGAGGTTTTAAAATGTTTTCAGACACGCATTTTCATTTTCATCATCTAGTTGAAAATAATTCACAAGAATTCGGAACGGAAATTCTTGAACAGATGGCAAAAAATAGAATTTATTTCGGGCTTGATATTGGCACAAAATGCTCGGACTTGATTGAGCGCGCGCAAATTCTTGAGAATTGCCTGGAAGAAATCCCGGATGTAAATCTGCAAAGCAAACTGAAAAAGTCGATTTTCTTTAGCGCAGGAATTTGGCCAGATTCGGATTCAATAAAAGAACGTGAAGCCTGCATGGAAGAGCTTAGGGACAGCATAGAAGAATTCAAGGAAAGTTCAAGTTGCTTTTCTTCCCATCTTGTGGCGATTGGCGAAGGCGGAATTGACCATCACTGGAATCCAAGCGGACCAGACGGACGCAATGAATCAGACTTTGACAAGGAAATGTTCTTTGGCGAAAAAGAGCTTTTTGAAATGCAGCTGGAACTTGCAAAAGAACTTGACCTTCCGTTTATTGTGCATTCGCGGGACGGATTTGAGGACACGGTCGATGTGCTCCGATCGGCAAACTACAACAGAGGAATTATCCACTGCTTTTCTTACGGACTTAGCGAAGCAAAAACATTCCTTGACTTGGGCTGGTACCTCGCATTTGGAGGCGCAACCACATACACAAAAAAAGCAAAAATGGATGAGTTTATACAACTTTTGCAGTACGTTCCCAAGGACAGAATTCTTCTTGAAACAGACTCTCCGTATCTTGCACCAGTTCCGATGCGTGGAAGCGAAAATAATCCGCTTTTTATAAAATACACTTACGAATTTATTTCTGAAAAAATCGGGCTTAGCGTAGACAAGCTGAATAAAATTGTGGACGACAACTGCAGCGAGCTTTTCGGGCTGAAAAAATAAAAAAAGCCGGAAGAATCACATTGAATCTTTCCGGCATTAAAAAATTTTAAGCAGAAGTTTTTATTTTATAAGAAGCTCTGCATAAGCTTTCAGCGCGCCTTCCATTTTTCCTGAAAGAACTGACTTTGCAAGAGTTTTTCCGAGCTGAACACCTTCCTGATCAAAACTGTTTACATTCCAAAGGAATCCCTGGAACATGACTTTGTTTTCGTAATGAGCCAAAAGCGCTCCAATGGTTTTTGGGCTGACCTGCTTTCCGTAAATCAAGCTGGACGGACGTTCACCGGCAAAGAATTTGTTTGGATTCTCGTCATTTTTTCCGCAAGCGAAAGCAACAATCTGAGCCACAACATTCGCGCAAAGTTTTGTCTGGCTTGTGGAATTCTGAATTACAACATCTTTTCCAGTCTGATTTTCTTTAAATGCAATAAACTGAAGCGGAATTATGCTTGTTCCCTGATGAAGCAGCTGGTAAAAAGAATGCTGTCCGTTTGTGCCAGGCTCACCGAAAATCACAGGACCTGTTACATAGTTTATTTTTTCACCAAAACGGTTCACGCTTTTTCCGTTGGACTCCATGTCGAGCTGCTGAAGATGGGCAGGGAATCTTGAAAGTGCCTGTGAATACGGAAGAACTGCTGTCGAAGGATATTCCTGAACATTGCGCTCATAAACGCCAATCAACGCATCCATTAATGCAGCATTTTTTCTTACATCTTTTTCAGTTGCAAGCTTATCTTCCTCTGCCGCGCCTTTTAAGAAATCGTCAAAAACTTCAGAGCCAAACGCAAGGCTTAAAATTGCTCCGCCGACTCCAGATGAAGAAGAATAACGTCCGCCGATATAATCGTCCATAAAGAACGCTTCAAGATAATCCGGGCTTTTTGCAAGCGGAGAAGTTTCGCTTGTTACAGCAATCATGTGCTTGCTTGGATCAAGACCGGCATTTTTCAAGAAGTCTTTTACAAACGATTCATTTGTCAAAGTTTCAAGTGTTGTTCCGCTCTTTGAAACAAGAATAAAAATTGTCTTTGAAAGATCTATAGACTGAAGAACAGACGCCGCGTCATCAGGATCAACATTTGAAATGAAGTGCGCATCCATTTTGAAATTACCAGTCTGCTTTGCCCAATTTTCAAGAGCAAGATAAATTGCGCGAGGTCCCAAGTCTGAACCGCCAATACCAATCTGGCAAACGGAAGTAAATTTTTCACCCTTCTCGTTTACGATTTTTCCAGAATGAACTTTTTCAGCAAAGACAGCGATTTTTTTCTGTTCATTTATATAAAAATCACGCTTGTTAACACCGTCGGCAACGACATCTTTTCCGAGCTGTCCGCGAAGAAGCTGATGAAGAACCATTCGTTTCTCACCAGTATTGATTACGTCTCCGTTGTACAACGCTTCGAATTTTTCCAAAAGCTGGCTTTCTTTTACAAGCTCTTCAAAAATTGAAATTATCTTTGAGTTGACTTGCTTTGCAGCATAATTGTAAACAAGTCCGTCTGCCATAGGAATTGAATATTCAGCGACACGCTTTGCAGCATCTGCCCCTGAAAGCTCTTTTGCAACTGAAACACAGTCTTTTAAAGCCTGAAGTTTTTTAAAGCTTTCCAATGTGTCTAAGTTATTCCATGCAATATTTGACATGATGATAGCCTCTTAAAAAATGGTTTAAATCCAAGTATATCAAAAAAAAAAATTATATGCTAGAATGCTAAAATCTTAATTTACAATGAACAATTTTTAGTTCTGGAGAATTAGTTAAAAATGAATTTCTTCAATATAAAAAAAGTATTTTTTATCGCAGCGATTTTTTTAATTTCAGATTTAAAAATAAATTCACAAGATGCAAGCGGATTTCTTCCTGATGAAATTTTTTTAAGAACAATGACGCAGTCTCACTGCAAGTATTTTGATTTTACAATTGTAGACGGAAGAATTTACGCAAAGAAGCCAAGCGAAAAAAAATGGAGACTTTTTCTAAAAACCGGGCTGCCCTATTCTAAAATGAACACAACAGGGCTTGATGAATTTCCAATTCCAGAGCGAGTTGCAGAAATTTCCGCAGACGGAGACAGCCTTTATGTTTTTGACAACAACGGAATTCTTTACACAACTTTCCTTGATAGAAGCGCGCCGGAATCTCCTTTTGTATGGAAAAGAGCGTTTGGTTTTCCAAAAGGAGAAAACGGATTTTTAAAGCAAGATGAATTCACAAAAAATAAACGGGCATGGTCAATGGGCTGTCGCAGAAAAGATGTTTTGTACCATACGGATATTTACGGAAACGAACATCACTACGGAACGATGGGACTTGAGACAATTTATTTTTTAACAGAAGACGGACTGCACATAAGATTTACAGACAGCGGTCTTCCTGCTGATTTTAGCCGACAGATTCAAGTTCCTCTAAACGGAAGATTTATTTCAGAAAGCTTAAGCGCTTCCGCAGATACAATTTTTTTAATCGGCGCAAAAGGAACAATGTACACAAGGCTTGTAGATTTTGATACAATGGGCTGCGATCCAATGTGGTTTCAGTATACTTATGATAAGCTTGAGCAAAAGAAAAAAGGTAAAAATTATTTTTCAAACTATTCGCCCTGGGCATTACCGGCAGAAGAATGGCTTGAGCAGCCAAAAATTCAAATTGAAGGAAAAGGCAGACTTTCAAAAATAATAAGCATTGCGCAAAACGGTCAAGGAAACGGTGCTAGAATTTTAAGAGTTGCAGGAACAGACAAAGACGGCAATACAGGTTTTTATGAAAAAAGCATTTTCGATTCTGAATGGAAATTTGTTGAAAAAGAAATTTATTTAGAAGAAAGCGATTTTCTTGATTCAACAAAAAACGAGCTTGGCGAAGAAGCTGAATTTTCATACACAGGAAATCTCATAATAAGCGATTCAACAAAAGAGAATTTCAAATGCAGTTTAAAAGGCGTTTCATTGATGAGCGAGGACAAATGCATTTTTGAAATCAGCGATGGAGAACAAACATTTTCGTGCACACTTTTTCCTTTAGAAAAATGGACTTACCCAAAAAGAAAAAATCCTGGATTCGACGGAACTCCAAGAAACTATTTCATAACAGCAGAGTTTGATGAATCTAAACTTGAAAATTATTCCGGGGAATTCAAAAAAATAATAGATGAGATTTTTAAAAATAAAAATCATAATCTCTTCGCATTCACAGGAGAAGGCACAAAAGAATATTTTGAAATCGGCATAAACACAAAAAGACTTAAACTGCTAAAAAAGCCATTTTCATCAAAATCTGTAAAATACATTTTTATGATGACCCGGGAAGGAATTGAAGAAATTCCCAAAATTTCAAAGTTCGCATTGCCGCTTTTAAAAGATTTCAAAAACGAAAACCTGCTGCTTGAACACGGACGAACTTATTCAATAAAGGAAAGGAGTTTCGTTCAAAGCAAAATAAATGAAAATAAAAAATACAGAGAGCTTTTAAACTCAGACTTAGAGCAATTTGAAGAACTAAAAAAAACTGCGCGGCATACTAGATGGGGTTATTCTGCGTTGGATTTTATAACGACAATAACTTTTTTGAATAAAATAAATTTTCCCAAAATAAAGCAGCTTTCAACTTACGGAGCAGATTTGCTTGCGACAAATTTTTCTTCATTTGAAGAACTTGTTCAATATAGAAATTTTGTTTATAGAAAAGTCATAGAGCTGATTGATCTCAGAATTGAAAACTATGAAAAAATAATTCAAGATTTTGACAACAATGAAATATATAGCACATTAAATCCGAATTTAAGAAATTCTTTTTCAGAATATTTTGATGAAGTTTCGCTTCCTAGAAAAATGAAAATGGAACTCAGCAAAAGCAATATTGCAATAGAGCAGTTCAACGATGTTTCATATCTGCCGGCATATTATTTAAAAACGAAAAACGGAACGGTTGTAACTATAGTTTTAAAAAACAGCGCAAAAAAAATTTTAGAATTCTTAAATGACAAGAAAAATTTTGAGGCTTCACCATTAGTGCTTAATGCAGAATTTTTTTCCGAAGAAATTTCAGAAATTGATTTAAAAGAAAACAAGGCATTCAAAAGGATTTCGAATAAAAAAGGAACAATTGAATGGAATGGCAAAACGCTCAAAATTCTATCAGGAAAAAAGATTTTATTTGAAGGAACATTGTAAAAAAAAAATGCCTTGACACAAAATGTATATTTATTCATACTCATGTATATTCCGAGGTATATTTTGAAAGACAGAATTTTGAGACTAAAGACAATCCGAAAATTAATAAAAAACAACAGAATAGAAAGTCAAGATGAGCTTTTAAATTATCTGCAGAATGAAGGATTTGAAGTTACGCAGGCAACACTTTCCAGAGATTTAAAGCTTATGAAAGTTGGAAAAATAAGCGATGGACATAATGGATATGTCTATACAATCCCGGAAGATGAAATTGAAAAGGAAAGCGAGCAAATTTATATACGAGATTTTTTGCGCGGATATGTAAGCATTGAAGCCAGCGGAAATATAATTGTAATAAAAACTTTTGGCGGACACGGAGACAGTGTTGCAAACGCGCTTGACGCAATGAACCTAAATGAAATAATCGGAACTATAGCAGGAGAAAACTGCATTTTTGCCTGCCTTAGAGAAGGTGTTCAGGTGAAAAATTTTCTTGAAAAGCTAAAGGAAAAAATTCCAGAACTTGAAATTTAAAAAAGCTCAACGTAAGTTTTTCCAGTTCCGCCCTCTTCTGGTCTTGCAAAATAAAATTCCTTTACAGAAGGACAATGATTTAAATAATCACTCACAGCCTGTTGCAATATTCCGTTTCCTTTTCCATGGATAACAGAAAACTTTTTAAAATTGTTAATCATGCACAAATCAAGCTGGTGTTCAAGTGATTTTATTGCTTCTCCCGACCTCATCCCTAAAAGTCTAAGTTCAAATTTTGGAGTTTCATTATTATTTTCAGTTTTTGAATCACGTTCAATTACAACAGAAACGCTTCTGTCAACAATTCTATTTTCCAGAGGAATAATTTGATTCTGCGGAAAATTCATTTTCATAGAACCAAACTGAACTTGCCAGATTTCATTTTTAACTTTTCTAACAAGAACACCTTTTCGCTTTTCATTTCCTGCAAGAACTTCTGCTCCTTCTTTTAATAGTTCTTCTTTTTCGAACTTCTTTTCATTTGAATTTTCAATTTTTAAAACAGAGGCATTTTTCAATGCTTCAGAATTTGAAAGCCTGCTTTTTAATTTTTTGTTTTTGGAAGAAAAAGATTTTTTTTCTTTTAGAGATGAAAGTCGCATTCCATTTTGCAGAATTTTGTTTTCTTCATTTTGAAGATTAGAAATTTCTTTTTCCAAAAGAAGTTTTTTCTCTTCTATATTTTCTTCCTGCTCGTCAATTTCTTTTGTTGTATCAGAAATAAATTTTCTAACACTCAAAGTTTTCTCACGGGTAATTTCACCTTCCCTTAAAACACGAACCAGATTTTCAAGATTACTTCTCATTTCCTGCAAAAACGCAGAACTTTGCGAGTGCTCAATCTGATTAAGCTCAATTTCTTTTTGAAGCATTTTTATTTCACGTGAATGGATTTTTAATTCTTTTAGAGAAAGCTCATTCTGTTTTTCATTTTGTTTTTTTATAAGCTCTTCAAGTTCAATATGTTTTTCTGTCAAACCTTTTATCAAAGAGCTCACGTCAGCCTGCTGATTTGAAATGTAGCTTTTTGCCTGCTCAACAACATTTTGCGGCAAACCGGAATTTAAAGCTATATCAATTGCATGGCTTTCACCCGACACTCCAACAAGAAGCTTATAAGTCGGACGCAAAGATTCTGAATTGAATTCAACAGAAGCATTAACACATTTTGAATTTGTGTATCCGTAATTTTTTAAAACTCCATGATGAGTTGTAACAAGAACAAAAGAATTTTTTTCAAGCAAAGAATCAATAACTGCCATGGCAATCGCACCACCTTCAAGAGGATCAGTTCCTGTTCCAAGCTCATCCAACAGCACAAGACTTTTTTCATCGGCATTTTCCAAGGCTAGCGCAATATTTTTCATGCGGCTAGAAAAAGTGCTCAAAGACTCATCGATTGACTGTTCATCTCCAATGTCCGCAAAAATTGAATTGAAAAAAGGAAGCCTTGTGCCTTCATCAGCAGGAATAGGAAAACCGGCCTGATTCATCAATGAAAAAAGCGCGACAGTTTTTAACGTTACAGTTTTTCCACCTGTGTTCGGTCCTGTAATAATCATAACTTTTTTTCCAAACATAAAGTTAATTGTTACAGGAACAGCTTTTTCTGCCAAAAGTGGATGGCGCGCATTTAAAATCAAAGGCGACTCTTTTTCAGTATCATAATTTTCAGCAAAAACTCCATGAACTTCTGATTGATATTTTGCCGCAGCACAAGTTGAATCGAGCAGCAGCATTGAATCATGGCATAAAAGAAAATCAGAACAATACTCTCTTAAACTGTCAGAAAGTTCCTTAAAAATTTTTTTAAGTTCAGCCTGCAAATTAAATTCTTCCTGAACAAGCTGATTGTTTGCCCTCACAATTTCTTCAGGCTCAATATAAAGAGTTTGCCCGGAAGAGCTCACTTCATGCACAATTCCTTTAATAGAGTTTCTATGATCCGAACGGACTGCAAGAAGCTCACGGTCAGCTTTTAACGCCGGAACATTGTTTTGCAATACGGAATTCAATGTTGAATCAGAAGTATATTTTTTTAATGCAGATTCAATTTCTCTATGAAGCGAAGCAATTTTTTTTCTGATTTCCCTGATGGCTGGCAAATCTTTTATTTCACCAGTTGAAATATCGATAACAGAAAAAATTTTATTTCTAGCGTTTTCCAACGAAGGCATTGACTGCGCAATTTTTAAAAGCTCTGGAATTTCAAGTTCAAGAGAAGCAGATTTTATGCAGCCGCAAGTTTCATCAGTGTAAGTGCAAAAAAGTCCAAGTGAAAAGATTTGCTCATGTGAAAGAGAAGCTCCATCAACTTTTAGTACTGAAAAAATTTCTTTTACAGGCGGCCAAGATTTCAATGCGGAAGGAAATCGTGAATTTAAATAATTATTCCATTCACGTCCCAAAGATTTCAGTTTTGAAACTTTATCAATATCAGAAGAACTTTCCCTTGAAAGCAAAAAAAATTTGCCTTCTTCACTTACCGCAAGAGAAGCAACTTTTTCTCTTATTCTATAAAAATCAAAATCACGGGCAACCTGCCCCTTCAGAAAAATATCTTTTTCACCACTCATAAATATTTTAAAATTTCTTCAGGTTTGTCTGCAAGGTTTTGCGCTCCAGAATTCAAAAGAAAATTTCTATCTCTAAATCCCCAAGTCACACTTATGCAAGGAATCCCCGCATTTTTTGCAGTTTTTATATCAACATCAGAATCACCTACATAAACTGTTTCATTTTTGCCAACTTCAAGAATCCGCATAACTTCCAGAACAGAATCCGGCGCGGGCTTTCTATTTCTTCCTTCAATATCTCCGACCGCAGTTTCTCGTTTTATGCTGGAAGAAAAATAATATTCCGCGAGTTCTTTAACTTGAGCGTCAGGCTTGTTCGAAACAATTCCCGTTTTTATTTCCATTCTATGCAAAGTTGAAATCAAATCTAAAATTCCATCATAAGGCCGAGTTTTGTTCTGCCAATTTTTTGCATAGTTCTCCTTCATTAATAAAACTGATTTTTCATATTCAGGATTTTCTTTTCCATCAGGAATTGCAAGCTCCATAAGTTTTGCGATTCCGTTTCCAACAAATTGCCGGATTTCATCTATCGAGCGCAAAGGAAAATTCATCTGGCGCAAAGTTTCATTGCAACTGTCCGCCAAATCATCAAGTGTATTAAGGAGAGTTCCATCCAAATCAAAAATTACAGCTTTTGTCATTTTAACTATTCTTCTTCAAAAATGAAATTATAAAGCAAATTAAAAAAAATGCTGAGTTTACTAAAACAATCGAAGCTCCGCTAGCCGATCCAGTATAATACGAAAAACAAAGTCCTGCAATTCCGCCAGCAAGAGAAATCAATTCTGAAACAATCAGATAGCGTCTTGAAGTTCTGCTCACGAATCGAGCCGAAGCAGCCGGAAGTACAAGCATGCTGTTAATCACAAGAAGTCCGGTCCAGCGTATGCAGACAGAAACAATCGCAGCTGTCAGCAAAGCAAAAACTTGTTCTATGAAAACTGTTTTTATTCCACGACTTTTTGCAAATGATGAATGAAGAGAAACAATCAGCATTTTGTTGTAGAAAAAAATCCAAACAAGAAGAAGTGCAATTGCGCAGAAAAATAAAAAAAGAATTTCGTTTGGCTGAATGCTAAGAATGTCGCCCACAAGATATTTTTGATACTTTGAAAAATTTCCGCCGGCAGACAAAAGCACAATTCCAAGCGCAACTGATGTTGAAGAAAAAACCCCAATAATCGTGTCGCTGGAAGATTTTCCTTTTGACTTGACCATAATTATAGAAAAACCGAGCAGCATCGAAAACAAAACCATAGAAATTGTAACATCGTGAATTCCAAAAAGAACGCCAATCGCAATTCCTGTCAAAGCTGAATGCCCAATCGCATCGCTAAAAAAACTCATCCTGTTTGAAACAACATAAGTTCCCAACGCGCCAAAAAGCGGACCTGCAATAACAATGGCAATCAGAGCATTTTTCATAAACGCAGGAGACAGCCATTCAAAAGGAAAAACAAAATCCAAAAAAGAATAAATCAGCTGCATAAATTTCACTCCGGTTTTTAATATTCATCAGGAAGCATAATATGTCCGAAAACTTCCATAAAATCTTTTTGGCGGTAAACATCTTTTACAGTTCCAACGACCGCACTGGCATTATTTATAAAAACGACTCTGTCAGCATGGCGCGCCACCAAATCCAAATCATGACTTATCAAAAGAATCGTTATGTCAAAATCACGGCGTATAGAAGAAACAAGCTCGTAAAAAGATTTCAGCCCTACTCTGTCAACACCGCTTACAGGCTCATCTAAAAGCAAAATATCCGGCAAAGGATTTATCGCAAGCGCAAGCATGACACGCTGAAGTTCTCCGCCAGACAAATCACAGACTCTGCGTTTTAAAAGCTGATGGGAATTTGTGCATGAAAGAATTTCAGAAGCGGCTTCAATATCTTTTTTTCTGTGCCTTAGCCACACAGGTCTTTTTGAAGTGCAAGCAAAAACCAAATCTTCAACGCAGACAGGACTTCCCGGCTCAACAGAAAGAGTCTGAGGAACATAGCCAAACACAGGCTTAGTTGTAGTGTAAGGAATTCTTTTTCGGCAAGTGCAAAAACGGTCATGGTCAGTTGTGTGATCTTTTCCGCAATTTCCTGCGCACCTTTCACCTTCAAAAATTATATTTCCTGAATGAGGAATTGTATTCAGCAGTGCCTTTATAAAAGTTGTTTTTCCTGCGCCGTTTCTTCCAACAATCGCAGTAAGCTCGCCGCAATGCAAATGAAGATTTATATCTTTTAAAATATATTCACCGCCAGCTTTTACACTTAAGTTTTCTATCCGTGTGCAGCAGACATGAGATTTTCCAACAAGGCAAGGCATTATTTTTTTTCCTCTGAAAAAGCATTCATCAAAACTGAAAGATTTTTTTCCATGCCTTCAATATATGCGTTTTTTTCCAACTGACCATTTACGCACGGATCAAGCTCATAAACTGAAAGTCCGGTTTCATTGGAAATAATTTTCGCCACGCTTGAAGAATATTGAGGCTCAGCAAAAAGAGCAACTTCTTCACCTCGATTCGTAACTGATTTTATACTTTCAATTATTTTTGCCAGCTCCTTTGCGCTCGGAACAGTTCCCGGCTCCTGCTCAATAACTGCCGAAATTTCAAAACCGAATTCCTTTGCAAAATAAGGAAACGCTTCATGGAAAGTTATGATTTTTTTTCCAGCGAAAGGAGCAAGAGAAGTCTTCATTTTTTGTTCAAGAGCATTTAATTTTTCTATATAAATCAAATAATTTTTTTTGTAGCTTTCTGAATTTTTTGAATCAAGCGAACAAAGTCCTTCCGTTATTTTTTGCACTTCGTAAATCGCACCGGAAACGCTCACCCACACATGAGGATTTCCATCAAAAGGCTTAAAACCATCAGAAGCAACCACAACTGAATTTTTTTTCAGTGAAAAAGCCTTGTCAAAAAAATCTTCCATTCCGCTTCCATTCACAACAAGAATGTCACATTTTTCAATAAGCTTCATATCGCCAGTTGTAAGCTGATAATCATGCAAGCAGCCAGTTTCAGCAGGAGCCAAAAGCGAAACTTCAACATCATCAATTCCATCCGTCAAATTCAAAAGCATTATGTAAATAGGATAGAAAGATGCCGTTATTTTTATTTTTTCAGAATCAGCTGAAGCAGAGACCTGTTTTTCCGACAAAGAAACTTTCCAAACTGAAAAAAAAGAAACAATAAACACAAAAAAACAAATTGTAAAAATTAAGGTTATTTTAAGAGATTTTTTTTCTTCCATAAAATCTATTCTATCTGAACTAAGAATTATTTACAATAAGACAAAAAAGACTATAAATAGCAATTAGTTTTAAGAATAGCTCAAATTTTAGTTGACGTATATATAATTTCAGTTCATAATAGAATTGAATCTTTGAGGAAAAAAATGTCGAATCAAATTGTCACAACAGGAATTTCATTTTTTGGAGCAGACACTTTAAAAAATTTCAATGAAGAAATAAAAAACAGCGGTTTTCAAAGAATTTTTATCATAGCAGCCCCCGAATTTCAAAGCGCATTAAAAAAAATTTCCTCAATGCTTGCAAAAAACAAAATCGTATACAGCATTTTTGACAGAGTAAGCCAAGTCGCTTCTCTTTCCGATACAAGAGCCGCATTGAACGCAGCAAAAACACTCAGGGCTGACGCAGTAATTTCCGTAGGCTCGAAATCAGTTTCAGACATTGCAAAGGCAGTGTCGATTCTTCTTTCAAATCCAGAAATTTCAGATCCAAGAAAATTGGAAAGAAAGGCAAAATCAAAAAACAAAGCAATTCCTCTTTATATGTTTTTCACTTCAATCGGAAGCCCATGGGATTCCAGCCACGTTTTTATCTTAGAAGACGAATCGCAGCGGAAAAAAATTGAATGCGCAGACACAAACGCAATTCCAAAAGCATTTTTTTTCGACACAGAGCTTGCTTCCGTTGCCAACAAAAACGACTTTTCAGTTTTAGCAACCTCGCTTTTGGCTTCTTCCATTGAATCGTTTATCTGCAAATCTTCATGGGACTTAAGTGACTTTTTCGCATTAAAGGCAATAAAGTTGATTTCTGAAAATGCGCTTTCAGCCTCAAAAGGAAATTCAAAGGCAATAGAAAATATGCTTTATGCGCAATATTGCACCGGCATAGCTTTTTCAAATGGAGGCGCGGCTTTTGCAACAGCAGCATCACTTTCAGTGGAAGCAGCAGTTGGCATTTCTTTTTCAAAATCCATAATTCCAATATTTAAAGAGTCAATGGAATTCAATGCGGCTTCAACAGGACAAAAATACAAAGCCATCGCAGTAAATATGGGAGCAAAAGTTTCATCTTCGGCTTCTCCTGAATCATTTAGAAAAACTGCGGTAACTTCTGTTGAAAAATTTTTCAAAGAACTTTCTGCAGCAAAAAAGGTTGAAGAAGTAAAAATTTCAAAGGAAGACGTTTTGTTTATTCAGGAAAATATTTTAAAAAGCAAATATACAGAACTGAATCCAAAAACTGTAACAAAAAAGAAAATTGCGGATGTTTTAAAATTGATTTTCTAAAAAATATCGGAGAAAGAATTTTCAAATTCATTGAAAACTTCGATAAAAGGCAGTAGACTTTCTTTATCAATTTCCATTTTTATTAAATAATCCTCTGATTTTAAAATTGATTTTTCAGAGTTAGTTTTTGATAAAATATAAAAAGTTCTGGCAATGTCAAATTCTTTTGGACCTTTACAAGACAAAAGAAAATTTGAGGCAAACAAATTTTTATTTTCATCAATTAAAATATTTTCTGGACAGAAATTTCCCTGGCAAAAAGAATTTCCTTCTGGAAGTTTTTTCAGTTTTCTTATCACAGAAGAATTTTCTTTTGAATTTCCGCCTAAAATAAAAAGCAGAAGCTCTTTGTAGCTTGCAAGACTTTCCGCATTTAAACTCAAAAGTTTTTCATGAAGCAAAGTAAATTTGTCAGAAAAAATATTCTTATCAAATTCATTCAAAATCCGCGATGGAAATTTTTCATCATCATTTTGAAAAACAATTCCAAAGCAACCGCTTATTTTCAGAAAATCACAAGGCATAAATTTTGAAATATTTTGATTGTATGCAAACTGGGAATTTCTAAAATCCATCAATGCAAATTCTTTTGAAACATTTTCATCGAAAAGCTTTAAAAGGCACTTCTGGTCAATTTTAAAAATCTTAAAATATTCTTTTTCTTCAAGAAAATTTTCTTCTGAAATAAAATTTGAATAATCAGTTTTAAACTTGCTGACAGAAATTCCGTCTCCAGTTTTATAAAATTCAGTTGTAAACTCTATATTTTCTTTCAAAAAATTCACATAACGTTTTATTTTTCTAACAAGCTTTTTTGTGCTATAACTTTTGGTTAAATTCTGATTTTCAACAATTCCATGAAACAGCAAATTGTCGCTTATGATTGCGCCTTTTGGATTTAAATTCGCCTTGAACTTTTCAAAAAATTTTTCGTACTGAGCTTTTGCTGCGTCGATAAAAATCAAATCGAATTTTTCATTTATATCGCAAGCCAAGGCATCGTTGTTTATAATTTTTATTCTGCTTTTCAAACCGCATTTTTCCACATTTTTGATTGCCTGAATAGTGCGGTCAATGTCGATTTCAATTGTCGTAACTTTTACACTTTCATCAACAAGCGCAAACTGAATAGCAGAATATCCAACAGCAGTTCCAATTTCCAAAACTGATTTCACATTATGTTTTTTTATAAAACTGAAAATAAATTCAGAAGTTGCATCCTGCATAATGGGAACATTATTTTTATGCGCAAGAGATTTTATTTCAAGCAAGAATTCCGCTGACATTTCTAAACTGTCCTTCCAAGTCTTTATAAATTTTTACATCTTTGAATTCTGAATCTTCCATTATTTTTTTAGTTTGAAAAGCATTATATTCGCCAGTTTCTAAAATCAAAATTCCGCCCGGATTTAAAAAATCAACTGACTGAAAAATCAAGTTCCGTATAATTTCAAGTCCGTCGTCAAAGTTTGTAAGATTGCCATTCAAATCAATGTCGCCGCATAACGCAAGCGAAGGCTCGCTTCTTCCGTCTTTTAAAAGCTCAACAGTTTGAGAATAAGGAATGTACGGAGGATTAGAAACAATGACATCAAAAAGACCGTTTCTGCTTTGCCCTAAATTTTCAAAAAGATTACTTTGAACAAAAACAGTTTTTTCAAAAGCAAATTCGCTAAGCAAACGCAAAGAATTTTTTTTTGCAATATCAAGAGTTTTTTTACTTATGTCTGCAAAAATAATTTTAGGGAGCAATGATTTTGGAATAATTTTTTTTTCTTCTATAAATTTTAAAATGCTGATTCCAACGCATCCGCTTCCAGAACACATATCACAGACAGAAAGAATCTTACAGTCAGAAGCCGCATGAAATTTTTCTTCAATAAAATTAACAGCATTTTCAACAAGCAATTCTGTGTCCGGCTTGGGAATAAGAACATTTTTGTCAACCTCAAAATCATATCCGAAAAATTCTTTTATTCCTGTAATATATGCAACAGGCAAGCCAGTTTTTCTTTTTTCAATTGAAGAACAAAAAATATTTTTTTGCAGCTCAGAAAGTTCTGTTTCAGAATGAAAAAGAATAAAAGTCTGATCACATTTCAAAATCCATTTTAAAATAACATCCGCATCAAGAATAGGACTTGGGCTGAATTTTAATTCTGATAATGCAAACTTTCTGGCTTGGCTTATTGTCATTTTAAATTTCAGTTTACAAGATCAGAACTGTCTTTTAACTGCTCTTCTTTTGCATATACATTCAGCGCATCCAGCATCTCATCCATGTTGCCCATCATAAATGAAGGCAAATTGTGCAAGGTCAAATTTATGCGGTGGTCTGTAACTCTGTCCTGCGGAAAATTATAAGTGCGGATTTTTTCACTGCGGGCGCCGCTTCCAACCATGTTTTTTCTTGCATCCGCGCGCTCCGACTGACGCTTGCTTTCTTCAAGATCGAAAAGACGTGCACGCAAAACCCTGAACGCCTTGTCTTTGTTCTTATGCTGACTTTTTTCATCCTGCTGAATAACAACAATTCCAGTAGGAATATGAGTCAAGCGGACTGCAGAATCCGTTGTGTTAACACACTGACCGCCAGGACCACCGGCACGCATAACGTCAACGCGGACATCCTCTGGACGAATTTGAATTTCAGTTTCTTCTGCTTCCGGCAAAACCGCGACCGTTACGGTTGAAGTCTGAAGTCGTCCTTGGCTTTCTGTAGCAGGAACTCGCTGAACACGATGAACTCCGCTTTCCCACCTTAAAGTTCCATAAACAAATTTTCCAGCAATTGATGTTACAATTTTATTGAATCCACCGACTTCAGTTTCCTGAGCTTCCATCGTTTCAGTTTTCCAGCCTTTGCGTTCTGCAAGATGCATATACATTTCCCACAAATCACGAACAAAAAGGCTTGCTTCATCTCCACCAGCTGCGCTTCTAATTTCAAGAATAATATTTTTTTCATCAAGAGGATCTGGTGGAATTAGCTTAAGTTTTATTTCTTCTTCCAGCTTAGGCTTTTTTTCCTCAAGTTCTTTCAGTTCTTCTCTTGCAAGCTCTTTCATATCGCGGTCTTCCTCTTCTGTTATGAGGACAGTCGCATCTTCAATTCCTTTTAGAATTTTTTTATATTCATCGTAAAGCGACATAAGTTCTGTAAGCTGCTGATGCTCACGCATTGTTTCTTTATATTTTTTTTGATCCTTAATTAAAGAGGCATCTCCAATAAGTTCTGAAACAACAGTGTAACGCACAGAAAGATCTTCAAGTTTTTTTATCAAGTCCATAGTCTATAAAATATATCGAGTTTCTATAAAAAAAGCAATGAACCGCGAAATTTGAAACTAAGCAAAAATGTCTATTTAAAATTCAAGTTTTTTATATACAGATTTTCAAAGGATTTATCTTGCGCAAGATCTACATGAACTGAATTTTCTGCAAGTTCACAAGCAGATTTTCTTAAACCTAAATTTAAAAGCAAAATTGAAGCTCCGCAAAGAGAAGCATTTCCAGCAGCAAAAGTTTTTTCAGAAAGAAAACTTGGAATCATTTTTACAGCGCAGGCATCTTTTATATCAAGAAGCGAACCGAAGCCTCCAGCCAAATAAAGAGTTCCGGATTTGCATCCTGATTTTTCAGAAAGAATTTCAAGTCCAGTTAAAACAGCTGACTTTGCAAGCTGAAAATTTCTTATATCTTTTTGGCAAATATAAATTTCATTCTGAAGAATAATTTTTTCTTTTCCTGAAACAAATGTTCCAAAAAAATCAATTATTCCGCTTTTTAAAAACTCTGAAACTGCACTTAAAATTCCAGTCCCGCAAATTCCAATCGCCTTTCCATTTCCAAGCACAAAGCATTTTATTTCATTGTTTTTAAGAAATTCAACTTTTGCAATCGCACCTTCCTGAGCAGAAATTCCACAGTCAATTCCATAGCCTTCAAACGCAGGTCCGGCTGAAGTTGACGCGCAAAAAATTTTATCCGACTCCGCAGAATAAACGCAAAGTTCGCAGTTTGTTCCAATGTCAGCAAGAAATTTATTTTCAACTTTTTCTAAAAAACCGCAGGCAATCATCGCGCAAACAGTGTCGCCGCCAACAAAAGATTCAATCGCAGGAGCAAAATAAAATTCACAATCAGGAGGAATGGTTTCAAAAGTTCCAAGTTCATTTGACTCAACTGAAAATCCGAATTTGCTTGGAAGCGAAAAAGGAAACTGCGCAAGTGAAACCGCGGAAATTCCAAGAACAAATGATTCCATTGCTGTGTTTCCAGAAATTACAATACGCTTTAACACTGCCCGTCCGCGGCGATTTTCAACAAAAAAATTTTGAGATGCAAGAATCAGTTTTTTTGAAATTCTTTCTATTTGAGATAAAATTGATTCATGAAGTTTTTTAAGACCAGAAGGTTTGCTTGAAAACAAAATTCTTGAAACAACATCGCTTCCAAATTCAATCTGACAATTTTCTTCGCCAACAGAAGCAACAAGGATTCCGTCTTTTAACGTAAAAATATTTGCGGCTATAGAAGTCGTTCCAATGTCAAAAGCAATTCCAACAAAATTCAGCGGAAGAGAATTATCGCCTTTTAAATTTTCAAGACCAGAAAAATCCGCAAGGACAGAAACATTTTTTTTTGTTTCCGAGCCTTCACATAAACCGCAATGCCGGCAAACTGAACAAATCACTTAAAAAAACACAACTCCAAAAACCGCACCAAAAGCAACAACTACAACTGGATGAACTTTTGTTTTAAATAATACAAATAGCGAAACCACAAAAATAGCAAGAGCCGGCAAATTGAAAACCTGCAGAACCACAGAATTAGAATTTTGAGGGTTTAAATTTAAAATTGCCAGCGTAAAAACCTGAACAAGAACACACAAAACAAGTCCGCTTGTAACTGGCCGCAAAGTTTTAAATACTGATTTTACCAAAGGTTTTTCCTGAAACTTTGAAAAAAATTTTGAAATCAAAACAATTGTAACAATCGACGGAAGAACTTCGCCAATAGTTGCAATGATTCCTCCGGGAATTCCATAAAGCTCAGTTCCAATATAAGTCGCAATATTTATTCCAATCGGTCCGGGCGTGCTTTCGCTGATTGCAAGCATACTGTAAAATTTTTCCGCGGAAATAAGTCCGTACTGATTTACAAGAACATTTTGCATAAAAGACGCCGCAACAAGTCCACCGCCAACCGCAAAAAAACCAATATACATGAAAACAAAAAACAACTGAAAAAGACTCATTTTTGAATTCCTTCACCTGAATTAAATTTCTTTGAAACTGCAAATGAAACAGCGCCAATAAAAGCCGCGCTCAAAACAACTAAAACTGTATGCGCATTGAAAAAATAAATTGAAGCAAACGAAGCAAAAAACAGCAAAACGCTCCAAAGACTTTTTAAATTTTTCTTACAGAGATTAAAAACAGCATAAGTAAGCAGCGCCGCAACCGCAGCATTTATTCCCTTCATTGCTTTTTGAACCCAGCTGATTTGCTCAAAGTTCGAAATGAATTTTGCGATTATAGTTATTATGATTACTGAAGGCGTTACCATTCCAAGCGTCGCGAAAATTCCGCCGATAGTTCCAGCACGCTTATGTCCAACAAAAGTCGCCACATTTACCGCAATGATTCCCGGAGTTGTCTGTGCAATTGAATAGTAATCAAGAATTTCATCCATGGAAACCCAGTTTTTTTCGTTAATCAGTACACGTTCCAAAAGAGGAAGCATTGTAAGTCCGCCGCCAAAAGTTACAATTCCGATTTTAAAGAAAGTAATAAACAAATCTACAAGTTCTTTGAACAAAGCCATAATGTTTTTATAATATAAAAATAAACATGAACTGACAAGAAAAAAGCTGCCCTTTTGCTTTTTACAGCCATAGGACAGCTTTTGCAATGCAGAAAAATTAGCACTCGCAGATTGGAACGAATGTTTCAGCTTTCAAAGAAGCTCCGCCAATCAAGCCGCCGTCAATATCAGGCTGAGCCAAAAGCTCTGGAGCATTTGAAGCTTTCATTGAGCCGCCATACTGAATTATAACTTCATCGGCAACTTTCTGATTGTAAAGTTTTGCAATGTATCCGCGTACAAATTTGTGGATTGCCTCGGCATCTTCTGGAGTTGCAGTTTTTCCAGTTCCTATTGCCCAAACAGGCTCATAAGCGATTGTAACACGCTTCATCTGCTCTTCTGTTACGCCAGCCAAATCTGCAGAAAGTTGGAATGCGCAAACCTGCTCTGCGTTTCCTGCCTCACGGTCAGCAAGAAGTTCTCCAATGCAAAGGTCAACTTCCAAGCCTTCATTTAAAGCGCGGCGAACTTTTTTGTTGATAAGCTCATCAGACTCACCAATTTCGTGGCGGCGTTCTGAATGTCCAAGAATTACACACTGAACTCCGAGATCCTTGAGCATTTCTGTTGAAACTTCGCCTGTGTGAGCTCCGTTTGCAGTCGCAGCGCAATCCTGAGCCGCAAGAATAATGTTTGATCCTTTTACAACCTGACTTACAGCATCAAGGTAAACAAAAGGAACACCAATCATAAATTTGTTTGTCTTTCCTTTCAATGCGGAAACCAAATCCGATGCAAGTTTTACAGCTTCCGCTTTGGAAGTGTTCATTTTCCAGTTTCCGGCGATATAATGAGTACGTGCCATAATCAAACTCCTGTCTAAAATTTAATGACAATAATTTTACACCAACAAAGAACTAAAATCAATTGCATAAATATGAGCACAGGGCAAACGCATTATAAATGTATTCAGCATAAAACTGGCTCCCAGACACGGTTTTCTGGTTCAAAATCGCGCAATAATGCGCTACACGCTGATTGTTGCAAAGTAACTATAGAATTGCCCGCTCACGCGGTCGCAGCAATCAGAGTGTTTTTGCCCCAGAAACCGTTCCTTCGCGCAAACTTTACTTAAATTATTTATAATGCGTTTGCCCTGGATGAGCATTTGCAGTATCGTAAAAACCATGTGTTTGAGCGCATAATGAAACAATAAATTGCTTTCAGCGGCGCTTTTATTCAAATCATCGGGCTACGACTTTGAGTCACAAGAACATTCAGCACGTAAAAGCGGAAACTATGATTTCTCATTTCAGATTGCCTCTGAATAAAAAAACTCCGTCTTAAAATCTCAATTCCAAGACGGAGGCTCGCTAAAACAGATTTAAAATGAATACGTCCGCTTACTCTGTCGGGCGTTTCTTAAGTTTCTTGCTTTTAAGGACAGCCTGACCTTCTCCAACCTGCTGCTCCATCATAGCGCGAACTTTCAAAGGCAAGCCAAACAAAGTAATAAAGCCCTGCGCATCTTTGTGGTCATACAATTCACCAGTCTTGAACGAAGCAATACTTTCATTATACAAACTGTATTTTGAATAAGAGCCAGCTCCACGGATTGCACCCTTGCACAATTTGAGTTTTACCCAGCCAGTAACAGTTTCTTCTGTTTTATCAACAAACGCCATGCAGGCATCAAACAAAGTTGTAAACCATTTTCCGTCGTAGATAAGTTCTGCAATTTTTATAGAAAGCTGCTGCTTGTAATGGTATGTGTCGCGGTCCAAGCAAAGATGCTCAAGCATCCTGTGCGCAAAATAAAGAATCGCTCCACCTGGAGTTTCATAAACACCGCGGCTCTTCATTCCTACACAGCGGTTTTCGCAGATATCAACAAGACCAATTCCGTTTCTTCCGCCTATTTTGTTAAGCTCAAGAAGAAGCTTAAGGGCATCCATTTTTTTGCCGTTAACTGCAACAGGAATTCCTTTTTCAAAATCAATCTTAACATATTCACCGGCAGCGGGAGCTTCTTCAGGCACAACTGTATTTTTAAGCATATGCTTGTAGTTAGGCTCATTTTCTGTTTTTTCAAGTTCAAGACCTTCATGGCTCAAGTGCCAGATATTTTCATCGCGGCTGTAAGACTGATCTTTTTTCATCGGAACTTCAAGCTCGCGGTCTTCAAGATATTTGATTTCAGCTTCACGGCTATCCATGTTCCATTTTGGATCACGCCATGCCGCAATAACTTTCAAGTCTGGAGCAAAAGCCTTGATTGCAAGCTCAAAACGAACCTGGTCATTTCCCTTTCCAGTTGCTCCGTGGCAGATTGCAACTGCCTTTTCCTGACGAGCATATTCAACAAGAATTTTTCCAATAAGAGGACGCGCAGTAGAAGTTCCAAGAAGATATTCATCTTCATAGATTGCATTTGACTTCAAAGCCGGCCAAACATATTCTTCAATATATTCCTGACGTGCGTCTACAACGTAACAAGCAGAAGCTCCAGTTTTCAAAGCGCGGGACTTGATTGCCTTCCAGTCATCTCCCTGTCCAACATCAATGCAGACAGCAATAACATCATAGTCATAGTTTTCTTTGAGCCATGGAATGATAACAGTTGTATCAAGACCGCCTGAATAAGCCAAGACAACCTTGTCCTTTTTTGATGCCGCAGATTTTGCAACTTTTGTTGTTGCCTTTACAGCTTTTTTCGCAGTGGATTTTACAGCCTTTGCTGCTTCAGAAACTTTTTCTTTAACTGCCATAACAACGCCTCTTATAAAGAATTTTTTCAGCAATCTTATTTTCAGTTTGAATAAATTCTAAATAAAATTACTGTATGCATAGAATATACATTTTTATGAATAAATATGCAATATCAAAATGAATAAAAAACAAATGCAGTTTGGACAGTAAAGTGTTTCTGCTTTTCTTCCAAAGGTAAATCCTGCGGAAGCGATGATGTCTGCCGCCTAAAAGAGCCGTACTTAAACGCTCCGTTTTCCTTAAAACAGCAAGTACACTCCTTGCTCACAAAAACATTTCCATCAGGAATGCCGATTTTCTTCAAAAGAAAAAGATTCGCATCCGCAAGGCTCAATGAATATTTATTCCCATCGATAAAAGAAACACATTCGCTTCCAAAATTTTCTGCAAAATATTCAGCACGATCTTTATCAATAGAATAGCAGCATGAATTTATATGCGGTCCCAAAACAAAGCAAAAGTCATCAGTATTAGAACCATATTTTTTATTCAGCATAAAAAAAGCCTCCTTTACAATTCCAGTTCCCTTCCAGCCGGAATGCAGAACACCAAATGCATTTGAGTTTTTATCATAAACAAAAATCGGCATGCAGTCCGCAACAGTTACAGCAGGAATGATGAATTTATTTGAAGTAAGAATTCCGTCTCCCTTCTTTTTAAAAATTTCATCCGCGCTAGAAACTTCATAAACAGTTTTTGAATGTATGAGTTCCGGCTGCGCAATTTTTCTTTTTTCAGCGCAAATAGAAGAAAAAAAATTATCACGCACTGAATTGGTTTCATTCCATCTGAACCGCATATTTCCAGATTCCAAAACCGACATTCCCCATAAAGGCGCAGAAGACAAAGGCTTTCCGTTATAAAAAAAATTTCCTGTTAAAAAACTCATACTGAAATATTTTCCATTTCTATAATTGCCTGCAAGACTTCGGACGCAAATTTTACGCTGTGTGCAAATTTTTCAAGATTCAATTTAAACTCTTTATTGTCCGCACCCATTATCTTATTTAAATTTGCAAGCGGTCCGTAATAAACTGTTGATTTTTCGCCAAGCATAGCAAACAAAAGATTTTCAAAGCCGGTCAAAAACTTTGCAAACATATCAGCCAAATCCAAGGCATTTCCTTCAATTTCAAAAAGAATGCTGCGAAGTTTTTCTTTATCTGGCTCTTTTTCAGAAGAAGCATAATGCGTAATTTCAGAACCGTATTCTCCAGAAGATGAAAGCCGCTCAACAAGAAAATCATTTTTTGTAATAATAGAATTCAATGTGGAAATCATGTCAGAAAATTCATACATATTTTCCTTTATTGAAAACTTTCCTTCCAAAGTAATTGTGCTCAAAAGCTGCTTGTATTTTGGAAACTCATTCTTTAAATAATAATTCAAAAAGCCAATCGAGCTTTCATACTTTTCAGTGTAGTCCGCACCGACTTTTTTCCAGGGACGCGAAGGATACTTTGGAAAATCTTCAAGTGAAAAATAAATTTTGAGTTTTTTCTTTATTTCCGATTTTTTAAAATCCTTGTTCCACATTTTAAGCCGCTTGTCCAAAACAACTTTCCATTGTTCCTTGAATTTTTGAAACCACAAGTCGCTGTAACTCAATGGCAATGGAGAATAAAGGGAATTTTCAGAAATTACTTTTCCAAACTTTTTAAGCGGAATTTTTTCTGCAAATGTATTCAGCAAAGAAATTTCCGCAGACGATGAATTTACTTTCTCTGCAATCTCCTCATAAGAAGAAGTCGAGCAGTTCCACAAATCTTTCTGGGGAATTCCAGACATAAAAAGAACAGAAAGAGTTGTGTCAGAACATTCAAAGCGCCCCAAAAGAATTCTTGCAAGGCTGTCAAAGTCATCTTTTATCTGTGAAAAAGAACAAGTGCGCCCGGAAGAGCCGGAAGAAAATTTTGACATGACAGTGCCAAGCGGAATTTTCACAAACATTCTAAGCCGCTCAAATTCACGGGAGCAAGCAGACATTTTTATTTTCTTTTCAGAAGAAATTCCAGAAACAATTCCATCAAGCTTTGTAAAAAGAATATTTCTAATGTCCGCAGGCAAAGGCTTTTCAAAAGAATAACTGTAAACATCGCACGAAGATTTTATATCTTGAACAATTTCAGGCATCACGGTAAAACCAAGTAAAAAATAAAACAGCCCTGAATCCTGTTCAAGAGAATCAAACGAAGGTTTAAAAAATTCACGAACACGCTTTAAATCCAAAAGCCCGGAATAAAATCCAGAAAGAAGAAGCTTGTTTTTGCAGTCAATCACATCAGGAAAATCATGTTCCAAATTTTTTGAAAGAGAAGCCAGGACGGAATTATTATAAACAGTTTCAATGCTTGAATTCAAAAACAAAGACTTCAGCCATAAAATGAACCTGAACAAAAGCGGCTCTTGCCTAAGTTTTTCCGAAAGAGTCAGCTTGTCCTCTCTGCGCTTTTCCTGCTCAAACTGATTGTCAGATTTTTCAGAAGGAAAAGAAACATCAAGTTTGTCCTGCTGAATCTGGCTCAAAATATCAGAGCGTTCTTCTTTTGAAAGATTTGACGCAAGAACTTCAAAATTGCTTTTTGCTGATAAATTTTTATTTTCCATAATCTGATTCTATTCTATGAAAAGAAAAAGGAAATGTAAAGATTTTATTTCTATAAGAATATCTAAAAAAACGCTCCCAAGAATGCAAGGGAGCAATGATAATGATTTTTTATTTATTTTTCAAGAACTTCTTTTATGATGGCAAGACCTTTGTCAATTTCCTTGTAGCCAATATTCAAAGGCGGAACAAGGCGCAAGACATTTTTTCCTGCTGTAGAAAAAAGCACACCTTTTTCAAGGCAAAGTTTTTCAACTTCCACAGGATTTTTTGAAACCTGAATTCCAATCATAAGACCTTTTCCGCGAATATCTTCTATGCAAGGCAGATTCCAGTTTTTTACAGTGTTCTGAATATATTCGCCTTTTTCAGAAACAGAAGACAAGAATCCGTCCTTTAAAAGCTCATGCAAAACCACACTGGCCGCGCTGCACGCAAGAGGATTTCCGCCGAAAGTTGACTGATGATCTCCCGCCGCAAAAACATTTCCTTTTCCACGGTAAAGACAAGCACCCATTGGAATTCCACCGGCAATTGCTTTTGCAAGCGTTACAACTTCCGGTTTTATCTCAAGCTGTTCGCTCGCAAGAAGCGTTCCTGTGCGTCCCATTCCTGTCTGAACTTCATCGCAGATTACAATTGCGCCTGCTTTTCTTGCAGCTTCCGCGGCAGTCTTTGCCCATTCCTTATAAAGAGGAAAAACACCGCCCTCGCCCTGAACACATTCCATCATCAAAGCGGCAGTCGTGTCATCAAAAGCATCTTTCAAAGAATCATAATCGTTTGGCTTTATAGTTTTAAATCCTTCAACATAAGGCGCAAAAGTTTCCGGGTGAAAAATATCCTGACCAGTCGCAGTAAGAGTCGCCATCGTGCGTCCGTGAAAAGAATGCTCCAGAGTTACAATAGTTTTTCTTTTTGAACCGCCGTTCAGCTGGCCAAATTTGCGGGCAAGCTTTATCGCAGCCTCATTTGCTTCTGCGCCGCTGTTTCCAAAGAATACGCCTTCAAATCCTGTGGCAGACAAAAGTTCATCCGCATACTTTACGCCGATGTCGCTAAAAAAATAATTGCAGACATGAATCTGTTTTTTTGCCTGGCTAGACACAGCTTTTACAAGCGGCTTAAAATTATGTCCCAAGCTATTCACTGCGATTCCGGCAAGAAAATCAATATATTTTTTTCCATTTATATCTGTAAGAATAGAACCTTTTCCGCTCTTAAAAACAACATCAAAAGAGCCGTAGTTATTTAAAACTTTTTTGCTTCCCATGTTAACCTCTAGTAAATCATAGTTCCAATTCCGCGATCGCTGAACATTTCGATTAAAAGTGAATGAGGAACACGGCCGTCAATAATATGAGTGCGAGGAACACCACCGTTGCGGGCAAGCATGCAACACTCAATCTTCGGAATCATTCCACCTGCAATTATTCCTTCGTCTATATATTTTTCAACGTCTCCAATGTGAATCCTCTGAATCAAAGACTTTGGATCATGCACGTCTTTTAGAACGCCAGGCACATTTGTAAGCTGAACAAATTTTTCAGCATGAAGAGCCACAGCAATTTTCGCAGCGGCAGTGTCGGCATTTATATTGTAACGGACATTGTCTCCATCGCAGCCCAAGGCAACGGTCGAAACTACAGGAATAAAATTCTGCTCCAAAAGCGACTCAAGAATTTCAGGGTTAACTTCTGTAACTTCCCCGACAAAGCCCAAGTCCTGCCCGTCTTTTTGAATTTTCACAGCCTTTAAAAGTCCTGAATCAACTCCGCTCAAGCCGACAGCCTTTCCGCCGTTCTCAAGAAGAAGAGCAACAATGTCCTTGTTCAGTTTTCCAGTCAAAACCATCTGGACAATTTCCATTGTTTCTGCGTCAGTGTATCGAAGTCCGTTTATAAATTTGCTTTCCTTGCCGACTCTTCCAAGCATATTGTTGATTTCAGGACCGCCGCCGTGAACAAGCACAACATGGATTCCAATTGTGCTTAATAGAACAATATCTTCCATTACGTGCTTTTTCAAATCTGCATTAAGCATAGCGTTTCCGCCGTACTTTACGACAACAACTTTTCCGACCCAATGCTTAAAATACGGAAGAGCCTGAACAAGCACATCGGACCAATGCGCATTATCAAGCCGAGGATCAATTTCTTCTATATTAGGTTCAATTGTGTTCAATTTTTTTGCTCCGTGTTTTAGGTTCTGTAATCGCCGTTTATTTTAACATATTCGTAAGTCAAATCACAGCCCCAGGCAGTTCCGCAAGCGGTTCCGTCCTTGCATTCAATGTTGATTTTTATTTCTGCTTCCTGAAGAACTTTTTTTGCCAATGCCTCATCAAAGTCAAGAGGAACTCCATTCTCAAAAACTTTAAGCGAAGTTCGTTTTCCTTTCTGCTCGCCGATAAAATCAGTCGCACCAGTCCGCATGGAATTTTCTGCGCTTTCAAATGTTATGGAAGTTTTTTCAGGAGAAAAGTCAAATCCTGAATATCCCATTGCGCACAAGAAACGCCCGAAGTTCGCATCGCTTCCAAAAATAGCGGCTTTTGCAAGGCTTGAGCTTATAACGGCTTTTGCAAGACCACGCGCAGTTTCAACGTCCTTCGCCCCGGAAACATTGCATTCAATCAACTTGGTTGCGCCTTCTCCGTCTCCTGCAATCTTTTTTGCCATCTGGGTATTTATAGCATTCAAGGCTTCGTAAAAAATCTCAAAGTCTTCGCCTTCGCACGTGATTTCATCGTTTCCAGCCATTCCGTTTGCAAGAATAGTCAGGCTGTCATTTGTGGAAGTATCGCCGTCAATTGAAACGCAGTTGTAAGTTCCGGCAACAGATTTGCGCAAGGCTTTTTCAAGCATCTGGGAAGAAATGGCACAGTCAGTTGTCATAACGCTGAGCATCGTTCCCATGTTTATATGAATCATTCCAGAGCCTTTTGCCATTGCTCCGATCCTTACAGTTTTTCCGCCGATTATAGTTTGTACAGCGCATTCCTTGTAATGAGTGTCCGTTGTCATTATTGCAGTGCGGGCTTCTTTATGACCTTCCTTGGAAAGTCCGTCTTTTAAAGACTGAATATTCTTTTCGATTTTTTCAACAGGAAGCTGCTTGCCGATTACGCCTGTAGAATATACAATAACGTCGCCAGAATTTATTCCAAGAACATCGGCTGCAAGGCTCGCCATTTTTCGTGCAACTTTCGCGCCCTGCTCGCCGGTACAAGCATTTGCGTTTCCTGAGTTTGCAATAACAGCCTGAGCCTTTCCGTTGGCAATATTTTCTTTTGTAAGCTTTACGCTTTCCGCCTTGACTTTATTCTGTGTAAATACGCCGGCAGCATTGCAAAGCTTTTCGCTAAAAACAAGCGCAAGGTCGTTTTTTGTGCTGCTTTCTTTTATCTTGCAAAGCATTCCATTTGCCGTAAAGCCTTTAGGAGCTGTAACTCCGCCATCAATAAACTGCATTTTTATACACTCCTTTTACAAAGTTCTGCATAATTATAAACTTTTTCCGCACAATGTCAATAAAATCAGTAGGCGCACAAATAAATAAAATATAGAAAACATCAATACTTGATGAAAAACAGTTTTCGTTATATATTGACCGAATTAAATTCACTAAATCGCTTTTAAACGAGTTCGATATGACAACAAATCTAAACACACAAACTGGAAAATATCGTTCAGTAATTTCCGTAGACAAAGAAAAATGCGTAAACTGCCAAAGGTGCATTGCAGTGTGTCCTGTAAAAATGTGCAACAACGGATCTGGCGACTACGTTGCCTTTGACGAAAAACTTTGCATAGGATGCGGTTCTTGCATTGAAGCCTGCACTCACGGAGCAAGAAAAGGAATTGACGACGCAGAGCTTTTCTTTGACTCTCTTAAAAAAGGTGAGAAAATCGTAGCGATTGTAGCTCCAGCTGCAATTGTTAGTTTCCGTGGAAAAGATCTTGAGCTGAACGGATTTCTAAAGTCGCTTGGTGTAGAAGCTGTTTTCGATGTAAGTTTTGGCGCGGAGCTTACAACAAAATCCTATGTTGAATATATTAAAAATAAAAATCCAGACTGTGTAATTTCTCAGCCTTGCCCTGCCCTTGTTTCGTTTATTGAAACTTACCGTCCAGAACTCATAAAATATCTTGCGCCAGCTGACAGTCCCATGCTTCACTGCGCAAAAATGATAAAAGAATTTTATACAAAATACACCGGATATAAAATCGCGGCAATTTCGCCATGCTATGCAAAACGGCGCGAGTTCGATGAAACTGGAATCTGCGACTACAACGTAACGATGCGCTCAATCCAAAGTTATATGGAAGAAAAAAACATTAGAATTGATTCATTTCCAAAAGTAGAATACGAAAATCCTGCCGCGGAACGTGGAGTTCTTTATTCAACTCCGGGCGGACTTATGAGAACCGCAGAACGCTTTGTTCCGAGCATTTCAGAAAAAACGCGCAAAATCGAAGGAAACCCAAAAGTTTTTCATTACCTTGCAAAATTTTCAGAAGCGAATAAAAACAAAAAGCCATGCTTTACTTTAATTGACTGCCTTAACTGCGAAAACGGATGCAACGAAGGTGCCGGAACCACAAACAAGGGAATGCACCTTGACGAAATGGAATCGTTTGTAGAAAACCGAATGCATGACCGCCGCTCATACTGGGAACAAAAAGGACACAGCAAAAAATCCGCTCTAAAAAAACTGAATAAGGCAATCGATGAGTTTTGGAAGCCCGGACTTTACGACAGAACCTATGTTGACAGAAGTGCATATTTCCACCAGAAAATCAAAGAGCCTTCGCAGGAAGAAATTCAGAAAATCTACAGAGATATGTACAAAAAAACAAAGGCGGACATTTTAAACTGTGGAGCCTGCGGATATGAAGACTGCGAGCAGATGGCAGTTGCAATTTACAACGGGCTGAACCGTCCAGAAAACTGCACTCATTACACAAACATTTTAAAGGACATAATGAACGAGCAGCATCAAGAAGAAGTAAAGCAGTCTGTGCGTAAAGTTGTTGAAACCGGATCTGAAAAACTTACAGAAAACGGACGCGATGTCCAAACATTGGCAACTGCCGCGCGGGACATGACAGAAAGCGTTTCAACTTCATCTTCTGCTGTTGAAGAAATGATTGCAAATATAAATTCTATAAATTCAATTCTTGAGCACAACGCTGAATCCGTGGGGCTTCTTGACGGAGCAACAAGAAAAGGAATGGCAGGAATTGAAAATGTCGCTGAGCTTGTTTCCAAGATTGAAGAAAACTCAAACGGACTTAGCGAAATGAGCAGCGTTATTCAGAAAATCGCAAGCCAGACAAACCTTCTTGCCATGAACGCCGCAATTGAAGCCGCTCACGCAGGAAATTCCGGACGCGGCTTTGCAGTTGTAGCCGATGAAATAAGAAAACTCGCTGAAAATTCAGGCTCGGAAGCACGCAAAATTTCTGATGTCCTAAAAAATGTAAAGCAACTAATCGATGCAACGTTCAAGGACACAGGGGACGTTCAAAAAGAATTTTCAGAAGTTGTGCAGCTTTCTGGAACTGTAGTTGAGCAGGAACAGACTGTACGCCGTGCAATTTCAGAACAGAACGAAGGCGGAAAACAGCTTTTGCAGGCGGTAGGTTCAATGCGCGAACTTACTCAAACAGTAAAAGAACGCACAGAAAAACTTCTTACCGACACAAACGCAATAAAAGAAAGCATTTTGGAGCTAGGAAAATAAAAATAGAGCAAGCAGATTACTGATTCTTCTTATTCCGCAATCTGCTGAAAAGAATAACTTCTGGGCGGTATTCAAAATGCATATTGTCCCAGATTACCCACTTTCCGCCCCACAAAAATCCGTTGTTTTCAAAAATCTCAATTACTTTTTGTGGTGGCATCCATCTTCTTTCAAGCGGAAGCCTCATCCAGTTGTCTCCGTCAATATCCCGTCTCCATGCCCAGTATACATTTTTCTGCTTCCAGCCTCTTGGAAGCAAGTCAAGCGCAACTCCAAGGCTATGAAATGAACGGTTGCCAGAATCGCTTATGTTCCGCCAAGAATAACTGTCCGCGCTTAAAAGTGTATCTAAAAAATTTTTCACTTCCGCATCAGACTTTGAACTTTCAAGAATTTCTTTTTCAACTTTTGCAAGCGGTTTCCTAAGACGTTCATGCGCATTTGACCTTTTTCCAAGAAACGGAATTTTTTTTATGTGCTGCTCAAGTGAAACTCTTGTCTTACAGTCATACACAAAGTCGTAAAAAAACGGAGGAGTTCCTTTGACGCTTGTTCTGTTTTCTGTAGAACTGAACTGCCGGATTTTTTCAATGTCCTCTTCTGTAAAATCCGCCGGGTCATGCAGAGCAAAATCATATTTATATAGAAAAGAATTGTACAGATTTTTATTTTCAATTTCGGATTCAGGCAAAAACATTCCGTCCGCCCAGAAAAATTCAGCAGTTCTGTCTTCAAGCGAAAGTAAAATTTTCCAGTCGCCTGCAAACGCATTGTACTCACTTTTAAACTGAATATCAGGATAAGCCTTTCTAAATAATGAAAGCAATTCAGGCTCTTCACCTTTTAAATTAAAAGCAGAAAATGAAAACCCAAAGCAAGAAAAAAACAAAAGCGCAAATAAGAAAATACGGAGAAAACAGCTAGAAGAAAATTTCATTTTTTAAATATAGCATTGAAAATACCAGCAATGTCAACTAAAAAGTTTTGAAGTAATTTTTAATTTTTTTATCACATAATATGCATGATTCAATTCTACCACACGAACAAGTCAGCGCAGTTGCGTTCTCCTCCGGAAACATCGATTGCCTGCCCTGTGCAGAATTTATTTATCGCAGTAATAAAATAAATCCAGTCAGCGGCTTCTTCCGCAGTCGCCCAGCGTTTTAGCGGAGTTACGTCCAAGATTTTTTTCCAAAGCGATTTATTCTGAACAACAGGCTCATTAAGTTCCGTAAGAATTCCGCCAAAGCACAAGGCATTGCAAGTTGCCCGGTATTCATTTGCAAGCCGAATCGCGCAGTTTTTCATGTAGCCCACAACTCCAGCCTTTGACGCGGCATAAGAAGCAAACTCGTTCCCTGTAAGCGCTGAAACGGAAGCATTGAATAAAACAGATTTTATTTTTTTCTGAAACGCATATTTTTCTGTAACCGTTATTGTTCCAATAAGATTCACTTTTATATCATCAAGACTGAAATTGCTGGCAGTTTGAATTCCCGCATTGTTCACAAGAATTTCAACACCATTTATTTCAGGAAGAGAATTTTCTTTTGAAATGTCGCAAACAAAATGTTTATAGCATTCAGCATTCTTTACAGAAGAATCGCCGCTTATTGAGTCAGGGCACACATCAAGTCCAATGACTTCATTTTTTTCAGCAAGAAACTTTAAGGCGCACGCTCTTCCGATTCCCCTGCTCGTTCCTGTGATTAAAACTTTCATTTTGCATTAGCCTTTTTGTATTCAATATATTCCTGCCCGACGCTTTCTTTTTCCCACTGGCGGACAACTTTATATCCCAAGCCGGAAAAAAACACTTCGCCCAAAAGTTCAAATCCAGCCCCAATCGCCGAGCACACAAAAACTTGAATCCAAGTCCAGCCAAAGAAAACTTTTGAAACAATTGTGGCAAAAATAAAATTGTCAACAAGCTGGGCTATTGCGGTTGAAATATAGGAGCGAGATGCAAATGAAAAAAATCCGTCTGACTTAAAAAGGCTTCCGATTGCGCAGTTAAGAAGAGCATTTACAACTGACGACGAAACAAACGCGACAGACGAGCCAAGCACAACATACCAAGAACCCGCAAAAGTCGCATTGAGCGCGTCATTAACAAGTGAATTCTCAGAAGCATAATATTCGCCCCACTTTCCCGGAGTCTTTGCAAGCAACGCAAATGAAACGCAAATAAAAAGATTCGCAGCAAGAGCAACAAGGGAAATTTTTATTGATGCCTTTGCGCCCCATCTTTTGCAGATTACGTCCATGCACAAAAACATAATCCAGCTGAATGCAAATCCGCAGTCAAGCGCAGCATACTTAAAAGTTACAAGTTCTTTGTTCGCCATAAGATTTGCACAGACAACGGACAAAATAAAAATTGAAACTGTGAGTGAAGGAATGTTTCTCAAAAGAATTTTAAAGTCGCCAGCTTCACGGGAAACAAAAGAAAGGAATTTTTTCATAAAATGTCAGCGGAAACAAAACCGCCAGCCTCCATAAGAATTTTAATTTATAAAGCGCAGGAGAGTTATGAGGAATCATAAACTGCGCAACACAAATGTAATATTTTTCTGTATAAAATGCAAGGAGTCATCCGTTGCAAGCCAGGGCAAACGCATTATAAATGTATTCAGCATAAAACTGGCTCCCAGACACGGTTTTCTGGTTCAAAATCGCGCAATAATGCGCTATACGCTGATTGTTGCAAAGTAACTATAGAATTCCCCGCTCATGCGGTCTCAACAATCAGAGTATTTTTGCCCCAGGAACCGTTCCTTCGCGCAAACTTTACTTAAATTATTTATAATGCGTTTGCTCTGCGTTGCAAGGGCTTACGCGGAGTTTTATAAGGAGGAAAAATAAAGAGAAAAAGTTCCATGAAACAGAGCCGAGAACTGGAAACCGTAAAAATTGGCTGCAAACTTGGAACAACGTTAGACTATCTTGCGACAGAAGCTGTGTCTGAAGCCATGGATAACTATCGCGATAAATATTTCGAACTAAAAGAAAAAATAATAAAACACTGAAATTCAAGCTAACATATCATTCATTTAAAAACTGAGCATTTTTCCACTTTGATAAAAAGTATTTTTATGTTAAATTAAATCATAATATGAATAGTGACGTTGCAACATTACAAAGCATAGCAAAAACCTTGGAAGAAGAACCTTTGGCAAGTCAGCGTGTGCTTGCGGAAAATGCTGGTATGTCCATCGGGCTTATGAACGCTGTTCTGAAACGCTTTGTTGAGCGTGGATGGATTATGCTGACTAATGTAAATCTGCGGAAACTTTCTTATGCAGTTACTCCTGACGGAATTGCAGAACTTACATCCAGAAGCCAGAAATTTGCAAAGAGAACATTTGCGATTGCAAACACTTATAATGAAACATTCTGCCACCTTGTTTCCGAATCTAAAAAACAGGGCATAACAACGCTTGTTCTTTACGGCAAGAGTTATATCCGATTCCTGCTTATCTATGCCTGCCAGACCTTGAACGTAACATTTATTGAAAAAGAAGTTACTGAACCTGTTATGAAAAATGCCCTTTGCGTGGTAGGAGAATTAAATGAAGAATCAGAAATCACCCGCCTTGAAAATGAAGGCTGTGTGAATCTTTTGAACTTGATAGAGAAATACTGATTATAACTCTTCCAAAAGGCTTTTTCACCCTAAAAGAAATAAAAGAAGGCATGATTAAAATAGATTTAACAAAGCAGAAAACGGACTTCTTCAAACCAAATATAAAAGCATGAATTTCATTATCAAGACAAGAAGCGATGCTACAATAATATTTATTGACAGCATCCCCCTGCGCATTCTTCACAAACTCATAGACGATGATTTTATATCCAAGATCTCTTAATTACCAAACAAATCGGAGTGAGAACCAGTTGCTGTGGCAGAAAGAATAAGTTCGTTTTCAAAAATCTGATACATCAAAAGCCAGTCGGGTTCTATATGGCACTCACGAAAATCATTCAGATTTCCAGTCAACTGGTGGTCTTTGTATTTTTGCGGCAGCGGATTTCCAGAAGCAAGAAGGTTCAAAACTTCAACAAGTTTTTCTAAATTCTTGTCTCTTTTCTTCATCAGTTTGGCGTCACGTTTCATTCGATTTGTATAGACAATCTCGTACAAATCAATTCTCTAGCATAGATGCGACCGCCTCTTTTGCAGTTTTAAAAGGTCCATGCAGATTTGTACGATTTCGGCTGTCAGAAACCGCAGTTTCCAATGAAAGCGGATCAGCCTTGTGCCTTACAGCAAAAGGAAGTCCATTGTTTTCTATTGAAGAAGCAAGAAAAATACGGACAGCCGTTGAAGTGTCCAGCCCCAGCGATGAAAAAAGAGCATCCGCTTTTGCCTTTAAGGAATCATCCACACGCAATTGAAGTGTTGCCATAACATACCTCTTAATTACAAATTAAGACATTTTTATTGAGTTGTCAATACAAATATCACTCACAGCTGAAAGTATGCCCCTGCACTTTCTTTACAAACTCATAGTCGATTGTGAGCCGCAAGCCCTCCTCAAGCTCAACAGGAGCCACAAAGCCAGTCTTAGGAACTCTTGACGACTTGAAATATGTGTTTTGGCAGAACTTTTTTACGCGGATTGAGTTGATTGCAAACTTCTTGTGCAGAATGAACGCAAGCAGGTCAAAACATTTTCCGCCGAAATATGCAAGCCAGTACGGAAAATGGACAAGGCGCTTTTTCGGCTTTCCGAGGTGCTTGTAGACGTCAAGAACAAGATGGTTCATGTCGTAGGCAGGCTCGTCGCAGTAGTTGAACAGGTGCTGCTTTCCGGCAGAGGCTCCGTCGTATTCCTTTTCAAAGCAAGGAAGATTTTCCTCGTTTTCAATGCAGAACTGGATGAACGCCGCGACATTCTCAACGTAGTTCATGCTCTTCCGGTTTGTGCCCTTTCCCACCATCGGGAATTTTCCGCCTGCAATCTGTCGCAGAAGGTTATAGACGTTTCCGCGGTTCTGCTCGCCGAAAATTACGGTCGGGCGGATTATTGTGACACAGTTTGCCTTGTCTGAAGAAAGCCACTCGCGGTATTTCCCCTCAGCAAGATATTTTGTGCGTCCGTAGTCATTGAAATATTTTATCTCGCCGCTCTCGTCTGTTCCAACCGGTGCGAATCCGTAAACCGCGACTGAGCTTGTAAAGAAGATGTGATGGATTCCAAGCTCTGTGCAGGCATTGCAGATGTTTTCGCTGCCTTTTACGTTCACCTCGTCATACAAGGATTTTGGAGTTACATCGTCGCGGTGCTCGGCTGAAAGATTCACGACAACATCGCTTCCTTTTAGGACTTCCAGAATGGAATGCATAGGCTGGGCTTTCTTTGCAGCCTCATCTGCGCCCGGTGCCATCGCCTCATCCGTGAGGCTTGCAGGAAATTCGTTCGTTTCGTTCCCGGAATTGCGCACATCGCAACGAAACCAAAGTTCAGGATATGCAACGCTTTTTCTTTTGTCTGCGATTCTTACACTATGCCCTGCCTCCAAAAGCCGCTTTACAAGCCGGGTTCCGACAAACCCCGAGCCACCTATAACTGTTATTGTCATTTTGTTTTAACCTCTCAATAATTTATATATTGCCTTTAAAATTTTTTTAGGAAGAAGACGAACAGGAACTCGTTTTATCACAAGTTTTCTGTATTCGCTTTTAGAAATAAAGCCTGATTTTAACTGCCGCTTCAAAAAATTGATTTCATGTTTCGAATAAGCAAATCCATGCCGTCTGCCTATCATGTCATTTCCGATTCTTGCGTTCACCAGAAGCTCAGGAATGTTTGAAACCTTATAGCCGTTCTGAACAATCCGAATCCACAGGTCATAATCCTCAAAATACGGAACTTCCTGATAACCGCCAGCCACAAGGACAGCAGATTTTTTGAAGCAGACAGCCATGTGATTGAAGGCATTGCGCTTCTTTAAATACGAAACAATCTCATCATATAAAAGAGGAACTCTTCGGATTGACTTTGGAATCATATCATTGTCATTAAACTCGCTGATATATCCAGAAGAAAGCGCAATTTCAGGATTCTCTTTCATATATGTAATCTGCTTTTCAAAGCGATTCTTATAGGCAATATCATCGCTATCCATCCTTGCAACAAGCTCAGTTTCTACGAATTGCAATCCATAGTTCAGGGCATGAGCAAGTCCTTGATTCTTTTCATAGCCAACTACTTTCAGCGGAAGCTTATCTTTCCATTCGGAAATAACGGATTCCAACTCAGGAGTCAAGGCTCCGTCTTTGACTAGAACAACACAAGCTGGCTGAACAGAGTTTTCCGCAATGCTCTGCAATGACTGGGAGAAAAACACTGGATTGTCGTTTTTATATACAGATTGAAGAACTGTGAAGGTCATTTTTCTGTTCCATTTTTTAATGTTAATAAAGACTTTAAAATATTCAGTCTATACCGTATTCTTAATAGGAATGAATTTTCTGATTTTTTTCCAGCAAAAGATGTGTTTCCTGCGTAAATTCTGTGCCTTATCAAAGTTTCGTCATTCCAAAAACACATTCCGTTTTTTTCAGCAACAAAACCAATCCAAGTATCATGTTGCGGAACTTTTTCAGGAATCGGTAAAGCAAGATTCAAAATTTCTCTGTTGAAACAAATGCAGCATCCCCAAATATTTAAATGAACAATATCTTTCAATGGATTAAAACTCAGCGGATTTTTTTTATAAAACTTTTCATTTATAATATTTCCAACATCATCTATTTCTGAAAAATTATGAAAAACGCAATCGTACTGTTTCAAAAGCTCAAGCGATTCTGAAACCTTGTTTTTTTCCCAAATGTCATCCTGGTCGCAAAGAAAAATATAGTCGCCTTTTGCCTGCTTCAATGCGTTCTCAAAATTTCTCGTAGAATAGCAGACTTTCAGCATCGGATAATATTTATTTCCTTTTTTCTGATGATGAAAAACTTTTATCCGCTCATCGTTATACGATGCGATGATTTCAAGCGTTCTGTCCGTGCTTCCATCATCGCTGATTATGAGCTCGTCGTCTTGTGAAAGCTGCGGAAGAATTGAGTCAATCTGTTCTTTTATGAAATGTTCACCGTTGTAGGTGGCCATGCACACGCTAATCATTGTGTCCTTTCCTTTATTTTTCTTTATTTAATGCTCTCAAAATGTATGATTTTCAAACAAATTGAAATTTAAATTCATTTTGTAAAACTCTGTCGTGTCTGCGCCTGAAAGCCATTTAGGAATCGCCAAAACAAAAACTAGAAATATTCCAAAAATAAACAGCAATTCCTTTATTTTTGCTTTTTTTAAATTTGAAACACTTATATGAGACAATATTGCAGGAATAACAATCAGCTGAACCTCTGAGAAATAATAAAAAATTCTTGAAAGGTTCATATTTATTGAAGCGATAAATTCTCCTAGTACGCCAAAATACATAAGAGAAAAATATAAGTTATTTTTATCATTAAGTTTTTTATAATCTAGCATCAATGGCAGCATGAAAATATAAGCAGCACCTCTTAATCTGATTCCCATTCCTGAGCCTAAAGGAATTTTCATAGTCAAAATTTTTTGCAAAATTTGAACTTTGTTTCCAAATATTGCATTCAGTGGCAATAAAAAAATGTTAAGAATAGTATCAAAAATTTGCTCAAAAAACATAGAAAACAAAAAAATTAAAATGTAAAAAACAAATCTTGGAGTTTTTATATTTTTCAGCAAGGCAACAAGAGGAACTATCAATAAAGTAAAGAAAGCGGATGCATGGAATCCAACTGCAATAAGACAAAGAATCAGCCAAGACAAATATTTTTTCTGAGAAAAAAAAGTGATAGAAAACAGCACAAATCCCATCGCCATAGCTTGACGTGAAAGATTCAAATTAATATTTAGATATAAAAGGAAAAAGAGAACATAGCCATAAAAAACAGAAACATTTTCTTTCTCAAAAATAAGAACCAGTAAATAGATTTCGATAAAAGCAATTATAGAAAACAGGGCTTGATATGGCGCATTCAAACTGCGTAAAAAGATATTCAAAGCAACAAATAGTTTTTCACATCTTAACAAGTCAGCACCTTGATAATAATACATATGCAGATATGCAATTTGGTCAGTTCCAAAATTTACTCTGACTCCTAGAATAAACGTATAAATTACAACAAGCATAAGTATCAATAAATTTTTATTATAGTTGCCGTATTTTTTACCAATCAGCGCATATGAAGAAGAGAAAGCCAAAAATAAAGGAAAGAATATAATTGAATTCATTATTTGTTTGCTCCATATACTTGAGCCAGTTTTTTATAAATTTCGTACCAAGCATATTTTTCAGAGAAATCAACCAAACTTTCCGAAGCACTTTTTTTTCTTATTTTCATAAATAATTTTTCAAGCTCAGAAATATCTGCATAAAAAACATTGTCTTTTTCGCTTGCATAGTCCAAAACACCAGATATTTTTGGCAGAACGCTTGAAACTCCTAAAGACTGCGCCTCCAGCAATGCATTGTTTGCTGTTGAAAATGTCATTGGCAGAAAGTTGTAATCACACAAAGATAAAAGCGAGTAATATTCATCATCTGAAAGGCGCGGACAAACAATGACATTATCCTTGAGAAAAAGTTTTTCTTTATTTTCCTTTGATTGTCCGACTGCGTAAAAGCAAATACCGAGTTCTTTTTCATTTGAGAAATCAACGATTTTGACAAAAGCATCAAAATCTCTATAATTCATTCCTGAGTAAAACAGATTGATTTTATTCTTATCAAAATTTTCTATATTGGCATTATTAAAAACTGGTCTATTAAATCCATGCGGAACAAAAAAAGCATTTATTCCAATATTTCTAAGATTTTTTTCTTCAGAGGAACTTAAACAAACAACCTTGTCAAATGATTTTAAAATTTCAATCTGCCTAGAAGAAAAATTTTCACTTTTCATATGCACTGTTGCAACAAATTCACAGTTTCTTTTTCGGGGAAAATTGTTGAAAAGCATAAAATCAGAATAAAAATAATGAACAACATTATATCCAACAGATTTCAATCTTGCTATTCTATCAAGAAACATCAGGTTTAATTTTTTTCCACGTTTTCCGACTGGAATAAAGCCAAACGGAAGCTTTGCAGCGTCTAAATAATCTGCATCGGGAAATTTTGCAATATAGTCATAGCCTCCAAATTTTGAATGGCGCATATCACGGTAACCTACAAATAAGACTTTCACTTTTTATTATTCCTATTCTGCTATTTGCACAGCCGATTTTAAACTTTTTAGTTTTCTACTAATACAAGTTGCTTATGACTTCTTTTAATGCATCAAGATATTTATGTCCAAATTTCAAGTCGGGCTCAAGATAGTTTCCTTCCGCCCATTCATTCCAGCTTTTTACAAATATAAATTTTCCCTTTGTATTTTCCAGCACGGTCTTAATATGCTCCGCAAATTGTTCTGGAGTTTCTTTAGTAAAAACAGTTCCGTTTTTTGCACTGCGCGGGGTATGATCCCAGCCCGTTATAATTGAAGGACAGACTTTTTCATTTTCATCTGTGCTTTTATCAAAGAACATCTTGCTTACCTTTTTATAAGGAATGACAAAAGGCTTTTTGAATAAATGCCTGTAAACGTAATAAAAAGTTTTTCCGAAAAAGTTTCTTTTTGAAGTGTAATCATTCAGACAGCAAGTATTAACAGCATCTAAATCAAGCTCAAAATATTTGCTGATATTTTTTCTGTCATTTATGCAGTGTCCGATGAAATAAATTCCTTCAAGTCCGTTTTTTTTTGCTAACTCCCGCCAAGTTTTTATAAAAACTGGAATTTCAGGCAAAGCCAAAGGCTTATAAATTACAAAAACAGGCTTGCCGTCTTGTTTGATATACCTTTCATCTTTAAATGCTGGAAGAACACCATAAAAATGTTTCGTATATTGAGCAATTCCATCATATTTTTGCTCAATCAGAAGCTTGTCTTTTCTTACATCTTTATCCCAAAGTTTCGCATACCAGCTTTCATTTGCCCAGGCAAGACAGAACGGGAAATCAGGCTTTCCGCTTTTCAGGACTTCATTAAAAGGCCGCTCTAAAAGCTGATGATTTTCATCAAACCAGTAATGCCAATAGCAAAATCCTTCGATTCCGGCATCTCTCGCAAGTTGAGCCTGCGCCTCCCGCGTCTCTGGAACACGCAAATCATAGAAGCCCAAGTCAGCAGGAATCCGCGGCTGATAATGTCCATGAAAATATTTTTTAGCCTTCGCGACATTAGTCCATTCAGTAAAGCCCTTACCCCACCACTCATCATTCTCTGGAATAGGATGAAACTGCGGAAGATAAAAGGCGATTATTCGAGGATTGTTGTTTGACATGATTGTTCTCCAATAGGATTTATTTATTAAGATATTTATTACTTAAACGCATACACACGGCTATTATTATGTATATCATGTATAAATTTTATAACATTTGTTCTAGGCATTTTTCGTTCATAAACAAGGTAGCAGTAAAGCATGGAATATTCGTTGTATATATTTGTCGCAAAAATTCCAGGATCATCTGTTCCCAAAACAACAGGTGGAATCGGCAATCCTTCTTCTCTCCATTTATACCAGTTAAGCAGCTGGTAGCTTTGCAGTGTCCTGTGATAGCCTATCCGTAGATTACTTGTTGGCAATGCTTCTATAACAATTTCTTTTTTATGCATGAACTCAAGCATTTTTTTCTGCAGCAAGATTAATTCTTCTTTAGAAAAAATTTCAAAAACATCAATATTTATAGGCTCTTTGTATTTTTGAAATATTCCTTTTTTATTGTATAGGGATAGAATTTCAAAATCTGTTTCATCTACAGTTTCATATTCACAAGCATTATCAGATGTCCTTTCACAAAGAAATTTATTTGATTCTTTTGTTTTTATAATACGCGGATCTTTATATCTATTTTTCCATGCGGACTTTAAGTCTTCCAAAGAAAAACTTTTCCCATAAACTTCTTTTTCAAGCTCTTTAGCTTTTATTTCAATCATTGGAAGCTTTGAGTAAAGACTTTCTATTTTTTCCTCAAGAATAAATGAATGGGCAAAAATTAAATCATCCATATAGATTCCTTTCGGAATAGAAATTTCTTTCATTAAAATATCAGCCCATGTTTCTACATCGGTTCCAGTTGCACTGGCATGACCAATTCTGTCTCCATGCTTAAAGTCTAGAAAAACTATCGCTTCATAAATGGCACGCAGTCCATCTAAAATATGGTAAAAATCTTCTCCTGCATGATATGTAAAATGGTAAATCGAATAATTTTTTCTTAATCTTCTGAATATAGGAGCGAAAACTTCAGGCGGAGTGTCAAACTCACTTGCAGCGGCATCAACTGCAACAATTTTGTTGCCAGAGCCAAATGTATTTATTGTTGCAATCAATTTGTCGCACTTATCATCAAGCTGTTTTCTAAGTTCATAATAACGAATAAAGCTCTTTATACTTTTAGAATTTTCTTTTTTATAATCATTTTGAAATTTTTCATATGATTTTATGAAATGTGCAATAAGTCTATAGTCAAAACAGTTTTTATTATCATCTGAATTATTTTTTATCAAATCAGAAAACTTTCTGCTATCTGCATCAATTTTTTGAATCAAGGCAATCTGATTATCAATATCGTTTTTAGGAGAAAACCTGAATTCTACAAAATTCAACAAATTATTGTCATTTCCATTTAGTTGTAGAATTTTATTTAGCTGGCATTCATCAACCTTATCTCTAATATTATTTTTGGTTATATTTTGAAACTGTTCAAAGCCAAAACATTCTTTATTATGAACTAAAATTTCTTCAAAGAAACCGTAAATTAAAAGATATTCATGTAAAAGCTCTGCAAGTTGCCCTGAATTATTTCCATGCTTTATATTTGCAAACACAAGATAAAACATTAAAACTTCATAGCGTATTTCCTTGTTTGGAAGCTGCTGTTCTAAATCTGCTGGAGAAAACAAATACCTGAAAGGATGTCTGCCGCTTATTGAATCAGCTGATGTAGCACTAGGAGAGTTTTTTTTTAAACACAGGTTAAAGAGATTACTACGAATCTCTAATGCTCTATCTAAAAGTTTCTTTATAAAACATATATCACAATTTTCATTTAAATTTATTTGCTCAAGCTGCTGTTTAAAGCTTGCATTTGCAATATTTTTTGCGATTTCATTTAAATTACTGTTCCGATCATAAAAAAGATTTTGCCAGACAGCATCCATTTCTGTAACGCCATTTATATGAATATGCAAGTCATTAAAGCCTCCAACTTGCAAAAATAAATCTTGAACAGGCTTTATATTAGGTGATAATAAAGTTGTATATCTGCAATTTGAAAGAATATAATCATTGAAAATCTCCCTTATTTTAGAACTATCTGATAAATCAATTGAAGAAATTCCATCATAAGAAACTAAATACGCAGCAATTAAAAATGCAGGAGACATATCTTCAATAAGATTCTGCCATTCAAGGAATTTTTCTTCTTTTACAAAGATTCTTTTATCTTCGTTTATTTCAAGAAACTCTTTTCCTAATCCATCGCAAATTCCTTTTAGAAATAAACAAGCAAGAGAATCAATTCTGTTTTCACATTCTGTAGAGTCAAATTTTTCAGCTATAATCTGCTTATAAAAATGATCTGGTATTTCATTGTTCATCTGCCGCATTTTTATAATTAAATGCCGCTTTATATCTCCAATTTCAAGCTTATCATTAGCGGAACTTTCATTTTTATGAAGATAATAACTCAGAGAAAGAAAATCTTTTTGAATAAGAGATAAAGGATTTATTTTCATTCTATTTCAATGATGCCTGATTCTTTTCTGAATTCGACTTTGTTTCTGAATTCAACTTTTCTTCTGAATCCGATTTTGCTTCTGAATCCGACTTTTTTTCTGAATTCGATTTTGCTTTTTTATTGTTTTTACTTGTATCTTCAAAGAGCTTTTTTAGTAAAGCATAAGAGTTATCTTTGTAAAAGTCCAAGTTCAATTTTCCAGTTGAATACCTACTTAAATTTGTATAGGTTGCAACTTTTTCACAAAAATCTTCAATCACTTGATTTTTCGGATTTGAAAAATCTATAAAGAACAAAAAGAATGGACAAGTAATGAAGATTTCACACAAAGGAATATCTTCTATAAAAATAGAGTTAATAGCTTTTAAGTTTTCATAGAAAACAGTGGTTGAATTCTCTCTATTTATCTTTATTTTGTTTTTTTCAAATACTTTGTTAATAGGATTATACTCTGCTAGCTCCTCAATAATTACCGAATTAAACATTAACAAAATATATTCTTGCATTTTTTCATATACAGGATTTTTCTTATCAGGAACATTGCTAAATGCATAGTACATACGTGTTGTTATTTTTGCTAAAACATAAGGTTGAATATATTTTCCAAGTCTCTTTATAAAACTCATCCATTGATTTATTTCATCTTCAAATGAAGAAATATTTTCTATATCTGCTAAACCTATAATTTCACTATTTTTTTCAGTTGATTCTCTACTATTTGTTTCAGAGGAGCTTGAACCATCTGAAACCATCAGATATTCTCTAGGCTGACAGTTTTTTCTTAAAATTTCTTCAAAAGATTCTCCTGCCTCTGTCGCTCTTACTATATCAAAAATTGACGATATAAGATTGTAAATAGAATATTCATGATTATCTTTGTTTTTCCCATTTTGGGTCTTAAAATTCCTACTACAAGAATACGGAAGTTGCGCAATATAACTTCCAATGCTTTTATTTTTTTGATTGAATAATTTTTCTTTATTCTCCTTCGTTATTTTGAAAATTCCAGGTATATTTGTAGTTGCAGATCTTAAATATGCAGTCATAACACACATTGTATGGCGCAAGTCTATATCACTGTCTAAAGCTGCATAATTTGCCATATCAGACAAAGAAAAATCATAGTTATTAGTTTTATTATTTTTTACTAATTGAGCAAAATTACGTACAAAGCCTATTCTTATCATATAATTAAAAATAAGCTCAGGATTTGTATACATCAATCTTGATAGAACAATGCCCAAAACAAACAAAGCACTGTTTAAAGAACGATCAAGTGAAACTGGCTGCAATTGATAATAATCGTTAAAAATATCTTTTTTATCTTTGCAGTTTGATAGAAAATCAAAAATCACACAACAAATAATATATGGACGCTCTGTAATAAGATTTTCATCTATATTATATTGAACTAAGTCCTCTGAGAATATCTTTGCAATATCTCTTACATCAAGTGGAAATATTTTTGAATTTCCACTTGCAAATCTTTGAAACACTCTATAGAAGTCAATTTGGCTACGAAGAGGCAAACTTAAAATAAAGTCTATATAAGCTGTTATCTGATAATCGTTATTTATTCCTAATGTATTAAAAACTGATTTTATAAAATCAAGCAAATTTATTTCTAAATTTTCAACACCATATTTTATTAAGATTTCTGGCTTATTGTAATTAAATACTGAATTTTTATTTTTAAGTCCTAAATAATTCAAACTATCCAAAGAAATCCTGTATGCAGGCGGAAATATTTTTCTTATATATTGGTCAGTCAACTCTATTATTTGCTTTTCTTTATTATCTGCTGATAATTTCTTAAAACGCTTTGATTGTTCAAGTCTGATTTCAAGTGAAAAAAGTTCTAAATTGCCACTTACAACAGTTACAAATCCCTGAATACAAAGATATTTTCTTAAAGTTTCCAAAAGTCTCCAAGCTTTATTGCAATCTGTATCAACATCATCAACTATAAGTAAAAATGCTTTTTTACCAAGAAGCACAAGGCTTTCTTTTATCAGTATTTTAAGGTTTTTTCTAAGATCAAAGGCTGATTTTGTAGCGGACAATCCTTTTTCCATAATCATAAAGTCATCATCCCAATAATACGGTTCTTTATGATTATCATCGATTGAAGGAAGTCCTTTCGCCAACTTATTTAAAATATCATCCCAAGATTTTCGTTTGCATTCTATGCCACATTCATTTATCTTTTCACCAAACTTATTATAAATACATTCACGTATGAGAGAAACTATTGTTAAGAATATTGAAGTTTTATTTTCTATACGTGTCGGGTCTAAAAAAGGAAGAATTTCAATATCCTTAAGGGAAGTTTCTGTAATATTCTTGTTAAAGAAATTCTTCAAAAATGTTGTCTTTCCAGTTCCCCTGCCGCCTTCAACAAGAATGGTTTTATAATAACCTTCAAAATCACCATTTTTAGTTATGTCTTGTAGATTTCCGGGTACCTGTTCCTGTATTAACTTTTTTGCCTGTTCAAATTCATTCTTATGAATTATGTTTTCTTCTTTAAAATCTTTTGAGTCGATTGTTAAATCAATTACAGCATAGTTTTCGTTATTCATAAAGCAAAATCTCTCCTATCTCTTCAAAAATTCACTCAGCATTTCTTCATCCAGCTTTTCATAAACAACCGGCATATCTTCTTTTGTGAATTTATCGAACAAGGCCGCAACGTCAGTTTTTTCAAGTTTTTTACGAAGGCTTTCGTCCAGTCTGTACTTTATGAACTTTGCAGGATTTCCGCCGACTATTGCATAAGGCTCGACATCTTTTGTGACCACAGCGCCGGCCGCAACAACAGCTCCCTGTCCGACCGTAACGCCTGAACAGATTATCGCATTCTGACCAATCCAGACATCGTCTTTTATAACAATATCTCCCTTGCTTCCGGCTTCGCGCTCTTCTCCAAAAAGCCGCACCTTAAACGGATAGGTTGAAATTGTATCAAGATTGTGCTCGCCGCCCAAAAGAAAAGTCGTTCCGCCGGCAATCGAGCAGTAATTTCCGATAATAAGCTTTGTGTCAGCCGGGGAAAAATCTATCACGCTGATTGCTCCGTAAGATTTTCTTCCAACCTGAACACGGTTCATGTCGCACATATTCACAACGCACACAAGATTGTGCCTGTTCCGCAGACGAAACAGCCTGTGGAAAATTTTGAGTTTTAAAATAGCTAAGAGCATTGTTTTTCCTAACGAATGAGAAAATTATAGAAATGTTATTTGTTGTTTTATTTTATTCAGAAAGAACGCACAAAATATTTTTTGCGATTCTGTGCATTCCTATATCGCTCGGATGAACTCCAACTCCAGGCTGTCTGTATTTTTTATAGCTTGAAGCGAAATTTTCAGAATCAATTCCGCTTCCTAAATGGCTTAAATCACAGATTCTGCTATCTGTTGAAAAAGCAACATCGGTAATTATATTTATTTTTTCTTTTATAGGCCAAAAAGGAATGCATACAATCCTTTTTGAATTTTTAAAGCATTCTACAAGTTCGCAGTAACGTTTGAAGAAAAGTTCTCCGTAATCAGAAATATCTTCATAACTTACATTTTCTCCAATTTGAAAAACAACAATATCAGGATTCTTTACATGAATACTTTTTAGTTTATCTTTTGAAAAAGTTGAATTCTTAAATTCACGCTCAAAATCCGCAATATTTACACAAGAATATTTTACGTTGACTTCATGTTTGTTTGCATACATAGAAACAAGTTTATGAACATAGTCATTTTCAATTTTTGTAGAGGTAAGCCCTCTTCTTGTTTTATCTGGTTCTTCATCAGGAACACCGCAATACGTAAGAGAATTTCCAAGAAAAAGGAACTCAACAGTTCTAGCATATTGATTTACAATAAATTCGCCATCTAAAAAATCATCATAAATATCATTATTGAAAGTCTTTAAGACTCTTTCCGAAGTCTGGGATTTTAATTTTTGATTCTTAGAAAAAGTCAGAATTTTCTGTTTTAATGAATCAAATTTCCAGACTGCTATTAACAAAAAGAACAATAAAAATAAACAGTTAGCAACAAGGGAAAGTTTTAGTACCCCCCCCCCGAATTTTAGATTAATTTTTG